>Ga0153954_1001419_pt1 | contig 12894 bp, 10 predicted proteins | sample TSFL038MetaG_FD_102277 | JGI IMG/M metagenome (GOLD analysis project Ga0153954, IMG submission 102277) | Attine ant fungus gardens microbial communities from Florida, USA - TSFL038 MetaG | ecosystem: Host-associated > Fungi > Mycelium > Unclassified | place: USA: Florida, Wekiwa Springs State... | reverse complement strand
GCTCGACGACATCTGCAATGACGTGCTCGGCTATGGTCCGCTCGAGCCGCTGCTGTCACGCGACGACATCGCCGACATCATGGTCAACGGCGCCGGAACGGTCTTCATCGAAGTCGGCGGCAAGATCCAGCGTACCGGCATACGCTTCCGTGACAACCAGCAGCTGCTCAACATCTGCCAGCGCATCGTCAGTCAGGTCGGCCGGCGCGTCGACGAATCCTCGCCGATCTGCGACGCCCGCCTCGCCGATGGTTCGCGCGTCAACGCCATCGTACCGCCGCTGGCGATCGACGGTCCCGCGCTCACCATCCGCAAATTTAAGAAGGACAAGCTGACGCTCGATCAGCTGGTCAAGTTCGGCGCGATCACGCCGGAGGGCGCGGAAATCCTGCAGATTATCGGCCGCTGCCGCTGCAACGTGCTGATTTCCGGCGGTACCGGTTCCGGCAAGACGACGCTGCTGAACTGCCTGACCAACTACATCGAGCACGACGAGCGCGTCATCACCTGCGAGGACGCCGCCGAGCTTCAGTTGCAGCAGCCGCACGTGGTCAGGCTGGAAACCCGGCCGCCGAACATCGAGGGTGAAGGCCAGGTGACGATGCGCGAGCTCGTGCGCAACTGCCTGCGTATGCGCCCTGAGCGCATCATCGTCGGTGAGGTCCGCGGACCCGAGGCGTTCGACCTGTTGCAGGCGATGAACACCGGCCACGACGGCTCGATGGGCACGCTGCACGCGAACAATCCCCGCGAGGCGCTCTCGCGCTGCGAATCCATGATCACGATGGGCGGTTTCGCGCTGCCCTCCCGCACCATCCGCGAGATGATCTGCGCCTCGATCGACGTCATCATCCAGGCCGCTCGCCTGCGCGATGGCTCGCGCCGCATCACCCACATCACCGAAGTGATGGGTATGGAAGGCGACACCATCATCACCCAGGACATTTTCCTCTACGACCTCGTCGGTGAGGACGCCAACGGCAAGATCATCGGCCGTCATCGTTCCACAGGCATCGGCCGGCCGCGCTTCTGGGAACGCGCACGGTATTACGGCGAGGAAAAGCGGCTGGCCGCGGCGCTCGATGCCGCGGAAGCTCCGCCGAGCAGCTGAAGGGGTGGATCATGAGCATGCAGGCGCTGGCGCTGGCTTTCCTTGTCACGATCGCCATTGGTGGCGTGGTGTGGGTGTTCATCTATCCCATCCTGTCGGGACAGCAGAAGGCAGAGAGCCGCCGCGCGGCGCTCGCGCGGCCGGAACCGGTGGCCCGCAATGCCGAACGGAGCCAACGCTCGCGCCGCGAGCAAGTCGAAGGAACGCTGAAAGAGCTTGAGGCACGGCGGCAGAAGGAATCCAGGGTTCCGCTCAGTGTTCGCCTGACGCAGGCGGGCCTCGACTGGTCGACGCAGAAATTCATGGTGGTTTCCGCCGTGTTCGGTGCCGTGTTCCTTGCCGGTGCGTTCTTTGCCGGCGGCGGCCTCCTGGGAGCGATCGGTCTGGGTTTCGCTGGAGGCTTCGGTCTGCCGCGCTGGCTGCTCGGTTTTCTCAAGAAGCGGCGGGAGAAGGCATTTCTTGCCGCCCTGCCCGACGCGGTCGACGTGATCGTGCGCGGCATCAAGGCCGGCCTGCCGCTGTTCGAATCGATCAAGGTGGTCGCCGCCGACGCGCCGGAGCCGCTGCGCAGCGAGTTCCTGGCGATCATCGAAACGCAGGCGATCGGCATACCGCTCGGCGAAGCCTGTGCGCGGCTGTACGAGCGCATGCCGGTGCCGGAAGCGAACTTCTTCGGCATCGTGGTCGCGATCCAGCAAAAGTCCGGCGGCAACCTCTCGGAAGCGCTCGGAAATCTCTCCAAGGTGCTGCGCGACCGCAAGAAGATGGCCGAAAAGATCCAGGCGATGTCGATGGAGGCCAAGGCTTCGGCCGCGATCATCGGCTCGTTGCCGCCGATCGTGATGCTGCTGGTCTATCTGACCACCCCCAATTACATCTCGCTACTGTGGACCACTCCGACCGGTCAGTTGATGCTGGTCTGCTGCGTGCTGTGGATGGCCACCGGCATTTTCGTGATGAAGAAGATGATCAATTTCGATTTCTGACGGTGCCGCATGATTGATTACCTCGTCGACAAGCTCCACGATCCGCGTTTCATGACGATGCTGCTCGCCGCCATCGCGGCGAGCGCGACCGCCTACACGCTGATCATGCCCCTGTTCGCAGGCGAGAACCTCAACAAGCGCATGAAAGCGGTGGCTAACGAACGCGAGCGGATCAAGGCCCGCGAGCGCGAGCGCCTCAACAAGGGCGAGAAAGTCTCGCTGCGACAGACGCCGAAGCAGATCGTCTCCAAAGTGGTCGATGACCTCAACCTCGGCAAGTGGCTCGCCCAGGAGGCCGCGCGCAACAAGCTGACCATGGCCGGCTATCGCGGCCAGGCGCCCTACATCACCTTCCTGTTTTTCCGCGCCGTGACGCCGGTGCTGCTGTTTATCGCCGCGATCGTCTATGTGTTCCTGATATCGCACATCCAAAAGCCGCTGCCGATCAGGATCGGCATCTGCGTCGGCGCGGCCTATCTCGGCCTGCAGGCGCCGATGCTCTATCTGAGGAATGCGATTTCCAAGCGCCAACTCTCGATCAAGCGCGCCTTTCCCGACGCGCTCGACCTGCTGCTCATCTGCATCGAGTCCGGCATGTCGATCGAAGCAGCCTTCCGCAAGGTCTCGAGCGAGATCGTGACGCAATCGATCGCACTGTCGGAGGAGTTCACGCTGACCACCGCCGAGCTCTCCTATTTGCAGGACCGCAAACAGGCCTACGAGAATCTCGCCCAGCGCACCGGCCTGGATGGCGTGAAATCGGTCTGCCTGGCGCTGCAGCAGTCGGAGCGCTACGGCACGCCGCTCGGCCAGAGCCTGCGTGTAATGGCGCAGGAAAATCGCGACATGCGCATGAACGAGGCGGAGAAGAAGGCCGCCGCCCTGCCGCCGAAGCTGACGGTGCCGATGATCCTGTTCTTCCTGCCGGTGCTGTTCATCGTCATTCTCGGACCGACCTATATCAAGATCGCTGCGATGCAGTGATGGGCCCGCGGTCAGCATCGCGACGCGGCCGCGCCGATCGGTCCACGGATGGAGCGGTGGATCAGTCGTTGTTGTCGAACGCCACCACCGGCGCCGGTGCCGCTCTGGTCGCCGTGCGCGGATTGTCTTTCCGGCTCAGCATCTGCTTCAGATAGGCGACGTTCGCCGCCGCCTCGTCGGCCGGCAGGTCGGCCTTGACGATGTTTTCGGCCTCGGCGAAGCGGCCCTGCAGCCCGATCACGAGAGCGAGATTCTGCCGCACCCGCGCGTCCGCACGCGTGCTGGCAAAGGCCTGGCGCAGCGCCTCTTCCGCCTTCGGCAGGTCTTTCGACAACATGTAGGACAGCCCGAGATTGGACAGCACCGATGGCTCGGCGGGGACGATCTTCAGGGCACTGGCGTAGTAGCGCCGCGCGTCGTCATGACGGCCGAGCTGATCGAGCGCGGTGCCCTGCACCGAGAGGATCCGCCAGTCAGGATTGTCCGGTGTGTGCGCCTTGGACAGCACGTCGAACGCCGCCTGGAAATTACCGTTATCGGCGAGCGCGCGACCGTAAGCGGCGAGCAGCGCCTTGTTGCCGGGATGGGAGATAGTGGCCTGCTCGAGCACGGCCGCCGCCTGGGCACGCTGGCCATTGGCGCGCAACGCTTGGCCATACGCAAGCGCCGTATCAGCGTCCTTGGGGTTGGTGCGGTAGCGCTCGCCATAGACCTCGGCGGCGCGGCGCGAGTCAGCCTCGGGGTTCGGTTCGGACTTGGGCGAGATCGACCCGGTCACGTCGGACATGGTCTGACAGCCGCCGAGTTGGACAGCCAGGATCGCGGTGACGGCGGCTGACGCGAGAAGCCGAGCGAAATGAGGCTTGGAACGCATGGACAGTTGACTCTTGACACGAACGGATCAGGCCGAATGCGCCAGAAATAAACTGTTAACCCTAACGTCCGGTTAATCGGGCTGCTGCGAAAGCACCGCAGCCCGTGCATTTTTTTAAACGCGCCGGTCCTTCAATACTCGATCGAAAGCCGCCGTCTTACCTCGTCGAGCCGCTTGTCGAGCGCATCGAACCTGGCGTGAAGGCTGCGGTCGTGCAGGTAGTAGATATAGCCGAGCGCGAGAAATCCGAAAATCCAGTGATGACTGTCGACATAGGCGAGCGCCGCTTCGATCGCATGACCGACAAACGCAAAAGCACCGAAGACAATGTCCATCGCATTCTCCGCTGGAGGCATGACCGTGTGATCTGCGAAACTTGACTGCTCCGCGCGCGCTTTTCGTGCTGCTTGCGCGGATAGTCGTTGCAATTCCATGCCGGTCTCGGCCGGCAGGGTCTCTCGCGTCACTTGAACGATGCGTGAAGGCTATCATGACAGGCCGATGCCGGGTAGGGTCCACTGACAGGACACAGCTTTGGCAATTGCCGACGCGCCAAAACTCTGCGAAGTCTGATTCATCAGGCATGCATCCTGATCTCTGCGGCCTTCGGAGCTGAACGAGCCAACCATGCAATCCATCTTCGCGACTGCGTCTGACGAATTGACCCAACAGATCACGTTCGTCCGCAAATCGACCTGGGACACGATCCGCGAACAACTGCCGCTGCAGGCGAGGCAGTTCGCGCTCGCCAATGGCTTCGCCGCCAAACCAGGCGCAGTGCTGACTCTCCCTGATACGAACGGAAATGTCGCACACGTCCTGTTTGGCCTGGAAGACGACGCGAGCCCAAACCGCGACCTGTTCAGGCCGGGCGCGCTGCCGAACCTGCTGCCGGCTGGCATCTATCGCTTCGCCAACGCGCCGCACGATACGCGTCTCGCCGCGCTCGCCTTTGCGCTCGGCAGCTATCGCTTCGGCCGTTACCGCAAAGCGGAAACGCCTGATGTGAAGCTGGTTGCGCCCGAAGGCGTCGATGCGGGCGAGATCGGCCGCATGGCAGACGCGGTGGCGTTGGCGCGCGATCTCATCAACACGCCGTCGAACGACATGGGGCCGGCGGAGCTGGCGCAAGCCGCAGAGGCGCTTGCGACGCGTTTTGGCGCGAAGTTCCATTGCATCGTCGGCGACGAGCTCACCGCGCAGAACTTTCCGCTGATCCACGCCGTCGGCATGGCATCAGTGCGCGCGCCGCGCCTCATCGAGTTCACCTGGGGCGATCCCAGGCATCCGAAAGTGACGCTGGTCGGCAAGGGCGTCTGCTTCGACACCGGCGGCCTCGATCTGAAGCCGTCCAGCGGCATGCTGATCATGAAGAAAGACATGGGCGGCGCCGCCAGCGTGCTGGCGCTGGCGCAGATGGTGATGGATGCGAAGCTGAAAGTGTGTCTGCGCGTGCTGATCCCGGCGGTCGAGAACGCCGTCGCCGGCAACGCCTTCCGACCGCTCGACATCTTCCCGTCGCGCAAGGGTCTGTCCGTCGAGATCGGCAACACCGATGCGGAGGGCCGGCTGATCCTCGCCGATGCGCTGGCCCTCGCCGATGAGGAGTCGCCGGAACTTCTGGTCGACATGGGCACGCTGACCGGTGCCGCGCGTGTCGCGCTCGGCCCGGACTTGCCGCCGTTCTACACCGATGACGAGACGCTGGCGCAGGATGTCGCGCATCATGCGCGGCAGGAAAACGATCCGCTGTGGCGCATGCCGCTATGGCCGCCTTACGATAGCTGGCTCGATTCCAAGGTCGCCAATCTCAACAATGCGCCGTCCGGCAGCTTCGCCGGCTCGATCACCTGCGCGCTGTTCCTGAAGCGCTTCGTCGAGCACGCCAGGAGCTGGCTGCATGTCGATATCTATGGCTGGACGCCCTCCGCAAAACCGGCACGCCCGGAAGGTGGCGAATGCCAGGCTGCGCGCGCGATCTACAAGCTGTTGAGTGCCCGCTATGGCTGATCCGCGCCTGACGCCCGCACGCGGCGACATCGCCGCCAAATACCTCGAAGGCAAGGTCGAGGCCGCGCGCTTCGTCACCGGCGAAATGTACGAGGTGATCGACGCCGTCGCGCCGCTGCGCGAAAGGCCGGCCGCTGACGCCTGGCTGCTGACACAAGCGCTGAAGGGCCAGCGCGTGACGATTTATGACCGCAATGGCGAGGGCTGGGCCTGGGGCCAGCTCAACAGTGACGGCTACGTTGGCTGGATTCCCGATGCCGCGCTGGGAAAGGCGTCGGGCGCACCGACACACAAGGTCACTGCGATCCGGACCTTTGCCTTTCCCGGCCCGTCGATCAAGATGCCGCCGATGGAGACGCTGGTCCTGGGCTCGCTGCTCGCGGTGACGCGCGAGGACGGCGCGTTCGCGGTCACGCGTGAGGGCTGGCATCTGCCGAAACACCATGTCGGCCGCATCGATCGCTTCGAGACGGATTTCGTCGCGGTCGCCGAACGCTTCGTCGGCACGCCCTATCTATGGGGCGGCAAGAGCAGCCTCGGCATCGACTGCTCCGGCCTGGTGCAGGTCGCGCTGAACGCGACCGGGATCGGCTGCCCGCGCGACAGCGACATGCAGCAGGACGGCCTCGGCCGCGGGCTTGACTCCTCCGAACGCAAGAAATTGCAGCGCGGCGACCTGATCTTCTGGAAGGGCCACGTGGCGATCGCACGCGATGCCGACACCATCGTGCATGCCAATGCTCACCACATGGCGACTGTCATTGAGAATACGCGGGAGGCAATCGCCCGCATCAGGCAGGCCAGCAGCGAGGTCGTCGCGGTGAAGCGGCTCTAGGTCGCGACCGCGCCACCATTGGTGCTCTCGTTACGGAAGGCGGCGGCGAACAGGGCGCGCGTGTAGTCGGTCTTCGGCTGCTTGAACAGCTCCGCGGCCGGCCCCTCCTCCACCACCTTGCCGTTACGCATCACGATCAGGTGGCTCGCGAGCGACGCAACTACGCGCAGGTCGTGCGAGATGAACATATAGGTGAGATCGCGTTTGCGCTGCAACTCGCGCAACAGCTCCACCATCTGGGCCTGGAACAGCATATCGAGCGCGCTGGTCGGCTCATCCAGCACCACGAAATCCGGCTCCAGTACGATCGCGCGGGCGATCGAAATGCGCTGGCGCTGGCCGCCGGAAAATTCGTGCGGATAGCGGGAACGCATTTCCGGCTTGAGGCCGACGTCGCTGAGCGCCTTGACGACGCGCTCTTCCCGTTCCTGCCGCGAGAGCGCGCGCTGATGCACGCTGAGACCTTCCGCGACGATGTCGCCGACCGACATGCGCGGGCTGAGCGCGCCGAACGGGTCCTGGAATACGATCTGCATGTCGCGGCGGAACGGCCGCATGTCCTTGAACCGCAGGCTCTGTATATTGTTGCCGAGAAACACGATCGGGCCGTTGGACGAGATCAGGCGCAGCAGCGCCAATCCCAGCGTTGTCTTGCCGGAACCGGATTCGCCGACCACGCCCAGCGTCTCGCCCTTGCGGACCGCGAGGCTCACGCCATCGACCGCCTTGATGTGGCCGACCGTCTTGCGCAGGACGCCGCGCTTGATCGGAAACCAGACCTTCAGATTATCCGCCGAGATCACCACCGGTGAGCCGGGCCGTGGCGGAGCAGGATCGGGCTTGGGCTCTGCCGCCAGCAGCTCGCGCGTATAGGGATGCTTCGGCGCGGTGAAGACCTGCTCGACCGGCCCCTGCTCGACGATCTTGCCACTGTTCATGACGCAGACCCGGTCGGCGATACGCCGCACGATACCGAGGTCATGCGTGATGAACAGCAGGCTCATGCCGAGACGCTCGCGGATTTCCGCAAGCAGCGCCAGGATCTGCGCCTGCACGGTGACGTCAAGCGCGGTGGTCGGCTCGTCCGCGATCAGAAGGTCAGGCTCGTTGGCGAGCGCCATCGCGATCATCACGCGCTGCCGCTGACCGCCCGACAATTGATGCGGGTAGCTCTTCAGCCGCGTCTCCGGGTCGGGAATACCGACCTGCCCCAGCAGTTCGAGCGTGCGCGCCCGCGCCATCGATCCGCTGATGGGATTATGGAGATGCAGAATCTCGCCGATCTGCTGCTCGATCGTATGCAGCGGGTTGAGCGAGGTCATCGGTTCCTGGAAGATGATCGAAATGTCGTTGCCGCGGATGCCGCGGATCTGGCTCTCCGACAGGCCAAGCAGGTCGCGGCCGTTGAAGCGGATGCTGCCGGAGGGATGCGACGCGTTCGGATAGGGCAACAGCTTCAGGATCGACAGCGCGCTCACCGATTTTCCCGAGCCGGATTCGCCGACCAGCGCGACGCATTCGCCGCGCTTGATATCGAACGATACCCGATCGACGGCGATGCTCTCGCCTCCCTGGTGGCGGAAGGCCACCGAGAGGTCGCGGACGGCAAGGAGGGGCTGATTGATCGCGTCCATGTTGCTTACCTGAACGTCTTGCGCGGATCGAAGGCGTCGCGCACCGCCTCACCGATGAAGATCAGGAGCGACAGCATGATCGCGACCGAAAAGAAGCCTGTGAAGCCGAGCCACGGCGCCTGCACATTGGCCTTGCCCTGCGCCAGCAGTTCGCCAAGCGAAGGCGAACCCGGCGGCAGGCCGAACCCGAGGAAGTCCAGCGCGGTCAGCGTCATCACCGAGGACGACACGATGAACGGCAGGAAGGTCATGGTTGCCACCATCGCATTCGGCAGCAGGTGGCGGAACATGATGACGATGTTGGAGACGCCGAGCGCGCGTGCCGCCTGGATATATTCGAAATTGCGGCCGCGCAGGAATTCCGCGCGCACAAGTCCGACCAGCGATACCCAGGAGAACAGCAGGAGAATGCCGAGCAAGATGAAGAACCCGGGCGGCAGCACCGCCGAGATGATCAGAAGCAGATAGAGCTCCGGTATGGAATTCCAGATTTCGATCAGGCGCTGGAAGATCAGGTCGGTCCAGCCGCCGAAATAGCCCTGGATGCCGCCGGCCGCGATCCCGATGATCGACGAGAAGAACGTCAATATCAGGCCGAACAGCACCGAGATGCGGAAGCCGTAGATCAGCCGCGCCACCACGTCGCGCCCCTGATCGTCGGTGCCGAGCCAGTTATATTCGAGGTCGCGGCAGCTCTTGAGCCCCTTGCGCTGCACCACGTCCTTGCATTGCGCTTCCGTCAGCATCCAGGTCGGCGGCGACGGCGCCGGCGTCGGCAGATCGAGATTGTGCGTGTCGTAGGAAAAACGGATCGGCGGCCAGATGATGGTGCCGCCCTTCGCAGCGATTTGCTGCTGCAAATAGGGATCGCGATAGTCGGCGGCGGTTTCAAAATCACCACCGAACGTCGTCTCCGAATAGGTCACGAACGCCGGCCAGTACAGATGACCGTCATATTTGATCAGGAACGGCCGGTCGTTAGCGATCAATTCGGCGAACAGCGACAGAAAGAACAGGACCAGGAAGATCCAGAGCGACCAGAAACCGCGACGATTCGCCTTGAAGTTCTGCCAGCGGCGCCGGTTCAGCGGTGACGGACTGAGTGGATGCTGCGTGATCGGCACGGCCTCGCCGAGGGGCGACGTCGTGGTGGTCTCGACCGGTACGGGGGCTGTGATCGTCATCAGACCTCCCGCGCCTCGAAATCGATCCGGGGATCGACCCACATATAGGTAAGGTCCGAGATCAGGTTGACCACAAGGCCGAGCAGCGAAAAGATGTAGAGTGTTCCGAACACCACCGGATAATCGCGGTTGAGGATGCTCTCGAAGCCGAGCAGCCCGAGTCCGTCGAGCGAAAAGATGGTCTCGATCAGGAGCGCGCCGGAAAAGAACGCCTTGATGAATGCACCGGGAAACCCTGCGATCACGATCAGCATGGCGTTGCGGAAGATGTGGCCGTAAAGCACCTGCCGCTCGCTGCAGCCCTTGGCGCGCGCCGTCATCACATATTGCTTGCGGATCTCGTCGAGGAACGAGTTCTTGGTCAGCAGCGTCATGGTGGCGAAGGCGCCCAGCGCCATCGAGACGATCGGCAACGTCAGGTGCCAGAAATAGTCGATGATCTTCCAGTACCAGGGGAACTGTGACCAGCCGTCCGAGGTGAGACCGCGCAGCGGGAAGATATTGAAGAAGGAACCACCCGCGAACAGGATGATCAGAAGGATCGCGAACAGGAAGCCCGGAATCGCAAAGCCGATGATGATGACCGCCGAGGTCCAGGTATCAAACGGCGCGCCATCTTCCACGGCCTTGCGGATGCCGAGCGGGATCGAGATCAGATAGGTCAGAAGCGTCATCCAAATGCCTAGCGACATCGAGACCGGCAGCTTTTCCTTGATCAGTTGCAGCACGCTGACATCGCGGAAATAGCTCTTGCCGAAATCGAAGCGCGCATAATTCCACAGCATCAGCGCGAAGCGTTCCGGCGCCGGCTTGTCGAAGCCGAACTGCTTTTCCAGGCTCTTGATGAACGCGGGATCGAGTCCCTGCGCTCCCCGATATTTCGAATTGACCGCATCGGCGCCCGCGCCGACCTGCGGTGCCCGCGAGCCGAAGTCGCCCCCGCCGCCGCCGGAAATGCGCGAGGTGCCGCCGGTATCGGCGCCGGACAACTGCGCGATCACACGTTCCACCGGTCCGCCCGGCGCAAACTGCACGATCACAAAGGACACGAACAGGATGCCGAGCAGGGTCGGAATCATCAGGAGAATGCGGCGAGTAATATAGGCGGCCATCGATTACTTCGCTTGCTCCAGCTTCGCGGCCTTGGCGGCGTCAAACCACCAGTTCTCCGGCGCGCCGACACCCTGCGCATACCGCGCCGGTTGAGGCGGATGGCTGAACTGGTCCCAATAAGCCACCCGGTGCGTGTTGGCGTACCACTGCGGCACCCAATAGCGCCCGGCGCGGAAAACACGATCGAACGCACGGCACGCAACGGTCAATTCTGCCCTCGTCCCGGCGGCCATGATCTTCTCGACCAATGCATCGATCACCGGGCTCGATATGCCGGCAAGGTTGTAGGAGCCCTTGGTATTGGCCGCCTGTGAGGTGAAGAAGGGCCGCAGGGCGTCGCCCGGCGTCGCGGACATCGTGAAGCGCTCGATGGTCATGTCGAAATCAAAATCATCCCGTCGTGCTCGGTACTGCACGGCGTCGACCAGGCGGAAGCTTGCTTCAATACCAAGCGTTGCGAGGTTCTTGAGATATGGCCCGTGGTGGGGCTGGATCGCTGCCTCGTCGTTGAGAAACTCGATGGTGAAGACCTCGCCGTTCGGCAACACCCGCTTGCGGTCCTTGACCACATAGCCGGCTTCGTCGAGGAGCTGTGCGGCTTTTCGCAACAGGGTTCGATCCTGTCCCGATCCGTCCGAGACCGGAGGCACGAAGGGCGGACCGAACACCTCGTCCGGTACCTGGCCGCGGTACGGCTCCAGCAGCTTCAGTTCCTCCGGCGACGGCGGCCCGCTCGCGACCATGTCCGAGTTCTGGAACGGCGACACTGTTCGCGCATAGGAACCATACATGATGGACTTGTTGGTCCACTCGAAATCAAAGGCGTTGATCAACGCCTCGCGCACGCGCGGATCCCTGAATTTGTCGCGGCGGGTGTTGATGAACCAGCCCTGCGCACCCGACGGCGTCTGATCCGGCAAGATCTCCAGCCTGACGCGGCCATCCTTGACCGCCGGGAAATCGTAACGCGTCGCCCAGATTCGCGAGGTCAATTCCTCGCGGAACAGGTAGTTCTGGCCGGTGAAGCCTTCGAAGGCGACATCGCGGTCACGATAGAACTCGTAGCGCACGACATCGAAATTATAGCTGCCGCGGTTGACCGGCAGATCGGCCGCCCACCAATCCCTAACCCGCTCATATTCGACGTAGCGATTGACCTCGAACTTGCCGACTTTGTAGGGCCCGGAGCCCACGGGGATGTCGAGCGTCGACTCGTCGAATGGCCGCGTTGCATAGTAGGCCTTCGAGAAGATCGGCAGGCTCGCGACATAAAGCGGAACGTCGCGCGCGCGTTGCGGCGCGAAAGTAACGACGACGGTCGCATCGTCGAGCGCGTCGGCCTTCACGAAGTCGCGCAGCTGGACAACGATCAGCGGGTGTCCCTTCTGCTTCAACGTATTCAGCGAGAAGGCCACATCATGCGCGGTCAGCTTCGAGCCGTCGTGAAAGCGCGCCTCAGGGCGCATCGTGAATCGATAGCTCAGCCTGTCTTCGGAGATCTGCACCGACTTTGCCGCCAGGCCATACATCGCGTCCGGCTCGTCATTGGCGCGCGCCATCAGCGAGACAAAGGTCATGTCCATGCCTTGCGCGCCCTCACCCTTGAGGATGTAGGCGTTGAAGGAATTGAATGTGAAATAGGACTGGTTGTAGGCCCGGACCGAAGGGATCAGCGAAAACATGCCGCCCTTCGCCGCATCCGGATTGACATAGTCGAAATGATGGAAGTCAGCCGGATACTTCAGATCGCCAAAGGCCGACATGCCATGCGCTTCGGTCTCGCCTTCGGCGGCCGAGACCCGCGGGAAATACGCGGCACCGAGCGCGCCGAGGCCGAAACCGAGCACGCCTCGCCGCGACAGCGAGAGGCGCGACAACGAGAACGGGCGCAACGACCGGCTCAAGAGCGGCCACCCGTCTTGGCAGCCTTCTCGGCGTCCCACCACCAGATGTCCGGGAAGCCCGACAGACCATATTTGGGCAGCTGCTCGGGATGGCTGAAGCGATCCCACCGAGCGGTGCGTTGCTTCGGATAATTCCATTGCGGCACGACATAGTGGTTCCACAGCAGTACGCGATCGAGCGCATGTGTGGATGCGACCAGGTCGTCGCGGTTCTTCGCGAAGATCACCTGTTCGATCATCTTGTCGACCGCCGGATTCT
>Ga0153954_1001418_pt1 | contig 12899 bp, 19 predicted proteins | sample TSFL038MetaG_FD_102277 | JGI IMG/M metagenome (GOLD analysis project Ga0153954, IMG submission 102277) | Attine ant fungus gardens microbial communities from Florida, USA - TSFL038 MetaG | ecosystem: Host-associated > Fungi > Mycelium > Unclassified | place: USA: Florida, Wekiwa Springs State... | reverse complement strand
TGTTGACCATCGGACCGTCCTGGCTCCCCAAAAGGACCCGGGCGATCTCGCCGCTACGGTTCTTGGCCAGGGTGAAAACGGTCATCAACGGCGTCACCGTCACCCACAGCCAGATCTTGCGGATGACCTGGCGGTCGAGCATGCCCCGGACACGGAATTGCCGATCCGCGAAGATGCCAGGCACATCCTGCGCGCCATGCGGTCCAAGGAGGAACGTCAGCGATGATCCATGAATTGACCATCGGACACTTGGACCCCGTGGCCCTTCAGGCCCGCCGGGCCGTCGCGACCAGTCCCCTCGATTTGGTTGTTCTCGACCAAGTTGCCGCCGAGTTCCCAGGCTTGAAGATCAGTCGTCGGGATGGCTACGTGGTCGTCCCCTGGCATGGCCGGGAAAACGCCGCGAGCGGCGAGGCGTTTGCTGCCCGCATGCAAGTCCTGACTGGTTGCATGGTCGCTGACCGTCGGAATGGCCGGCTCGTCGATCTGGCCGCGAAGGTTCCGGCGGTCTGACGGTTGCTCAGCCCAGTTTGCCCGGATGAGAAAACGACCATCCGTTCGGGGGTCCCCGAGCCCACCAACGTCTTTCGGGTCACTCGGAGCTTTCTGGCCGTCGCATGATCCCGACGACCTCGCCGTAGACGCCGCCCGCGACGACGTCCGGGGTATCGTGCTCAATGTCCTCGAGCTTGCCGAGCTTGCTCGTCCATTTTCCGGTCGGCAATTGCTTGGCTGCATGCATGTAAAACAGGTTGTTGCCGTAGATCGCGTTCTTCTCGAATCCCGGTTCGGGTTCTTCTCCGTCACAAGCTTCGAAGCCGAGCGACTTGAATGCGGCTTCCAGGATGCCGATGCCATAGTTATCGGGGGGAGATTCGATGGGCCAGAAGACTCCCGGTTCCCACCACCTCTCGGTGTCCCCGGCCGCCCAGGCGATGCAGTTGTAGTCGATCATCGCCGGGCTGGTGACCCGGTGGTTCTCGGTCGTCAGGCGAGGGAAATCCTCGTCAGCTTCCATGATCGAGGACGCCTTGGCGCTCCCCCCATTGGACCCAGGCCTGGGCCATCAGACGAACTTTGCCCATGGCCTCGGGCGGGACGGGGTTCTGCTCGGTGATCGCCTCGAGAGCCCAGAACCATTGGTCCGGCTCGCGGCGCAACTCCTCCAGGATTAGGGGCACGGCCGGGGCACCCATGCCGATGATCCGCTGGTACGGCTTGAGCATGGCCATCTGTGCCGAATTGGAGAGGTAACGCGACTCCCGCTTCCATTCGGCGGCAAGCCGCTGGAATCGCTCCGCGACGCTCAGCCCTTCGGTCGCCAATCGCGGCGGGGAAGGAATCTTTGACATGACCGTGCGCTCCTTGCACGCGGATGTCCGCTATGGGCGATTGTCCCGTCCTGGCCCCATTCTAACGGAGGGGGCCGAATGCCCCAAGGCAGACCTAGGGCCGGATGCCCTCTGCCGAAATCTATCACAGCACGGCCCCTGCAAAGCCCATCAAATTCCCATGTATTCGCCCTGTTGATTTCGGCGTAACCCTTTGATAGAATGCACTTACAGCCCAAACGCCCTGCTTTTGGTGCGTGCCCGAAGTGTGATAGATCTAGGTTCTCAGCCTAGGGACCGGGGTTCGAGTCCCCGTGGGAGTATCCCGAAAGGGCATAAGGGGTTACGGTGAAAACCGTGACCCCTTTTTGCTGCGCTCATATCGTTGGCTTCTTCATCGCATCCGAGTTGCAACCAAGTCGCAAGCTCAAAATTCGGCCCAACTTTCGTCCGATCTATGGCCATAGGGTCGTGGAAGCCAAGTTGTAGCCGAGTTTGCTAGGTTTTGCCCAGCCTTGGGCCGGGAAATCGCCTTCGGGGAAGTGTGGATTTTTTGTTCATGTGATGCTTGCAGTCAGTCGGTTCGCGATGCAGAATTATGGATGAGCATGCGACTCGGCTGAGGATTGAAACTAAAGATCGGGAATTCGCCATTCGGAGACACGGAGATCAAAGCCGGCGAGATCGCCAAGCTCACCCCGCTCGGCGTAGTGCGAGTTCAAGACCGAGTGCCGTGAAACATTCAACATCTGAGGGCGCCGTTCTACGGCAGTCGTTGCATGACCGCCTGGCTGGTGTAGCAGGGAGAGAAAGTCAATCGCAATCGCGTCCAGAAACCGATGAGGATCTGGACGATGGGGTCCACTTCAGTTTTCAGCATGACGGGCACGAGTGTCGATCCCCTCGCCTCTACGCCGCGTCCTCGAGCGTGTGGGCATGTACCCGGGAGGACTGGCCGACGAGTGGCTGCCAGACCGCTGCAGGATCGCTGGCAATCCGGATCCGTCCGACCGACCTCGGGTCAGTCGCGAGTAAACTGGAACGCGTACAGCTTCGCCCGCCGCAGCTTGAAGTGAATCTGTACCGGACGCCCGGCGAGGGACGACACGTCCGGGTTCCCCTTCCAATAGACCGCCTGGTCCACGAAGTTCCCGCCGATCTCCTCGCAATCCTCGAGGGCGAAGCCGGAGAGTGGCTGGCCGGCCTCGTCATACAGTCCGACGAAGGCGGTCCCCATCGACCCCGTGTCGATGTTGAGCCGAAGCCGGTTGCCGCGGAACACGACGGCCGGCGTGCGCAACCAACCGCCTGTGTACTCGGCGTCGGCCGAGACGAACCCGTCCAGCCGCTGCTGCACGACGCCGATCCCGCCGAGCTGCTTGGCGGTCCCGTCGTATTCAGGACGGAGGATGGCCGAGTCGTGCAGTCGGCCGCTGGAGTAATAGTACTGGTAGATGGAGTTGCCCCGCCGTGCGATCCCCGGTCCCATCACCGTGTACCAGCGGTCCCACTCGTCTGCCAGCCCGGGGCGGACGTACGGGTCGCGACCGGGCCGCGACCACCGCACGCCGTCGCGGCTGACGGCGAGCTGGACCTCCAGCATCCCGAAGTCCTCCCACTGGCCCGGCACCCGCGGCCGGACGTAAGGATTGCGCCCGGGCGAGAAGTGCCGGAAGTGGCTGGGGAACATCAGGTAGACGTCGTCGGCCCACGGGTAGACTGTGGCCGCGTTATAGTACACGTCCGAGTGGGGGTCGTCGTTTGCGTCGGCTTCGTACACGACCGCGACGTTCTCGGTGGACAGGAACATGCGGTCGTTGTTCGTCTTCCGGTACGGCCAGGGCTTGAGCGGGTCGTCGGCCTCGATTCGCCCGATGCGCCGCTGGTTCTCCGAGTCGTAGGAGAAGGCCCGGGTGTAGATGACATACTTGCCGATCCGCCCGTCCCAGTGGACGACCGGCGGGTTATCGGTGAAGAACGGCAGCACCCGCCCGTCCTCGGTGAAGTGGGACCCGTCTGCCGAGTGGCTCGCATACACGCCGTCTCGCGCTGGGTCAAACGGCTTACTCAGCTTCAGGCGGAACAGCTTGTACCGCTTCGCCGGGTCGGACGCGTGCGCGTCGAGGAAGATGGTCGGGAAGACGCCGCCAGTGAGCCTCACCCCAGTCCGCCGGAATTGCAGCCCGTTCTCGCTCTCGAGGACCTCAACGTCTTCGGCCCCGAGGTAGAGACGGATCTTACCGCCGTCCTCGATCACGCGGCTCACATGCCCCTGGATCGGCGTGTCCCGTTCGTCCCGGAGTAGCCCGAGCTTCTGTGGCGGGTTGGCGCGGAGCTGGATCCCGTCGCGGTCAGCGATGAAGCGGTCGTCAATAAAAAGCTGCTTACGATCGCCGACGTCGACCGGGGCCGGCGGAGCGGCGAATGCGAGAAGCAAGAACAGCACGGAGGGCATGGGGCGGCGTCCTGTAGGGATGACAGGTTCGGCGGGCCCGCCACGTAGCCAATACCTTTGGCCGGGAGCGTGGACGGGCCACGGCGCGGGCCGCCGAGCGACCGAGCCTGCTTCTCGCCGCGAATGCGTCGCGTCAGGAGGGCCGCCCGTGGACACTCACATTGGACCGAGTGCCCGGCGTCGCGCCAAGGACCGATATTTCCCAGCCTCGCCCCGTAGTCATCAGCGAACGGCTTTGCCGTGAGCAAGAGGCCCTGCGGCCCCCGGCGAGCCGATGAGTTACATAGCAATCGCGCTGCGGATGGGACCGAATGGAACTCGTCGCGGCGAATCCTGACCGCGAGCCGTACGCTTCGCACCGGAGGCCCTTGGGACTCGCTGGATCGTGAACACAACGTTGCCGCCTTGGTACTCGGTCCGGACGTCCTCATAGCCACGGATGTCCAAGTCGTGCTACAAAGGACTGGGGGACATGCAGACCTCCCGTTTTGAAACCCTTGACGCAACTCTCGATGGGATCAGCCTGTTCGCCCTATCTGAACTCCGCGCTTCAGTCGGAAGAACCATTGAAAGGATTTCATTCGACGATGACGACCCTCGAGAACCTCGAAAGACAGGTTCTTGCCTCCTGCTATGGGTCGGTCCATTATAAAAACTAGCACTTGAATCAGACTTGCACCTTTTGAAAATTGATACAAAATGGATGATGCTTTCTTGGTGATATCGAGCTTGCCCCCAATACGGCAGCGTCGACGGATGGTCCTTCTTTTTCCACGTCTATGATCGCGACCTGGAGAACGTCGACGGAATTAGCATCATTGTAGATTTGGGCTCCTTAGCGGAAAATCAACGATCTCCTCAACTCGCCCTTGGTGGAGATCAAACACTGCTTCTCCCACAGCCTGACCGCCGACGGCTTCGCACGTCTCAACGGAGACTTGCCGAGGCTCGGCCCGGAAGCCCCTGAGAACCCTGAGCTCCCGCCAGACGCCCGCGCCGCGTCCGCCTCTTGTGGGACGAGCATAGCCCAGATGCAGAGCGGGGTGCAGAGTCCGCCGGGCAGTTCCTTGAGTTGGAGCTTCCGTGTGGCGACGGATGGCTCAGGGGCGTTCGGCGTTGGTTCGAGCATCTCGAACAGTTCGTCCAGCCTCTCGGCCATGATCAGCGACGGTCCGATTCGTCCTCGTTGTGAACCTCTTGTCCCGCTGCTCCGAGGTGGATTCCCATCATTCCGCCGCCCATGCCGGCACCCATCCCACCGCCGCCACCGCCCTCGTCTTTGCCGCCGCCTTCCTTGCCGCCCTTGGCTATGATCTGAGTGGGTCCCTGACGAGGGATCGCGAGGCCCGCTGGGATGGGCGCGAGGTTCAGCGCCTTCCGGATGAAGTCGCGGAGCGAGACGACGAGTTCCGCGGTCTCGACCGTGTGACCGGCGACAGGCTGGCTCGCGGCGCGGGCGGCGAGCTGAACCTGTTCTTCGGTTCCGAGCAGAATGATGTCCGAGAGCGCGGCCTCGACGACATCGTGGATTCGCCTCGTGCGCTCGCCTCCGGGCGTGTCGGCAGTGTCCTTCAGATCCCGCTTGTGCCGCGGGTCGACTTCGAGGCTGCCCGTGAAGGAGCCCCCAGGGCCTTGTACGCGGCGATGAGCGTGCGTAATCGCTCGTTGATCTGCCGGTTCTCGCGGTCGCGCCGCTGTTGCACCGATTGCATGACGACCAGGCGGATCACCACCCGATGAGCGTGACGAGAGCGATGCCGATGAAGCTCGGGAACATCGCCTGCAAGGAGCTAAAGTCGAGGTTCCGCATGAGTCAATACGCGCTTTGCCTTGGGGTATCGGAGCCGGGGCAAAAACCTCGGGCATCCGTGGACGAAATGGCCACTCACGGGAGCTTAACCCGGCCGCCACTTTCGCTCGTTCCAGTTGCGTTCGCCTTCTTGGTCGAGGACCTCGGAATTTCTATCGAGGTACATCTCGTGACGCATCGATGTCGCACGTCCCCTACCGTAATTGTGGAAGAGCTTTGTGGAGATTCCGTGCATGGCGTCCCAATTGTCGAGGAATTACAGATTTAGCGTATGAAGCCGTCCGTCGCAGAGTGAACTGTTATCGCGCGTACAAACTCTGTTCCGATAATCATTCGCAAAATAAGATGTACAATAATGCTGTCGCTTGCCGCCTCCTCTTTGAACAATGTACCCAAATCGCAACCAAGAGGCCGAGAACTACGGGAAAAAGTAGTAATTGTTTGTTTTAATATTGTTTGATATGTGTTAAGTGCTTGTGCTGCCACGCTTCGCAGGGGATGTGGGGATTGCTCGTCCCGGACGAACAGGGAAAGAGGCCGCCTACCCCGGATTATTCACTAATTCATTAGGTGATAGACGCAAGTGCGCTGCTTTGGGTCGTTTGTGGCCGATCTTACCCAAACAGTGACCCAGTTTACGCTGGACCGAACCCGGAGTCCTGTAAGCTGTTCCGTTAACTAGGACAACCGTCATGAATAATCCGGGCTACATGATCTGCGAGCCGCCCACACACGACCACCAAGTCATGACCCACTCACCGCGAATGCCGGTGTTCATCGATCTGCAGATTTGAGCGGAGACAGGGGCACTGTGGATTGCCGGTGAGGAGGCCGGCGGTCACTTCGCTCGTCTCGGTTCTCTTCGTCTCCATCGTGCCGAGATCAACCTTGTCGGAACTGCCCTGGCGTGACGCCGACGTGACGCTTGAAATGGCGGATGAGTTGGCTCGGGTCCACGAATCCGGTATGCGAGGCGACCTGGACCAGCGAGGGGTTCCCACCCCCTTGCAATAGTTCCCTCGCCCGTTCCACACGGCGGGAGATGACGTACTGGTGCGGCGGCAACCCGGTGGCTTGCTTGAACTGTCGGGCGAAGTGGAACGGACTGAGACGGACGATGGCTGCCATTTGCTCCAGGGTTGGGCTGGCGTTGAGGTGTGCCTCGATGTACTCAATGACCGTCCTGAGCTTCTTCTGTGCGAGCGGGCCATCCTGTTTTGGTGCGCGGCGACGAGGTGCCCATATATGTTGGATCAGTTGGACGGCCAGGATATTGGCCAATAATTCGGCGACGAGTGGCCCTCCATCGTCGCCGACGTTCAATTCAGCGTCGACTGCCTGCATCGCGGTTCGGAGTTCCGGTAGGTCCACCGCGTCGAGCAACGGGACCGTCAGCCGCGCTGGATCGAGGTCAAACTTCTCGGCGGCAACTCGCGCAACCAGTTTTGGATCTAGGAAAATAAGCAATGTGTCAGCTCGTCCGCTCCATTGCCAAAGAGTCGGGCTACCTGTCGGCATCAACGAGATCGCTCCCGCAGGAGGGGGCACGTGTCGATGCACCCCCTCATAGACGAGGCTTAGTTTTTCGGGTGGCCGGCGGAAGAGGAAAAGCTGGTGGTAAGTAATGATGGGCACACGGAGTCCACAATCGGGTACAGCGCGGAAACGGGCCGCCCCTAGACCCGCCCACTCCAGCCGCTCGCTCGTCACCTCCGGCTTGAACGGAACGATTTTGTCGACTTCCTCGAATGGTTCGAGCGGGCCGCTGTGTCCGTACTCTTCCTGTCGCATTACGTGTCTCTCCGAAGCCAGGCGCCCCGAGGATCGGTGCGGATCTCTTTTATGCATGCGACACGAATCGCCTGGATTCCCACTGACCCAAGAGACATGCGGAAAGTCCGAGCAAACCCCTTCATCTTCTGGGTTATCGCCGTACCGGAGTAGCTAACGCGTCAGAATAGACGTAACTTCACGTATGATTGAGGCCATGCGAACCAAATGGATCGCAGCCCTGTTTCTCCTCCCGCCCGCCATCGACAGCGCTGTCGACTCCCCCGCCCGCCCTGATGGGATCTCCGACGGCGACACGATCACCGTACTCGCCGCCGGCAACCGCCGGGTCTGAATTCGGATGTTCGGGATCGACTCACCCGAGACCGGCCAGGACACCGGTAGGCGAGCCAAGCAAGCGGCATCGGAGCTGGCGTTCGGCAAGAGTGTAACGGTCGGAGCGAGCGATGCGGATCGGTACGAGTGTGCGAGATCTTCAGTCGCTGGCGCCGCAAGCCGGCCTCGAATCGCCGCCGAGGTGGCGCGCGATCTGAGGCGCAAGGAGTCGACGCGGATCTACCACTGGTCCAAGTCCACCGGCGGCTTCATGCCCTGCCGGCCGCGACCCGACACATACGCCGGAGCTGACGAGCAATCGGACCGTGCGGCTGCTGAAGTTGGCGTTGGAGGAGCCGGCGCTGAGGCTGCCACGGACCTCGGCGCTGGTGGATTACTACGTGCGACGGAACAAAGTTGCCCGGAAGTCGCACGCCAAGTCCTGGCGGGTCAAGCACCGAGGCGCGAATTTCCCGCGTCTATAGAAAGAGGATCAGCGAGAATTTTGGAGTCAGCTTCCAAAGTCAACACGAAAAACTCAAGAACGCCTACTGGTCTGGAATCAGCATCATCCTGATTCGAGACCAGTCGGGTAGACCAAAGGAGGTTTGCGTTGTCCCACTCGATCATCTCCCAATGTGGCTCGTCGTTATCGACCCCAGTAAGGTGAGTGAGCACGTTTGTGAGAAAATGGTCAAGTATCAATTTGAGGACGCCGACGTTTTGGCCCGCCACTTCCTAGCTACGGTGGCCCCGACAATCGCCCTATCGGTCCCGGCTCCATTCAGCCCCCCGTGGAGGGCTAACTCGAGGGGAGAGCGGTACGTGAAGGCTAGACAGGACTGGCTGAAGAGGTATCTGGCCATGCCTAACGGCATTCCGCTGCAAAGGCTCAGGATGCTATCTCACGCGATAAACCGAACTTCTGTTCGAGAAGATCGACCGCTTTTTCCAGTCCATTTGTTTGGGCAATCCTCTGTTTCATGTGACCAGCGTTCCGGCGATAAGTAGGATCGTCTAGGACTTCATCAATCAGGGCTGAAAGTCTCGGTACCGTCATTTCCTGCAACTTGACAAATCGACCGGTTTGGGTGCGGGCAATTCTTGCTGCAACGCCGGGTTGATCGTTGGTGACTGGGATGGCAACCAGCGGGACTCCCTCGGTGAGAGCTTCGAGCGTTGTGTTCAATCCGGCGTGGGTGATGCAGAGCGCCGAACGCTTGAGGAGTTCCATCTGGGGCGCGTTCTTCACAAGGATGGTATTAGCCGGCAGGGACTGGATCTTTCCCGGATCGAGGACGGGCCCGATCGAGAGGACGAGTTGCTTCCCAGGGCGATTGCCTACGGCTTCGGCGATCGTGCTGAAGACAGGCTCGAGTCCATTCTGCATGGTCCCCATGGAGGCGTAGATGAGCGGCTCGCCCGTCAGACGATCCCAAGGGAATTTGGAGTTCAGCCTCCCGGCTTCGTCATGGAAGGGACCCGTATGGTAGAACTGGGGCGGTAGCTGGGGATGATCGAAATTGAACTCCTTTGGGGCCTGGGTGATCCATGCCAGATCAGAGATTGTGGCGCAAGGATCGTCCCAGTCGATCTCCAGCTTGGCAAGCTTCGCATAGTCACGCGCGAGGGACATGAACGGCTCAATGATCGGCTTGGCTTGCCGCAAACCGTCCCGGTTCCGGGCAATCGCCGCGGGGGTCGTCTGGTGCGGCCAGTCGAAGATATTGAGGGGGGCGCCCCCCGAAAAGTCGAAGGGGAGCGCGCATGAGATATGAATATAAGGCATTCCCAGATGCCGCGGGACCACCCCCAGGCCGAGCATGCACTCGTCCATCACCAAGCCGTCAACTCTCGCCTCCGCCAGCGTCCGAGGAAGATGCTTGAACATAGCCGCCGAGTGTTCGGTGAATCTTCTGAAGGTGTACTCTCTGGCCTCCTGGCCCTGCAACCTGCCCGTCTGTTCCACAATGGCCGCGATCGATCCGGCGGGAAATTCTTCCTCGCAGAACGGAATGAAGGAGAGCCCGGCGGCGTCGGCGTAAGGTTCGCATTCAAGGTTGCTGATCACAATGACGTCATGTCCACGACCCTTCAGCCTGCGTGCGAGGGTCGTCGTCGGGTACGCGTGGCCGGTGACGCAATGGGAGAGGAAGGCAATCTTCATCGTTTCACTCATCCTTGTACCGTTGTGAGGTTGGGAATTGTGGTCAGGCCCCCGGCGACATCCTGTTAACGGTGTGGCAGTCGCGGCGAGTCGGATCGTTCCAGACGAAATCAAGCTAAGAGTCCACCCTCGGGGAATCGCCATGAGGCGAGCGGGGGCCAATTGGAAGCGTCGCCTTGACGGACTCCGATGAAACCCGGATGGCCGCCCCGCCCTTCCGATCCTCTGGGCAATTCACTACAGCCAACGAGCTTGCAATGCTTGCCAATATCTTGGCATGGATAGGATGTGGTGATATTCGATTCGAAAGGATGCCTTGAATTTAAGGCACGGTACCATTGCCATTGCGTGCTCACTTGATCGATATTGCGGATCGATGTTTTTCTTGTTCCTAGGACCAAATCCGCATTCACGCTGAATGGGATCAAACATCGAGTTGATTCCGCAGGCCTCCATACACAATCGTTTTGACAATTTCGATGTTGTACAAGTCGTGCGGAAATCCGAGCTTGATATGGCTCGCGGCATCAAGACGCTCGATTTGGGCGGGGGCCAGCTCGAGGTCGAGGCACGCCAGGTTATCGCGGAACTGATCGATCCGTCGTGCGCCGACGATCGGAATGACGGGGACCGACCGCTGTCGTAGCCATGCCAAAGCGACCTGTGCGAGGGACCTCCCGCATTCGTTGGCCACAGCATGAACTTCGCGCACGATGAGATCTGCACGCTCGTCCATAGACATGAACGGCTTCATCGCGTCCGAGCTGTAGCGGTTTTCCGAGGAGGAGGAACCGGATCGTTCCTTGAGATATTTCCCGGTCAATACTCCTCCGCCAAGCGGCGACCAAGCCGTGACTCCGATTCCCATGGCCTTTGCCATAGGCAGCAACTCGCGCTCCACCGTCCGCTCGATCAAGCTGTACTCGATCTGCAGACCGACGAACGAGGTCCACCGACGAAATTCGGCCAGAGTGTTCGCCTTGGCGATGACCCATGCCGGCATGTCCGAGATTCCCACATAGAGAACCTTCCCTTGGCGTACGAGGTCGTCGAGCCCACGCATTACCTCTTCAATCGGTGTGATTTGGTCCCAGAGGTGAACCCAGTAGAGATCGATGTAGTCGGTCCGTAGCCGCTTCAGACTCGCCTCGATGGCTTGGAACATGTTCTTCCGCTGGTTGCCGGCTGCGTTTGGGTCAGTGCCGGGCATCGCGTTGGTATATTTGGTCGCCAGCACCGCACGTTCCCGCTGCCCCTGGAGAAACTCCCCAAGAAAGCTCTCGCTTGTGCCGTTCGTATAAGCGTTCGCCGTGTCGAGAAAGTTGCCACCAGCCTCGAAAAAGGTGTCGAAGAGTTTCCGGCTCTCATCCTTCGTCGATCCCCATCCCAAGTTTTCGCCGAACGTCATGGTCCCCAGGCACAATTCCGAGACCCGCAAACCCGACCTACCCAGCAGTCGATAACGCATTCTCGGTCATCACTCCTCGGTTACTGGATTGGAAAAGAGATTTCCGAAGATCTGCAATAATGAATGGATGGCTTCCGTCCACAACGGCGATGCGCAAGGTGTCTCCGGGTGGCTTCGCCACGACGACGGTGATGACCACCATTGCCGGCGGACGCACGCCAGCATCGAGCAAGATAGCCGCACGTGAATTGCAGATCGGCTTGAGATCGATCGATTTCTTCGGAGATTCGGAATCCCCCTCGATCAATCACGGAACGAAGCGACTGAGCAGTAGCACTTCATCCGCGCTCAGCCGACACTGGCGTTTCTCGAACACTTCGTCGAGCGTGGCCTTCCCTTGGCGAACGACTCTTTTTCCGCTGGCCGTCGAGAGAAGACGAAAACCGGAAGAGGTCTCCCGGTTCCATCCTCAACTCCGCGTAGCGCAATTGTTCCAACAGCTTCACGAGACCAGAGTCTTCCTGGACTTGTCCACCCCCCCAACCGTTGGGCAATCGTATAGCCACGAAAGGCCGAAAGTCAAATAGTGCAAATGTTACCCTCTTGGCTTGCCACTGAGCGGCAAGCCGCTCAGTGCACTTTACCGCGTACTCGAAACCTATCTTCGAGACCACTGTGTCTCCAGGCCGATAGCCAAGGTTGTAAAAAAAATGCAGAAATTAATAAATACATAAATTATAAAATATATCATATAATTAATGTTTTTTTGAAGAGAGAGGCCTTGCAATCGCGAAAGGCCGGGAGCAAGAGCGGGTTCTACTCCAACGGAACGACTTACCGTCCTGGTGATCGTCGGAATCATCGTGGCGTTGTTCCTCACGACCATAACGGGGCACGAATATCGTCCGACCAGGCGGCCTCCCAAGCCTTAATCACAAAGGTCGATATAGCCGTGACTCTACGTGCCGCAACGACATGACGACGTTCCTCGAAGCCGCGGGGGGCGACGATATCGCCAACCTGAACGAGAACGCCCCGCTCTCAGCGGTCACTCGGCAGATGAAAGAGCTGACTGGCGCGTCACGGCCAGAAGGGCGTTGAAGCGATCATGCGAGGGGATGCCACTGTAGAGGTCGAGAAACTTGGACAACCAATCGCGCTCGTGCCGAGCTCAGGTGGCGATGGAGATGAATTCATCGGCTCCGGCAATGACAGCGCCGACGGCAATGGCGACGATGTTGACAAGTAAGTAGACGACCTTACGGCCCGGGGACGTTCCGGACGGCCGCAAGAATCGTCTATCAAACAAGCTTTAGTGGAGCCTCCGGCAAGTCTCTCTCTTGTAGGTGGCCATTGCCCACCGGGGATTGAACCCAGGGCCAGTGTGCACTTTTGTAACGATCTGGTAAACTTTGTGGTCTTGCGCTCCGGCGGCGATGCCGACTACGTCCTGGCCCTGAAGCGGAACTAGGAGGCGATGCACGCGGCGGTGATCGCGTACATCGACGAGCGGCTGGAAGGGGACCTGGAGGATGCGCGGGAGTTGACGACGACGGATCGCGGGCACGGTCGCCACGAGGAGCGGACTTACCTGCAACTGCCGGCCCCCGAGGGCCTTCCGG
>Ga0153954_1001417_pt1 | contig 12901 bp, 8 predicted proteins | sample TSFL038MetaG_FD_102277 | JGI IMG/M metagenome (GOLD analysis project Ga0153954, IMG submission 102277) | Attine ant fungus gardens microbial communities from Florida, USA - TSFL038 MetaG | ecosystem: Host-associated > Fungi > Mycelium > Unclassified | place: USA: Florida, Wekiwa Springs State... | reverse complement strand
TTTCACCATCTACCCGAACGGCATCTCCACGAGCCTGCCGGCCGAGGTGCAGCAGGCGATCCTGGAAACGATCCCCGGCCTGGAGCGTGCGCGCATGATCCGACCCGGCTACGCGGTGGAGTACGACTACGTCGACCCACGGGCGCTGTCGCAAAGCCTCGAATTGCGCGCCGTGCCTGGGCTGTTCCTCGCTGGTCAGATCAACGGCACGACCGGCTATGAGGAAGCCGCCGCCCAGGGCTTGCTCGCCGGCATCAACGCCGCCCGCTTGGCCGGCGGCGCCGCAGCGGTCACGCTCGGGCGGACCGAGGCCTATATCGGCGTTCTGGTCGATGATCTGACCATGCAGGGCGTCACCGAACCGTACCGGATGTTCACGTCACGCGCCGAATTCCGCCTCAGCCTGCGCGCCGATAATGCCGATCTGCGGCTGACCGGAACCGGCATCGACTGGGGCTGTGTCGGCGCGAAGCGACAGGCGGCGTTCCGCGCGCACGAGGCGGCGCTATCCGAAGCCACGGCTCGGGCACGCCAGGAAGGCCTGCCGGCGGCGGCCGCGCCGACCGTGGGCCTGCGCGCCCCGAGCGATGGAAGATGGCGCTCTGTGCTCGACCTGGCCGGCAATGAAACCACCGACTGGGCGGCCCTGTGCGGCGTGTTCCCCTGGCTGGCGTCCCTGTCGCCGCGCGTTGCCGATCAGCTGCGCGCCGATGCCCGCTACGCCGGCTACCTGCATCGCCAGCAGAGCGAGTTGCGCCTGAGCCAGCGCGAGGACGGCGTCGCCCTGGGCGACGTGCGGTTCGAGGCGATCGGCGGGCTGTCGAACGAGATCCGCGAAGTGCTCAACCGCGTGCGGCCGCCGTCATTGGGCGCCGCATCGCGCATCCAGGGCATGACCCCGGCCGCGCTGGCCTCGATCGCCGCGCATCTGCGCAAGCGCGAGACCCGTTCGCCGGACGCCATGGCAAAGGCGGACGCCTGAGACGATGTCCGTCGGCAGTGCAAGAACCCGATCGCAGCGAAACGCGAGAGGCGGCGCGACCGCGTTTCGCTACGTGAATCGGCTACTTCAAGCTAAACCCGACGTATCGCGCTTCACTGATGCGCGATACTAGGACTGTCCCGCCCGCGGCGGGCGCCACGCCCGCCATGGCGCAATGGTTTGCTGCGAAGGCGGAGCACCCGGATGCGCTGCTGTTCTTCCGGATGGGCGATTTTTACGAGCTGTTCTTTGCCGATGCCGAGGCAGCGGCGGCGGCGCTCGACATCGCGCTGAGCCATCGCGGCGAGCACGGCGGCCAGCCGATCCCGATGTGCGGCGTGCCCCACCACGCGGCTGAGATCTACCTGGCGCGGCTGATCCGCCGCGGCTACCGCGTCGCCGTCGTCGAGCAGATGGAGGACCCGAAAAGCCGCGTCGGCAAGGCGCCGATCCGCCGCGAGGTGGTACGGCTGATCACGCCCGGCACAGTGACCGAGGAAGCGCTGCTCGAAGCCGGCCGGCCGAACCTGTTGCTGGCACTCGCCCGTGACGCCGCCGGCGTCGGCGCGGCCTGGATCGACGTCTCCACCGGCCTGTTCGAGACCAGCGCGATCGCGCCGACGGAGCTTGCCTCGCTACTAGGACGGCTGGAACCGGTCGAGATCCTGGCACCGGAAGGCCTGGAGCTCGGCGAATGGTCCCGCGCCCGCTCGCCGGAACCGGTTGCCTCACCGCCGTTGATCGCACGCCGGCGGCTCGCCGAGACGTTCGGTGTCGCCAGCCTCGACGCATTTGGCTCGTTTCAGGATCGCGAGGCGGTCGCCGCCGCCATGGCGCTGGACTACGTGCGGTCGACCCAGGCGGGCGCCCTGCCCCGTCTCGGCCGGCCGGAGCCGCAGGGCCAATCCGGCTTCCTGCTGATGGATGCGGCCACGCGCGCCAGCCTGGAGATCCAGCGTTCACGCGACGGCGGGACGAAGCACACCCTGCTGGCAGCGGTGCAGCGCACTCTGACAGCGTCCGGCGCACGGTTGCTGGCGGCATGGCTGGCCGCGCCGCTGGCCGATCCCGACGCGATCATCGCCCGCCAGGATGCCTGGTCGTGGTGCCTGGCAAACCCGGACGCGCTGAGCCGCCTGCGTGCCGTGCTCCGCGGTGCGCCAGACATCGCCCGCGCGCTTGGCCGGCTGTCGCTCAATCGCGGCAGCCCGCGCGATTTGGCGGCGATCCGTGACGGGCTGGCGGCCGCGGCGGAAGCCGCCACAACGCTGGCGGGACCGCTGCCATACGCGCTTGACCACGCTCGCGCCGCGCTGCCGACTGATGCCCCTCTGGCCCACGAGTTAAGCCGGGCGTTGGCCGATCCCGCGCCGGCGCGGCTGGAGGACGCAGGTGCCATCCTGCCGGGCTACGACGGCGAGCTGGATGCGCATCGCACGCTGCGCGACGACAGCCGCCGGGTCCTGGCCACGCTGCAGCTCGACTACGCGCAGCGCTACAGCGTCGCCAGCCTGAAGATCCGCCACCACGCCCAGCTCGGCTACGTCATCGAAGTGCCGGCAGCCGCGGTCGAGGCGCTGCGTAATTTCCCCGAGCTGTCCTTGCGCCAGGGCATGGCCAACGGCGCCCGGTTCACCGCGCCGGAGCTCTCCGACCTCGACCAGCGCATCCGCGAGGCGGGCGAACAGGCGGCGTCGCGGGAAAAGACCGTGTTCGCCCATCTGGTCGGACTGGTGTTGCAACAGGCGGATGCGCTCGCCGCCTGCGCAGACGCGCTGGCATTGCTGGACGTGTGGCAGTCGGCGGCGCGGCTGGCCGAAGGCGGCACCTGGGTGCGTCCGACGATCACGCCGAATGAGGAGTTCCTGATCAAGGGTGGCCGTCATCCGGTGGTCGAGGCAGCCTTGTCCGGACAGTCCGTGTTCGTGCCGAACCATTGCGACTTGTCCGCCGATCGGCGGGTCATGCTGCTGACCGGCCCAAACATGGCGGGCAAGTCGACGTTTCTCCGCCAGAACGCCCTGTTCGTCGTGCTGGCGCAGGCCGGCCTGCCGCTGCCGGCCGACAGCGCCGAATTGGGCATCGTCGATCGGCTGTTCAGCCGGGTCGGCGCCGCCGATGATTTGGCGCGCGGTCGCTCCACCTTCATGGTGGAGATGACCGAAACCGCGACGATCCTGCACCAGGCCGGCCCGCGCTCGATGGTCGTGGTCGATGAGATCGGCCGCGGCACCTCGACCCTCGACGGCCTGGCTATCGCCTGGGCGGTGTTGGAGACGCTGCACTCGGCGATACGATGCCGCACTATTTTCGCCACACATTTCCACGAGCTTGCCGCCCTGGCGGATCAGCTGCCGCGGCTGAAGCTACACACGATGCGGGTCAAAGAGTGGAAAGGCACGGTGGTTTTCTTGCACGAAGTCGCCGAGGGCAGCGCCGGACGGTCATGGGGCGTTCACGTCGCCGAGTTGGCGGGCGTGCCGGCCCCGGTGGTCCGCCGAGCGGCGACGCTGCTGGCGATTTTGGAAAAGCGCGGCGGCACGGTGGCTGGCTCGATGTCCACCCAGGCGCTGCCGCTGTTCGCCGCCTTGGCGGAACCCGACGAACATGTTTCGCCGACGCAGGAATTGCCTGAAATCCTCAGGCAGCTACGCGACATCAATCCAGACTCATTGTCGCCGAAGCAGGCTTTGGACCTTATCTATCACCTCAAATCGCTGGAACCGGCTTGCACGCCGGGGGCGACCTAGTACGATCAAGGCAATGCTGACACCCATACCCCTTCCGCGCGCCCCAGAGGCCGCCGCCACGCTTTTGTCGGACGTCCTCAGCGGGCTGACCGAGGAAGGCGGCAGCATCCCGCGCGACGCCGCGGTCGGCGCGTTCCGCCGTCATCTCGCTCGCATTCAATCGTATGTGCAGCACGCCTTCGAACATGAGCAGATCACCGGACTTCAGGCGGCCAGGTTGCTCGGCGCACTCGTCGATGGCGTCGTCTCGGCGCTGTTCGAGCATGCCATGGATCAGACCGATCTCGGGCCGGCGGAAAAGCTCAGTATCGCCGCCACCGGTGGCTACGGCCGCGGCGTGCTGGCGCCGTTCAGCGATATCGACCTGCTGTTCCTGACGGCGGAGCAGCCATCGCCAGGGACACTGCGTGTCGTCGAATACATGCTGTATTTCCTGTGGGATCTCGGCCTCAAGGTCGGCCACGCCACACGCTCGATCGAGGATTGTCTGACTGAAGGCGCCAAGGACACGACGATCCGCACCGCCCTTCTCGATGCCCGCTACCTGACCGGTGACAAAGTGCTGTTCGCCGATTTCCATCGCCGCTTCCGCACTGCCTGCAAGGAAGCTGGCGCAGCGGAATACATCGCCGCCAAGCAGGCGGAGCGCGCGGTGCGGCACCGGCGCTACGGCGACAGCCCGTTCGTCGTGGAACCGAACATCAAGGAAGGGCGCGGCGGCCTGCGCGATCTGCAGACACTCTACTGGATCGCGCGCTACGTGTTCGATACCCAAACGATGGGCGAACTCGCCGATCTCGGCGGCATCCTGACGCAGATGGAAGCGCGTCATGGCCGCCGCGCCTGGGAGTTCCTGTGGACCGTCCGGTTTCATCTGCACTACGTCGCCGGTCGCGCCGAGGAACGCCTGACCTTCGACCTGCAGCCGATCATCGGTGCGCGCATGGGTTATACCAGGCACGGTCGTCAGGATGGCGTCGAACGTTTCATGCGTCACTACTTCCTCACGGCGCGCGAGATCGCTCGACTCACCCGCATCCTGGAGCCGGCCATCCTCCGCTCTGCGCTCGGTCCGCCCGCGCTGGAGGCCGAGACCGATGCCGCGCTGCTATCGGCGGGCTTCGTCCTCGCGGAAGGCAAGCTGCTGCCGATCAGCGGTCATGATTTTGACGTCGAACCAATCCAGATGCTGCGCATCCTGCAGATCGCGCGCGACCGGAACCTGGAGCTGCACCCGCTCGCACTACGCTCGTTCATACAAAATGAACGACGCGCCATTTCGTTGCGTGGCGATCCCAAGGCAGCGGCGCTGTTCATGGACCTGCTGTGCGGCAAGGATCCGGACCATCACAAGGGCGGCCAACATCCCGACGGCGCACACTGGCTCTCGATCCTGAATGAAACCGGCTTCTTCGGACGATATTTGCCGGATTGGGCCCGCATCGTCGGGAAGATGCAGTTCGACACCTACCATATCTTCACGGTGGACGAGCACACCATCGAGGCGGTCAAGGTGCTCAACACGCTCGAGCGCGGTGAGCTGGCCGAGATCGCCCCAGTTGCCTCGGAAATCGTCGAACACGTGCAGTCGCGCCGCGCACTGTATGTGGCGATGCTGCTGCACGACATCGCCAAGGGACGTGGTGGCGATCATTCCGAACTCGGCGCGGAAATCGCACTCCACGTCGGCCCGGCGCTCGGCCTCAGCGATGAGGAAACCGAAACGGTCTCGTGGCTCGTCCTGCATCATCTGCTGCTGAGCGGGACCGCCTTCAAACGCGATATCGACGATCCAAAAACGATCCTCGATCTCGCCGATACCATTCAGTCCCCGGAACGGCTGCGCCTGCTGCTGATCCTGACGGTCGCGGACATGCGCGCGGTCTCCAGCAAGGTGTGGAATGGCTGGAAGGCGACGCTGCTGCGCGAGCTCTATTCCCGCGTCGCCGAGGTGTTGGCTGGTGGCCTGGCGACCACGGAGCGCGACGTGCGCGTGACGCGCGCCAAGCAGGCCGTCGCCTCGCTGCTGGACGACTGGACGCCGGAGGAAATCGAAAGCTTCACCTCGCTCGGCTATGCCAGCTATTGGCTGAGTTTCGATCCCGAGACCCACGCGCGTCATGGCCGGCTCATTCGTGACGCGGAACAACGCAAGGCGCCGCTGACCGTCGACACCCAGCCGCTTCCCGCCCGCGCCGTCACCGAAGTCACCGTCTACTGTGGCGACCACGCCGGATTGTTCAGCAAGATATCGGGCGCGCTGGCGATCGCCGGCGCCTCCATCGTCGATGCACGCATCCATACAATGACCAACGGCATGGCGCTCGACACGTTCTGGGTGCAGGACGCGGCCGGCGGTGCCTTCGACGCACCGCACCGCCTGGCCCGCCTGTCCGTGCTGATCGACCAGGCATTGACCGGCCGCCTGCGCCTCGCCTCCGAGATCCGCCGCGTCTCGAAAGTTCTGCTCGGCCGTCGGATGCAAGCCATCCACGCGCCGCCGCGCGTGGTCATCGACAATCATGCCTCCAACACGCACACCGTGCTGGAGGTGAACGGCCGGGACCGGCCTGGACTGCTGCACGATCTCACGGCGGCGATCAGCGACCAGGGGCTACAGATCGCCTCTGCCCATGTCACGACCTATGGCGTCCGCGCGGTGGACGTCTTCTACGTCAAGGACGTGTTCGGGCTGAAAATCGAGAACGACCGCAAACTCGCGCAGTTGCGCGTGGCACTGATGCACGCTCTGACTTTGAATGACGAACCTGCCCCGCCCGTGACCGTTCCGATCAAGCGGAAACGTGCTCGCGCCGCTGTACACTGAGCGCGATCACCACGCGCACCCGACATCAGACCAACGACGTGACGTCTGACCGTCACCGCCTGATGAAAACCGGTCCAACCATCCGCCGGTTCGCCGTGGTTCTTGGCCTGCTGCTCTTCAGCACGATGCAAGCCGACGCGACCGAGGCCACACCGATCCCGCCGCCGGTCGCAGCGACCTGCATTTCCTCGCCGTTCGGGCCGCGCTTTTTGGCGCTGCATCCAGCCGCCGGCCATTTTCACGACGGTATTGATCTACCAGCCGGGCTCGGCGCGCCGGTGCGGGCGGTTGCCCCGGGCAGGCTCATTCGCGTGCAGCGCAAAGGCCTTGGCGGGCTCGAGATGCTCGTGCAGCACGACGGGTTCATCGGCGTCTACAGCCACCTCGGACTGATCGCGCCGGCGGTCCTCGAAGGCCGCCGGACATTCGCCGCTGGCCAACAGATCGCCACGGTGGGCCGCTCCGGCATGACCAGCGGCCCGCACATGTTCTTTGGCATGCTGGTCAACGGCAAGCCGGTCGACCCGGCGCCCTATCTCCAGCTACCGCCGTGCGGGCACGAGGCACCCAAAACACCGACAGGCTGATGACCGGTCAGGCCGCCGGGACGGGCGTCGCCCCAGCAATAACCGGCAGTGTCACCTCGGCCGTCGCGGTGTGCCACTGCAGCGTGCCGACATGATCACACGTTGCACAGCGTGGCGCCCAAAGCGGCGTTTCCGCCCGGCAATTCGAGCACTGCCAGGTCGGGTCCGGTTCAGCGACCGCGGCCTGGCGGTACGCGTCGCGCTGGGCCGCCCGGCCTTCCTCGGTATCGCCCTTCTCGGCCTCGGCCAATTCGGCGCTGAGCAGCCACAGCCGGCGCTGGTTCACACCCGCCGCCCTCGCCGCCTCGATCTGTTCCCGCGCTTCGGCGGTGAGCCCGGCCTCGATCGCCGTCTTGGCCAGCAGCAGACGGCTCGCAGGATCGGTCGGGTTCGGCACGACCAGCCGCTTCGCAGCCTGATAGCGCTCGGCCGGTGTCTTCGCAGACGCCAGCGCGAACGCCGCCAGATCGGGATGCGGCGCCTTGCGCCATGCCTCGGCCACCGCCGCCAGCGCACGCCGCTCCTTCCCCGCGGTTCGCAGCAGGCGCGCATAAGCCAGCACGGCTGGCGTGAAAGCTGGATCAAGTCGCCACGCCTGCTTGGCGTAGGCCAATGCGCGGACCGGATCGGGATCGACCTCGGCCGCGGCGATGCAATAGACAATGCGTTGCGGCGAGGCCTCAGTGAGTTCTGCCGCCTCGGCCCAGGCATTGGTCTGCACCGCGAGTTCGGCGCGCTGGATGCGCAGCCAGGTCGTGCCGGGCCTTGCGGCCTCGGCCTCGCGCGCAAGGGCGTCGGCTTGCTTCCAGTCGCGGCGATCGATCGCCTGGCGCAGTAGCCCCCGATAGCCGAGGAACTTTCCGTCGTCCCGCCGGATAAGCGTCTTGTAGGCTTCCTCGGCCTCGTCCTCGCGGCCACCGAGCCGGCCGGCCTCGGCGGCGAGCAGCAGGGTCTGCGGCGAATCGCCGAGCAGTTGGCGCACGCGCCTGGCTTCCCGGCGGGCGATGCGGTCCTCGCCGGCGGCCAGCGCGAGCAGCACCTGCGTGATCGCGCGCTCCCCCTGACGCACCCGCGAACGCCGTCGCCAGGCGGCGCCCGCCATCGGCAACGTGATCAGCCAGATCAGCAGCCACAGCAGCAGCACGCCGATGAAAAACGCGACGATCATCGCGAGGACCGCGATCGAGGCCGAGGTCTCTATATGGTACACGCCGAAGCTGGCGCTCACATGGCCTGGGAGCATCGCCAGGGCCCACGCCGCGGCAACGATCGCGACGCCGACGATCAGAAAGGCAATAACGCGGCGCATCAGGCGTGCGCCGCCATGTCGGCCAGCGCTGCCCGGGCGTCCAGCATGCTCTTAACCTGCGCGACCCAATCCGCGGCTGCTTTCTGGGCACTCGGGTCGAGTTGCGCCATGTATTTCAAGGCGGCGGGAAAGTCGCCCGCCTGAACCGCGGCGTCGGCCTGACCCAGGGCGGCGGCGGTCGAATTGCCGACCACGACCTCGTTGCCGCGGTGAATGCTGATCAGTTCCTCGGCCTTGCCCAGCGCACGCTCGAGGAACGGCTGCTGCGTGGTGTCGACCTTGCTGGCGGCGAGCGCCGCGCGCTGCACCTGCACGAACGAAAGCCGTAGCTGCGCCTCGGTCGGCGGCGGCTTGTCGGCGAAGCGCGTCAGGGCGGGCGGCGCGTCGGGCAGATTGCCCAGGGGACGACCGTTCGCCAGTGCGATGGTCGCGGCCTGGATGCGGACCAGCCGATCGACCCGGGCCGCGGCTGTTAGCACGCTGCTATTGGCGTCCTGCAGCGCGGCGATTTTCGCATTGGCTGCATCGAGCTGTTGTTTGAGCCCATCGACGGCCGTTTGGGTGCTGTTGGCCAGCGCCTCGATGCGGCCGCCAGCCTGGTCGATCCGCGTGGCAAGTCGGGTCTGGTCGCCGATCCGTCCTTCCAGGGCGTCAATCCGAGCGGACACCTTGCCGAGGTCGGCAGCGGACGGCGGCGCCGGCATCTGCTCGATCCGGCTGACGCGCGAATCCGTCGCCTGCAGCCGATCATCCAGCGCTCGGATCCTCGCCGCACTGGTCGCGATCTGCTCTGGTGTGACCGGATTCTGCCACACATAATAGATGGCACCGGCAAGCAGAACGAAGCCGATGGCGCACAGCACGGGCAACCACGTCGCCATGGCGGACGAAGTTGCAGGCGGTGGCGCCGGGTCCGGCGCCTTGGATGGCGCGGGCGTGGGGTCCGCCGCCTTGGATGGCGCGGGTGCTGAAGGTCGGTTCGATTTTTCGCTCATTTTATAGCAACGCCAGCATCGCATCCTGGTTGGGCCTCGAGGCGACACTGATGCGCCGCCACGGCAGGGGCCTTAATGCCACGGCTGCCCGCTCACTGATAGAGATTGCTGTGACGGAATTCACCGTGTCGCCGAGGTCCGCCGTACGAATTAAATTGACGAAATGTCGTGCTGTCTCCCCGGAGAAGAACAGCGCCGCGGAGACATCGCGGTGAAGCAGATGGCGTTGTGCAACCGCCGGCAGGGCATCGGGCGGCCGCGTTCGGTACACAGTTCGGCGGAGCACCCGAAAGCCGCGGCCGCGAAGATCGCGGGCCAGTTCCGCGCCCAACCCATGGCCAGTCAGCAAGAGCAAGGCTCCCGCATTGGGCCGCAACGTCGCCGCCACCAGCTCAGCGAGCGCCTCGGCGTTACCGGCCGCACTGCGCACATCCGTGAAACCAGCCGCTCGGGCCTTTGCCGCTGTCGCATCGCCGACGGCAAAGACCGGCGATGTCCGACACAGCGGCGGGCAGAAGGTGACGGCATTGCCACTGGTCAGCAGCGTCGCAGCGATGCGTCCCGAGCCGTGCGCGGCGAACGGGAGCGGCTGCACTTCCAGCGCCGGCGCCAGGACCGGCACCAAGCCCAACGCCTCGACGCGTGCCGCCGTCTCCGAGGCGCCCGGTTCCGGGCGGGTGATCAGCACCACGCTCACGCCATGGACCTTGCCAAACCGCCCGCAATCGAAGATGTGAGCCGGCTCAGGCGCTGCCCAGCCGAATCCCCAGGCGGAGCGGCCCGGTAGCGTGCGTTCATTGACCGTGTCGCGAAGCGGCCCATCCACCGGTAACATAGGCGACGTGAAAGCTGTCATGAAGCCCGTGCTTGGCATCGAGACCTCCTGCGATGAAACCGCCGCCGCGGTGCTCGATGAGACGGGCGCGATCCTGGCCGAGACCGTGCTGACCCAGCGCGCGGAGCATCTGCCCTATGGCGGCGTCGTGCCGGAAATCGCCGCTCGTGCCCATTTGCATTACCTTCCGGACCTGATCGGCGACGCGCTCAAGACCGCGGGCCTGGGCTTTGGCGATCTGGGGGCTGTCGCCGCGACCGCTGGGCCTGGACTGATCGGCGGGCTGATCGTCGGCACGCAGCTTGCCAAGGGTATCGCACTGGCGCGGGATCTGCCGTTTCTCGCCATCAACCATCTGGAAGCCCATGCGCTGACCGCGCGTCTGCCGGGCCTGGTCAAGGACGGCGCCCCCTTCCCCTACCTGCTGTTCCTGCTGTCGGGCGGCCATTCGCAGTGCATCGCCGTGCACGGCGTCGGTCGCTACCGCAAGCTGGGCGGCACCATCGACGATGCCGCCGGGGAGGCCTTCGACAAGGTCGCCAAGCAGCTTGGCCTCGGCTGGCCGGGCGGGCCGGCGCTGGAGAAGCTCGCCACCGAAGGCGATCCCAAGGCGTTCGCCCTGCCCCGGCCGATGCTGCGCCGCGAGGGATGCGACCTCAGCTTCTCCGGCCTGAAGACGGCCGTGGTCCAGACGATCGCGCGTCTGCCGAACGGCACTCCGACCAGCCAGCAGGCCGCCGACATCGCCGCCAGTTTCCAGCAGGCCGTGGCCGACGTGCTGGCGGATCGCGCCGTTCATGCCATGGCGATGATGCGGGCGGAGTCGCCGACCGCCGACATGCTGGTCGTCGCCGGCGGCGTTGCCGCCAACCAGGCGATCCGCGCCTCGCTCGACCAGGCGGCCCAGGCCGACGGGTTCCGCATGGTCGCCCCGCCGATGCGGTTGTGCTCTGACAATGCCGTCATGGTGGCGTGGGCCGCGATCGAGCGCCTGCGCCTTGGCCTGACCGACACGATGGCGTTCGACGCCCGGCCACGCTGGCCGCTGGAACAGCTGGCGTCCCGAGAGCCGGCATGAACTACCGCCACGACTACCACGCCGGCAATTTCGCCGATTGCTTCAAGCATGCCCTGCTTGTGGCCCTGATCGAGGCCCTCCGCCAAAAACCGGCGCCATTCGGTGTGCTGGATACCCATGCCGGAGCGGGCCACTACGACCTGGACAGCGAGGCAGCCCAGCGCACCAACGAGGCGATGGGCGGCATTCTTCGGCTGATCGAAAGCCGTGATCCGGTGCTCGCGCCATTCCTGGACCTGGTCCGACGCCTGGGTCTCTATCCTGGCTCGCCGCATCTGATCCAGGCGCTGCTGCGCGCCGACGACCGGCTGGTCTGCTGCGAGCTTCTGCCGGAAGCCGCCAGCGCGCTTCGGCGACTGTTCCGGACCGACCCGCGAATCTCCGTCCACCAACGCTCCGGCTATGAGGCGCTGGGATCGCTGCTGCCGCCGCCGGAAAAGCGCGGGCTGGTGCTGATCGATCCACCCTATGAAGCCACCGACGAGTTTGCCGCGCTGGCCGATGGGCTGGCGCGCGGCCATCGCCGCTTCAGCCACGGCGTGTTTGCTGCCTGGTATCCGATCAAGCAGCTTGCCGCGGTGCGCGGCTTCCTCGACACCATGCGCATGGCGTCGATCCGGGACATCATCGCTGTCGAGCTGCATCTGCGCGAACCGCTGGACCCAAGCCGGCTGAACGGGTGCGGGCTGCTCGTCATCAACCCACCCTACCACTTCGAGTCGCAGGCCGGCGTCATCGCGGACGCTGTCCTGCGCGGCCTCGCGGCGACCGAACCTGGCGCCAGCACGCAGATCGTCCGCGTCGCCGATGAGTAAAATCGCGATCCTCGGCGCCGGCGCCTGGGGCACTGCTCTGGCGCTGCAAGCCACCCGCGCCGGCCAGGATGCAACCCTCGTCGCGCGTGATGCGGTCACCGCCGGTCATATCCGGCGGAACCTGGCCAATCCGCGGCTGCCGCACGTACCGCTGCCAGAGGGGCTCCGAATTACCGACGCGGTCCCGGACGACAGCGGCTTGATCCTGCTAGTGGTGCCGACCCAGCACATCCGGGCGAACCTCAGCCGGATCAGCGCATCGGCGCCGGTCGTGGTCTGTGCCAAGGGCGTCGAGACCGGGACGCACATGTTGCCGCTGGAGATATTGGCCGAAGCCTTGCCGAACCGGCCGTTAGCCGTGCTGACCGGCCCGAACTTCGCTCATGAGGTCGCCGCCGGGTTGCCGGCCGCCGCCGTGGTTGCCAGCGCCGACGCCGCCCTGCGCGAGCAACTCCGCGCCGCACTCGGGACGCCGCGCTTTCGCATCTATGGCAACGATGACCCGATCGGCGCGCAACTCGGGGGCGCCGCCAAGAATGTGATCGCCATCGCCGCCGGTGCGGTCATCGGCGCCGGGCTTGGCGAAAACGCCCGCGCGGCCCTGATCACCCGCGGCCTGCTCGAACTCTCGCGCCTGACCGTTGCCCTCGGCGGCAAGGCGGAAACCGCGATGGGCCTGTCCGGCCTGGGCGATCTGCTGCTGACCTGCACCGGGCCATCGAG
>Ga0153954_1001416_pt1 | contig 12912 bp, 10 predicted proteins | sample TSFL038MetaG_FD_102277 | JGI IMG/M metagenome (GOLD analysis project Ga0153954, IMG submission 102277) | Attine ant fungus gardens microbial communities from Florida, USA - TSFL038 MetaG | ecosystem: Host-associated > Fungi > Mycelium > Unclassified | place: USA: Florida, Wekiwa Springs State... | reverse complement strand
GGCGCCGTCTCCGGCACATTCACTTATGGCGATTCCGCGCTCGTCCGCTATGCCCCCGTGCAAGGCTATCCGCTGATCCAGCAGGTCTCCTCACCGATCGCGCCGGAATCGATCGTGCGCATGTTCAATTCCGATTTCGGCCTGGCCAATGTCTTGGAATTCTCGGTCGACCGTCTGGCGCCGGGCTATATGGACAATTTCGTCGCGCAGGACCGCATGGTGCTGCTCGACCAATTCGGCGCGATCGTCCTTGCGGCCGGCCTCGAGGACATGCCGGGCGGGCACGGGCATAGCCATTCCCGGTCCGCGGACCCGCCCGCGCGCGGCGGAAGCGACGATGCATCAAAGCAGAATTTGAATGTCATCCTGCACAACGAAGCCCTGCATCCAAGCCGCGGCATCGCCGGGCCCGATTGCCCCTTCATGGATCAGGCGCCGGCGCCGGAGGTCACGGTCGCCAAGCTTTGGAACGGGCTGCGGCAGCTTTATCCGGAATCCTCGGGCAATGTGATCACGCTGCGCGGCGCCGCCTCGCCGAATTTCTTCTTCACGACCCGGTCGGCGATCGGCGCGTTGAAGGAGGGCGAAGTCGATGCAATCCATTTCGCCGCCCCGGAAGAGGCGGCGGAAATCCGCGCGCTGAACAATGCGGCGCCCTGCCGGATCAATGCGAATATGTTCTACTTCAATCCGCCGCATCTCGCACAGGATGAAGTGAACCTCATGTGGAACACGTATCTCTCGGATGCGCTCTTCCCGCGGATCGATCAGGATATTCGCACCCGGGCGATCTGGCGCGACACGCACCGCGCCTTCATCATCGTCGAACAAAGCCAGGCGGCGCCGGAAAATGCCTATGTCTCGGTCAATAAACGCGGCATCTGGTATTGGATCGACAATGACGATCTCGTCTCGAAAGCGAATTTCGCCTTGCTGAACGAGATCGTGACGATCCAGGCCGTCCCCGAGACGCGCCAGCCGCTGACGCCATCGATCTCCGTCGGGCGATAGGGCGATGGCGCGCCTGAAGCACGCCGCCCCATACGATCAGCTTTCGATCAGCTTTGATCCGAAGCGTGTCCGTACATGCTCGGGTCTTCCTGCGGGCCGCCCGACGTCCAGATGACGCGCAGCGGCATCGGCTCCTGCTTCTTCAGGCCGCCGTCAGGTCCGATCATCTGGCTCGACACCCATTTGGTGCATTGCTTCTGATCTCTGTCGACAAGGCGTTTCTCGATCTCCGCCGTCGAGGCCATGCCGGCGCCCGATTCCGTGATCGATTCGACGCTGTCCGAGAGGCAATCGAAGATGATCCGCTGCGCCCGGTAGATCAGCGTATAGGGGTGGTCGGCGCGGTTGAACTGGTCGCGGAAGTGCGAAATTCCCTCCGACGACGCCTTCAGCAGCAGTTCTTCCGTATCCTCGCGGACATCGCCCTTCACGAGATCGCCGCGCGACTGATAGAGCCGTTGCACGAAAAGCGTGGCGCTGCGGTTCGAAGCGAGCAGTTCCGACGTCTCGAACAGGCGCGAATAGACCTCGCGCGCCGCCTTTTTGATCATCATGCTGAGATCGGCCATCGAGACGGCGCCGCGGTTGTTGCCCTGGAACAGGCCGCCGAGTTCGTCGGTGACGCGCTTGATGATCATGCCGCGCAGGCGCTCGGCCGACCAATTCTCGCCGATGAAGGTCTCGAACCGTTCGAGTTTGGCCTGCAGGATCGCTTCCGTCAGCGCGTCCATGACCGCGGTCTCGGTCACATCCCCTTCACGGTCGGAATCGCCAAGCCGCGATTTGAGCGTCTGGATGAGCTGATCGACCATTGTCGTGTAATCGCGATCGGCCTCGTTGTTGGCCGTATTGCTCGAAGCGTCCTGATCGTCCGACGATCCGACTGCGCCGAGCGAGTCGCTGGCATTGACGTTTTTAAGCAGCGCAAGCTGTTCACGCGCTGGCGGCGCCAGCTTGGCGAGCTCGCGCGTCGAATCCGAATCCGACGGCGCCGATGACGAGGAATCTTCCTCCTCATCATTGTTATTCGTCCCGCCCCCGCCCGTCGGGTGATGCCGCCGCACGTGATGGGAATGGCGGTGGCCCCCGCCGCCGCCAAAAAATTGACGGAAGAAGCCGCCGAACTGCGCCTGCGCCGGTGTCGGCGCCGCGGCGGCAAAAATGCCCAACGCAAATGTACACGCCGCAACGAGACTGGACGTTCTCAAAAGATTTGCTCGCTGTGCAGCCATGGAACTCTCCCTAACCGCGCAAGTATAATCCGAAAGGGTTTTATACCGTGCCGTGTATGCCTTCAACCTTGGCGTCGCCCTCAATAGCGATGGTGACGCCGGGAGGGGGTCGTCTGACCATTGTCGACCGTCTCCCGCGCTTCCTTGATCTGCTGATAGATGAGATCGGCAAAGGGTACCTTGGTTTTCCGCGCCACCAGGAAGCTCGCGATCAGCGTACGCCGGAGCGTTTCGTTGTCGTAGCACCCGGTCTGGCGTTCGATGCTGCGGAACTGCGGCTCGGTCGGCGATTCCTTGCGGCCCCAATCCCAGACCCAGAGTGTCCCATGGCGGCTGTAATAGCCGTTGCAGCCGAGCGGCACTTCCAGTTTGCGGACCTCGACCTTGCGGACGTCCGGATTGACCGTGCCATAGAACTTCTGCAGCCGGTCGACTTCGTCCGGGTTCAGCAGCGAATGGCCGTTGATATCATTGGCCTCACCGTTGACGGCCATTTCCGCAAGCAGGATGCCGGCATCGATCTCGAAGAAGGGATCGCCGTCTTCCGTCGTCGGATCGGCTTCGACCGAAAGCTTGATCGCCTGATAGGCGTATTGCATGGCCTTCAGCGGGTCCTTCGGCCGGCCAAATTCGCCGTTGCGATAGATTTCAGCGAGATAAGAAGCGGCACGAGCGGAGCCTTGGCTGAGTGCGCGCGACAAGAGATCGACGGCTTCGTTCTCGCCATTCTCGGGATTGACCAGAATCCGGCCCGACCGCAGCCGCTCAGCCAGGTCGATCTCCGCATCCTCGTAACCGCCGTGGGCGGCGAGCCGGTAATAACGCGCCGCGATTTCGGGCTGCGCGATGGGCAAGCCGTCGCCAGCCTCCATCATGATCGCGAGGTAATATTGCGCCTGGGCATTATTGGCCTGTGCCGCGCGCCCGAACCACAGCAGCGCCTGCGAATCGTCGGACAGAACGCTTTTGGCGTCGTCGACGTCGCCATTGTCGTTCACGATCTTGTAGCCCCAGAAGTAGAAGACCCCGAGATCGACCTTGGCATCGACGGAACCGGCGTCAGCGGCGCGCTCCGCCCATTCGACGGCGCGCCGCGGATTGGGGCTGACACCCTGCCCGTACCAAAGCGACTCGGCGACATCGACCATGGCGGCAACGGACCCCGCTTCGGCGGCCTTGGCCATCCAATCATAGGCTTGCGCGAAATCCGCCTGGATACCGAAGAGGCCCTTTTTATAGCGAAGGCCAAGTTCATACATCGCCGCGGGGAAATCCTGGTTCGCCGCCTTGATCAGATCCTTGTTGGCCAAGTCCTGATCGAGATCGGCGGATTCGGTGTAGTCGTAAAGTGTCGCGAGACTATAGAGCGCCGCGACATAGCCGCGGTCGGCGGCGTCCTTGAAAGCCGCGTGCGCGGCCAGCAACTTCTCCTGCCGCGCCGGATCGTCCGGCCGCATCGAGTTCGCGGCGGCTTCCTCGGCGCGCCCGTAATTATAAAGGAAGCGCGCGATCCGCGGATTGTGCGCGATCGATTTCTGGCACGCCGGGATGGCGGTATCGAAATCGACCTTGCCAAGCGGCAGGCCGGGCACTTCCGGTGGACGCGCCGTGTCGATGTCCGCTGCGGCGAGCCGGTCGCAATCGTCGATATTGCGATTGAGCGGCATGGCGATCGTCGAGGTGTCTTCGGGCGAGCTGATCAGATTGACGAGCGCGCGGCGGGCAAGTTCGGCCGTCGGGCAATCGCGAAAACGGCGCCGGTGGCGTTCGAGCGTCTCGCGCGTCGGCCGCTGGCTGATCTGCTCCCAATCCTCTTGCGCGCCCTCGCATTGTTGTTGCGACAAGGTGAAACGCTCGGCGCCGACCGAACCGACCAAAGTGAAATCGCTGCCGGCGGCAAGATTGTTGAAATATTCGGGGTCCTGCTGGAAGCCGTTTTTCGCCGCATAGGCGCGAGCGACAAGCCTGGCGCGGACGGCCAATTGCGGCAGGGTCTGGCCGGGCCGCTGCATCTCCTGACGCAGCACTTCAGTGAACAAGGAATTGCGACGTTTGTCGCTCGGTCCGAAGCTCTCGATCGCGGTCTCGCCGAAGGACGCCGAATAAAGGACCAGGAAACCGTTCGGCAGGTCGGTATCGGGCAACAGGCGGCTGCCGGAGGTGTCGCTGCGCTTCAGCGTGCGGATATCGGTCGTTGCCGGCGGCAGTGAACGGCAGGCGTCAAGAACGATGAAAGCGACCTTGGGTTTCTTCTGCGCGATCTGCTGGATGACGTCCGACGCCGAAACGCCGTCCTTTGGAATTTCATCGGTTTCGTACTGGCCTTCGTAGGACGGCATTTTCAGCGCGATAATGTCGTCGCGCCGGTCGGAATCGAGCAATTGCGCGCGGGTATAGGTCTTGAGGCTCTTGAGATTGCCGAGCAGCAGGTAATTGGTGCCGGTCGCCTCGACCCCCAAGCCATGGCCGGAGAAGAAGAAGAAGACGTCATCGCCCTCTTCGATCGTCTTGAGGAAGGCCTGGAACTTCTTGTCGAAATCCTCCTTCGTCCGCAGATCGGTCGCGAGCGTGATGTTCTTCTTGTCGAAGCCGAGATCCTGCAGATCGCCGGCAAGATCCTGCGCATCGGCATCGGATCGCGTCAGGCTCTGGATGTTGGCATCGCTGTAGCGTTGGATGCCGAGAATGAAGGCGCGGCGCGTTTCGGCCTCGGCCCCGCTCGCCGAAGCGAGCATGCCAAAACTCATCAGCCCCAAAAACACCAGCGCACCGACGGCCTGGCCCATTCGCAATCGCAACATCACGAACCTCTCAATTTGCCGCCCGTCAAAGCCAACTTTGTCTGTTTATCATCACTGCGCAAGCGTGCGTCCGACGCGGATCCCGATATTGGGGGATTCCCTATCATCCGCAGCGTCCCAGGCGCGTGCCGAAGCGCGCAGCGCGTCCGGCTTGTCGGAATAGGAGCCGCCTCGAATCACCCGGTCGCCGCAATCGCCGGTGAGCACGGCGCTGCCGTCGGCCGGCGCGCTCAAATCGGCGTTCCAGCAATCCTCGACCCATTGCTGGACATTGCCCTGCATATTGGTGAGCCCGAACGGATTGGGCTTGCCTTGGTCGACCGGTACCGTTGCGACCTCGTGGTCCGCCTTTGGGCTGCCTTCGTAGGAATAGCGGGAATCATAATTCGCGAGATCGGGCGCAATGTCGCCGAACCAGAACGGTGTATCGGGACAATCGGTTTTGGTGCAACCGCGCGCCGCATATTCCCATTCCGATTCGCTCAGCAAGCGATAGGGCTGCCCGGTTTTGTGTTTGAGCCAATTGACATAGGCATTGGCATCATTCCACGAAACGAAGATGACTGGCCGCTTGCCGCGGCCAAAGCCGTTGTCGTCGGGCTTGTAGCCATTGCAGCCGCCACCGGCGACGCAGGCCGCCCAATCATCGAACGTGACGGCATAACGGCCGACGGCAAAGGGCTTGTCGATCGTCACGCTATGCGGCGCGGCTTCGTTCGACTGGCGGCCAGGTTCCCCTGTGGGGGATCCCAAAATCGCCGTGCCGCGCGGCACCACCACCATCTGCGGACAGTCTTTGCACTCCTGAAAGATCTGCCCGCCGGGCGTCGCGACATTGTACGGCGGCGGCTTCACCGAAATCGCCGGCGGCGCAGGCTTGCGTGGGATGGGCCTCACGGGCGGGGCAATCGTCTGAACCGGCACGACCGGGCCGAGCGCGGCGACCTGGGTTTTCTTCGGTGCGACAGCCGGCGGGAGGGGCGCGACTTTCGGCGCGGCGGCTTGTGTGTCGGGTGTGGGCTTCGGCACGTCAGTCTCCACGACAGGCGCGGGTTTCGACGCGGCAGCCTGCGTGTCGGCGGGCTTGGGCACATCCGTCTGCGCGGCAGGCGCAGGTTTCGGCGCGGCGGCTTGATCGATGGCGGGTTTCGGCGCCGGAATGTCGGGTGCGGGGCTTGGCGCGGCGGCCGGATGGTCGCCCGTCGCGGCGGCGTTACCGGCCGCCGGCTTGTTACCTGTATTATCCGCGACCTGTTCCGGCCGCGCGGCGGGGACAGTCCGGCCGCTGTTCGTCTCGTTATGGGTGATCTTGACGGGTGCCGGCGGCTGCGGCTGCGGCCGCAAACCATAGGCGGCGCCGCCCGCAATGACCGCAATGCCGGCGGCCGCCGCGGCTATCCAGGTCGGCTGAATGCGTGGTTTGGGAACCGGCACCGGCTGGGGCACATCGTCGAGCGGTTTGGCGTCGCCAATGATCGATGACACCCGGCGCACCAGCGTTTGCATGCTCCCGTTCCAATCCGGGAAGCAATCGATCCAATTGCGCGTGATCAATTCGTAGCGGAAGGCCTTGCTCGGCGTCGCATCTTCGATGCGGATCGGCACGACGGTCAGCTTGCGCTGACTCGCGAGCGCAATTTCCTTTTTGATCTCATCGGAATTATTGGCGTTGGCGGAGAAAACCAGCACCATGACTTTGGCGCTTTCGATCGCATCAACGATCGCGTCGCCATAATTGTCGCCGGCACCGATGTCGCGCTCGGATATCCAGCAAGGAATGCCGTTCTTTTCGAGGACGTCGACGACGGCACGCGATTGCTTATAGTCGCGGGAGGAGTGCGTGATGAAAACCGCCGCAGCCATAAATCCGCTCTCCGGCAAACATCGTTTCCCCGCGGCCGCCATCGTATAATGCAATTTATTTTTGCGTAAACATTAATGTATCGGCGCTGGCGCCGGCCGAACCCGTAACCTGTTAGCCTGCGGCCATGGCTTTTTTCCGGTCAGCTAATCGGCGTCAGCAGGTTCGTAACCTTGTCGATGACCGCGACAAAATCGGTGGGGTGCAAGGCAAGCGCCCCCTCGAACGGATAATCGAGTAGCCGCGCCACGACGAGAATACTCGAGATCGCCGCGGTAAATACACCTGAAACCAGCGCCGCCGATGTCCAATACCGCAGACCCGAAAGCACCACGAAGGCGACCAGGATGAATTCAAAGCTGATGAGCACGATCCAAAGTGCGCCGGGAATGCCGCTGCCCGCCTGATAAATCCGCACTTCCCGCTGGGCATGCGCCTGCGCCAGCAACGACAGGATTTCCGGTTTCTTGTCGCTTTCGGCGGGGTCGGACAGTCTGAGGTTCGCGACCGCCTGGATCAAATCCCGCAGCTTCCCGTCGGTCACGATATCCTCTGTGCGATGCGCCGCCATGACCGGCCATTCGCTATGGGCGACACTGTCGAGATAGGCCTTTTGCTTGGTGAGGATTTCCCTCGCCGCAGGGGCCGGCAAGGTGGCGGCGATCATGGCGGCACCATGCATGGCGCCGACTTCGAGATCGATCGCGGCGGACGCTTCGTTATATTCGGTCCAGGCCTCGCTGAAGACGAAGGCGAGCAGTACAGCGAAGATCACGCCGAGCTGGAGGAAGACGGTCGAGCCAACCTCATGGTGCTCGCGCCGCAGGTCGGCGGCGACGAATTTTTGCACGAAAAGCGTTGTGCTGGCGGCGCCAAAACCCGCCGCCAAGATGATGAAAATAGCTACGGCATAGCTCATGATTCAGATGCCGATCCGCCTTGGGGAAGGCCGTAACCTAGGGATTACAGCTTATCCGAACCTTAAGCGCGAGGCGCGTCAAAGCGCCAGCGCCGGCAGGGCGGCGAGCACCTCCTCGGTAGCGCGGATGCCGCTCTCCCAAGCCCCATGCACGGTTGAGAAGAAGGAGGGATGCGTCGCCTCGCCGGCGAAGAAAAGCCGTTCGGCTACCGGCGCGGCGAGCACGGCCCGCGCCGCGGCATGGCCCGGCAGGGCGTGCGAATAGGAGCCGAGCGCCCAGGGATCCCGGCTCCAGCCCGTCTCGGCGATCGGCGTGACGCGGCGGCGGAAGGACGAGCCGATGAGCGCGGTCAATTCGTCGAGCGCAAAGGCGGTCAAAGTCCCCTCCCCGTCGCGGATCAAATCTTCGGCATTGCGGCCGCCGAGAAAGGCTTCGACGTAAGGCCGGCCGAACGGCCGGGTGTGATAGGAGCCCGTCGCGGCGCGGTCGATGCGGCCAAAAAGATGGCCTTCGACCGGCAGTTCCTCCGGCTGCTCAAGATAGAAAAAGGCCTTTTCCGCGGTGCCGAGCGGCAGGCCGGCCGCGGCTTCGGTCTTGTCCGGCAGGCTTGGCGTGAACGCGATCCGCTCCTTGGCGAGAAGGTTCGTCGGCACCGCGACGATCACCGCCCGCGCCGAAATCGCACCCTGCTCTGTCGTGAGATGCACCGGCACGCTGCGATGGTCGATTGCCGTGACCGCGCATGAAAAACGCGGCGCGACGGATGCCGAGAGCGCAGCAATCGCCGCGCCATAGCCCTGCTTCACCCGCCAATTCACGCCGCTGTCGACATAGGCGGCATAATCGAGCACCGAGACGCGATCGACTTCGGTGCCATTGTAATAAGACGAGACCGCATCGATCAGCGCGTTCCAGCGGCAGCCGGGTTCGAAATAATTCGACGCTGGCGCATCGACGCCCTTGATCGCCGCGGCGGCGAGCCGCGCATCGAAGGCTTCGAAGGCTTCACCGAACGCCTTCTGCTCCGCGGCGCTGAATCCTTGATTGCCGGATTGGCGGCCCCAATTCGCGCCGTTCTTTTCAAGCGCAAGGCCCGCATCCTCGATCAGCGGAACGAGCGGATTTTGATCGGCGGAATGCACCCAGCCGCATCCGGCATCGAGCGGAAATTCGCGGCGCGCTTCGAATGTATGCGCCCGGCCACCGGCGCGCGCTCGCGCTTCGAGTACGACGATCGAGCGCCCGGCGCGTTGAAGCTCCAAAGCCGCGGCAAGACCGGCTGCGCCGGCACCGACGATGGCAACATCGAACACGTCATCCATGAATCAATCCGCCCTTTCAATTCCTACTTTGCCGCACGGGCTTTCGCCACGGCGTTGCGGAAGCCTGATTCATCGAGATTTCCGGCGATCAGATAAGGGCCGACGAGGAAGACCGGCGTGCCTTGCAGATGCAACGCATCCGCCTCGGCGATGTTTCGCTGCAACAAAGCGCCGATATCGCTGTTATGCGCGGCGAGGTCCTTATCCAATTGCGCAACGTCGATACCGGCGGATTGGACCGCGGCCTTGATCAAGGGCAAAGTCGCCGGACGCAGCTTGATCGCCATCAGCGCATCATGGGCTTGCTGATATTTGCCTTGGTAATTCGCGGCGATTGCGACCTTTGCGGCGACGACCGATGACGGCGCGAGGATCGGCCAATCCTTGTAGATGACTTTTACCTTCCCATCGGCCGCGATGAATCTATCGAGATCCGGCGTCGCCTTGCGGCAATAGGGGCAATTATAATCGAGGAAGGTGACGATGGTGATGTCGCCCTTCGGATTGCCGCCGACCGGCGTCGCAGGATCGTTGAGAATGCTCTCGACGAGATTGAACTTTTGCTGCGCCTTGGCGCCTGGTGCCGCACAGGCGAAAGCGATGAGCGCAACGAGGGTCAGCAAATATCTCGGCATGACGTCCCTTTGGATTTTGCAGGGCTTGAATATGAAAGAACACGCGCCGCCGCTGATCGCCTGCAGCGTTGGCCCGTGGGATTACAGCGATCGCGCACTGAAGGAAACTGGCGAATGCGTGATTGACGGTTCAGCGGAAGCCGTTTCAAATTCCGCTCGGAGGTAGCTTGCTCGGGCAGGTTTTCAGCCGCTCGATCAGCCAGCGCCCGGCGGGCCCCGGCGGCGACGCCGTGTGATAGACGGCATACATGGGCAGCATCATGCCGCTCGCCGGCACATCCTCGATATTCAGCGCGACAAGCCGGCCGCTGTCGAGATCAGGCTTGACCGTATGCAGGGGCATGCCGCCGAAGCCGAGCCCGTTGAGCAGGAAGGCATGTTTGGCAAAGAGATCGGAGAGCCGCCAGGTTGCCGGCGACATAACGCCGAACTCACGGCCGGCTGAGAGGTTCGAGCGGTCGGTGAGCACGAGCTGGGTATGTTTGGCGAGCTCCGTCCGCGGAATCGGGCCTTCGATCGCCGCCAGCGGATGGTCGTGCGCAGCGACAATGACAAGGCAGGTGTCGGAGAGCCGTTCGGCCGAAATATTTCCCGGCATTAGCGGCAGCGGTCCGGCAATGCCAAGGCTCGCGCGCCCGTCGAGGAGCGGCTGGAAGACCCCGCCCAGCGCCTCGACATAGAGCCGGAGCGGCGTGCCGGGAAATTTCTCGCGGAATTCCTTCGCCGCCGAAGTCAGCGCGACGATGGGAAAGAAGACATCGACAACCGCCGAAAGCTCGGGCTCGAGACCCGCCGACATGCCCCGGGCGCGGGCTTTCATGAAATCGACCCCGGAAACGACGCCGCGCGCATCGGCGAGAAGAACCGTGCCGGCGGCGGTCAATCTGGGATAACGGCCGCTGCGGTCGAAGAGCGGCACGCCGATCTGCTCTTCGAGCACGCTCACCATTTCACTCACGGCGGATTGCGCGCGGCGCAGCTTGCGCGCGGCCGCGGAAAAGCTGCCTTCTTCGACGGCGGCGATGAAGGTGCGCAATTGATCGAGCGAAACGCCATCCAGCATGCTCTATCGGTCCTTGCGATGGATAGGATCGAAATATAACGGCTATCCAAATGGACGGCAATCTGAGAGCAGAAGCCCCCATTTCGCCGGCCCCCGGCGACAGGAATCCCGCCCGCGCGCCGCGCCGGCGTCCCAGGAGTATCCCGATGAAAACCCAGTTCTTTGCCGCGTCCGCGCTGACCGCCGCGCTCGCTTTTGCCGCCGCGCCGGCGCTTGCCCAGGCCTCGCACGACCCGGCCGCGGTCAAGGCCGGCACCTATAAGGTCGAGCCGTATCACACGCAGGTCGCCTTCTCGCTCCTGCATTTCGGGCTGACGGAATATTCCGGCTTCTTCTCCGGCGCGTCCGGTTCTCTGACGCTCGATCCCGCCAATCCAGCCGCCGATAAGCTCGACGTGACGGTCCCGGTCGACTCGGTGCTGACGACGGTGCCGAAGCTCACCGGCGAGTTGAAGGGCGACAAATGGTTCGATGCCGCGAAATATCCGACGGCCGAATTCGTCTCGACCAAGGTCACTCTCGCCGGCAAGGCGAGCGCGATCATCAACGGCACCCTGACCCTGCATGGCGTGACGAAGCCGATCACCCTGAAGGCGCATCTCGTCGGCGCCGGCGTCAATCCGATCGACAAGGCCTATACGGTCGGCTTTTCGGCGACCGGCACGATCAAGCGCAGCCAGTTCGGCGTCAGCGCCTATGTGCCCTATATCGGCGACGATGTGCGCCTGACGATCGCCGGCGCTTTCGAGCTTTCGCACTGATCATGGCGGCGGCGCAGCCTGGCCGCTACACGGCGGTCGCCATCTTTCTTCACTGGGTCATGGCGCTGGGCATCATCGCTCTCGCCGTGATCGGCCTGACGATGACGCATGTGAAGTTGAAGCCGCACGATCTGTTCAAGCTCTATCAGCTGCACAAATCGATCGGCATCACCGTCCTGCTCGCGGCCTTTGTGCGCCTCGCCTGGCGGCTCGTACACCAGCCGCCATCCCTGCCCGCAGCAATGCCGCCTCTCGAACGCAAGGCCGCGGGAACAAGCCACCTCTTGCTTTACGGCTTTCTTTTCCTCCTGCCCTTCACCGGCTGGGCGGTCGTCTCGGCCGCGCCGCTCAATATCCCGACCGTGCTTTACGGCCTGGTTCCGTGGCCGCATCTGCCGATCCTCTCGACGCTGCATAACAAAGCGCCGGTCGAACATGTTCTTGCCCGCACGCACGACTATCTCGCCTTCGCGCTAATCGGGCTCGTCACGCTGCATGCGATCGCGGCCCTGCGGCATCATCTTTGGCTCCGCGACGATGTATTGGCGCGCATGTTGCCGCGCGGGCGCGGACAGCAATCGGAAACTATAAATCAATGACAGGATCAAAAATCGTCGCGGCATTGTTCGTCGCGACGCTTGCGATGACGCGTGCCTCGGCCGCCGACGCGCCGAATTGGACGGTCGATCTTGCGAAAAGCAAGCTCGGTTTTTCCGGTACACAAACCGGCGATCCGTTCACCGGCAGTTTCACCCGCTACAAGGCGGCGATCGCCTTCGACCCCGCGCGTCTCGAAGCTTCGCACCTTACGGTGACGGTCGATCTTGCAAGCGCTGCGACCGGCGACACCCAGCGCGATACCGCGCTGCCGGGCGATGATTGGTTCGACATTGCGCATTTCCCGCAAGCGAGTTTCGTTTCCGACACGATCCGCAAAAAGCCGGACGGCACTTATGAAGTCGCCGGTCACCTGATGCTCCGCGGCGTCACGCGTCCTCTCACCCTGCCCTTCGTGCTCGACATCAATGGCACGAGCGCCCATGCGAAGGGCCATGCGACGCTGATCCGCACCGCCTTCGGCGTCGGCCAGGGTCAATGGACGACAGGCGACTACGTGGCGCTGGAGGTCGGCGTCGATATCGATATTGTGGCGACGCGCGCCAAATGACCGGCTTCATCTAAACGAGGAGCAGCCGTGGAAATCGGCATCGACAGTTTCGCCGCCAATGTGCCCGATCCCGCGACCGGCAAACTTGTCGCGCCGGTGGCGCGCATGGCCGATCTTCTCGACGAAATCCTGGTCGCC
>Ga0153954_1001415_pt1 | contig 12926 bp, 11 predicted proteins | sample TSFL038MetaG_FD_102277 | JGI IMG/M metagenome (GOLD analysis project Ga0153954, IMG submission 102277) | Attine ant fungus gardens microbial communities from Florida, USA - TSFL038 MetaG | ecosystem: Host-associated > Fungi > Mycelium > Unclassified | place: USA: Florida, Wekiwa Springs State... | reverse complement strand
TGCAAAGTTGCAACAAGGAGATCGACATCGTCTTTGGTGTTGTAGAAGGCGAGCGACGGCCGCACCGTCGTTTCAAGTCCGAAGCGGCGCAGGATCGGCTGCGCGCAATGGTGCCCTGCCCGCACCGCTATGCCTTCCTGGTTCAAAGCTTTGCCGACATCCTCGCTGCGGCAACCGTCGAGCACGAAGGAGAGCACGCTCGCCTTCTCCTTCGCCGTGCCGATCAGGGTCAAGCCGGGCACGGTCGGCAATTCCTCCGTCGCATAGACGAGCAGCTCATGCTCGTAGCGGTCGATCACATGGCGACCGATCGACTCGACATAGTCCAGTGCCGCGCCAAGGCCGACCGCGTCGGCAATATTGCCCGTGCCGGCCTCGAAGCGGCCCGGCGGCGGCTGGTAGATCGTCTTCTCGAACGTCACGTCGGCGATCATATTGCCGCCGCCCTGCCAGGGCGGCATATGCGCGAGCACATCCGGCTTGCCGTAGACGACGCCGATACCGGTCGGCCCGAACACCTTATGGCCGGAGAAGACGAAGAAGTCGCAATCGATCGCCTGCACATCGACCGGCATATGCGACACCGATTGCGCGCCATCGACCAGAACGCAGGCGCCGAGGCGATGCGCGATCGCCGTCATCTCCTTGACCGGCACGATCGTGCCGAGCGCGTTCGAGACCTGCGGCATGGCGACGATGCGCGTGCGCGGGCCGAGCAAGCGCTCGTATTCCTCAAGGATCACCTGCCCCGTGTCATCGACCGGCGCGACCCGCAGCTTGGCGCCGGTGGCGCTGCAAAGCTGCTGCCAGGGAACGATATTGGCGTGATGCTCGAGCCAGGTGATGACGATCTCATCACCTTCCTTGACATTGCGGCCGCCCCAGGCCTTGGCGACGAGATTGATACCCTCGGTCGCGCCGCGCACGAAGATGATATCGCGCTCGGAGCCCGCATTGAGGAAACGCGCGGTCTTCTGCCGCGCAGCTTCATAGGCATCGGTCGCGCGCGCGGCGAGATCATGCGCGGCGCGATGAATGTTCGAATTCTCGTGCGTGTAGAAATAGCTGATGCGGTCGATGACCGACTGCGGCTTCTGCGTCGTCGCGGCATTATCGAGCCAGACAAGCGGCTTGCCGTGCACTTTCTCTTGCAGGATCGGAAAGTCCCGCTTGACCGTATGGGCATCGAAGGGTCGCGTCGCGCCATCGAGATCGACCGGCGCTGGCGCTGTATCGAGCGCGACGATCTCCGGTGAAAAGCTTGCCGGAGCTTGCGCGGGTGCCGTTGCGCCCTGCTCCGGCGCGGGTTCGGCCGGCGCAAAAGATTTTGCCGGGCCGAGGAAATAGAAAGCTTCGCCCGGCGCATGCGCATCCGCCACGCTGGGGTCCGGCACAGGCGGGAGAGGTTGGCTCGGCACGTCAGGAACTGATAACGCCGGCAGAATTTCCAACGATGCACGGGGTGCGTCGGGGCGTTGCGCCGACAAAGCCTCGGACGGCGCGAAAGACGTGGTTGGTTGCGGCGGCACCGCCCCAAGTTCGAGATCGCGGCGCGCGAGTGCGGTGTCGCCGAGAAAATAAAGCGAGTCCTTCGGCGGCGCATTGAAGGGCGATGGCGCGAGATCCTGCGCGCCGAAGGGCGATGCGAGATGCTCCTTCGGCACAAAGGACGTGAACTCGGCGAGCTGCGCCAAGGGCCCAGTCGCATCCAAATCAACCGGCACATTGGGTGCGAAGCCGCCGGCGGTCGAACCCGGTTGCGGTACGTCAGGCAGGCCGTGCGGCGCGGCCGGCGTTGCCGGGGCGGAAATATTCGGCGTCGGCACGATCGAGGCGATGGTCGTCGGCGGCAAGTCCGGCGGCCCGAAGGGCAGCGGCGCGGGAATATGCGGCGCGGCACTCGTAACCACCGAGGGTGCCGGCGCGATGTTCGGGCTCGGCGGCACGAGCGGCATGCCGGGCGAATCCTGCGTCGGAACCGGGCCATCCGGCGGCGCGCGGAAGAAGTAATTGGCGAGTTGCGCGATCAGGCTCGGATCGGGCGCGGACGGTGCCGAAGGCATGGGCAGACCCTGTCAATTCCGTCCGGCGGCAGAGGCCGCCGGATGCTTGGCGCGACGAAGTCCGTTCAGGCGTAAGTGAACGGATATTGATGATATCTGCCGACCTCGACGCCTTCGAGAACGCCGAGCGCGTCATGGGTCAGCACGGCTGCCGAGCAATAGAGCGAGATCAGATAAGAGGCGACCGCCTTGCGGTTGATCCCCATGAAGCGCACCGAAAGGCTCGGCGCGACTTCGCCCGGAATGCCGGGCTGGAATAGGCCGACGACGCCCTGCTTCTTCTCGCCTGTCCGCAGCAGCAGGATGTTCGTCTTGCCGGCGGCATCGATGTAAAGCTTGTCGCTGGGGATCAGCGGCAGCCCGCGCCAGGTGATGAAGGGTGAGCCGAACAACGTCACTGTTGGCGGCGGCACGCCGCGGCGCGTGCATTCGCGGCCGAAGGCGGCAATCGCGCGCGGATGCGCAAGGAAGAAGGCCGGCTCTTTCCAAACTCGGGTGATGAGCTCGTCGAAATCGTCCGGCGTCGGCGCGCCGGCGCGCGTCGCGATCTTCATCGACGGATGCGCGTTGGTGAGCAGGCCATATTCCGGATTGTTGATGAGCTCGGCCTCCTGCTTCTCCTTCACCTTTTCGACCAGCAGCCGGACCTGCTCCTGAATCTGATCATAGGGATGGCTGTAGAGATCAGAGACGCGAGTCTGCACGTCGAGCACGGTTGAGACTGCGTTGAGCGAATATTCGCGCGGCGCGGATTCGTAGTCGACAAAGGTCAGCGGCAGATCCGAATCGATATCGCGGCGCGGGCTGCACGCGACATCGGCATCGGCAAGCGTGTCGTCTTCCTTCACCTTGTTCAGCCGGTAGATACCAGCTTCGACCGGCGTCCACGGCAGGAACGAGACAAGCCAGCGCGGGGTGATGCCCGACCATTGCGCCCGCGTCTTGGTGGCATTGGCAAGCTGCCTGGCGGCAGCCTCGCTTAAAGTTCGGCGGACGTGGGGTTCTTCGATTTCGTCGGGCATTCCGGCTCTCCTGCATGCCATTTACAGACGAGAAACAGAATAATATTCCAATATATTGGAATATTATTCTATTATTCCTCGTCGCGTCCAAGAAGATCGCAGTCTTCTTACAGTTAAGCCAAAATAGACGCAAGCCGTTGTTTGTATATAACTTTTCTATATCATTTCTAGACTTTAGAAAATCATTCTCCTGGCCCTCGTGCCCGGCAGCTCAAGCTCCGCCTCGATCCAGATCATGGCCTCAACTATATAGTTGACAAATTTTATAGACAATGAATGATGCGTCGTATCGGTCATTGAAACCGCCGCCAATCGTGAAGCTCAAAATGCGCTCGTTGAAATCTGCACCCCGTTTGTCCGCCGCCTGTTGTCGCCCCTCCGCATGAGCGAGGCCGGGCACAGCCGGCCCGCTGTCGTCATCCGGTTGGCGCGCGCGCCGCAATGATCAAAGGGTGCAAAATGTCAGATGCTTATGTCGTTCAAGTCGGCGGCCAGACGGCCGGGATCGTGGTCCGTGACACCGCCGCAGAAACCTTCAGCTTTTTCGCCGCGACGCATCGTTTCAATGCGCTTGAGGGCCGAGAATTTGCCGAGCCTTACGCGGCCGAGCGCGCCGCGCGGCAATTGATTGCGCGCCGCGACTTTTCGATCGCGCCCGATGCGCGCGCCACCCTCTAACGACGGAGGAACATGCCATGTCAGACGCTTTCAAGCCGGAGACCTTGGCCCTGCACGGCGGCTGGCGCGCCGATCCGACGACCGGGTCTGTCGCCGTGCCGATCCACCAGACGACGTCCTATCTTTTCCACGACACGGATCACGCCGAAAACTTGTTCGGCCTGCGCGAACTGGGATTCATCTACACACGCCTCGGCAACCCGACGAACGATGTGCTTGAAAAGCGCGTCGCGGCGCTTGAAGGCGGCGCCGCGGCGCTTGCCGTTGCATCCGGCCAGGCGTCTTCGGCCTACGCGCTGCAGAACATCGCCTCTGCCGGCGACAATGTGGTCTCCGCCACCGACCTTTACGGCGGCACCTGGAATCTCTTCGCCAATACGCTGAGGACGCAAGGGATCGAGGTGCGCTTTGTCGACCCGTCCGATCCGGAAAATTTCCGCCGCGCGACCGACGCGCGCACACGTGCCTATTATCTCGAAACCCTGCCTAATCCGAAGCTCGTCGTGCCGCCAATCGCCGAGATCGCTGCCATCGGCCGGGCGCAAGGCATTCCGCTCATTGTCGACAATACGGCGACGCCGCTGATCGCCCGTCCCTTCGACCACGGCGCCGCCATCGTCGTCTATTCGGCAACGAAATATCTCGGCGGCCACGGCAATTCCATTGGCGGCCTGATCGTCGATGGCGGTAACTTCGACTGGGCGGAATTTCCGCAGCGCCAGCCGGCGCTCAATACACCGGACCCGAGCTACCATGGCGCAATCTGGACGGAAGCGGCCAAACCGCTCGGCCCGATCGCCTATATTTTGAAAGCCCGCACGACTTTGCTGCGTGATCTCGGCGCGGCGCTCTCCCCTTTCAACGCCTTCCTCATTCTGCAGGGCATTGAATCGCTGCCGCTGCGCATCGCGCGGCATGTCGAAAATACCGACAAGGTCGTCGCCTATTTGAAGCAGCGGCCGGAGGTCGTTCGCATCATCCATCCCTCGCAGCAGACGGACGCCGAACGCGCCCGCGCCGATAAATATCTTGGCGGCCGGTATGGCGGCCTCGTCGGCTTCGAACTGGCGGGCGGCCGCGCCGCGGGCCGGCGCTTCATCGATGCGCTCGAACTTTTTTACCATGTCGCCAATATCGGCGATGCGCGCAGCCTCGCGATCCACCCGGCGACGACGACCCATTCGCAATTGTCCGCCGAGGAGCAGCTTGCAACCGGGGTCTCGGATAATTACGTCCGCCTCTCGGTCGGCCTTGAACATATTGACGATATCGCCGCCGACCTGGACCGTGGCTTTGCCGCGGCTCACACGTTTGCGCGAGCCGCCGAATGAGCGGGTCTGACCATCTCAGGCTTCGCTGTTGTCGTTAACCGGGATTTGGCCTATGGCATCCGAGAAAGCGCGTGTCATGCTCGTATCCCCTTCACTATCCTCTTCATCCGCGCCGCCGCTGCGGCAGGTCTTCTCGGACGATAACCTTTGGGAGCGCCTGCGGCAGGAGGCGACCGAAGTGCTTGCGCGTGAGCCGGTCCTGGCGACGCTGATCCTCACGACCGTCATCAATCGCGACACGTTTGAGGAGGCGGTGATCCACCGCATCGCCTTGCGCCTCGCCAATGGCACGGTCTCGACCGATCTCATCATCGATGCGTTCACCGCCGCGCTACGCGACGATCCCGGCATTGGCAAAGCCTTCCGCGCCGATATTGCCGCGGTGGTCGATCGCGACCCGGCGACCGCGCGGCTGATCGAGCCCCTGCTCTATTACAAGGGCTTTCATGCCATTGAGACGCATCGGCTGGCGCATTACCTCTGGAACACCAACCAGCGCGATCTCGCCTTCTATCTGCAAAGCCGCTCGTCGGAACTGTTCCAGACGGACATTCATCCGGCGGCGCGCTTCGGCCGCGGCATTTTCCTCGACCATGCAACAGGCTTTGTCGTCGGCGAAACGACGGAGATCGAAGACAATGTCTCGGTTTTGCAGAATGTGACGCTCGGCGGCACCGGCAAGCAGATCGGCGACCGCCATCCCAAGATCAAGCGCGGCACGTTGATCGGCGCCGGCGCAAAAATTCTCGGCAATATCGAGGTCGGGCCGTGCGCGCGTGTCGCCGCGGGCTCGGTCGTCCTAAATCCCGTGCCGGCGAATATGACCGTCGCGGGTGTGCCGGCGAAGATCATCGGCACCGCGGGCTGCCCGGAGCCAGCGCGCGACATGGACCAGATCCTCAGCAAGCTCGCCTACGATTCCTTCAGCTATTCGATCTGAGGCCTCGACCGGCCGTCTTGATGGCAAGCGGCGCTTCATGCCAAATGGCCGCAAATCAAACGGCGGCGCCTCATGTTTTCTGCTCATTTGCGGCTGCGGGCGGCAGAGTTTCTCACCCGCTATCGGCAGCGCGAGCTCACCCTCGTCACCGCTGAATCCTGCACCGGCGGTCTCGTCGCCGGGCTGATCACCGAAATTCCAGGATCGTCCGATGTCTTCGAGCGCGGCTATGTCACCTATTCCAATCGCGCCAAGACGGAAAACCTCGGCGTTCCGCCTGATCTCATCGCGCGTGTCGGCGCGGTCAGCGCCGAGGTCGCCGCGGCAATGGCCGAAGGCGCATTGCGCCATTCGGCCGCCGGCGTCGTACTGTCGGTGACCGGCATTGCCGGGCCCGACGGCGGCTCAGCCGAGAAGCCGGTGGGCCTCGTCTATTTCGGTTACGGCCGCGCCGGGACGATCGCGACGCTCGAACGGCGCTTCGGCGACATCGGCCGCACCGAAGTGCGTCTCGCCTCGGTCGAGACCGCGCTCGATCTTCTGCTCAGCCTCGCGACCTAGAGCGGGATGCGAAAAAGTGTGGGCGGTTTTTCGCAATGAATCCCGCTCTAACCTCATAGAATCGATCGCGCTTCATGCCTTTAGGTTGATTCAACCTAAAGGCATCGCGATCTAAGAGCGCCCATAGACAAGATCGGCGCGGCTTTCAAAAGCCTCGGCGAATTTGCGGAAAGTCGTTTCGAACATGCCGCCGACAAGCATCGCCAAAGTCCGGCTTTTGAATTCGTAGGAAATATCGAATTCGACTTTGCACGAGCGCTCGCCTTGCGGGATGAAATGCCAGCGGTTCTCAAGCTGGCGGAACGGCCCGTCGATATATTCGACAAAGATTTCGAGCTTCTCGGCGTCGCAGGTCACGCGGCTCGTGAAACGCTCGCGGATCGCCTTGTAGCCGACTTCCATTTCGGCAACGAGCCGGATGCGCCCGTCCGGCAACGTCTCCCGCCGCTCAACGGTCAAGGCACGGCAGAGCGGCAGAAACTTCGGATAGGCCTCGATATCCGCGACAAGGTCGAACATCGCCTTGGCGGAATGCGAAACAACGCGGCTGGTACGAAAACTTGGCATGGGTTGCGATCAAAGACCTCAGCGTCGCGCCTGCAGCTTAATCTGGCCGCCGACTCGTCCGCGCTGCCTTCAGCTTAGCGAAATCCTCCGCCGCATGATAGGACGAGCGGGTTAACGGCGAAGCCGAGACCATTAGAAATCCCTTGGCATAGGCGATCGCCTCCAGCGCCTTGAATTCATCGGGCGTCGGAAATGCGATCACCGGGTGATGCTTGCGCGTCGGCTGCAGATATTGGCCGATGGTGAGGAAATCGACCTCGGCGCTACGCAGATCGTCCATCAACTGCAAAATCTCGTCGCGCGTCTCGCCAAGGCCGACCATGATGCCGGATTTAGTGAAAAGCTGCGGATCGAGCTCCTTGACCTGCTGCAACAGCCGCACCGAATGGAAATAACGCGCCCCCGGCCGCACGCTCAGATATTTCGACGGCACGGTTTCGAGATTGTGATTGAAGACGTCCGGCCGGGCTTCGACGACAATCTCCAACGCGCCGGGCTTACGCAGGAAATCCGGCGTCAGCACTTCGATCGTCGTCGCGGGACTCGCAGCGCGGATAGCGCCGATCACCGCAGCAAAATGCATCGCGCCGCCGTCATCGAGATCGTCGCGATCGACCGAGGTGACGACGACATGGGCAAGGCCAAGCTTGGCAACGGCTTCGGCCACATGCGCCGGCTCGTGCGGATCGACGGCGCCGGGCAGCCCCGTCTTCACATTACAGAAGGCGCAGGCCCGCGTGCAGGTGTCGCCCAGGATCATGAAGGTCGCGTGCTTTTTCTCCCAGCACTCGCCGATATTCGGGCAGCCAGCTTCTTCGCACACGGTGACAAGCCGATGCTCTTTCACGACCGCGGCGGTGTCGCGCCACGCCGCCGAGCCCGGCGCCTTGACGCGAATCCAATCGGGCTTCTTCGCGCCCGTCTGGTCCGGCCGATGCGCTTTCTCAGGGTGCCGTGCGGGCGCCTTGGGCGCGTCCACTAAAGCCATTTCGGTCTCCAGGCTCGGCCTAAATATGCGCGTCTAAATATGGATGGCGCGGCCATAGGCGTCGAGCACACTTTCGTGCATGGTTTCCGACAGGGTCGGATGCGGGAAGATCGCGTTGATCAGCTCCGCCTCGGTCGTCTCGCAATTCATCGCGATGACAAAACCCTGAATGAGTTCCGTGACTTCCGCGCCGATCATATGGGCGCCCAGGAGCCGCCCTGTTTCGGCGTCGAAGATCGTCTTGGTCAGGCCCTCAGGCTCGCCCAGTGCAATCGCCTTGCCATTGCCGATGAAGGGAAAACGGCCGACCTTGAGCTTATACCCTGCAGCTTTCGCCTTCTCCTCCGTCAAGCCGACCGAGGCAATCTGCGGATTACAATAAGTGCAGCCGGGGATCATGTCGCGGTCGAGCGGATGCGGATGGCCGCCGGCGATGGCCTCGACACAGATAACGCCCTCATGCTCAGCCTTATGCGCCAGCATGGGCGGACCGGCGACATCGCCGATGGCATAGATGCCGGGCACATTGGTGCGGCCGAAGCCGTCGGTGACGATGACGCCGCGCTCCGTCTTCACGCCAAGGCTTTCAAGGCCGAGGCTTTCGATATTGCCGACGACGCCGACGGCGGAAATCAGCCGTTCGGCTTTCAACTGATGGCTCTTGCCATCGGCCGCTTCGGCCGTCGCGACGATGCCCTCGTCGCTCTTCTGCGCCTTCACGATCTTTGTACTGGTGAAGATCTTGATGCCCTGTTTCTCGAACCTTTTATGCGCGAGGCCGGCAATCTCGGCATCCTCGGCCGGGAGGATGCGCGGCAGCACTTCGATCAGCGTCACGTCGGCGCCGAACGCGCGATAGAACGAGGCGAACTCGACGCCGATCGCGCCCGAGCCGACGACGATCAGGCTCTTCGGCATGGCGTCCGGCATCATCGCTTCGAAATAGGTCCAGATAAGCTTGCCATCCGGCTCGAGCCCCGGCAGCAGGCGGGGCCGCGCGCCGGTCGCGACGACGATATGCTTGGCCTGATACGTGCCCTCGCCCAATATGCCTTTCGGCGGTGCCGCCTGCGGCAGATGCGCGGGTTTTGAGGGCTTCGCGACCTTCACTTCGCCTGGCTTCGTGAGCTGCGCCTCGCCCCAGATGACATCGACCTTGTTCTTCTTGAGCAGGAAGCCGACGCCGGCGTTCAGCTGCGCCGAAATCTTGCGCGAGCGGTCTTTAACCGCCTCGGTGTCATAACCGACCTTGCCGTCGATCTTGAGGCCGTAATCCTTGGCATGCTGCGCATAATGAAAGATCTCGGCCGAACGCAGCAGCGCCTTGGTCGGGATGCAGCCCCAGTTGAGGCAGATGCCGCCAAGATGCTCGCGCTCGACGACTGCGGTCTTCAGGCCAAGTTGCGCCGCGCGGATCGCCGCGACATAGCCGCCCGGCCCGCCACCGACGACGATGACATCATAAGCACTGGCCATTCTAGATGCCCAACAGCGTCAGCGGGGTTTCGATATGATGCTTGAACGCGGCGAGCAGTTCCGCGCCAGTCGCGCCATCAACGGCGCGATGGTCGCAGGAAAGCGTCACGCCAAGCAGGGTCGCGGGCACGATCTCGCCTTTGCGTACCACCGGCCGCGCCTCGCCTGCGCCAACCGCGAGGATCGAGGATTGCGGCGGGTTGATAATGGCTGAAAATTCCTTGATGCCGAACATGCCGAGGTTCGAGACGGCGCTGACGCCGCCCTCATATTCCTGCGGCTTCAGCCGCCGCTGTTTCGCCCGCGCCGCATAATCCTTCATTGTGTTGGAAATGACCGAAAGCGGCATAAGGTCCGCCCGCTTCAGCACCGGCGTGATCAGCCCGTCGGGTATCGCCACCGCCACCGCGACATCGGCGTGATGATGCCGCAGCATGGTATTTTCGAGGAAGGTGACATTGGCATTCGGCACATCGATCAGCGCCAAAGCCAGCGCCTTGACGATCATGTCATTGACCGAAAGCTTGTAGGCCGGCGTACCGTCCTTGGCCTTCGGCGCGGCACCGTTCAATTCGCCGCGCAGCTTCAGGAGCGCATCGATCTCGCATTCGATCGTCAGATAGAAATGCGGGATCGTCGTCTTCGCCTCGACGAGCCGCCGCGCGATCGCTTTGCGCATCGCTTCGTGCGGCACTTCGTCGAAGGAGTCCGGGGCGAAATATTGTTTGACAATCGCGTCGGAGAGCGTCGGCTTCGGCAGAGGCGCGACCGCCGCCGCGGGCGTGACTTTCGCCGTGCCTGCCGCCAGCGCCGCATTGACATCGGCGGCAATGATACGGCCATGCGGGCCGCTGCCCGAGATCAAGGCAAGGTCGAGATCGTTCTGGCTCGCGAGACGCCGCGCCAGAGGCGAAGCGAAACGGCGCGCCGGCTTTTCGGCCGATTGCGGAAAGGCAACGATATTGCCTGGTGGCGCTGCCGCCACGGGCGGTGCAGATGCCGCTGCTGGCGGCGCTGCCGAAGCCGTGGCAGGTGCCGCGGCGGGCGCGGACGCTCCCGCCGTCAGCGACGCCGTCAACGACTTGGGGTCTTCGCCCTCTTCCGCGATCAAAGCGATCACTTCGTTGACCGGCACGTCATTGGTGCCGGCCGGCACAAGGATTTTGCCAAGCATGCCGTCATCGGCCGCCTCGACTTCCATCGTCGCCTTGTCGGTTTCAATCTCGGCGATCACATCGCCGGCCTTGACCATATCGCCCTCGGCTTTGAGCCAGCGGGTGAGATTGCCCTTTTCCATCGTCGGCGACAGCGCGGGCATGAGCACTTTGATCGACATGGGATGGCCTAGTGTTCCGATTCCGGCGCTTTGCTTCCCACCGCGTCATTGCGAGGAGCGTTAGCGACGAAGCAATCCAGAAAACTAGAGAATAATTCTGGATTGCTTCGCTTCGCTCGCAATGACGCGCCGAAACGCAAGCAGCAGCCTCTAGCACCGATGGGATACTGAATCATATTTCGGAATCCCAACATCAGCGATAACAAACAGCCTTCGCCGCCGCGACAATCTCGGCGACACTGGGCAGAGCAAGCTTTTCGAGATTGGCGGCATAGGGCATCGGCACATCGCGGCCGGTGATGCGCAATACCGGCGCATCGAGATAATCGAAGGCGCCTTCCATGAGGCGCGCCGAAATCTCGGAGCCGACGCCGCTTTGCGGCCAGCCTTCTTCGATTGTCACGCAACGCCCCGTCTTGCGAACTGACGTAAGCACCGTCTCGCTATCAAGCGGGCGGATGGTGCGAAGATCGATGACTTCCGCCTCAATGCCCTCGCCCGCCAAAGCCTCAGCGGCCTGGAGCGTATAGCTCATGCCGATGCCGAACGAGACGAGCGTCACGTCTTTGCCCGGCCGGGCAATTTTCGCAACGCCGATCGGTACGAGGACGTCATCGCCCTCCGGCACTTCGAAACTGTGGCCGTAGAGGATTTCGTTTTCGAGGAAGATCACCGGATTGGGATCGCGGATGGCGCTTTTCAGCAGGCCCTTCGCATCCGCGGCGGTGTAAGGCATCACCACTTTCAGTCCCGGCACATGCGAATACCAGGCGGCATAATCCTGGCTGTGCTGCGCGGCGACGCGCGCGGCCGCACCATTGGGGCCACGGAAGACGATCGGACATTCCATCTGGCCGCCCGACATGTAATGCGTCTTCGCAGCAGAATTGATGATCTGGTCGATCGCCTGCATGGCGAAATTGAAGGTCATGAATTCGACGATCGGCTTCAGGCCGGCCATGGCGGCGCCGACGCCAATGCCGGCGAAGGCATGTTCGGTGATCGGCGTATCGACGACGCGCTTGGCGCCGAATTCTTCGAGCAGGCCTTGCGTGATTTTGTAGGCGCCCTGATATTCGGCGACTTCCTCGCCCATGATGAAGACGCGCGGGTCGCGGCGCATCTCTTCAGCCATCGCATCGCGTAGCGCTTCGCGCACCGTCATCTTGACGGTCTTCACATCGGTGGCAGGCTCGAGTTCCGGCGGCGCGGGCGTTACGGGCGCGGGCGGCGGCGCAACGGCCAGAAAGGCCGCCGGCGCATCCGCAGTTCTCGGCGCGGCAGCCGGTGTCGGACTTGGCACAGCGCCATTGAACGTCTCGCCTTCGGCGACGATCACCGCGATCGGCGAATTGACCGCGACATTCTCGGTGCCCTCGGGCACGATGATCTTGGCGAGCGTGCCTTCGTCGACCGCCTCGACCTCCATCGTCGCCTTGTCGGTCTCGATCTCGGCAAGGACGTCGCCGGCGCGGACCGGGTCGCCTTCCTTTTTCAGCCATTTGGCGAGCTTGCCCTGCTCCATGGTCGGAGACAGGGCCGGCATCAGAATATCGACGGACATGGGTTACTTCCAAACGTCGGTGTAAAGCTCGGCCGGATCAGGCTCGGAATCGTTGGCGGCGAATTCCGCCGCCTCGGCGATCTGCGCGCGCACCCCGGCGTCGATCTCTTTCAACGCCGCTTCGCTTGCCTGATGCGTGTTGAGCAGGCGCTCGCGCACCTGTTCGATCGGATCGCTTTCGGTGCGCATTTTCTGCACTTCTTCCTTGGTCCGATATTTGGCGGGGTCGGACATGGAATGGCCGCGATAGCGATAGGTCAGCATTTCGAGAATGATCGGGCCGTTGCCGGCGCGGCACCATTCGGCCGCCTGCGCGCCCGCCGCGGCAACGGCGCGCACGTCCATGCCATCGACCTGCTCGCCCGGAATATTGAAGGAAACGCCGCGCTTGGAAAAATCC
>Ga0153954_1001414_pt1 | contig 12931 bp, 12 predicted proteins | sample TSFL038MetaG_FD_102277 | JGI IMG/M metagenome (GOLD analysis project Ga0153954, IMG submission 102277) | Attine ant fungus gardens microbial communities from Florida, USA - TSFL038 MetaG | ecosystem: Host-associated > Fungi > Mycelium > Unclassified | place: USA: Florida, Wekiwa Springs State... | reverse complement strand
CTACTTCATAAGCCGCCCCCGGCACCGGGCCGCTCCATGCAGACCTATTATTTTGCGGCTCCGGCATCTCCCTTAGAAGAAGGGCTCCTTGCCTTAAACGGAGATGGAAAAGGGTGGATCAACCATTTGGCCGTCTTAAGCGATATCAATCCCAGCTATTCTCCGGCAGGCGTTTCCTTGATTTCGGTCACAACCTTGGGATCCGACGCAGACCTCTCCTCAGTGACCCGTGAGCTCAAAACCTGGTTTGGCGATCGAGTCAAACAGTGGGAGCTCATCAAAAATTACTCCATCTTCAATGCCCACCCGCGCCACTATCCGGTCCATTTGGTCAATGAGCGCCAAGCTTATCGGATAGCGCCCGGGGTTTACCATTGTGGGGACTATCTAGAAGCCCCTTCGATCAATTTAGCAATGCAAACCGGACGCAAAGCCGCTGAGCAAATTTTGAGGGAAAATGACGAAAAAACGTTGTGAATGGGCTGAGAAAGGCCCTGAAATTTATAAAGACTATCATGACCGCGAATGGGGCGTACCTGTGCATGACGATCGTCTCCATTTTGAATTTCTTATCTTAGAAGGAGCTCAAGCGGGTTTAAGTTGGCTAACAATTTTAAAGCGGCGGGACGCTTACCGCAAAGCTTTCGACCAATTTGATCCCAAAAAAGTGGCCAAATACGATCAGAAAAAGGTTGAGGAGCTGCTCCAAAATGAAGGGATCATCCGCAATCGGCTCAAAATCGAGAGCACTGTCACCAATGCCAAGGCCTTTTTGGAAGTGCAAAAAGAGTTTGGAAGCTTTGATAGCTACATTTGGAGTTTTGTCGACCATAAACCCATCCAAAACCACCGCAAATCCATCCGAGATATCCCTGCAAAAAGCCCCGAAGCGGAAAAACTCAGTAAAGATCTGATCAAGCGGGGCTTTCGCTTTGTTGGTCCCACGATCATGTATGCGCACATGCAAGCCATTGGCATGGTCAATGACCACACCGCTGATTGCTTCCGATACAAGTCATAATCCCTTAAAAGGTCAACGCAGAGTCGCAGAGACGGGGAGACGCAGAGAGAACTAAATGGTTTTTACTGCTATGGAGAAAAATACTTTATTCTCTACTCTTCCTCCGCGCCTTTGCGCCCTGCGGCTCTGCGTTGAAAAATGCAAGACTGTAAGCAGCGAATCCTAATCTTTGTACTCGGGGCGGGGCTGACTTGTCACAAAAGCGGCGATGTCCATCGCTTCCTCTTCTGTCAGGTAGGGGCTTTGGTAAGGCATATTGTACAAAACAAAGGTGGCAAACACCTTCAAGTTATTCATCCCGGCGCCATCGTTGAAGGCCGTTGGGCCCCAAAGGGGTGGAATAATGCCTTGCCCTTCTCCGGTTTGCATATGACAAAGAGCGCACTGAATATTGTAGAGCATTTGCCCACGTTCGGCGTCGGGTTTGAATTTGCTTTCATCGAGATATTTCATACTGAGCCAGGGGGCTTTTTCCACGAGAGGGAAGTCGCGTGAGATCCAATGAAAATAGGTGAGCAACGCGATCATCTCGGGGCTGTCATAGGAGAGCGCTTTCCCGTTCATACTGCGGCGAAAACACATGTTAATCCGGTGAGCCAAATCGATAATTTTGCCAGAACGCTTGTCGTTAAGCGGATATTTGGCGGCCACACCAGCTAAAGAAATCCCACCCCCTTTTCCACCGGTGGTGATCCCTCCGGAGAAGTGGCAGTTGGTGCAATTGAGCCGCGCTCCAATATAGGGCTTGGCCTCTTTTTGCGTGTCGATGATGATCCGGTAACCTTTCATCACTGCTTCACGAATCCCTTCTGGAGCTTGGCTAGGATCCACTAAGTCAAAAGTTAACGAATCGTAGGCCAATCCCTCCGCAGCCAGTTTATGCTTGATCACTCTCTCTGTTGGGGACAATTCCATGTAATGACAGAAACAGCAGAAAAGATAGCATGAATACACAAAAGCAAGAGCCCCGGCTGCGCCTATGAAGGCCCATAGATAAGGTGATCGCAAAGAGAAAAAACGACTCATCTTATTTCAAAAGCTCTCTATCAGTAATCGGTCGAGGTTTTACTTTCCAGATTTCGTCGCAATATTGCTTAATGGCGCGATCAGAGGAGAATTTCCCCATTCTAGAGCTATTTAGAATGGACATGCGGGTCCACTCAGCTGGATTTAGATAAGCACGGTCTACCTTGTCTTGGCACTCCATATAGGCTGGAAAATCGGCCAACACCATATAGGGATCAAAAGAAAGCAAATTATCCAACAAGGGGCGGAACAGTTCCTTATCGCCCAATGAAAACATCCCATCTGCTAATTGGTCTAGCGCCAAGCGCAATTCTCCATTGTTGTTGTAGACATCCCGTGGATGATATCCTTTGCTTTGCAAGGCAATGACTTCATCGGCTTTTAGACCAAATGTGAAGAAGTTGTCGGCACCCACTTCCTGAAGTATTTCGATATTGGCACCATCCAAAGTACCGATCGTGACGGCACCGTTCATCGCCAATTTCATGTTGCCCGTGCCTGACGCCTCTTTGCCCGCCGTTGAGATTTGCTCGGAAAGATCGGCTGCAGGGATAATCTTCTGGGCATTTTTTACATTGTAATTGGGGTACATTACGACTTTTAAGCGGTCTTGAATATCGGAATCTTTATTGACTACATTGGCCACCGAGGTGATCAATTTGATTATTAACTTAGCCATAAAGTAGCCAGGGGCTGCTTTTCCGCCAAAAATGAAGGTGCGGTTGGGAACTTTTAGATTGGGATTATGCTTTAAACGGTTGTACAGGGCAATGATATGCAAAACTTTTAGATGCTGCCGTTTGTATTCATGAAAACGCTTGATCATCACATCAAAAAGGGTGTCTGAGAAAACGACAATGCCTGTCTTTTCGTGGATATGCTCGGTGAGCGTTTGCTTGTTTTCCAATTTGACTTTACGCCATTCCGCTTGAAATTCCTCATCTTCCGCCCATGCTTCCAGGTGGTGCAGCTCTTCTAAATGCGTTACCCATTGCCCGCCGATTTTTTTGTCGATCAGTTGAGTTAAACGGGGATTGCTTACCACAATAAAGCGTCGAGGGGTTACCCCATTGGTGATGTTGATGAATTTATCAGGCCATAATTCCACAAAGTCGGGAAAGATCAATTCTTTAAGCAAACGGGTGTGCAATTCGGCGACACCATTGACGCTGTGGGAACCTACGCAAGCCAATGTCGCCATTCGCACCGCTTTTTCTCCACTTTCTTCTATCAAAGACATCCGTCGCAATTTTTCCTTATCTCCCGGATATTTTTGTTCCACTTCGGCCAAAAAGCGGCGGTTAATTTCATAGATAATTTCCAGATGGCGCGGCAAAACCTTTCCAAAGAGTTCAATAGACCATTTTTCTAGCGCTTCAGGAAGCAGAGTATGGTTGGTGTAGGCAAACGTTTTGATCGTGATATCCCACGCAAGATCCCACTCCAGCTCATTTTCATCAACTAACAAACGCATCAGCTCTGGAATGGCGATCGCAGGGTGGGTGTCGTTCAGTTGTACAGTGTAACTTTGATGAAAATCTTCCAATTTTTTGTTTTTATAGCGATGGATGCGGAGCATATCTTGCAACGAACAAGTCACAAAGAAATACTGTTGTTCCAAGCGCAGTTGCTTCCCTTGCAGCGCATTATCGTTGGGATAAAGCTCTTTGGTAATATTTTCGGAAAACATTTTGGCTTCTACCGATTTGTAGTAATCGCCAAGGTTAAACGCGTTGAAGTCAAACGATTCGGTAGCTTCTGCTTTCCATAGGCGCAAAATATTGCAATTGTTAACCTTGTAACCCACCATGGGAGTATCGTAAGGGACCCCTTTCACCATCTTATCGGGGTTCCAGCGCACCCGCATTTTTCCATTCTGATCTTGATAGGTTTCAGTGTGGCCACACAATTTGACATCGATAAACGATTCGGGTCGGGCAATTTCCCAAGGGTTGCCTAAACTGAGCCATTTGTCAGTGAGTTCTGTTTGCCATCCATCTTGAAGGACTTGTTTAAACATTCCAAATTCGTACCGAATCCCATATGCGATCGAAGGATATTCTAGGGTGGCTAAGGAATCGATATAACAAGCCGCCAAGCGTCCCAAACCTCCTGTACCCAATCCAGGATCGGGTTCTTGGGCCAAGACTTTATCGAGTTTGATCCCGAAGGAGTTCAGCGCCTCCTTGGCGTTTTCATAAATCCCCAAATTAATCAAATTATCAGAGAGAAGTGGACCTAGAAGATATTCAGCTGACATGTAGCAGACGAGGCGAAAATCGTTTTTGATCAGCACGTCGAGCATATTAAGAGTACGGTGCATGATCCGATCGCGCACGCTGTAGGCGACAGCCATGTAGATATCGTGAGCGGTTGCGCGCGCAGGGTGCTTTCCTTGGATGTAAAAGAGGTTTTCAGCAAAAGCTTGACGGAGCGCTTCGACAGTGAGGCCACTTCGGATATCATCTTCTGGAAGTTGATCGAAATGAGCTTCTTCAAACGGGGTCAGTGTGGTCATACTGCCTCAAAAAAATACCCGCTTTTTAATTTAAAGCAGGCAGGGTGAATGATGGGAACCCGCCCCATTCTCTGGAGCGGGTTTCCGAAGACTATTGGCAGCACTCTTGTGCTTGTACTGGTTGCTCAGCGCACTCTGGTTGGCAAGTGTGTTGGTAGTAGTATCTTGGGATTTGTTTTTCCACGATCTCACATTTCCAAGTTGGGCAGCGGCGCACTTCGTCAGTGTAGTAGTACTCTGGTACGTAGCGGGTACGTGTTTCATAAGTACATACAGGCACGTAGCGAACAACTGGTTTTTGGTACTCTTGGCATACCCAGCGGCAGTGCCGTTTTTGATAGCACTTGTTTACATATTCGCAACGGGGGACTTTGCAATAGCAAGTTTTGTAGCAAACGCGTTTGCAGTAGCAATCGCCTGTAGGCATATCCACGGATCCATTAGCTTGGTATCCATTAGCTTGGTAGCTGGATTCATTTGCAACATTGGCTTCCGCAACATATCCGCCTTGGAATCCGCCATCGACATACCCTTCGCCTTGGAATGATCCATCCACAGGGGTGCCTTGGAATGATCCATCGACAATACCGCTTTGATAAGATCCTTCGTAGTTTGTGTACGAACCATCAAAATTCCCGTTTACAGGGTAGGAGACATTGCCAGGATATCCTTGCGGTTGTCCTACGGCTTGATTAGCCCCTTGATTGGCAGGTGCTTGGTTTGTGACAGGTTTGCTAGCGTTTTGCGCATTTTGAGCATCAGCAGCATAAGCTTGCCCAAATAACACGCAGGCTAGGGAAAACAATACAACTAGTTTCTTCATGAGCCCTCTGAAAGGTTAAAAATTACGTAATTCCTACCCTGTCGTTTTTCCCATTTTTTGACAAATATTTTCTTTATCGAAGAAGAGAGAGCAAATTTTGAAGGGACGGAAGGGACAGAGGGACAGGCCGGAGGGACGCAAGGGACGCAAGAGACACAAGGGACACAAGGGACGAGGGACCGGCCAGGGACAGAAGTGATATTGCATGATACCAAAACATCCGTTTCTTGCACTGTCCCTGGGGGCGTCCCTTGTCCCTTGTGTCCCTTGCGTCCCTTGTGTCTCTTGCGTCCCTTTGTCCCTGCCCCCGTCCCTTGTCCCTTGCGTCCCTTGTCCCTTGAGCCTGTCCTTTACCCCCTATCAGCCATAGCAGGCTCCTGTTCAAAGATGAAACACAGGCGGCAGCGGGGCTCATAACACTCCTGACCCCCGACTAAGATGAGCGGGTCGTCGTAGCGTGCTGGGCGACCATCGATCAACCGCTGGGAAAAGTTGGCTTCACCGCCACACACTGTGCAAATGGCGCGCAGTTTGACCACTTCATCGGCAAAAGCCATGAGCGCGGGCACAATCCCGAAGGGCAGCCCCCTGAAATCGAGATCGAGTCCAGCGACAATCACCCGTTTACCCGCCAAAACCATCTGACGCAGGATCGGCACCGTTTCCACGGGGAAAAATTGGATTTCATCAATCCCCACTACATCTACAGTTTCATCCGCTAAATTGAGCAGGGTGGATAGGCTCTCCTCACAGTTGCCGATCGGGTAGGCTTCGCGGCGCCGCCCGTTATGGCTGACAATGCAGGAATAAGAGGAGCGATTGTCAACCACGTGTTTCATCGTGATCACATTTTTCTTGGCATATTCAGCGCGACGCAAGCGGAAGAGGAGCTCTTCTGATTTACCTGAAAACATCGATCCACAAATCACTTCCAGTTTTCCCAATTTCGGTTGCATACAAGAGCCTCCTTAACTGGTTGTCGCAGGTTTTGCTCGGGACCATTCGATAATCCCCCACACGCACATGCCAAAATAAACTCCAAATAAAAAAGCTTGGGAATAAGCGCCAATATAGAGGTCAAAAGCGATCCAGCCGAGGTTGCTCAAAGCCCACAACCACTGTCCGGTCACATTTTTTTTGATCACAAAGACGTTTCCTAAGAGGGAAAGCGCGACTAGGAGCCACGATAATTGATCCCATTGCATAGATACCTCATTTTTTGATTTTGAAATCGATTTGGTCAATAATAGCACGATCATTGTCCACATGCGCTCGCGTTGGGGTGACGACAATATCGTAATCCCCCAGACGAGACGCCATTTCAGAGAAGGTGGAATCCGCTCGGATTAAGCACTGAAAGTTCGGAATTGAGAAAAAATCGTCCAGGACATTGACATCGTGCCCCGCTTCGCCTTTACGCCAATCCCACTCAATATTTTTGCGGTAGGGGAGATTTTGACGCATGATTCGAGCCAACCGTTGGGGTCGAGAATCGTCGGTCATGATGAAGGCATAAATCGGACGGTGCTTAAAATGGGCGCTAATTCTTCGCAAAGCGTTGATGTAGAAGCTCATCGGCGGGAATTTCAGAGGCATTTTCAATTTGACGAAATCGAGATCATAACCACCCCCTGTGCGAATGTGCACTAAGACATTGATTTTGCCTTGGGGTGGAGTGACGCAATTGAGCGGACGGACCGATTTGAGATGGCTTTTCAAGATCTCCTTAAACCCCGGGTCGTCCCAATCGGTGTAAAAGCGGGCCGGAACCCTTTTCTCCGGTTCGGGACCCACATCGCGAAAATAGGGGACTTCATAAAGTAGGTTAGGATATTCGATGTTCAAAAGGTCGAGACCCTCTAAAGAAACACGGGCGTCAAACGTAGGCAAACGTTGCACAAAAATTTCTTTTTCCAAATGGTGAAAGGCAAAATCTTCTGAATATTTGAAAGGCTTAAAGATCAGGGGCAGCCCATATTTATAAGAGATCCACTTAGCATGAAAGTAGGCGATGAGGTTGTTTCCGAGGCGTCCCGTCAGTTTGTACGTAACGCATTGATTTTCAGCAGCCGAAAGAAACAACAGCGGCACGCTGACGGCGAATATTGCGCATATACCAAAACGTGATGAAAAATTGAGATAAGGACCAATTTTTATTAAGTTTTGGTATAACATCCTAAAAGGCAACAATATAGGTCTCACAACATCCTCACAAGAGCTTTACTCTATAACAGCGCTGAGTTTAAACCAAGTTAAAGCAAATATTTGACAGCTGTTAAAATATTCCCTATAATCAAATTAACAACCAGATTGGAGGTAAATATGGATTTAGTCACTCTTCTCATTAACCTAGCTAGCGGTGCTGTGGGCGGTAATTTGGCAGGTGCGGCTTTGCCTGCTGACAAAAATTTGGGCACATTAGGAAACACCGTTGCCGGTTTGTTGGGCGGTGGTTTGGGCGGTTATTTGGCACAAGCACTTGACCTATGGGGTAAAGTGGGCGCCAATGGGATCGACGTCACATCTGTTCTTGCGCAAGTTGGGACAGGGGGGATAAGCGGTGCTGTTCTAATGGTGATCATTGGCTTGATCAAACAAGCAATGAATAAAGCCTAAGAAAACATGTAAAAAAATTTTTAGAACTCCATTGACATTGAGGCTGCTATTCTATTATGAGTCGCTCATGTGAATGGAGTTCTTATGTTTCGCATTGCTGTCTTTTTTTTATTTGCGACCTCTGCATTTCTGGAAGCTTCGGAATGGTCGGAAAGAGTTTATTTAGCTACCTTTCCCCGTTCTGGAAACCATTGGATGCGCTATCTTATCGAAGATGCAACCCATATCTCCACGGGCACAGTCTATCGCGATAGTGATCCGCCCCATTTAAAAGATCCTTTTCCCTGGGAAGCCTTTTCGACTGATGGAGGCTACCGCAAGGACTGCCGCGATCCACGGCCTTTCGAACCGTTTGTGGTTAAAACCCATTATCCTGCGCTGGGGAAACAGCCCTTTGATGGGCGCCGCTATAAAGCGGTCATTCGGATTGTGCGCCATCCAGTGGATAGTTTTTATTCCTGGTATGTTTATAAAAAAGGGAATGAACAAACAATCCCCCGAGATCTCTTGGAATTGATGGTACGGAAGTGGAAACGGTTTCAAGAATACTGGGAGGTGCAACCTAATGTGACGACTTTCCGTTATGAAGACATGATGCTCGATTTGAAAAAACATGTGCGCAAGACATTGAACGTTATTGGGTATAAATATACCCAAGAAGATTTAGACTATGCCGTTGAGATGAATCAGCCGCGGGGTGGGGTGTTGAAGCACCTGGAGCATTTTACCCATGATGATTTGCAATATATCCAGAAAGAGTTGGGCGCATTGATGGTGAAATACAACTACTCCATTCCTGGGGTAAAGTTGAAGTAACGGCCGGGGTTGAAGCAATAATCGTTTTTTGCGATAGTAGATTTACCATTAAACCTTTTTGGGGGAGAATTGAGTATGACACATCACGACGAAAGCGGTTGCTGCCACGGACATGGCCATCAGCACCAACACCACCATCACCATTGCGCCGCTGAGCATGACGAATGCTGCGCGCATGAACAGGATGATCATGAAGACCACGATTTTGCCCATGAGCTGATCGCGATTGCTGATGATGCTTGGATGGAATTGCTTCACGAAAAGATCAAGAAACAGATTGAAATCTCCGATGGCGCCAATCTCGACCAGCTTGCCAAGTTGGTATCTGAGGCGAACCGCGCGCGCTGGAGCCACAAACTCGCTTTAAACAAAAATAGCCATGAGCTAAAAGACCGCTTGAACGAATTCTTCGGGCAAGAGTAAGCTAAAAGGACGTATCTTTCATTTTTCAACGCAGAGCCGCAGAGTCGCAAAGGCGCAGAGGGAAACACTACTCTCTCTCTCTGCGTCTCCCTGTCTCTCGCGCCTCTGCGTTGATTTTTTATTGTTTGCTGGACTTTGGCAATTACTTCCTTTAGCCCTTACCCCATGCGCTTTCTTTCATTCTCCGTGAGATAACGCTTGCGCATCCTGATCGCGTCGGGCGTCACCTCAATCAACTCATCATCTTGGATATAGTCGATCGCTTGTTCCAGCGTGAATCTGCGCGCCGGAATGAGGATAATATTCTCATCGCTGCCGGCTGCACGCACGTTGGTGAGTTGTTTGCCCTTCGTGACGTTCACCACTAGGTCGTTGTCGCGACTATTTTCCCCGACAACCATCCCTTCGTAGACCTCATCACCCGGTGTAACAAACAGCACGCTGCGCTCTTGCAGGTTGAAGCAAGCATAGCCGCTCGTCTTGCCTGGGCCGATCGAAATGCACACTCCATTCTTTCTTCCAGGGATCGTGCCGCGCCATGGGGCATATTTTTCAAAGACCGACGTCAGGATCCCAAGCCCTCTAGTGGCTGTGAGAAAGTCATTGCGGTAACCCATCAAGCCACGGGTGGGGATTAGAAATTCCATCGAGGTGATGCCATGCTCATTGGTATTGAGATGTTGCAATTCTCCTTTGCGCATCGCCATTTCTTGAATCACCCCTCCAGAGTACTCTTCAGGGACATCAATTTGAACGCGTTCGATTGGTTCCCAGGTTTCCCCCTCAATCTCTTTCAAGACTACTTTGGGTTTGGAAACGCTAAACTCGAAACTTTCCCGCCGCATCGTTTCCATAAGAACCGATAAATGCAGTTCACCACGCCCTGCAACAGTGATTTTGTCTTGATCGCCCGTGCCCTCTTCGATCTTCAGCGAAATGTTGGAACGCTTTTCGCGGGCCAAACGGTCGCGGATTTTATTCATGGTGACATGCTTGCCGCTCTTGCCAACAAAGGGGCTGCTATTGACCAAGAAATCCACCGACACAGTGGGCTCATCCAACTTAATGCGGGGCAAACGGACGATGTTAGCGGGATCGCAGAGAGTATCTCCAATGGTCACATCGGGAATCCCCGATAAGATGGCGATATCGCCGACGCCAGCTTCATTAAATTCTTGCTTCTCAAGTCCATGGTGTCCTTCGATACGGGTAATGGTGCACCGGTTTTGGTTACCCTGCTCATCGATGTGAATGACTTGCTGGCCCTTTTTGATTTTCCCTTCGAGGATTCGTCCGCAGGCTTGTCTACCCACATAGTCATCATAAGAGATGGTCGCTACGTGCATCAAGAAGGGGGTTTCCAGTTTTCCGCTCGGAGCTGGGACCGCGCTAACGATGAGTTCAAAGAGGGGGCGCATATCCACATGGGGATCATCGATATGGTGCTTAGCAAAACCGCTCAAACCGGAGGCGTAACAGTAACGAAAATCGAGCTGATCGTCGGTAGCGCCCAATTCGGTGAAAAGATCGAAAGTCTTATCCAGAACCCCGTCAGGATCGGCATGGGGGCGGTCGATCTTGTTCAAAACAACAATTGGCTTTAATCCCATTTTGAGTGATTTTGAGAGAACGAAACGGGTTTGCGGCATCGGGCCATCTTGGGAATCAACTAAGAGTAAAACGCTATTGACCATCCCTAAAATCCGCTCCACTTCTCCCGAAAAGTCGGCGTGTCCGGGAGTATCGATGATATTGATCTTGTAATCGTCAAAGTGCAGCGAAGTATGCTTAGCGTAAATAGTGATCCCCCGCTCCTTTTCCTGATCGTTCGAATCCATGACCCGTTCAGGGATGGCTTGATTTTCCCGGAAAACATGCGCTTGTTTGAGCAGGCTATCCAATAAAGTGGTTTTGCCATGGTCGATGTGGGCGATAATGGCGATATTGCGAATTTTTTCTGGTGTGTACATTTTATTTTGTTTGTTAAAAATTGAAGTGAATTGAATAATTTTACCATAGATTATCTTTGACTTCAACAGATCTCTTTGCTAAGCTAGCCTTTGGTTGGAGGGGGTTGCAGTGGAGGCAAAGAAAAATCACATTGTCCCAAGTGAAGAGTTAGCGATCCCTCCTGCCCACCTTATTGATTCCCGCACTAGCCAACTCAACGATGTCTTGAGCGAAAAGCTCTCCAGTGCCTTTCACCGGCAAACCTCGCAGGTTCTCCTCCACGATGTGGCCAAAATCGCCAGCGAATACGATCCGATCGACTTAGCTTACGCAGTAACTCGTCTGCCCCCAGCCGCCCGAGTGGTGGTCTATGAAAATTTACCAGACCTCAACGCTAAGATCATTTTTATGATCAACGCGAGCAGCACCACCCGCATGGCGATTTTCCGTCAGGTAGACGATAACGAAATCATGCACCTGGTGGAGCAAATGCCTCCCGATGATGCCGTGAAGATTTTAGACGATATGTCGGATCGGCGCCTCCGCCGCATATTAGAGCTCCTCGACGCCAAAAAAGCGGTTCATATTCGCGAACTGCTCAAACACGATCGGCATAGCGCGGGGCGCCTCATGACCAACGAATTTTTCTCCTTTCCCATGGAGACAACCATCGCTGAGGTCGCCGCTCATATCCGCGATAACCCTGGGATCGAATTTACGCGGCGTATCTTTGTTACCAGCTCTGAAGGGCAATTGGTGGGCTATGTCCCAGCCCGCAATTTGATCGTTAATCCCCACTACCTCCCGATCAGGCAAGTGATGCGTCCCATTCTTCACAAAGTTTCGACGGAGGCAAGCCGCGATGAAGTGGTGGATTTAGTTGAGCGGTATAAAATTCCTGCCCTTCCTGTTGTAGATGAAGAAGATAAGCTTCTCGGAGTGATCACCCACGACGACGTAGTGGAGGTCATGGAAGATATCGCCGATGAAACGATTGCAAGTATGGCAGGAACTGCCGAAGACGTGAGCGAACATGAACCTATTTTTAAAAGATTTTTGTGGAGAGCGCCTTGGCTTTTGGTTACCCTTTGCGCGGGTCTTTTAAACGCCACCGCCATGACCCACTTTAGCGACCGGATTTGGTTTGCCTTCCTCCCATTTTTTGTTCCCTTGATCACCGGCATGTCGGGCAATGTGGGGATCCAAACCAGTACCATCCTCGTGCGAGGGATGTCGACTGGTGAACTTTCCTCCCGTTCGCGCTCTGAAGCGATCGGTAAGGAAATGTTGATTGGCCTCTTAATTGGCGCAGTCTTTGGAATTTTGTCGGGGCTGGCCGTTTTCGTTTTAAACGCCTTTGGAATCCACACGGTCGGTTCCGATCCAATCGGTCTTGGCATCATCGTCAGCTGTGGTTTGATGGCTGCCTGCATGACCGCCACCACTCTTGGGGCCTTTTCTCCTTTCGTGTTTGCCCGCTTTGGGATCGATCCTGCCGTCGCGTCCGGTCCAATTGTCACCGCTTTTAATGACGTGCTCTCCACTTTGTGCTTCTTTTTAGTCGCCCGCGTCCTGTATATTTTCTTTGCATGAAAGTATCTGAATTTATCGACCTGTTCTGGTTAAACCTTAAAGTGGGTTTGCGCAACTTTACCGAGTATTGCAAAGTGGTAGTCCATTACTATCCCAACGTTTCTTTTGCCAAAGCCGATCTTACCCTCTTGTCGAAATACCTACT
>Ga0153954_1001413_pt1 | contig 12947 bp, 12 predicted proteins | sample TSFL038MetaG_FD_102277 | JGI IMG/M metagenome (GOLD analysis project Ga0153954, IMG submission 102277) | Attine ant fungus gardens microbial communities from Florida, USA - TSFL038 MetaG | ecosystem: Host-associated > Fungi > Mycelium > Unclassified | place: USA: Florida, Wekiwa Springs State... | reverse complement strand
TAGCCAAAATTGTTATCATTGCTTCCGGTAGGTTCGTCATCTTAATCACCCTTATTTAGTCGTTTGGATGATCTAAGATGCTGACCTACCTTTTTTTATGCAAATAAATGCTAAACTCGAGTCTGCGACTCTGCGTTAAAAAATGGAAGATTTGATCAGGATTGAAATATTTAAAAATGTTAATTATTTCTCTTGTATAATTTTTAGAAGCTCGGCGGCGGGAAAGGTTTTGCTGATTTTGCGGGCGAAGAGGCAACCTTCTTTTTTGGCCTTTCGCAATTCGGCAATGTTTTCCGGAGTGGCCTCTTCAAATCGGTAGGGGTGTGAATCGGCGCCTCGCTGAAAATCGACATAGGTGATGGGTCGATTGATCACTTGCCCTTCCAGGGCATTGTAGAAGCTAAATAAAGTAGCGGGATAAGCTTCGGAAGAATGGGCGTGCCGCATAACGTTTTCAACTACGACTTCATCTTCAATCATCATCTGAGCATGCTTGCGATTGAGCGCTACCCATTCTGAATTGACCCAACGGTGTTCTGGAGGAATACCGACGAGATCGCGGTTATCTCCTGGAGGCCACCAAGGCCTAAAGTAGTTCACAAACGACTTTTTCTCGCTCATCAAGATGTTGTATATCTCTCCCATAGGGCGCAAAGGGACACACCCATCCGAAAGAAAGACAAACCGTTGATTTTTCATATCAACTAAAGCTTGCCGCAAAAGGTAACGCCAGGCTTCGAGATGCTCCATCCACGTCGTATTCACGCGCCATTTTACTGTGTGCAACACAAAAAAAGGGTGACCGATCCACTCTTTATTGTGCACATAGACGTTAAAACGACTGCTTTCTTTGCGCATCAGCCGTCCCCACAAATCCGCTTGAGAATGTTCTCTAACCATGAGAAACAAGAGTGCGACTTTCCCTTTCTCTTTGGCTGGTAAGGGGAACATTGTGCAAATGAGTGCCATTAAATAGATGCAAAAGCGTTTCATAGATAACTCTTTTTGGTGTAAAGTGTACCCATGTTTCGAAAAGTTTGGCCACTTTTTTTCTTACTATTTTTCCCGCTTCTTGAAGCTCAAGAGTTTAAACCGCGCCGCGTATTAATCACCGGATGCTCGCGCAGCGGCACCTCATATATTGCCGAATACTTGCGCTTGAATGGGGTACAGGTCGATCATGAACATGATGCCCCCGAAGGCATTGTTTCCTGGACCATGGCTGTGGATGCCCCCTGGACCCCTTGGGGACCTGGAAGTCGCAATTTTTATTTTAAACACGTCTTGCACCAGGTGCGCCATCCCCTCAAAGCCATTGGCTCGATCGTCAATGAAGAAAAGCGGGCTTGGGACTTTATCCAATCCTACATGCCCCAAGTGAAAGAGCAAGATCCTGTTTTAGTGCGCGCGGTCAATTATTGGATCTATTGGAATCTCATGGCTGAACGCAAAGCGGACATGACCTACCGGATCGAAGATGTGGAAAAGGCGCTGCCTAAAATCTCCAAGATCGTAAAGAAAAAGCTCGATCCTCGGTTGCTCAGTCAAGTGCCCAAGGACACAAACACGCGCCATGCGAATCGCAATTATACCTGGAAAGACATTAAGGAGGGAATTTCCCCCGACCTTTACCGCAAATTGCTGTGGATGACTAAGCATTATGGATATAAAATAGAAGCGCCAGAGTAAGCATCAAGTAACGAGCACATTGACAAGCCCAGCGGTGTGCTGTGGTGATAAAAGCGATTTACGAGAAGGGAATAGTTGAAAGCTATTGCCGACGAGAAAAGCACTTTTAGCAACCAGCGCAGCCTGGGATTGGCATTGGGGGCTATTTGATGCTTGCTCCAAAACCCCCATCTTTTTCGACCCCATTCGGTAATATCAACAGTTCTTCACCCGTTTTAAGCCCCAAACTGCGTATCAGCTCACTATTTTCAGCTTGCAAAATGCTGCAGGTCATGTACCAAATTTCACCTCCTGGATTCAGCAAGGTCAGCGCATGGGTGATTAACCGCTTCTGTAAATCGACATGGGCTGCTACGCTTTCTTCCGATAAACGCCAACGCGCTTCAGGACGCTTATTTAATACTCCCGTATTACTACAAGGGGCATCGACAAGGATCAAATCAAATTTCTTTTCCCCTTTCCATGTGTCTCCCGATTGGCAACTCAAAGTGGCCTCCACCCCATATTTACTTAGATTCTCTTTGATTTTGCGCAATTTAACTTCGGCAACATCGTTTCCAAACAGGCGCGCCTCCGGAAACAGATCGTGGGCCATGAGCAATTTGCCTCCAGGTGCAGCACACAGGTCTAAAATGGTGCTTGGCTTCTGGTTTTTATATAGACTTTGCATCAAATGAGCGGGTGTCCAATTCTGGATATACCCACCCGACCAGGCCCCTAAAGCAGACATATCCCCTCGCGAAGGGATCCACGCAAAGCGGGGCTGCTCGGAAAATATTTTAAGATTTTTATCCCCAAGAGTCTTTTCATCTACGCCTGGACGGACCCGAAGGGTCAATGGGGCAGGGTGATTGCCATAAGCCAAAATAGCCTCAGCGACCACTTTACCTTGTTCGCGAACCAATTGATCGACAAAAAATTGGGGGTAAGAATAACGCAAATGTAGCTCTGAGGGTGGATCTAGGGTTTGTACAGATGCTTTGCGCAATAGCGCATTGAGAAAGCTCACAAAGGAGGGATGACAGTATTTTTTGGCGATTTTGATCGATTCATCTGCTATCGCGAATGAGGGAATTCGATCAAGGAAAACAAACTGGTACAGCGCTGTGCGCAAAAGCGCTTTCTCTCTGCCTTTAAGGGAAAGGCGCCCCTTTGGATTCAATTGCCTTGCATAGCAATCAAGCAGGAGGGCCATGCGACAAGCGCCATTGGCAATTTCTTGGGCTAAGCGATCGTCGGCATCGGAAGGTTTTTCCCTTTCACGCCATTCATCAAGTGTCTCTGAAATAAATTTTTCATTGCGGGAAGCTCTATAGAGGGCTAAGAAGGCAGCTTCTCGCGCGGTTACACCAGCCATCGCAGAATAATCCAGCTTTGCAACCAGCGATGCAAGTTTTCCGCAGCTTCCATTTGAACAGCATCTTCTTGGGTTTCCAACCAATCGCATGCTGCGTCCACTGTGAAGCCATTTTCAAATTGGGACAAGAGCAGCCACTCAGCGCGGGAAATTTCTTTCCAATTCAAGAGGTTGCTCACGTTGCGATACATCACGAAATAATATTTGCGCGCCTTCTTCAAAACGGGGAAAGGGTGCTTTGCCCAATATTCAGGCTTTTGTTTAAGTAGCTCGACGCGGAATTCAAAGAGGTCATAATCGAATTCAAATAGATACAAACTTTTGGGAAGTGCCATTTGCTTGCTGAGCAAGATAGATAGGTCATTGGGATTAGGGAGAGACTCTAGGGTTATAGGCGCCTGATTTTCCGCTGTGAAACTATCATTAAATGACAAATCGACTTGAGCTGTCGCTAAGAGCAGCTGTTTATCCTTCCCTTTGTAATTTTGCCGCGCCCAATCGATAAAACGCCCCCCCAAGCCATTTAAAGACCAGTGATTGGGAGGAAAGGCAGCCAAATAAGGGATCCCTAGGCGCCTGTTAAAGTCCACATATCCAAACAGCCTTGTCGCCATAGGGAAGATATCATGTAAGATGTTGAGTAAGCGCCACCAATATTGTTGATTGTAAATCTGAATGCGCTGGTCGGGCTGTAGCGTAGGGCTTGGTTTGATATAGTGTGGCGCTTCCTTTTTAACCGGAACTCCGGAAGGGGCGATCGGATTCATCTCGCTTTGCTGCCCAATCGGACGGCTAATAATCCCTCCAAACCATTCTTGGACTTCTTTTAAGGCGTTTGGCAGCTTCTGATCATACATGGCTCAAAACCTTCTGAAAGGCTTTAGCCTTCAGTGCTTCTTGCCAGGTGTCTTCAAAGGAGATAAAGTTATCATCCCACTCCAACAAGGTGGAAGCGCCATGAGTCAAGGGCCAAATCTCACCATACAAAGACCACACTTCATCGCGCACATAATCATCATGCGTATCGATCACATGCGTTATTTTGTCGGAGTGCCCCGCCAAGTGGATCTGCACAACTCGGTCTAAGGGGATATTTTGATAATATTGCTTTGGATCAAAGCCGTGATTGCGGCTAGAGACATAGATATTATTGACGTCAAGCATCATCAAAATATCGGCTTTGTCGACCACCGCACCATAAAAATCCCACTCATTCATCTGGTCTGCTTGAAAAGCCACGTAAGAAGAAAGATTTTCTAAAGCAAAGGGCAATTCGAGGTAATCTTGAACGATTCTGGCCCTTTCGGCAACATAATCGATCACTTCTTGGGTATAAGGAAGGGGCAGTAAATCGTGATAATGGGCTCCAGGTAATCTTCCCCAGCATAAATGATCGGATACCCAAGGTGTCTTGGTTTTCCTGGTAAGCGCTTTTAACTGTTTTAAATAGTCAAAATCGAGTGGATCAGGACTACCGATCGCTAAAGAAACACCATGTTGGACGACAGGGTAGTGCTCGAGAATTTTTTCGAGGTTTTCGAGCGGCTTGCCCCCCTCAACCATAAAATTCTCGCTAATGATTTCAAACCAGTCAACAGCCGGTTTGTCTTTAAAAATCGCCTCGTAGTGGGGAATTCTTAGGCCGAGCCCAATCCCGAGGCGGGGTAGATCTTTGGCAGTTCGTGTCACTTACTTTGTCAAATTTTGTCGCTTTTGATTCAACTTATCTTGATTCATTTTATCGTAGACAAGTTTTACTGCCAGGTTTTTATCAGAAATCGAGCAAATTCCTTTACCTGCACAATCCCCTTTGCCTGCGCAAGGATTTGTGGATGATTTGCAAGCATTAAGCCCGGCGCATTGATTCGAACCGCGGCACATCCCGCTTGCGACTTTGAGCGCTAAGGCTTTGCCTTCTTTGTTCAGACTATTGTACATTTTGACCCCATCCTCATTTAACTCGCGGAGCAATTCCTGCTCAGTCATCAGATGGTAGTTCATGTTGCCTTCGTTGGGATCTTTTTTTTGATCATTGGCTTGCGCTGGATCTGCGTAAGGGTCTTTTTTATCCGTAGCATCGTTCTCGGCCAGATCTGAACTACCCGCGCGATCGCTTCCTCCGCACCCCCCTGAGCCTTTGCATTCTGATTTAGCGCCGCCGCATCCCCCACTGCCTTTGCATTCTGATTTTGCCCCGCCGCAGCCACCCGAACCTTTGCATTCCGATTTTCCGTGGCAGCCGCCTTGTCCCTTGCACGAGTGGTCTTGTGAAGTAGATAAAAGCCCTTCGCTTTCCGCTTGCACCTGTTGTGAAACCAAAAGGCCGCTCGTTAATCCTAAAAGTGCGAGTTTTTTGAAATTGGGCTTCATGACTATCCTTCACATTTAATCGATCAAGTTAAAAAAAGGGACCGGCCTAAGATAGACCGGTCTCTTAGAGGGTGTTTATCAAATTCTAATGCACCCGATTTCGAATTCTTTTTGCGCCGGATTGCGCTTTCCCCCCTAGTCCATATTAACCAATATGGACGACGGGGTGAAAGTCAATCTCGCGTCGAAAATAATTTCGAAGGCGGGCCATTATAATTTTGTAAACACCCCCTTAAGTTCCTCAAATATGGAGTTTGAAGGAACTAAAAATCCTTAGCGGTTATAACCTTGAGAAGAAGGTTGTGTCGTTATTGGATTGGTTGTGCTATTTGGGTTCATGCTGCTGCCGCTGTTGCTCCAGGAACTGTTTGGGTTGCTGCTTGTAGTGCTGCTTGTCCCTTGGCCATTGTAGTAGTAGCCGCTACCCGATTTAGGGGCTGTTTGGGTTTGGCTTGTCCAGCCGCTGCTATTTGGGTTTTGTGTGTTTGTCCATTGAGATTGGCCTGGTTGCCCTGGCACTTGACTTGTGCTCTGTCCTTCAGAAGTACTGGTCCAGCCAGCTGGGCGGTTCATGCTGTTGTCGGCTGTCGTATTGTCATAACCGTATTTTGGACTAGCGCAGCTGCCGTAGTTGGAAGCTTGGCTATTGTTGTAGTTATTTTGTTGTTGTGGAGCGGCGCAAGAGCTTCTAGAAGATTGGCTGTAATTTCTTGTTTGCGCTTGTGGAGCGGCGCAGCTAGCAGCTAGTGTGTTAGTAACGCCAGCTTGAGCTGTTGCAGCTGTCATTGACAAACCAGCAGCCAAACCCATGAGGGCTTTATTTTTGAAATTTTTCGACATAAGAACTCCTTAATTGTTGTTAGGATTTTGTTGTTTTTTTTGATCTTGTTGGGGCCTTGGCTGCGAAACAGGTTGTTCGCCTGGTTTCACATAGTAACCTTGAGCATCTTGTCCGCTGCTGCGGGGGGTGTTATCTGTACCACCGCATTGGCCGGCGCCACATTGATGTGCCAGATGAGCAGTCACGCCAGCTTCGCTTTCAAGTGGAAGAGCAGCGACGGCCAAACCAGCCGTTAATCCCAGAAGGGCTAAGCGCTTGTAATCTTTTTGCTTCATTTAGGGTCCTGAAGTTTCAGCTTTAAAAAATTTTGCCTTTTTTCTTCCATTTAACATGCCCCTGTCTAGGATGCAAGAAAATTTTTCAAAATAACTGGTTATTAGCCCTATTTTTATTTTAAAAAATTATCTTTTGTGGTATAATTATTACATAATTATGGAAACGCGCAACCTATATCTAACAGTCTTTGTTCTTTGGCTCGGCCATTTTTTCATCGATATTATGATCGGATTTTGGCCGGTCTACAAGACAATCGCCGAGCTAGACCTAGCCATTGCAGGCCTCATCTCCGCTGCCTGCGCGCTATTAGGGGAAGGGATGCAAATCATTTTCGGTCCTTTATGTGACCGGGGATACCGCAAACCGCTTGTCTATTTAGGTTTAGGGGGCGCGATCGCCAGCGCATTCTTAGCTTATACCACCAGCTATGGCTGCCTTTTTTTCCTTTTTTTAGCCACCTGCATCGGTTCTGGGGCTTTTCATCCTGCGGCCATAAGTTGGATGGGTGGGCTGACAACTCAGCGAAAAGGGGTTTTTATCACATTTTTTGCCATGGGCGGCGCGGTCGGTATGGCGTGCAGCCAACTGATTTTCTCCACCATTTTCTTCGATTTATCAGGCCATACAGCTATTGCGGCATTTCCTATCTTAGCTCTCGTTTTGTTTATCGCCTTAAAAGCGTTAAGGATGCCTGAAAATAGGCCTCAGACCAACCGTCCCAGCAGCTTGTCCATTTTTAAATCGTTTTTTAAGCGCAAAGAATTGAGAATGCTCTACTTTTCTCAAATCTCCAGCCAAACGTTGCTGTGGGGGTTTTTATTTCTTTTACCCGATATTTTGTCTGCTCGCGGCTATAATTCCTGGGTCAGCTTTGGGGGCGGCCATATGTTATTTATCCTTGGGGGAGCTTGTATGATGATTCCCGCCGGCTCTTTGGCCGACCGTTTTTCATGCCGCAATGTCCTATTAGGAGCGATGAGCATAAGCGCACTATTGAGTTATTTTTTCCTCTTCAATCCCGATCTTCCTCAGGGCGTGGTTCTCCCCCTTCTATTTTCGATAGGTGCTGCGTTAGGGGTGATCAATCCCGTAGCAATCGCTTTTGGAACACGCATAGAGCCTCATCACCCCGGCATGATTAGCGCTTTTTTAATGGGCCTTGTCTGGTGTATCTCAGAAGGTCTTGGACAGGCTGGTGGAGGTATTCTGACTAAATTATTTACTGAAGACGCTGCTGCAAAATCGCTCAGCCTCGTTTCTTTATTTTACTTTGTGGGGATTTGGATCATGTTTCAATTGCCTAAATCGATCCCTACACCACTGCCGCAAGAAGAACGTAATTAATAAAATTTTGACCGCGAAGATACCATGACAAAGCTTTTCTCCATCCTATTGCCCTTTCTGGCAATCACAAATAGCACTTTAAAAATCCAAAGCCCCCATTGGATCCCCCAGGTTCTCGAAACATATCAAGATGCAGGTCCGAAGCGGGTCATTTTTTTAGAGCCGCAACCCAATGGAGCAGATCTCCCCGTCAAACAGATGTTGTTTAATGAAGATGGCGGGTTGCAAGCGGAAGCGGAAGTTTCCCTTTGCGACGGGATCCCCCTCCTGCATGGCACCACAATTTGGTATGGGAAAGAAGGGGGTGTTGAAAAAATTGAAAACTACATCCATGGGCAACTCCATGGGCTCAGCCGTTCCTTTTATCCCAGCGGTGTGTTGATGGAAAGCAGCGTCTATCAAAATGGGACACTTGCCGGAGCCTACGAGCGTTTTTTTGAAAATGGAAGATTAGCCGAAAAGGGAACCTATTCAAATGGGCGCTGGATTAACTCTCGGGAAAAATTTTATGAGAATGGGCGAATTGCTGTTCGATTCTCCTATGCTGAAGGGCTTTTGGAAGGGGAAGTATTAGAGTGGCATGAAAATGGGAAAGAAAAAGCGCGTTATCTTCTCCACAAGGGGCTCTTGACTGGCACTCCTAAACAAAAAGCGCTGCTGCGCTACACCCGTGAAGGGGAATTGCGGGAATCGGAGGATTTCAAAGCAGGCACACCTGTAGGAGAACACCAAATCTTTCACCTTAATGGAAAACCAAAGTACTCCGTTCACTATCTTTTAGGGGAAAAAAATGGGATCGAGCAAGAGTGGGATTCCGAAGGAAAAGGCTTGTTTAAAGGGGAATGGAAAGAAGGCCGCCCAGTAGGTGACCATATCCGCACGACCTCTTCAGGGACCGTCATAGCTCTCTCTCGTTATGATGGAGAAGGCAAAGGGATCTGCCAGGAATGGAATGAGGCTGGACAACTCGTCAAAAGCTATGGCTTAGTCCATGGGGCTTATGAAGGTCCTACCCTAGAATGGAACTCTGAGGGAATTTTAGTAATCGATCACCATTATTCCCATGGAAAGAAAGAGGGCAAGCAAAAGGAATATTATCCCGATGGGAAAATCAAAAGCGAACGGGATTATCATCTGGGGGAAAAATCGGGAATTTTTGTTGAATGGTATCCCGAAGGGCAAAAAAAGGCCCAAGGATATTTCCTCAATGGTCACAAAGATGGGCTCTTCCAAACGTGGTCTTCCAGTGGCCAGCTGCTAAGCCAAATAACTTATAAAAATGGAGTCCCCCAAGGCGAATCGCGGGGCTGGCATTTGGATGGCACGATTCAAGAGATTGCCTTCTTTGAAGAGGGGAAATTACACGGTTTGCGCCAAAGCTGGGATGAAAAAGGGAACCCTACCTTTATTGCCCTTTACGCCAACGACGTCCCTGATGGGGAACTCAAAGAGTGGTATCCGGGCGGACAGCTCAAGCGGAGCGCATTTTACGACCATGGTCTCTTAGAAGGGGTAGAGGAAACGTTTTACCCATCCGGACAAAAAGAGACTTGCATTACTTTTGTTAAAGGGCTTTTTAATGGTCCCTGCATTGCGTGGCATGAGAATGGGCAAATTCACTTCGAACGTTCATTCGTCTTAGGGAAAGCCGATGGGCCTCAACGGGAATTTTATCCCTCTGGTCAATTGGAGAAGCTTTTTAACTACAAGGCAGGCGTATTAGACGGGGAGCAACGCAGCTATTATCCCGGCGGTTCAAGAAAAGGGATTTTAACCTATCGCAATGGGATCTTGGACGGGAAAAAATCCCTGTGGGCTGAAAGTGGGGACGTTTTAACTGAAGCCTTTTACAAAGAGGGTAAGTTAGAAGGTCGCTTCTACAATGTTCGGGAAGATGGTTCGGAGATGGTTTACCACTTCAGGGCCAATCAACCCCATGGAGTGTATCAACTTTTCTATCCCCCTCAAGAATTTTTCGGAAAAGTCAAAGCACTCGAGGCTAACTTTGTCAATGGATCCTTAGAAGGAGAGGTGCTCGAATTTAATGAGGCGGGCACTAAAATCCGTTGTTGCCTTTACAAAAATGGAGTTAAAAATGGCTTGATGACCATCTATAGCGATGGGGGTAAAGTGCTGGCTACCACCTATTACCTCGAAGGTAAAAGGGAAGGGTTGGAAAAGGAATTTTTCCCCAGCGGTCACCTCTATCGGGAGACACGCTATAAGGAAGATCTTAAGGATGGGCCTGAAACCCTCTACCACCCCAACGGAAAAATTTCGGCCCAAAGAACTTTTAGCGAGGGCCTTTTAGACGGTCGTTCGGAAGAATTTAACGATGCCGGTGTGCTCATTTTTGAAGGAACTTACTTGAAGGGGAAAAAAGATGGGATCTTCAATAAATATAGAGAAGATGGGGAACCCCGCCTTCTGCAAATTTATGCCGATGACCAACTGATTGAAAAGAAGAAATTGTAAAATGTACTGTTACAAATGCGGCAAACCAACCGATGAATTTAAAGAGGGAAAAATCCCCTTCAGGGCAATTTGTCCCCATTGTTTTGCCTGGCTGCACTGCTGCAAAAATTGCAAAAATTACTGCCCCGGCAAACCCAATGACTGCCTTGTTCCCGGCACCGAATATATCGCCGACCGGGAAGCCAACAACTTCTGCGAAGATTTCTCAGTTTTAGGTAAAGGGCCAAGCGCCCCCCAAAAAGATCCCAAGGATGCTTTCAGGAAGTTATTCGGAGATTTATAACTTTGGAGTGCAGCGACCTGGCGCCGCTTTAGTACAATGCGGCTTGACGCATTGATTAAAACGCGCCAGGTCGCATTATAACAAAGCGGCGCCGGATCGCCGCACTCCAAAGCAGAATCTTACTTAAATGAGATATTGACTCGCATCACCACCAGCGTACAAAATTTCACGCACCAGACTTGAGCTGATGAAGCTTAACTTTGGATCAGAAGCGATGAAAAGCGTTTCAATTCCCCCCAATTCCTTGTTCGCAGCGGCTAAGCTGAATTCCATAGCCAACTCTTCTCCAGGACGTAGGGAACGGATCAACACATCCACCTTGTGGCTTTGAGCAAATTCCCAAGTCAATCCCTCGTAGGCTGCAATTTTCACTGTAGGGAGATCTTTTGTTGCGGCAGTAAGACGTAGGATGCGCTCTTCTTTACTCCAGAAGAATTTTTTATCTGAGTTCGTAGCCACTCCTACAATCAATGATGAAAAAAGAGGCGCAGCCCGACGAATAATGTCCAAATGTCCTTGCGTAGGCGGATCAAACGCGCCCGCATAGAGAGCGGTTTTCATTGCGATGCTCCTCTCTTTAATTGGTAAAGGGTGGTTTTGCCATACTCCCTCTCTTGAACCAATTCAAATCCTGAAAAATGGGAAATTAAAACAGATCCGGCGGCTTCTTCTAAAAACAAAACTCCCTCTTCTGCTAACAACCCTTCTTTAAAGGGTTTCAACAATTGTTCCACATGGAACTCTTGATAGGGGGGATCGATATAAACGATATCAAATTGTTCATTTTTGCTCTGAAGCCATTTTAAAGCGGCAAAAACATCGCGGCAAAGAACATTCCCTTGAGATTCGATGTCTAAATTTTTGAGATTGCTTTGAATGCAGCGGCAACTGAAGGGACTTGAATCGACAAAAGTCGCCATTTTAGCACCGCGGCTCAAGGCTTCAATTCCCATAGCTCCTGAGCCGGCAAATAGGTCGAGGAAGCGCGTTCCTCCAATGAAATTTTGGCAAATATTGAAAAGTGCCCCTCGCACTTTGCCACTGGTAGGACGCGTTTCTGACCCTTTGGGTGACACAATCAATCGATTTTTTAAAGAGCCTGCAATGATTCTCATTCTAAAGCTACGGGAAGCTTATGCGCCCTTAAAAGTTGTTTTGCTTGGGCTAAATGCCCTTTGTCCCCATCGTTTAGATAGAGGTCATATTTTTTGTAGGCTTGGTAGAGCGCCCATTTTTTCTCAAGGGTGGCCGCATCCCCTTTAGGCGCGTTTTTAAACGAAACTAACTGCTTGATATCCAAATGTTTATCATAATAACGTCCTTGATAAAATATATGAAAATCGTCTAATCGGTCGGTCGAACCATAGATAATATAAGGGGTATTTTCGTAGAGATTGGGCAAAAACGTATTGGGGGGTAAAAGGGTTATTGTCCTGCCTGGTTGACTGACCGTAGTGATCCGCATTTGCTTGGCGATAGGGTTGCGAATCGCGGCTATCAACTGCAATAAAATCGATTCTGTCCCGCTGGTTTGCACAGCATAACTTAAACCTCCACGGTTGAAAACGCTGAGGAGATCGAGCAAAGCTAAATTATTCCCTTTTCCACTCGCCATGCTGTACAAAGACACCTTCCCACTATTGCTGAGGGTCCAATTCACGATGGTATCTCGTTGCTTGTCGGCATTGAGGTTGGTGTCTCCATCGGATAAGAGGATTGCAGTATTTACCTCTTGAGGCGCAACTGCTTCCGGGACAATTCTCCCAAGCGATTGATAGAGGTCTGTGGAGGTGAAAAGGCCGCCTGACTTACTATTTTGCAAAAACTTTGCTCCCATGGCCACGCTCGTAGGATTCCAAGGGACATTCCGTTTAGCAAAGGGAACAATTTTATCGTCAAAAAGGAGGATATTGAACGTATCTCCGGGATGGAGATATTCAAGTGCCTTAGCAACGGCTTTTTTGGTCGCATCGAAACGACTGGAGGGAATTGAGGCGGAACGGTCAATCAAAAAGAAATAATTTTGGGCGATCCGCCGGAAGTGGCTGCCTTCCTTGGGCTTCAATTCTAAACGAAATAAATATCCTTCCCCACTGGAACGGGGTGCATATTCCACAGCCACAGTAAAATCATCGCTGGTAGCCACATGAGGATTCCCCCGCCTTCCTAATAGGACTTGTGGGCCCCCCTCGATCCCATTGCCTCTTTGCACAATTTTTTGAAGATTTTGCAAACTGTTGCTGCGTGGTTCCCCTTCCTGACCGGCAAAAAGAAGGGCCCCAGCACTACTCAAAAAAGGATCGGAGCGACCC
>Ga0153954_1001412_pt1 | contig 12947 bp, 15 predicted proteins | sample TSFL038MetaG_FD_102277 | JGI IMG/M metagenome (GOLD analysis project Ga0153954, IMG submission 102277) | Attine ant fungus gardens microbial communities from Florida, USA - TSFL038 MetaG | ecosystem: Host-associated > Fungi > Mycelium > Unclassified | place: USA: Florida, Wekiwa Springs State... | reverse complement strand
GCGCTCAATATTGAAGATGATATTGAACAGCTCCGCTACCAAAAGGTGATCCTAGCGACTGATGCCGATGTGGACGGAATGCACATTCGCAATCTGCTGATCACGTTCTTTCTCACCTACTTTGAGGGTTTGGTTTTAAACGGCCACCTGCACATCTTGGAAACGCCTATTTTTAAAGTGCGCTGCAAAGATGAGACGATCTATTGTTTCTCGGAAGAAGAAAAAGAGCAGGCCATAAAAAAATTTAAAAAAGGGTATGAGATCACCCGCTTTAAAGGGTTAGGAGAGATCTCTCCCAAAGAATTTGGGCAATTTATTAATAAAAATATCCGTCTAACCCCGGTTACGATCCATTCATTCTCCGAAATCAAATCGACTTTGGAGTTCTACATGGGGAAAAATACCCCTGAACGGAAACAATTTATCATGCAAAACCTGATCAACGAAGATACCATCGATTAAGGATAGGCTCATGGATGATTTTAAGCAGTTAATGCAGGCTCAGTATTTGAGCTATGCCTCCTATGTGATCCGCGACCGGGCGATCCCCGATGTGGTGGATGGGCTAAAACCTGTGCAAAGAAGGATCTTGGAAACGCTGCGCGTCATGCATGACAATAAGTTGCATAAGGTGGCCAACGTAGCAGGACAAACCATGGCGCTCCACCCTCATGGGGATGCCGCGATTACCGATGCGTTGATTACCATAGCCAATAAAAACTATCTGCTCGACATGCAGGGGAACTTTGGCAATATTTATACCGGCGATCCGGCAGCCGCTTCCCGTTACATTGAGACGCGCCTTTCAAAATTGTCCCTCGGAACTCTATTTAACCCCGATTTAACCGAAACAGTCCCTTCTTACGATGGGAGAAGGCAAGAACCGATCCGCTTGCCCGTCAAAATCCCCCTCGTCCTGATGCATGGCATCGATGGGATTGCGGTGGGGATGTCGACCCATATTTTGCCCCATAATTTTGTTGAACTGCTCGAAGCTGAGATTGCCATTTTGCAAGGGGAGAAATTTTCGATCCTGCCCGATTTTCCCACAGGGGGGATCATGGATGCCAGCCAATACGACAATGGCAAAGGGAAAGTAAAGCTCCGCGTTAAGCTGGAAGAGCGGGATCCCAAAACAATCGTGATCACCGAAGTCTGTTATGGCACGACGACCGAATCGCTGATCCGCTCGATCGATGAGGCTGCCAAGCGGGGCAAAGTGAAGATCGATGCGATTAACGATTACACTTCTGAAAAAGTGGAGATCGAGATCAAATTGCCTCGTGGCTACTATGCCGCGGATGTGATGAAGGCACTCTATGCCTACACCGAATGTGAAGTCACCCTCCACTCGCAAATCGTCGTTATTAAAGATGAATATCCTTGGGAACCCACTGTGGATGAGATTCTCCATTACCATGTGGAGAATCTGCAAGGCTATTTGCGCCGCGAATTGGAAATCGAGCGGGATCATCTTCTGGAAAAGATCTTTAGCAAGACCTTGGAACGGATTTTTATCGAAAATCGCCTTTATAAAAAGTTGGAGACAATCTCTTCCAACGACAAAATCCATGAAACGGTTGCCAAGAGCTTAGAACCTTATCACAATGAGCTTTTACGAGTTCCCACACATGATGATCGGGAAAAGTTGCTCAACATCCCTATCCGTCGAATTTCTAAATTCGATCTGGATAAAAACCTCGAAGAAATTGCTGCTGCCGAAGAGGAAGTCGCCCAGGCTGATAAGCATTTGAAAGGATTAAAAAAATACACTGTCAATTATCTCAAAGGGCTGATTGCCCAGTTTGGAGCGGAATATCCGCGCAAAACGCAAGTGCAAGAGATTGAACAGATCGACAAAAAAGAGATAGCGACCCGCACGGTGAAAATCGGCTTTGACGCCGCGGGGGGCTTTATTGGCACCAAAGTGACCGGGGATGATGTCGCCACTTTTGAATGTACCAATTTCGATAAATTGCTGCTGATGTCGAAGGATGGAACCTACCGGGTGATCAACATTCCGGAAAAACAATATGTCAATACCGACTCCAAAGTCGTGTATGCAGGGGTAGCCGATAAGAAAACGGTGATGGGAGTGATCTACAAAGATCCTAAGACTCTCATGTGCTATGCTAAGCGGTTTATTGTCACTCAGTACATCCTCGATAAAGTTTACCGCTTTATAGAAGAAGGGATGGATCTGCAGTATCTATCTTCGCAGCCTGAATTTAAGGTGGAATTTCAATTTGTTCCCAAAACGCAGCAAAAGACCTACAAGATGGAATTTAATATAGGAGATGTCCTGGTAAAAGGGGTTTCAGCCAAAGGAATAAGGGCAAGCAACCGGCAAATTAAGAAGGTGGTCCTTCTAAAATGAGAAGGGTCTCGCTCGAAGGGGAACCTTTGACTCGCGTAAAAAGCTATGTCGTTAAGCGACTGGCAATGCGCAGTTTTTCTACCCAAGAGTTAACTAAGACTCTCCGCCAGAAGAAAGTTGCACCAGAGCTTGTCGAAATTTTGCTGCAAGAATTCCTCCAACTAGGCTATCTCAATGATGAGGCGTGGCTCGAAAGTTTTTTGGCTGGGTGCACCCGGAAGAAACTAGGACCCCATGCGATCGCCCAAAAGTTGTATCAAAAAGGGTATTCCCAGTCGCAAATTGAGGCAATTGTCAGTCAAATCGATTCCAAAGACTCTTTGAGTCAACTGATCGCTTCCAAGTATAAAAATCGCAACTTGGACGATCCCAAGGAAAAGCGCAAAGTGATCGCTTCCCTTTGCCGCAAAGGATTCCAGTTGGATGAAATTTTTAAGGTTTTGGGGGAACAATGTTAAAGGTTTTTAATAATGAAAAGGATATTCCGGTGACTTGGACCCGAGTCGACCCTTATGAAACAACTTATAAAGGGAAAAAATATAAGGTTTTGGCCGAGAGAAAGGAATATTACTCTCTTCAAACGCGGATTTGTGGGGTGTTGTTGACTGTGGCAATTGCAGTGACTGTCATTTGGACCATGTGCCATACCCCCCCACTCTATCAGGGCCCGGCTCAAGCCGGCTCGGTTTTGGGGCTCTGGTATCTATGGAAACCTGTGAAAGTTCTGATTTTCAATGAACCAAAGAGAATTATTTTTGGGGTAATACGAGTAGTCCCGTAACTGGATTTTCTCCCGTATCCGTAACCGAATTAGTGAGACAGTTGCAAAAGTCCAGTTAACCAATAAAAGGTCAACGCAGAGCCGCAGAGACGGGGAGACGCAGAGAGAGAGAACTAAGGGTTTTCCTCTGCGACTCTGCGGCTCTGCGTTTAGCCTTATGATACGGGAAATAAGAGATCCGGTTACGGTTACGGAAACGGTTACGGTTACGGGAGCAAAAAAATCCCCTGGAGGAGGTTTTTGAGCTTCTCTCAGGGGACTAGAAAGAGGGTTTTTTTACTCTTTGCCTTTAGGTTCTTTGTTTAGAACGGCGGTATTTGAGCAATAAGGCCAATCCTAAAGTTGAACCCAAGAGCAAATAGGTTTCTGGTTCAGGTGCTGATAAAGAGACTGGTAAAGAGATCTCTGCAATTAATTTTGCACTGTTATTTGCATTTTCTTGAGTTAAGAATTGGCTAAATGTATTTCCATTCACTTCAAAGCCTTGAATGGTTAAGGTGTATTGTTGCCCATTGATTGTGAAGAACTGGGTGACCACGGGATTGCTAGCGGCAGTGACAATGTCATCGCAAACGGAAACCGATCCGGGAGGACATTGTCCGGCAACGTTGGGGGTTTCATCGTGATTAAAAATATAGGAAAGATTCAAATTTTGGATCACTCCGGGTATCGACAAGGTTACATTTAAAACAGCTTGAGTAATCGAAGTTCCATCGGGGATCGGTTTGTTAATGTGAGTAAAGGTTCCCAAAACAAATGGGGTATCAGGCGCAATATTAAACAGATTGGGAGAAGCAACAAACTTATAGCCGCTTTTATCGCTGTTTGATCCAGGGCCACCCCAAAAGACTTGGTTGGTATTAAGACCCGATACATTTTGCCCTCCGGTAACCGAGGTCCAATCGCCGGAAATATTGGTGATATCCACCGCATGGGCGAAAAAAGGTAAGGCTAACAATGTCCCTGTGCAGATCCACGTACTCATTGAGAAAAATTGTTTCATACGATTTCTCCAGTTTAAATTTTATTACTTCTCCAAAGTTGCTTTTTTAATTTTTAATTGATGTCTTTTGAAGAGCATGATCAACCCCAAGGTAGATCCTAAAATCAGGTAAGTTGCAGGTTCAGGAGCAGTGACCGTGGTTATTCCATCTGCGGTTATTTCTGCGATCAAGGAAGCGGAGTTATTTTTATTTTCTTGAGTTAAAAATTGGGTCAATGTTTGCCCATTAATTTCAAAACCTTTGATCGTTAAAGTGTATAGTTGACCATCCAACATAAAATCCTTAGTTACGACAGGATTGCTGGCTAGCGTCACAATGTCATCGCAAGAAGTTCCAGAACAATGAACATTAGGAGTTTCATCGTGATTGAACACATAAGAAATAGTCAAATTTGAAATGACATTTGGGATCGATAATGTGAAAGTCAGCACTGCCTTGGTAATTGCATCACTGCTGCTGGTGATCACTTTGTTGATGTGGGTGAAAGTTCCCAACACAAAATCGGAGCCGGGATCAACATTGTAAAGATTGGGCGAAGGGGTAAAATTATAACCACTTTTTTGAGCAGTGGTTTGATTGCTACCCCCCCAATTAATTTGGTTGGTATCGACTCCAGTGAGATTCTTGCCTCCAGTCGTAGAAGTCCATGTCCCTGAAATGTTGGTAATGTCTAGAGCAGAGGAAATAGCGGGTAAAGCAATAAGTGTCACAACTACAATCCATGTACTTAAAGAAAGAAATTTATTCATTTTAAGGGTCTTATTTTTTGAAAGTATTTGAATGCCCTATTCTTATTCTAAGAAGTTAAGCATAAAAATACAAGGCAATTAAAAATATTTATTTATAATGAATAAAAAGAGAGATTTGGCAAGATAATGGAAAAAAGTTATAATAAAACTAATGGTTAGGATATTAGAGTAAAATTTACGATTTAGGGAAGCCCAATAACCCCAACAGGGGAGTTATGTTATGAGTGATGCTACTGGAAAATCCGCTCATGTCGCAGAAAGTCATGAGGCAGCAGGAAGTACATCCACCAACAATACGACAAAAGAGGCGCAAGCGCTTGCTTCAACGATGACGATTAATTCACTTTCAGACTTGAAAGCGAAATCGCCACAGCTATACAATTACATGATGCAAAGTATTGGAATGAATATCTGCATTCAAATGAAGCAACAACAGGACAACCTTGCAGAAAAATGGCGAGAAATGCGCGAAGATCAAGGGGGATAACTCTTCCTCTTTGAAATCATGTGCCCTTCTACTTGGGGTTGCGCACGATCAATTGCTTCTTTCTAATCGAGAGATCCAAAATTATTCCCTACAAATCTCTTCTGTGGGTGATAACCACTATGTTGGTAAAACAATTTCTTTACCTGCTACCCTTGGCGAATTGGAGCTTCTCGAAACCCATGTACAAAGCATTTTAACCAAATTAAATTTCCCCTTGAAACCGCTCGAATTGCTATTAATCCCCCATGTCTCAAATGTTGCCGAGTGAAAAGACAAGCGATGAAATTCTTTTAATCACCGCCGAGGAAGCGGGTTTACGCCTCGATAAGATTTTAGCCAATCGCTTTGCCTCGATTCAGTCACGCACCTATTTTCAACGTCTTATTGAAGAAGAGCGGGTGTTGGTGAATGGGGAACCGGTAAAAAAAAGGATCCAGCCCAAAGAGGGGGATGAGGTAGAAATCGAATTTGTCCTCACTCCCGAATTGCAATTGATCCCTGAAGCGATCCCCCTTAAGATTATCTATGAAGATGAACACCTATTAGCGATTGATAAACCTGTGGGGATGGTCGTGCATCCCGCCGTGGGCAATTGGAACGGCACTTTTGTCAATGCTTTACTCTACCATTGCCAAATGGAAGCCCCCTCTGGCGATGTGCGCCCCGGAATCGTTCACCGCCTGGATAAAGATACCACAGGGTTGCTTCTGGCGGCGAAACACCCTTTGGCGCAGCAGAAACTGATCGCCCTTTTCGCTTCTCGCAAAATTGAAAAGACCTATTGGGCTATTTGCGCTGGCAATCCGCCTGCAGGAGTGATCGATGTTCCCATTGGGCGATCCCCTGTGAACCGAAAGTTGATGGCTGTGTTAGAGACAGGGGGACGGCGAGCCGTTAGCCGCATCAAGCCTCTGAGATTTAAAGACCCCCTTTCCCTTGTGGAAGTGTTATTGGAAACAGGCAGAACTCATCAGATTCGGGTGCACTTAAAATATAGGAATGCGCCAGTACTAGGGGATACAACCTACGGCTCTGAAAAAATGAATAAAAAGTTCCAGGCCGAGCGGCAAATGCTGCATGCCAAAAGGTTGCGCTTCGAGCATCCCATGACGGGAGCAATGTTGGATTTGGAGGCGCCTTTGCCAGAGGATATGCAACGAGTGATGGAAGAATATCTCTCTTAACCGTGCCCGTCATAGCTAACCGTGCCCGTGTGCGTGCCCGTGCCGGTGCCCGATTTTAATTTTAACCGATGTACGAGAACGGTTAGCTACAAGCGGGCAGGGGCACGGGCACGCACACGGGCACGAAAGAATTGACTTCTTCAACTGACTGTTGCAATTGTTGACTTGTTTTTTGAGTTCCGATAGGCTTAAGTATAAGGTCACTGCCATATGGAAGTGCTAACTATTCACGCGTTTGAAAAAGGATCGATCTATGAAAGAATTCGTAGCATATATTGTTAAGAATCTCGTGGACCACCCCGATAAAGTCAAAATTAATGAAATTGGCGGTACACAAACCCTAATTATCGAATTATCTGTTGAAAAATCAGATATTGGCAAAATCATCGGTAAAAAAGGGAAAACCATTAATGCCATTCGCACCCTCTTGATGTCCGTTGCGAGTCGCAATGGAATCCGGGTCAATCTCGAGATCTTAGAAGAAGATGGCACCCCTCACAGCTCCGAAGCAGCAGAATAGCAATCTAAAAGTACCTTGTAAATTGTAAATCGATTTACAATTTGCAAGGTTTTTCTCCCTTAACCGTCACCATTTGCGTACCCGAACTTAATTTAACAGGTACGCATCCTATTACCCATAAGTCTAAGAAGCAATTCAACTAATTAAGAAAGATCGGACCGAGCAGGATTCGAACCTGCGACCACCCGCTTAGAAGGCGGGTGCTCTATCCACTGAGCTATCAGTCCATAGTTAATTCGCGAGGAATAAAGCCTCTAGAGAGGATACAATAGATTTATCCCCTTTATTTTTCAATGCTTTTAACTCGAATTTCAGCTATGCTCTTCTTCTATGAATTCTGTAAAAACCTATGTAGCTCTCGGTGGGAACATGGGAGATGTACAAGAAACTTTTCGAAAAGCGCTCCAGCTTTTGTGCGCACTTACTGAAGTGAGCTGCCTGGCAACTTCCTCCTTTCATTGGAATCCCGCGGTTAGCCCCATCCCACAAGCGGACTACCTGAATGGAGTTTGTTGTTTTTACTGGTCCAAAAGCCCCTTCCAGCTGCTCCAAGTGCTGCAAAAAATTCAAAGAGACCTGGGGCAAAATGAAAAGCCCAAGGAAGCGCCAAGGATCATCGATCTCGACCTCCTCTTTTTTGGAAACGAGAAGATTCAAACGCCAGACCTGGAAGTGCCACACCCTCGTTGGCAAGAGCGTTTATTTGTGTTAGAACCCCTTTCAGAGCTAACCACAACCATTGAAGTGGAAGGGGAAAAATTTAATATCGTTGCCATGAAAGAGAGTTTATATGCAAAATGCCGCTGCTAAAGTGCCTGTGAAAGATTTTTTGATTGGTGAAGGGGAGCCTCTAGCTGTTATGTGCGGCCCTTGCGTCATCGAAAGTGAAGATCATTGTCTAAAAGCCGCTGAGACTCTCAAAAAGATCTTTAGCAAACGCAAAATCAATTTCATTTTCAAAAGCAGTTACGATAAGGCCAACCGCAGTTCCATTCACTCTTACCGTGGCGTAGGGCTCGATGAGGGGTTGAGAATTTTGCAGCGGGTCCAAAAAGAATTTGATCTTCCCGTAGTTTCCGATGTGCACAACCCCGAAGAAGCGCGCTCTGCCGGGGAAGTCCTGGAAATTGTGCAAATCCCAGCCTTTCTCTGCCGTCAAACCGACATGTTGCTTGCAGCTGGAGGGACCGGTAAGGTTGTCAACGTCAAAAAAGGGCAATTCATGGCTCCATGGGAGATGGGTAATGTCGTAGAAAAAATCCGTTCCACGGGGAACAACAAAGTGATTGTGGTCGATCGCGGCACAATGTTTGGCTACAATGCGCTGATCAACGATTTTCGCGGAATCCCCATCATGCAAAAATTTGGGGTTCCGGTTTGTTTTGATGCCACCCACTCGGTACAGCGTCCGGGGGGGAAAGGGGATTCTTCGGGGGGAGAACGGGAATTTATTCCCTATCTTTCCAAAGCAGCCGTCGCGGTAGGGGTGAATTGCCTGTTCATTGAAGCCCACCCCGATCCAAAAAATGCCAAGAGCGATGCAGATTCGATGCTCGATTTTAAAGATTTGCCGCTGCTCTTGGAACAGCTAGAAAGGTTATATGCGTGTGTTCACGTTTAGAAAACCCCTGCTCATTGCGCTTGGATTGAGCCTATGTTTAGCCTGTGGACTGGTCTGGAACATTTTTCGGATGAAAGAAGATGCCCACGCTCGCTATACCTCCTTAATGGGTGAAGCTAATCCGGGTAAAGCCGCCAAAAATACCCCTTATACAGCACAGCAAAACCGCAAAGGGGTGCAAAAAGATCTCTTATTCACCCGCAATGGTAAGCGGCTGCAAATGAGGCTGGTCAGCAAAGAGGCGACGATGGTGCTAGAGCATCAAGTGGAAGGAACCTACTTAATGGAACAGATGCGCGACGTGAAATGTTGGATGCAAGAAGATCTAACAGTTGTAGATGGAAAGACGCAACAGGTGCTCCGTTACCTGGAAGCTGATTCAGCCACTTACTCCTATAAAAATGATCAAGTTGTCGCAAACGATGTAAAAGTTTTCCGCTACATTCTTCCAGGGCAGGAATTGCCTGCGACTCTGACTAATCTCAAGCCCACCCTAAAAGGCCACGCTGAAGGGGTGCAATTTTCAATGGCGGGAAAAGACGTGCAATTCAAGGCACAAAAGCTCAAAGCTTCCCTGGAAGGGGGTGCTTTATGAAATTTATCAAAATCCTCTGTTTTTTCCTGTTCATCATCTCTTACCTAGCTGCATTTGAGGAGGTTGATTTAGAAAGCGGCGCAGCCGAATACAAGGAGCGAATTCTCTATTTGACCGAAGGGGTGGTCGTTAACCATCCCATTGGACGCCTTTCCTCACTAGAGATGACTTTAAAACCCATTCCGGGGGTCTCCCCCATCCGTTTGGGGAGTGCCGATCTATCCAAACAGGTGCGGATCGACTTGGCCGATGGGGCGATGCTTAAATGCACTACAGCTGCGATTGACTTTGTTTCTGGACAGGGTGTGTTCAAGAATGATTCTGAGCAGGAATATGTGATTTTTAGCCAAAACTTAAAGGATAAGCAGGAGCGCCTTCCATTTATCGTGAAAGCGCGAACGATGGAACTCAACTTTGATCCTCAACCGCCTCGTCCCACTCTTAAAAATATTGCGATCCACCGCGATGTGCAAATTGACTACAACCATGACTTTATCGCTTCGGGGGATAAGGGGACCTTTATTCGCAAAAACCCTGCAGAGACAGGGATTAGCGGCACCATCGTCTTGCAAGCGGATGAGGGTAAGTTGTGCTCAGTGACTAATCGCAGCGGCGATCTGATCCGCTCATCGCTCATCACGATCGATACAGCCGAACGCACCATCGATTTTGACAAATCCTCTGGCTCTTTAGCCCCCCATTCATCAAAAGTGAAGCAAAGGATCGATTTCGCTGCAGAGAAAGTGTTGTGGAACGATCGGGATAATTCGGTTCTCTTGCAGCGCAATGTGTCTTTGAAACAGGCGGGATTTGGAAAATTGACCACCGATGGAGAAATCAAAATCACGCAAAAAAATGAACAAGGCAAAAAACAGCTCTCAACAATCGAGAGCATCGGTAAGACCGTTTTGGTGCAGGGGGAAGATCTCCCAGGTCCAATGCGCACCTTGACTTGTTATGGAAAGCTGCTCGTCGACCACGTGTGCTCAACAATCACCATGGAATCTCCACCGGAAGGGGAACAGGTCTTTTTGGAAGAAGCCAGAGCGCATGTGCATGCCGATAAGGCCACTGTTGATTACAGCCTTGACAAAAGCATCTTGAAAGTCCTTTTGGAAGGGCATGTACAGATCCGCAACGCCCACTCGGAGAAACCGAAATATGCCCTAGCCGATAGCCTCGAGTACTATCCTGCTACGCAAGAAATGATCCTACGCGCAAAAGGCGGTAACCGTGTGCTTTTATACGATGAAAGCAAAGATCTGCAGATTAGCGCACCAGGCATATCCTTAAAGCGGGACCTTCTGACCCAAAAAGAGACGATCAAGGGGTTAGGGGACGTGCGCTTTAGCTTAGCCAAAGAGGAATTTGGCGAATTGCGCCAAAAGTTTAGTTTAAAAGAGGACCGGGAATGAAGCCTTACGTACTAGAAGTCAATGATTTAAAAAAATCCTACGGGGGGCGACAGGTGGTCAACGGCCTCTCTTTCCAAGTCAAACAAGGGGAAATCGTAGGACTTTTAGGGCCTAACGGGGCGGGCAAAACGACTGCGTTTTACATGACGATCGGCCTGATCCGCCCCGACGGGGGGCAGGTGCTTTTCAAGGAAACCGATGTCACCCAATTTCCCATTCACAAGCGCGCGCAGATGGGGATGGGATATCTCGCTCAAGAACCTTCCATCTTTCGGGCTCTGACAGTGGAACAGAATATCTTATGCATTCTGGAAGGATTGAACCTTTCTAAGGTGGAACAAAAGCGCAAGTTAGATGAGTTGCTCCAAGAGCTCCGTCTAACGCCCCTCGCTAAAAAGAAAGCGGCCGCCTTATCAGGAGGAGAGCGGCGCCGTCTCGAAATCACCCGCGCCCTTGTCACCCAGCCCACTTTTTTATTGCTCGACGAGCCCTTTGCCAATATCGATCCGATCTCATTGCATGAAGTCAAGCAACTCGTGCAGCTTCTTTCGAAAAAAGGGATTAGTGTTTTGATCACGGACCATAATGCGCGCGAAATATTCTCTCTCGTTGACCGCTCCTACATCGTGATCGATGGGCGGGTCATTTTGTCAGGCAGCGTAGATGAACTGATCCACAACCCCGTCGCGCGCCAGTCGTATCTAGGCACGGACTTTAAAATGTGAGCTAGAATGGGACGGATGGAGCCAGTTGCAGAAGTAAAGTGTCCTTGGTTCAACTTTTGCTTGGGAAAAATTAGAAATTTACCTATCCTAAATTCTCTTAAATTGAGAACTTTTCAGATTTAATAAAGGATGTTTACGATGTTCCTAAGAGTATTTTTTATCGCCTTTGTGAGTTTTTTTTCTTATGCCTATTCAGATTTTAAACATGTTTCTGACGTGCCATGTGCATCGTCAATCATGACTATAGAAGGAATCGACATATCTGATAAAACGATTATTTTTTTAAACAACAGAACTGCCTGGACTTGTAAATATAAAGATCTCTTTGATGGACCTTATGGTTGGCGTCTTGGAGACCGTGTTCATATTGGTTATGTTTATTCTGAAGGGTACTATTTACAGAATGCAAGTGGTCAAGGCTGCGTTCCCGTAAAACTCCAAAATGCAAACGCAGCAGATTTAAAAGTTGCCACTATTAAAGAGATTATAAAAAATGATAAAAATTCGACGAATACTATAGTATTGCAAGATAACACTAGATGGTTTATTGGTTTATGGAGTAGCGCTTGGATGATGGATTGGCAAGCAGGAGATCGAATTATTGTAACCGCTCAACAGTTTGTTTTTGGCAATGCCGATCATCTTTTACTTAATTTAGACCGCAAAATAAATAACTCACCTGAAAACGTACGGGCTCAACTTTTATATTCTCCTGAAACAATAAAGTTTGAAGATTTCAATAAACGTGAAACTAGAGATTGGAAAATTAGCATTAAGTGTATTTCGCATGAAACCGATTCTTTCACAGTTGAATTGAATAATAAAACCCTTTGGAAATGTGCGCAATCAAAATTAGATTGGCAAATTGGCGATAATTTAGAATTTGATGTTGATGATGAAGGGTGTGAGTTAATAAATTTAAGGAATTCCGAAAGAGTTAATGCAACCCTAATTAATAGCCCTTCAAATGAAATTGATCTTCCTATTATTCAGAAGATATCAAGAAATGGAAAAAAAATAATATTAAGTGACAATTCAGTTTGGCTTATGAAAAGCCGTGGATTTAAAAAATGGCAACAAGGTAATCGTATTATTGTTTCCCCCTTAAGTTTTGTAGATATTGATACAAGTACACATATTTTGATCAATATAGACAAATCAACTAAAGAAAAAAATATCCCAGAGTACAGTTCAGCTACGCTTGTAAAGTAACTGATTAGATCGAACGGCTATTTTATAAATACGAGATTTATCTTGTAGTGAGATTGGTGAGAAGGTGAGATTAAAAACTTACCTTCTTATAAATCTCACCTTACATTTATGTCGAGGAAACCAAAATTTGGGAACGCAAGGTTTGAAGAGGAGTAAAGTCTGTAGTCCTCAATTACTTCATCAATAATGCGCCAACATTGTGAAGATTCGGTATTATTTGGATTCGTGATATCAGCTGCAACAAAGCTTTCCATAAGAGCCAATTGCAGAAGTCTAG
>Ga0153954_1001411_pt1 | contig 12978 bp, 14 predicted proteins | sample TSFL038MetaG_FD_102277 | JGI IMG/M metagenome (GOLD analysis project Ga0153954, IMG submission 102277) | Attine ant fungus gardens microbial communities from Florida, USA - TSFL038 MetaG | ecosystem: Host-associated > Fungi > Mycelium > Unclassified | place: USA: Florida, Wekiwa Springs State... | reverse complement strand
TTGCCGCCGACTTCGATGAAGACCGTTCCGGCGCCGTTGACCATGATGTCGGCGATGTCGTCGCGTGACAGCAGCGGCTCGAGCGGACCATAGCCGAGCACGTCATTGCAGATGTCGTCGAGCAGTTCTTCCTGCTCGGCGATCGACATCACGATGTTCTTGATCGCGATGATCTCGTTGACGATGTCGCGGATTTCCTCGCGCGCGGATTCTCCGTCGAGCTTGGCAAGCTGGGCGAGGTCGATCGCCTCGATCAGCGCGCCGAAGATCGTCGCCTTTACCTGATAATAGTTGTCGGAACGCCGGGTTTCGACCACGGGCGGCGGCATCGGCTTCGGGGGAGCCAGCGGCGGTGAGGAAACGGGGGGCGGCGCCGGCCGAGGCGGGGCGGGCGCCGCAACGGGAGCTGGCTCCGCGACGGCGCTGGCAGGCCTTATGGCCCGGTTCTCGATGTCTGTTCCGCTACGCTTACCAAACACGACACTCTACTCCACGCAGACGCTTCACTTGGTCCGCAGCTTCTCGATCAGTGGGGACAGGAACGAACCCTTCGGCTTCTTGGTTTCGCTGCGGCCGGTGAGCCGCTGCGCGATCTGCAGGAACATCTCTGTCGTGCGATGGTTGGCGGAGATTTCCGCGATCATCTGGCCGTTATTCGCGGCCGAGCCGAACATCTGCGGATCGAACGGGATCGTTGCGATCGGCTGGCTTTCCATCGCCTTGGCGAATTCGGCGGTGTTGATTTCCGGCCGTTTCGGAATGCCGACCTGGTTGAGGCAGTAGAGCGGCGGCCTGTCGTTGGGTCGCGACGCCTTGAGCAGGTCGAAGATGTTCTTGGTGTTACGGAGGCTTGCGAGATCCGGCGCGGCGACGATCAGGATGTCGTCGGCGCCGATCAGTGCGCGCTTGATCCAGCCCGACCACTGATGCGGGACGTCGAGCACGATGCAGGGCATGGTGGCGCGCAACGTATCGAAGATCGCGTCGAATGCGTCGGTACCGAAGTCATAGACGCGCTCGAGCGTCGCCGGCGCGGCCAGCAGGCTCAGATGGTCGGTGCATTTCGACAGCAACCGGTCCATGAACGCGGTATCGACGCGGTCGGGCGAGAACACCGCGTCCGCGATGCCTTGCGGCGGGTCCTGATTATAGTCGAGGCCCGCGGTGCCGAAAGCGAGATCGAGGTCGGCGACAACGGAGTCCATTGCGAGATCGCGCGCAATCGCCCAGGCGACATTGTGCGCGATGGTTGACGCACCGACGCCGCCTTTCGCGCCGACCACGGCAATGATGCGGCCGACCGCCTTGGCTTCCGGCGCGGAAAACAGGTTGCAGATCGAGCGCACAACATCCAGCGTCGTGACCGGCGCGATGACGTAGTCGCTGACCCCGCGCCGCACCAGTTCGCGGTACAGCGTCACGTCATTGATACGGCCGATCACCACGACACGCGTGCCGGGATCGCAGACCGCTGCGAGCTGGTCGAGGCCGGCGAGCACGTCGGTCCGGCCTTCGGATTCCAGGATGATGACGTTTGGCGTAGGCGCGGAGCGATAGGCCTCGATCGCGGCGATGATGCCGCCCATCTGGATCTTCAGATGCGCCTTGGCAAGCCGGCGATCCTCGCCGGCGGACTGTACAGCCGCCGCGGTTTCCACGGTCTCGCAGAACGCCTGCACGGAAACGCGCGGCGCCGGCGCAATATGATCCTCTGCGGGCGGCGTGGCGGCGTCCGGCTGCTCTTCTGAATGTTGCCTGGCGTAACTAATCATTTGCCGGTGTCGCTGAGTTTGGCCCTGTCGGCTTCGGGATAGATGGTGGTGGTCGGCGCCCCCGTGCGATATTTCTGGAAGGCTTCGCTGCGGCGAGGCGTGTAGGCCGGCGTTTCGGGACGGGGCTGCACGAGATCGGACGGATTGTCGACCATCGCCGCCAGGTTACGCTGCGCGGAGCAGCCGAAATTGTAGTAGGACCGGTTCTCGAAATAGCTCTTGTTCTTGATCGACGGTCCGAGATCTTCAGGCCACAGGCCGCAAGGGCCCGCGACCGCCGACATTTTCGGATAGCTGAGGCGGATCGCGGCCAGGTGGCGCGGGTCCTCGGGATGATATTGGCGGACCACAACGCCGTTGGGCGGCACGCCGGCTGCCGCCAGCAGCGCCTGGACCTCGCGCATTGCATCCGCCGCGGCTCGTGCATTCGGCGTATCGACGGGAACATCGGCGTTGATCGCGCCGGTGCCTTCATGTTGCCAGTTCGCTGCCAGCCCCATCACGTCGGCGCGCTGCTCGGCCGAAAGCCCGCCGCGCCCGCGGCCGATGAAGAGGACAGTGGACTGGGTGCCTTCCTCGATCGCGATCGGGTGACGCAGGCGATAATCCTCGGGAATGCTGGCGACGGTGGCTGCTTCCTGGGTATGGTTGCAGGCGCCGAGCGCGACCGCGACGCTGATCAGCGCGCCCGTCATGCGTAGCCCACGGCTGCGGTCGAGGAATGTTCTCGTATTCATCGGTTCGATCCTCGTCGCGCCTCAATCGGTGATGAAGCCGTAGGTGCCGCGATAGTTCTGCGTCGGTCCTGAGCGGCCCGGCACGCCATAGATGCGGTTGATGGTTCCCAGCAGATCGGCCTGCGGATCGGAAGTTGCGGCGAAGCCGTCATCCGGACGCGACAGGTCTTTCTGCGCCACGGCGCGCACGATGTAGGGTGTCACCAGCACCATCAGTTCGGTCTGGTTGTTGATGAAGTCGCGGCTGCGGAAGAGCGAGCCAAGGACCGGCAGCTGCATCAGCCCGGGCAGGCCGTTGATGGCCTGCTTGGTCTGGTCCTGGATCAGTCCGGCCATTGCCATCGATCCACCAGAGGGAATTTCCAGCGAGGTCTCGGCGCGGCGGGTCTGCAAGGAAGGCACCGTCGTGCCGCTGATGGTGATCGAATTCTGGTTCGAGATTTCCGATACTTCCGTCATCACATGCAGGCTGATGCGGCCTTCGGTGAGCACGAGCGGCGTGAAGTTGAGCGAGATGCCGAACTTCTTGAACGCGATCGAGGGAGCGCACTGGCCGACCGCGCCTGCCGCTGTGGTCTGGCAGGTCACGCCGGTCGGAATCGGAAACTCGCCGCCGGCGATGAACGTGGCCGACTCTCCCGAAATCGCGGTCAGGTTCGGCTCGGCGAGAGTCCGCACCACGCCCGCGCTTTCCATGGCGCGCAGTGTCGCCTGCACCGATGGTACCACCGACTTGGTCGGATCAAGCGGATTGACGGTCTGGCCGATCGATCCGACCGCAGAATTGTTGGTGATGGGTTGGCCGACCGCCGTGAACGGATTGCTGTTGGCGAAGGACACAACAGCGGTGCCGTAGTTCATCTGCGCGGAGAGATCGATGCCCAATTGCTTGATGACCTGCCGCGAGACTTCGGCGACGGTCACTTTCAGCATCACCTGGTCGCGGCCACGGACCGTGATCGAATTGACAACCTTCTCCGGCCCGCCAGCGAGCCGCGCCGCAAGATCTGCCGCCTGCTGCGCCTCGATTGGGGTCGCGGCCGTCCCGGTCAGGACGACACCGTCGCCAAGGCCATCGACCTGGATATCCGAATTCGGCACGACCTGCCGCAGCCCGGCGCGGATGCCATTGAGGTCGCGTTTGACGGCGATGTCATAGGCGGCGATCTGCTGACCTGCGGCGTCGAAGAAGACGATGTTGGTCTGGCCGACCGTGGCGCCAATGATATAGGCGCGCTGCGCGGAACGAACCACGGCATTGGCGATCTTGGGGTCGGCGACCAGCACGTCCTTGATGTCGCGCGGCAGGTCGATCACGATCGACTTGCCGACGCCGAGCGAAAGGAAGCGCGCATTCATCTGGCCTTCAGCCCCGAGCGGGGCGGCGACGCGGTAATCGCTGGCCAGCACCGGCGCCAGTGCCGGATTGAGCGTCAGCGCCGCCACGGCCGAAAACGACATGGCGCGGACCATGACGGCCCGCATTCTGCGCCGATGTCCCCTGCATTGCATCTCGGAAGTCCTTTCGGTCACTTCTGTATCGTCGCCGAGGAGGCGACGCCGTAGCGGATGATGTTGACGCTGTCGCCCCGCTTGGAACTTTCGGATGTCGTGCTGTCGATCATGTTGACGTCGGCGATGCTGCGCAGCGCCAGCGACAGCGTGCCGGTCTGGCGCGCACGCGCCAGCGTCTCGGCCTGCTCGGGCTTCAATTCGAGCGTCACGGTCTTGCCGACAACGGCGTTCTGACCGTCCTTTTCCTTCGGTGCCTGGTCGATTGCGAGAACGCGGATATTGGTCAGGATGATCTCGGACATGGCGGCATCGGGCGCGCCTTGCTGGTCCGGATTCTTTTCCCGCTTGGACAGGATCACGTCGACGCGGTCATTCGGCAGGATGAAGCCGCCGGCGCCGGTCTCCGCCGAGATCTCGGTCGAGATCGCGCGCATGCCGCTCGGCAGGATCGCGGCCATGAAGCCAGAGCCGTCCGCCTTGACCAGCTTCTGATCGCGGATCGGCTCGCCCGCGATGAAGGGCGCCCGCGCGATCGATCCGGTGATCTGCGTGGTGGCGTCGGGACGCTCATTGCGGCGAATGAACAGGTTGCTCGCGGTCGCCGCGGGCCAGTTCTGCCATTGCAGGTTCTCGGGTTTGACCGACTGGCCGAGACCGATGTCGCTCTTGGCAACAAGCACATCGACCGTCTGCATCTGGGCGACCGGCGCGGCCGGCGGGGGACTGCTGCCCACTCCGCTCGCAAGGTAGGCGGCGACGCCGCCGGCGCCGATGGCAATGGCCAGGACCACGATGCGTGCGGTATTCATACGCTTCACTTTCCACATGACGCAGTGACGCTGCCGCCACCGTGATCGGAGTTGATCAGCTATTCGTCAAAGCATGGTTAATGAGGCGTATCTAAATCGCCTTAACGCCTGGTTTATTAGGCGTGATCAACGCAAGGCGAAATGCGCGAGGTCAACCGCCTTGATCCATTCCGTCTCGGGATAGATCAGCAGCGCTCCGAGCGCGAGCGCAATGCCATAGGGTATGCCCGTCTCCTTGGCGTGCAAGCGCAGCAGCCAGGCTTGGCCAGTCAGTGCATAGGGCAGCGGCCATTGCCGGAACTGCAGCAGCAACAGCGTCAGCGCACCTCCGAAGATCGAAGCGTAGAGCAGGTAATTCATCAGATGGGCGAAGCCGAACCAGAGCGCAGCCGCCGCCGCGATCTTGGCGTCGCCGCCGCCGACCCAGCCCATGGTGAAGCAGCAGAACGCAACCACGAGCACGGCCGCACCGGCACCGAGATGAGAGAAAATCTCGGAGAAGCCCATGCCGCCGGCGACGGCCAGCACCAGGAATCCCGCGGCCAGCACCAGCGATATGCGGTTTGAAATCGTCATGGTGAAGAGGTCACTGGCGGCCGCAAAGGCCATCAGGGCCGGAAACAGCAAAAGGCGCGCGATATCGATGATCATGGTGGTCAAAGCCTTGAGCTGCCGGCTGGTATCACAAGGTTGGTTTGTCGAAGCCTAACGGGGAATCGGTGAACAATCGGCAAATCCGAATCCGGACAGTCGCAGGTCCGCTACCACATGCTGCCGGCGATCCGGCCGATCAGTGCGATGAGCGCCAGCATCAAAGCGAGGCAGACGAGCTTGGTCGGGGTCTCGACACGGCCGACCGGTGATGTCAGCGCATTCCTTGCCGCGACCGCGGTACCATTCGTTTTACGCATTACCAGTGGTCCAATTCCAACGGTCGCATTCCACTTGGGCAGCGAACGTCAGAGCGCCAATCGTGGTTCGGTGAAAACAACAAAAGCCCCGAACTGCCGGGGCCTTTGCTACGAGACGCAACCCGCTTACTTCAGCGAGCTGTTGATCGAGGCGAACTTGCCGTTCAGGTTGCTGCCGAGGCTGTTAACAACGGTGATGATCGCGAGCGCGATGCCGGCGGCGATGAGACCGTATTCGATAGCGGTAGCGCCAGACTCATCCTTCACGAAACGCGCAATCATGTTCTTCATCAGTCAAAACTCCATACACGTGGCTGGTCGAACTAGATCTGGTCTCGCCGGCGTTCTCAGCACCGTGACCATCGGGTAAGCGTAAGATCGAGGAATTTCAGCGCAGTTAATTCGAATGCGTAAAGATCGTCTGAAGCCGCTGTTGTTGTGCAGAGTAAATTTCGCCTTAAGCACATCGCTGCAATTCGATGCTGGTTTCCACTGCGTATATCATCGCGGAAGATGTCGAGCGCCCGTTGGCGATCTCGCCGCGACGATGCGCAAGGCGAGCTGATCGCTAGGTTTCACATCTCCTTAAGGGCGGCGGAGTAGGCCTGAAGCAGGTTCGCTTGATGAGACCGCCATGCCCAATCTCCTGTTTCAAGTCCTGTTGATGTGCGGCCAGACCATCGAGAAGGTTGTTCCAATCACGATCGTGCTGGCACTCGTATTCACGGTGTTCACGCATTTCTGGGCCTGCAATCCCGAGGCGCCGCCGTGGTGGCGCAAGCGCGAACTCGTCACCGACATCGTCTACTGGTTCTTCGTTCCCCTGTTTGCGCGCGTGCTGCGGATCGGGCTGCTGGTGCTGGGCGCGGGCGTCGTCTTCAACATCCATGATGCGGATGCGCTGATCGCCTTCTACGACAACGGCCATGGGCCCTTGTCGCAACTGCCGCTGTGGCTGCAGGGCCTGCTGTTCCTGGTGTTGTCGGATTTCATGCTGTACTGGCTGCACCGCATGTTTCACCGCGGCGACTTCTGGAAGTATCACGCGGTTCACCATTCCTCGGAGGAACTGGAGTGGATCTCGGCGGCGCGCTTTCACCCGGTGAACCTTTTCATCGGGACCATCAGCGTCGACGTGATCCTGCTGATGGCCGGTATCTCGCCGAACGTGATGTTGTGGGTCGGCCCGTTCACGACATTCCACTCGGCGTTCGTGCATGCCAATCTCAACTGGACGCTCGGGCCGTTCAGATATGTGCTGGCGACGCCGGTCTTCCACCGTTGGCATCACACCGCGCTGGAGGAAGGCGGTAACACCAACTTTGCCGGCACGTTTCCGATCTGGGATATCCTGTTCGGTACCTTCCGGATGCCTGCGAACCAGCTTCCGGAGCACTACGGCAAGGAAGAGGCCATGCCGTCCGAGATCGTGGGACAGCTCGCTTATCCGTTCCGCCTGCTGCTTTCCCGAGGTTCCGCGGACGTCTGAACCGCCACGCCTGGCAAAGGGATTGTTCGGCAAAGGCATCATTTGCAGTTCGTTCATCAATTGCCGGCAGACTCGACCGCGTCGGGCGCCGGTGCAGTATCATCTCAGCCGGCTCATCAAAGGCCCCGAGGTAGAGTATGTCGTTCAGTTCCCTGCGTAAGCATGTGCGCCCCGGATCGGGATGGCGCGTTTTCGTCCTCGGTGCCCTGCTGTGGCCGATGGCTGCCGCGGCCGAGCCGGTTACGTCCGACAGCATTTCCGTCAACGTCGACCAGGCCAAGCTCGTCAAGCTTCCCAGCAAGGTCGCGACCATCGTGGTCGGAAACCCGCTGATCGCCGACGTCACGCTGCAATCCGGCGGCGTCGTCGTGGTCACTGGCAAGGGATATGGCGCCACCAATTTTATCGCGATGGACCGCGGCGGCGAGGTGCTGGTGGATCGCCAGATCCAGGTCGAAGGTCCGACGGATCAGCTTGTTACCGTCTATCGCGGCGTTAGCCGAGAGACCTATAGCTGCATGCCGATCTGTCAGCGCCGCGCCACGCTCGGTGACGGCGACACCTACTTCAAGTCGGTGATGGACCAGGCCAGCGCACTGAGCGGCCAAGCCAGCGGCGCTTCCGGTACCGCATCCCCCAAAAGCAACTAGCCGACAGCAACGAGCCAAGAGCAGCTAGCGAACGGCAACTCGCCAGGAGCGACTGCCCGGCGCAGCCGGTGATGATCTGCTGGCGCGAGCAAGAGCTGGCGCGTCGCGGCAACGCGGCTTTTTGTTCGTCCCATTTGCGCGAATGGTCAACGCTCCGTTAACGGCAGGCGGCCTGCTGCGCCGCTGGCACGCATATTTCAACAATCAGTTTCGGCTATGTCTGCGTCCCTGATGATTGCCGCCCGGAATCCCTGATGTCGTTGTCCGCCGCCTCAACCGCTTCAATCCGCAAACAATTCGCGCGGTTCCGCCGCAACCGCCGCGGCTCCACCGCGGTCGAATTTGCGCTGGTCGCGCCGGTGTTCTTCGCGCTGCTGTTCGCGATCATCGAAACTGCACTGATCTTTTTCGCAAGCCAGGTGCTCGAGACCATCACCCAGGATTCCGCGCGTCAGATCTTTACCGGGCAGGCGCAAGGCGCGTCGTTGACGCAAGCGCAATTCGCCGAACTCGTCTGCGGCCAGGTATCCGTTCTATTCGACTGCAACAATATCAAGATCGATGTCCAGAACTACAATACGTCGTTTGCTGGCGTTCAAATCAACAGCCAGATCGACGCCGGCGGAAATTTCGTCGACACCATGCATTACAACCCGGGCGGTCCCTGCGAGGTCGTCGTGGTGCGGCTGTTCTATCCGTGGCCGCTGTTCGTGACCGGGCTCGGCTACAACATCTCGAATCTGTCGGGTAACAAGCGGCTGTTGTCTGCAACTGCCGCGTTCAGGAACGAACCCTACAATGGGTCCTGCTCATGAGCCGCGCGATGAACTGGGCATTGAAAGCGTGTTTTCGGCTGCAGCACTCGGCGCGCGACATGGTCGGCGACTGCCGCGCGATCGCCGCAACCGAGTTTGCCGTCATCGTGCCGATCATGCTGGTGATGTTCTTCGGCACGGTCGAATTCTCCTCTGCGGTTGCTGTCGACCGCAAGGTGACGCTGATGGCGCGGACGCTGTCCGACTTGACCGCGCAGTCGCCGCCAGCCGGGATAGCTGATGCCGATTTCGTCAATTATTTCTCCGCCAGCGTCGCGATCATGACGCCATATGCGGCGGATCCGACGGAGGCGACCCTTTCGGAGATCTATATCGACTCCAAGAAAGTCGCGAAGATCACCTGGAGCACGGCCGCAACCATGCCGACCGGCGCCTTGCAGGCAAAACTGGCTGCTTCAACTCGCTCGCCCGGCGACACGGTGACGCCAATGATACCGGACGCCCTGTTGATTCCGCAGACCTACCTGATCCTGGGTGAGGTCACTTACCTGTATCAGCCGACGATCGGCTATGTGATGGCGAAAGCTGGCGTCAATCTGAGCGACGTCGCCTATACGCGCCCGCGCCAGAATACTTGCGTCATCTACACCACCAAGAGTCTTCCGCCGAACGGCCTCTGCCCGCTGAACTGATCGCTCGGCCGGCAGGCTCTCGCTTGCCGCAATACCGGCAAGCACTTGGTTGCCCAAAAGCAAAAGAGGCCACGGTAACCCGTGGCCTCTTGGTCTTTGGATTCATTCCGCGGGGAAAATCCGCGGAAATCGTCAGTTGGCGGCGCGCAGGTTGTCGGCCGACGACTTGCCAGAGCGACGATCAGCCACGATCTCGTACGAGATCTTCTGACCTTCACGCAGCGTTCCAAGCCCTGCCCGTTCCACGGCGCTGATGTGCACGAACACGTCGTTGCCGCCATCATCCGGCTGAATGAAGCCGTAGCCCTTGGTGGCGTTAAACCATTTTACGGTTCCCATGCTCACGGGAGTGTCCCTTCTCAGATATCAAATGTCGAAACCCACTTGCGCGGGCTGGTTAGATCATCGAATTTTGGAAGGGTCGTCAGCGTCTAAACCGGCTATACCGGTGGATAGCTAATGTCGTCCGGCCGAAAATCGATTGCGGTCTATATTATGTGAAGGAAGCCTTCAAAACAATCCTGACGTGCGCGATTTTTTAATCGCCTCCATTTTGCCGCAGCAAAACGCACGTGCCAACACAATGTGGTCACGCGCGGTTTCGTCTGTAGCACGCGTTCAGCGGCGGCCGCGGAATTGGCCACGCTGCGGCGAGCCGCCCCGGGGCGGTCCGCCCTGCGAACTCGGGCGTTCGTCCTTGTGGCGGAAAATCAGCCGTCCCTTCTCCAGGTCGTAGGGCGACATCTCGATCGTCACCCGGTCGCCCGCCAGCGTCTTGATGCGGTTCTTCTTCATCTTGCCCGCTGTGTAGGCGACGATCTCGTGTCCGGCGTCGAGCTGCACGCGGTAGCGCGCGTCGGGGAGGATTTCGGTGACCAGTCCTTCGAACTGGATCAGCTCTTCTTTAGCCATGGATATCTCCAGGTCGATTGAGGCTAGTTTGGTCGGCGGTTGCGGTTGTTCGGGTGGCTGTTTGGTCGGCTTTCGCGGTGCAAAAAGGCTACGCCCTGCATCCCTTCCGCCTTGCCGCCGCCATGAGGCGGACGGTGCGACTCCTGACGGTTGCTTGGCAGGGCGGCATTCTTAGCACCGGAACGGCGGCGGCGGCGAGGGGCTTTTGCCGCCGGGGCGGCATCATGCGGCCGGGCATTCTGGCCCGTATGCTGCCGCGGCGCCGGCCGGCCAGGGCGATGCTGCGGGGCTGCCGATGCCGGTTCGCGATGGCCCGGCGTGCGGTGATCCTCGCGCGGCAGCGCCAGCCGGATCAGCCGCTCGATGTCGCGCAGATAGCCCATTTCCTCGGCTCCCGCGACCAGGGAGATCGCAATTCCGTCGGCGCCGGCGCGCGCGGTGCGGCCGATGCGGTGGACATAGGTCTCGGGCACGTTGGGGAGATCGAAATTGACCACGTGGCTGATACCGTCGACGTCGATGCCCCGGGCGGCGATGTCGGTCGCGACCATGGTGCGGACCTCGCCCGAGCGGAACGCGGCCAGCACCCGCTCGCGGTGGTTCTGCGACTTGTTGCCGTGGATGGCGTTGGACGCGATCCCGGCCTTGGCCAGGGCCTTCACCACCTTGTCCGCGCCGTGCTTGGTGCGCGTGAAAACCAGCGCGCGATCGATCGGTTCCTGCTTCAGGAGCTGCGCCAGATGCGCCAGCTTGGCCGAATGATCGACCTGCATGATGCGCTGGGTGATCCGCTCGGCCGTGGAGGAAACCGGTGTCACCGCGACCCGTGCCGGATCGCGCAGCATCGCCTGCGCAAGCTCAGCGATGTCCTTCGGCATGGTGGCCGAGAAGAACAGCGTCTGCCGCTTGGCCGGCAGCTTGGCGACGATCTTCCGGATGTCGTTAATGAAGCCCATGTCGAGCATGCGGTCGGCTTCGTCCAGCACCAGGAATTCAACCTGGTTGAGCTTCAATCCGTTGCTCTGGACGAGATCGAGTAGGCGGCCGGGCGTGGCCACCAGCACTTCAACGCCTGGCATCACGGAACGGACCTGGCGGCCCATCGGGACGCCCCCGATCGCCAGCGCCGAGCTCAGGCGGATGTGGCGGCCGTATGCATTGAAGCTGTCGAGGATTTGTCCTGACAATTCGCGGGTCGGGCTCAGCACCAGCACCCGGCAGGTCTTGGGCTGCGGCCTGACGCGCTGTTCGAGAAGGCGATGCAGGATTGGAAGCGCGAAAGAGGCGGTCTTGCCGGTGCCGGTCTGGGCGATGCCGATGACGTCGCGGCCGGTGAGGGCGAGCGGAATGGTCTGGGCCTGGATCGGGGTGGGCGTGTGGTAGTTTTCTTCTTCGAGCGCGCGCGCGACCGGGTCCGCGAGGCCGAAATCCTTGAAGGAGGTCAAACGAGGGTTCTTTCCATAACAAAATATGGCGCCCAGCCGGAACAGCCGGTGCGCACGAGGTGTCCGATGACACCCGCGTGTTGGGGGCGTCGCGATTGTTGGCTGAAGGGGCAAGCCAGAAGTCCGCTCGATCAAGGGACTTAAGAACACGCGGCTCGCAATGACCCATGATTCGCGAGGGTCTTTGCGACCATATGGAACAAGAACACGGCGCTTTCAAGGTCGGTTCGCACAGCCGGGCGCCGATTGCTCGCAATCCGCCCCCTCGAATGCGGCATTTGAGCCTGCGGGCGCCTCGTTACGTGCACAGAATTTCATGCCGCAAAATTAGACAGGGCGACAAAATTGCTTAAAAATTAAACGGCCTGCCGAATAAGCAGACATTTTTCCTGCATAGAAATTAGCCGCGCAATTTCACCATGAGGCGCGTTTTTCGAAAATAACACAATATAATCAATATCTTAAAATGCACGTCAGGCATGGCATGGTTCTTGCGATTCCCTTAACGCAGGCGGCCGTGGGGCCGTTTCGCAAGCGTTCAACGCCTGCGTCAGGGAGATCACATTTCATGTTGAATCATCTTACTCACGACATCGCGAGGCTGAGCCGCCGCGGCCTGCTGGCGGTCGCCGCCGGACTGGCCTTTGGCGCGGCGGGCTTCATGCCGGCAAAGGCCGCCGACGATACGATCAAGATCGGTATTCTCCATTCTCTGTCAGGCACGATGGCGATCAGCGAGACGACGCTGAAGGACGTCATGCTGATGCTGATTGACGAGCAGAACAAGAAGGGCGGCGTGCTCGGCAAGAAGCTCGAGGCTGTCGTCGTCGATCCCGCCTCGAACTGGCCGCTGTTCGCCGAAAAGGCGCGCGAACTGATCACCAAGGACAAGGTCGCGGTGGTGTTCGGCTGCTGGACCTCGGTGTCACGCAAATCCGTGCTGCCGGTGTTCAAGGAGTTGAACAGCATCCTGTTCTATCCCGTGCAGTATGAGGGCGAGGAGTCCGAGCGCAACGTGTTCTACACCGGCGCCGCGCCGAACCAGCAGGCGATCCCGGCCGTCGACTACCTCATGAAGGAAGAGAAGGTGAAGCGCTGGGTTCTGGCGGGGACCGACTACGTCTACCCGCGCACCACCAACAAGATCCTGGAAGCCTATCTGAAGTCCAAAGGCGTTGCCCAGGACGATATCATGATCAACTACACGCCGTTCGGTCACAGCGACTGGCAGACGATCGTGGCCGATATCAAGAAGTTCGGCTCGGCCGGC
>Ga0153954_1001410_pt1 | contig 12989 bp, 11 predicted proteins | sample TSFL038MetaG_FD_102277 | JGI IMG/M metagenome (GOLD analysis project Ga0153954, IMG submission 102277) | Attine ant fungus gardens microbial communities from Florida, USA - TSFL038 MetaG | ecosystem: Host-associated > Fungi > Mycelium > Unclassified | place: USA: Florida, Wekiwa Springs State... | reverse complement strand
CCACCAGCCCGACGTACAGCTCACCCGTCCCGTGTTCTTCGAAGGCGAGATCATCGCCTATACGATGACGCGCGGCCACTGGGTGGATATCGGCGGCACCGCGCCCGGCAGCTTCACTGCGGTGACCTGGGACGTGCATGCGGAGGGCATCCGCATTCCGCCGGTCATCCTCTATCGTGACGACAAGCCGGTCGAGGACCTGTTCCGCCTGATCGTGCAGAACACCCGCGATACCGACAACCGCACGCTCGACATCAACGCGCAATATGCCGGCACCTATGTCGGCGGCGAGCGCATCATCGCGATGGCGAAAAAGTTCGGCCGCGAGCCGATCGAAAGCGCGATGGCGGCCTCGCTCGATTATTCCGAGCGCCTGATGCGGGCACAGATTGAGCGCATCCCCGACGGCGTCTACGAAGGCAGTGACTTCATCGAGCCGGTGCAGGCGAGCGGCTGGCCCAAGGACCTGATCCCGGTCAAGGTCAAGATTACGGTCAAGGGCGACCGCATGGTGTTCGACTACACCGGCACCGCGAAGCAGGTGCGCGGCGGCGTCAATTGCCCGCTGTCGGTCACCTGCAACAGCACGTGGTTCACGCTCAAGGCGATCACCGACCACACCATCCCGATCAACCAGGGCTGCTACCGGCCGGTCGAGATCATCTGTCCCGAAGGCACGGTGCTCAACTGCACCTACCCTGCCTCGGTCGTGAGCGGCGTGACCGAGACCTCGCCGCGGATCATCGACATGCTGCTGAAGACGCTGGCGCCGGCGATTCCCAACCGCGTGGTCGCACAGAGCAACGACGCCGCCTGCTCCGGCATCTTCAGCGGTGAGGATCCCGACGAGCGCCGGGTGAAGTCGTTGCACCGCAAATATGTCCAGCACATCGACCCCCATGCCGGCGGCTATGGCGCCCGTCCCGCGCTTGACGGCGTCAACGCCATCCGCGTGCTGGTCGGTAACGCCGGCATCCAGTCGATCGAGCTGATCGAACATCTGGTGCCGCTGCGGGTCGAAAGCTGGCACCTCGTGCCGGACAGCGGCGGCGCCGGACGCTTCCGCGGCGGCCTGACTTCGGAGCGCGTCTATCGCGTGCTCTACGACGAAGCAGCGCTGACCGTCATCGCCGAGCGCGGCCTGGTCGCGCCCGACGGGCTGTTCGGCGGCAAGGCCGGCGGTAAATTCTTCTCGCAGGTGGTGCGCGGCGACGGCAGCATCAAGGACATCCCGAGCAAGGGCGAGTTTGCGGTGGTGCAACGTGGCGACCGCGTCCACATCCGGCCGGCGGCCGGCGGCGGCTATGGCAAGCCCACCGAGCGCGGCGCGGAACTGGTGCTCGACGACGTCCGCGACGGCTATGTCAGCGCGGAAGCCGCGGCCGAGCTTTACGGCGTGATCATCGATCCGGCCTCGCGGCAGGTCGATGCATCGGCGACCTCGGCGCGCCGGGGGGAAATGGCCTGACGACAACGACGAGTGCCGTGCATGTCCACAGCCCTCCGCCGCGGGATATGATGCATGGTCGCGGCGCCGTGCTAAAACGTTGCCATTCAAATCGGGGCTTTTGCTATTGAAGGCTAATGTGACCATTCGCGATGTCGCGCGCGCAGCCGAAGTCTCGGTGGGCACGGCATCGCGGGTCATCAACGGCAAGGCCACAGTCGGACCCGAAGTCAGGGGCCGGGTTCTCAAAGCGATCGAGACGCTCGGCTACCGGCCCGATGCGATCGCCCAGAGCATGCGACGCGGATCGACGCATGTGATCGGCTGCGTGATCCGCGACATCAACATTCCCATGCTGGCGGCCTTCGTCCATGCCGCACACAACGTGCTCGATCGCGCCGGATTTTCGCTGCTCCTGTCCAACTCCGAAGGACGCGAGGATCGCGAGCGCGAGCTGTTGATGCGGCTCAACAGCCAGCGCTCCGACGGCATCATGATCGGCCCCTATAGCCCGATGACGCCGGCTTTCGACAAGTTCCTGCACAGCATCGGCGCCCCGATCGTGATGGTCGACCGCGACGAGCCGGCCTGGGCCGATGCCGTGATGGCTGACCATGCCGGCGCGACACGGAAGGCAACCAGCCGCCTGATCGAGCTCGGCCATCGCCGCATCGCGCTACTGACCGGCGGTCCGACGATCTATCCAGCGCGCGAGCGTATCCGCGGCTTCACCGAGGCCTTCTCCGCGAAAGGCATCGAGCTCGACCAGTCGCTGATCCGCGCCTACAGCTTCCTCTCGCCTGAAAGCTTCCAGCAGACGTCCGCGCTGCTCGCGAGCAAAGAGCCGCCAACCGCGATCGTCGCGGGCGGCATCGATATGCTGGCCGGCGTCATTCGCGCAATCCGTGTGCGCGGCTTGAGCATTCCCGATGACATTTCAGTGGTCGGCGCCGGCGATTCCGAGCTCGCCGAGTTGCACAAGCCGGCGATCTCGGTACAGCACTGGGACCAGGGCGAGATCGGCGCGGCCGCCGCCAACCTCCTGCTGAGCCGGATTCGCAACGTTGCGAGCAAGGAGCCGCAACACGTTCTCATCCGCAGCGAGTTCATTGAGCGGGCATCGATCACCACGCCCCGCGCGAAAAGCTCGCTCTGACAATTCAAGGAACATCTGCCATGACACAAGCGCTCGATCGCTACGAAACGCTTAAGCTGGAGACGCCGGCACCGGATGTCCTCGTGGTCCGCTTCAACCGGCCCGAGGTTCGCAACGCCATCAGCACCAAGATGGGTCATGAGATGGTGGATCTGTTCACCGGCATCAATGCCGATCCGTCCGCCTGGCGCTGCATCGTGCTGACCGGCAGCGGCGATCGCGCCTTCTGTGCCGGCGTCGACCTGAAGGAGCGGCGCGGCATGTCGGACGAGACCTGGAACAAGCAGCACGCGCTGTTCGAGCGGATGATGCTGGCAATGCTGGATTGCCCGCTGCCGATCATTGCCGCGGTCAATGGCGCGGCCTACGCTGGCGGATTCGAATTCATGCTGCTGTGCGATTTCGCCTACGCGGTGCCGACCGCGCGCTTTGCGCTGACCGAGGTCACGATCGGGATCATGCCCGGCGGCGGCGGCACACAGACCCTGCCGCGACGGATCGGCTATGCGCGCGCGGCCGAGGTGATCATGACCGGCGAGCCCTTCGGGGCCGACAAGGCGCTGGCCTGGGGCGTCATCAACCGGCTGTGCACGCCGGAACAACTGATGGACGACGTGCTGGCGACTGCCGGCAAGATCGCCCGCAACGCTCCCCTCTCGATCCGGCAGGCGAAACGTGCGATGACATTGGGCGCGCGAATGGACCTGCGTTCCGCGATGTTCTTCGAGATCGACGCCTATAACCAGCTCGTCGGCACCGAGGACCGCCGCGAAGGCATCACGTCCTTCAACGAAAAGCGCGCGCCGGTGTTCAAGGGAAAATAGTGTTCGAAGGAATTGAGGATTCCAACGTTTCTTTCGTCATTCCGGGTCCGGAGCGTAGCGAGGGAGCCCGGAATCCATAATCACCAGCCGTGGTTATGGATTCCGGGCTCGCCGCTTTGCGGCGCCCCGGAATGACAGCGAGTGGAATCAGAAACACGACACGAAGTCCGGGGAGGAAATCAGATGATCTCGCAAAATGCCGCCTCGACGTTGCCTTCTGACGGCACCGCCGGCACCTTCGTCGGCCGGGCATGGCTTCCCGAAGCGGGTGGCCCGTCGGTCGTCGCTGTCAGGGCCGACGGCGTCTATGACGTTACGTCGAAATTCGCGACCATCAGCGCGTTGGCCGATGCCGACGATCCGGCAGACGCCTTGCGTGGCTTCGACGGCATCCGCATAGGCTCTCTCGAGGACATCCTTGCCAATACACCACCGGAAAAGCGCGACGCGAAACGGCCGTGGCTGCTCGCGCCCGTCGACCTGCAGGTGCTGAAAGCGGCGGGCGTGACCTTCGCGGTGTCGATGCTGGAGCGCGTCATCGAAGAACGCGCGCGCGGCAATCCGGCTTCGGCGGCCGCGATCCGCACCGAGGTCGTGAAGCTCGTCGGCGAGGATTTCTCCAAGCTCAGGCCGGGCTCGCCGGAAGCGACGCGCCTGAAGGAGGTGCTGATCTCGCAGCAGGCCTGGAGCCAATATCTCGAGGTCGGTATCGGCCCCGATGCGGAGATCTTCACCAAGGCGCCGGTGTTGTCATCGGTCGGCACCGGCATGGATGCCGGCCTGCATCCGAAATCGAACTGGAACAATCCCGAGCCTGAGGTGGTGCTGGTGGTCTCGAGCGGCGGCAAGATCGTCGGCGCCACGCTCGGCAACGACGTCAACCTGCGCGATTTTGAGGGGCGCTCGGCGCTGCTGTTGTCCAAGGCCAAGGACAATAACGCCTCCTGCGCCATCGGCCCGTTGCTGCGGCTGTTCGACGATACCTTCTCGCTCGACGACGTGCGCAAGACCGACATCGCGATGACGGTGAAAGGCGAGGACGGCTTCGTGCTGGAGGGGCATTCGTCGATCAGCAAGATCAGCCGCGATCCGGCCGATCTCGTGGAGCAGACAATCGGCGCCGTCCATCAATACCCGGACGGGTTTGCACTGTTCCTCGGCACCATGTTCGCGCCGGTCAAGGACCGCGACACACCGGGCCAGGGCTTTACCCATAAGCGCGGAGACATCGTGACCATCTCGGCACCAAAGCTCGGCACGCTGGTCAACCGCATGCTGCCGAGCGACGAATGCGAGCACTGGCAATTCGGTATCGGCGCGCTGATGACAAATCTTGCCAAACGCGGGTATCTGACGGCAAAGTAGTGGCCATAACGGCGAATACGCCGTCGGGGCCGGACAAGTTGCCAGATTTTGGTCACCGCTGGATCAGTGCGGCGTGTGCGATCGCCTTGCTTGCGGTCGCGGTTGATCCATCATGCGCGTTCGCCCGGCTAGGCGAGCAGCGCACCGGCGACAAGCAGCTCGCGTTCCTGTCGGCACCTCACGACGACGAAGCGCCTGCCAACACGAATCCCGGACCGGACGGCGACAGCAGCGCCTTCGATGGCCGATGGACATTTACCGGCGCCGGCTGTCCGAACACCGGTTCGGTCAGCGCCGTCATCAAGCGTGGCAAGATCATCGTCAAAGACGGCGGAGGGCATGTCAGCGCCGATGGCACGCTGCGTTCGGTCGGCGCCGGTGGCGGCATGACGCTAACGGCGCAAGGCCATTTATTCGCTGACGCCGGATCCGGAACGTTCGATCGTTCCGACGGCTGTTCCGGTACCTGGATCGCGATCAAGCGCCGACGATAGAGAAAGCAATGCAGGACCGACGCTGACACGGGGGTTGTTTTTGTGGCACAACATCCGCCGTCGCCCGCGCTCCAACCGACCGACCTTGCGAGTCCAGCATGCCCGCGCCAAAACCGCCCGCATTTGAAACCCTGAGCCTGCACGCCGGCCAGCATCCCGATCCCGTGACCGGCGCGCGTGCCGTGCCGATCTACCAGACCACATCCTACGTTTTCCAGGATTCCGACCACGCGGCCGCGCTGTTCAACCTCGAGCGCGCAGGCCACATCTATACGCGCATTTCAAATCCGACGACCTCGGTACTGGAAGAGCGGCTGGCCGCGCTCGAAGGCGGCGTCGGCGCAATCGCCACCGCAAGCGGCATGGCCGCGATGCACCTTGCGATCGCAACGCTGCTCAACGCCGGCGATCACATCGTGGCGTCCGCCTCACTCTATGGCGGCACCATCAACCTGCTCGCGCACACGCTGCCACGCTTCGGCATCACCACGACTTTCGTCAAGCCACGCGATCTCGACGCATTCCGCGCCGCGATCAAGCCGAACACCAGGCTTGTGATCGGCGAAACCATCGGCAATCCTGGCCTCGAAGTGCTGGATATTCCGGCGGTCGCCGCGATCGCGCATGATGCAAAGATCCCGCTTCTGATCGACAACACCTTTGCAACGCCCTATCTCAGCCGCCCGATCGAGCTTGGCGCCGACATCGTCATGCACTCGGCGACAAAATGGCTCGGCGGGCATGGCATCGCGATCGGGGGCGCCATTATCGACGGTGGCAATTTCGATTGGCACGCCTCCGGCAAGTTCGCGGTGCTGACGGAGCCCTATGCCGGCTATCACGGCATCATCTTCGACGAGCAATTCGGCCGCGCCGCCTTCATCATGCGCGCGCGCACGGAAGGCCTGCGCGACTTCGGCGCCTGCCTGTCGCCAACCAACTCCTTCCAGCTCCTGCAGGGCATCGAGACGCTTGGCGTGCGCATGGATCGCCATATGCAGAACACCCACGCCGTGCTGGAATCGCTCGCCAGCAACAAGGCGGTCGACTGGGTGCTGCATCCCTCGCTCGAAAGCCATGCGGACTACCAGCTCGCCAGGCGGCTGCTGCCGCGCGGCGCAGGCTCGATCGTCTCGTTCGGCATCAAGGGCGGCCGCGCCGCCGGCCGCAAGTTCATCGAGAGCCTCAGGATGATCAGTCATCTCGCCAATGTCGGCGACGCCAAGACGCTGGTGATTCATCCTGCCAGCACTACGCATCAGCAGATGGACTCCGCCCAGCTTCAGGCCGCCGGCATCGGCGAAGAACTGGTGCGGCTCTCGGTCGGTATCGAAACCGCACAGGACATCATCGACGATCTTGGCCAGGCGCTCCGCGCCTCTCAGAGGGTGTGAGCCATGAAGCTGTCCGTGAACGGCGCCGAGGCCTATGTCGCAACCGGCGGCCGCGATTTCGATTCCAGCCTGCCCACCGCGGTGCTGCTGCACGGCGCGGGTTTCGATCATTCCACCTGGGCGCTGCATAGCCGCTGGTTCGCCCATCATGGCTACTCCGTGCTGGCGCCCGACCTGCCGGGTCACGGCCGCTCCGAGGGACCTGCACTCGGCAGCATCGCCGAGATGGCCGACTGGACCGCAGCGCTGGTCGATGCGGCCGGTGCAACCAAGGCACATCTGATCGGCCATTCGATGGGATCGTTGATCGCGCTGGAAACGGCAGCGCGGCATCCCGAGAAGGTGTCCGCGCTCGGCCTGATCGGCACCGCCGCGATCATGAGCGTCGGTCCGGACCTCCTGAAAGCGGCAGAAGCCAATGACGAGGCCGCGATCGACATGGTGTCGATCTGGGGCCTCGGCTTCAAGGCGGAATTGGGCGGCAGCCTCGCACCGGGACTCTGGATGCATGGCGGCGCGCAATCGGTCTTGCGGCACTGCGCGGCCGGCGTGCTGTTTTCGGATCTCTCGGCCTGCAACAACTATCAGAATGCGCTTGCGGCCGCGGCCGGCGTCAAGGTGCCGACGACGCTGGTCCTTGGCGAGCGCGACATGATGACGCCGGCGAAGGCCGGCAAGACACTCGCGGCCGCGATCCCCAACGCCCGCACCATTGTCGTGCCGGGCGCCGGCCACATGATCATGGCCGAGCGCCCCGACGAATTGCTTGCGGCGCTGAAGGGATAGGTCACGTAACCCGTCATGCTCGCGCATAGCCGTCCGAAGGACGGCGTCGCTTCCGCTCGCCTATGCCACGAGCATGACGAAAAGCTGGAGACGCAGCCGATCTCAATGCTTGTGAAACACGAGCGTCCGCAGCTCGATGCTCTCGCGCGGCGCCGCGTCGGGAGGCGTCGTCGGATCGGTGAAGGCCGTATGCGGCCCAAAACGCGTCCGTCCATCGGTCGCTGAATCGTAGCACTTGAGCAGCAGCGCCTCGTCCGGCGTCATCTCCGGAAAATAGAACCAGCGATGGTTCGGATTGTATTTGACGGAATAGGTCTCGCCCTTCCGGTTCGGATAGATCAGGTCGGAGGCGACGAGATCGCCGGGCTCCACGGTCTGGCCGTCGGCCATCGCGAGCGGCGTATCGCGCAAGGGACCGTGGATCGGCCGCCATAGATTGATCACCTGCACGCGGCCCTTCAGAAGTTCGTCGGCTTCGTCAGGCAGATGTTCGCGCACGCGATTGGCGCCGGAAATATCGGTCTGATCGACATGAACCCGCGTCGCCGGCTGCCTCGGGCCAGCTCCACGCAGATCAGCCGCGCCCTCGACGCGCTTGCGTACAGTGTGATCGAAGATGAGAACGCGGTCGGCCTTCAACGTCGCCTTTAAGAAGGCTTCCACGGCCGGATAGTAGACCTCGCGGATTTCCTTGTCGTCGTAGAAATTCCGGACCGAGACCGGATGGCGCATCAGTTGAAATCCCTCGCGGTCAAGCGAGAGACTGCCCGCGATCAGGCGCGCGTCGAAGATCGGCACCTGATGCGGTTCCGGCAATGCCGTCGACCTGGGCTCGCCGGGCGGCGGATCGTAGGCGTAGGTTCTGGGTTTTCCGGTTGTCGGCGCGAGGTAGTTGAGCTCGCCGGTAACGAAGCGAAGCGATTCGATGTTTGATTGCTGAAGACCCATGGCTGTCTCCGGGACTTGGTTGTCCCCTTGATTTCAGCCTGCCCTCGGCAGCCGGCAAGATCGCACACGAAATAGTAACGTCGTCGCCATTTCCTGCGACTGTCGTAGAACAACCTTTCGACGGCTTCCCAAAAGCCGAACGCATTGTTCTAGGCGCTAACGAAGCTGTGAAGGAGGAACGAGCAAGCGGTCAGGACTGCACGCCCCACATCCGCACGGTGCGGCGCTCAATCAGGCGGAAACCGAGATTCTCGACGGCAAGGCCGATCACGATGACCGTCAACAGGCCGGCGAAGACCGCCGGGATGTCCAATACGGTTCGGCTTTCATAGATGAACCAGCCGAGGCCACCCTTGCCCGACGCAACGCCGAACACGAGTTCGGCCGCGATCAGCGTACGCCAGGCGAAGGCCCATGCCACCTTCAGGCCGGTGAGGATCGATGGAAAGGCCGCGGGCACGAGAATCCTCAGCACGTACGGCAATCCGCGCAGCCCATAGTTTCGTCCGACCATCCGCAGCGTTGGCGACACCGAAAGAAAGCCTGCATGGGTGTTGAGCGCCACCGCCCATAGCACCGAGTGGACCAGCACGAACACGAGGCTTGCCGCGCCGAGCCCGAACCAGATCAGCGCCAGCGGCAGCAGCGCAATCGCCGGCAGCGGATTGAACATCGCGGTCAGCGTTTCCAGGAGGTCGGTCCCGATCCGGGTGTTGATCGCGATCGCGGTGAGGAGGCCGGCCAATACGATACCGATGGCATAGCCGATCAGCAGGACCTTCACCGACGTCCAGACGCGCTCGAGCAGCGAGCCATCCGCAAGATGATCGAACAGCGCCTTCAGCGTGTCTGACAGCGTCGGAAACAAGAGCGAGTTGTCGAGATGACGGGCGTAGAGTTCCCAGATGATGGCAAGCGCGATCAGAATGACCGTCTTGCGCAGCGCGGCATGATTCCAGAGGCGCTCAGTGACCGAAAGCTGGCGCTCGACCTCCGGCTGGTCCATGCCGTCGTTCATGACGTCGACCGAACTGAGGATAATGCGTGGCTCGCTCATGCCGGAACCTCCTCCACATCAGGCGCATCCGTCGCGAACAGCAGATTGTCGATGGTCTTTTCCAACTCACCGGCCCGCGCGCTGTCGCCTGCAACCGACGCCACGTCCTCGATCTCGGCCTTCACCCGGCCCGGATGCGGCGACAGCAACAGGATGCGGCTACCGATGCGGATCGCCTCGGCGATGGAGTGAGTGACGAACAGCACTGTGAAGCGCGTATCCTCCCACAATTGCAAGAGCTCGTCCTGCATGCGGCGGCGTGTCAGCGCATCAAGCGCCGCGAACGGCTCATCCATCAGCAGAATATCGGGCTCCATCGCCATGCCGCGCGCAATCGCGACGCGCTGCTTCATGCCGCCGGAGAGCGTGTGAGTGTAGCTGTCGGCAAATTTGGTAAGATTGACCTTGTCGATATAGGCGCGAGCACGCTCGTTGGCTTCGGCCTTCGACAACTTGCGCGCCACCCGCAATGGAAACGCGACGTTTTCGGCCACCGTCTTCCACGGCAAAAGCTGGTCGAACTCCTGAAAAACCATCATCCGGTCCGCGCCTGGACCTTCGACCTTCTTGCCGTTGATACGGATCGTGCCTTCGCCGGGGGATAGATAGCCGCCGACCGCCTTGAGCAGGGTCGACTTGCCGCAGCCTGAGGGTCCGAGCAGGACGTAGCGGTCGCTTCGCTCGACGCGGAATTTCACGCGATGCGTCGCGGTCACCAGCGACTGTGGCGTCTTGTAGCGCAGCGTGACGCGGTCGACGTCGAGAAGCGGCTCAGCCATGATGGCGCCGGTGCTCGCAACGAACCAGGTTCGCTATCATCGCGTGTCTCCCAGGCAAAGCCGTCACGATCCCTCCAGATTATGGATCACTGGCGCGTAATAGTCCTTCCAGCTCGTCGGCTTGGTCTTGATCAAGCCGATCTTGTTCTGGAACTCCGCGAACTTGAAGCTGTTGCGGGGCGCGAGTTCGAAAATGTTCTGCGGATCGCGCAGCATCTTCTCGACGAAATCGAGCGGCAGGTTGAGATTGTCGGCCTTGATATAGACTTGCGCCATGCCGCGCGGATCGCTCTTCAGCATGTCCATCACTTCGGACAGCGCCGCGAGCAGCGCCTTGACCGTCACCGGGTTCTTCTCGAAATACGCCGTCGATCCCCAGATGGTGCCGAATACGTGCGGGCCGCCGAGCACGTCATAGGAGTTGAGGATCATGTGCGACTTGCCGACCTCCTTCTCCTGATACATGTAGGGCGCCGAGGTGAAATGCGCCGTGATCTGCGCGTTCCCCGACAGCATCGCGATCAATCCGTCCGGCGGCGAGACGAATACGGTCAGGTGATCGAGCTTCGCATACTGCTCGATGCCCCACAGCCGCGCCGCCTCCATCTGCAGCACGATCGCGTGGTAGGACGTCTTGACGCCGGGCAGACCGATGCGATCGTTCTCGGTGAAGTCCGCGACCGACTTGATGTTGGGGTTCACGGCATCGAGTTGCATCGGTTGCGTCGTGATCGCGCACAGCGCCTGATACTTGCCCTTGGTCTTGTCCCACAGCGTCAATGCCGATGTCAGCGCTCCGCTGGTCATGTCGGCGTTGCCCGACAGCACAGCATCCGTCGTCGCGGTGCTGCCACTGACCATGCGCATGCTGAAATCCGGATTGTCGATGCCGGCTGCCTTCATATGTTTTTCCAGCAGCTTCAATTCGGTCATCAGTGTCAGCGGGAGATGCCCCATCCCCGGCTGCCTGACGATGCGGATCTGTCCTTCCGCCGCATGCGCGGGTCTCGACGTTTTCAGAATGAGCGTCGGCGCGGACAGCAGTGCAGCGCTTCCCACAAGGGCATGTCGTCGCGTGATCATCAGGCGGCCCTTCCCTTCAATATCTCATGTTGCAAATTGCGCGGGCGACATCAGACTCGCCGCGCACCGGATGTCAACGGTTTGGCTGCGACAGATTGGCGACGACACGCAATTCTTCGCGCATCGATTTGCGGAAGATATCGATATGCAAGCTTTTCGATATTAGTGAGCGCGAACGCGGCAGTTGTGCTCACATTGGCTCTAATGGCCTAGCGAAGCTTGACGACTTTCTTCGGTTCCGCTCTGGCGCGCTCGTTGACCGTCTTCGACGGCACGAGCTCCGGCGCATCGGCGCCGCCGATATTGCAGGCGACATCGACGAAGCGCTGTAGCAGCGGCGGCATGCTGCGATCACGCATCGCGATCATGAGCCAGCTTTCGGCATCGATGCCCGCAATCGGACGGCTGGATACGCCGGGCATCGCCATGCAGACGTAACATTCCGGCAGCACCGCGATCCCGAGCCCTGCGGAGACGAGGCCCAGCACCGTATTCAGCTCGCGCGCTTCCTGATCGATGCGCGGAGTAAAGCCCGCGGCGCCGCACAGCGTCATGAGGTGTTCATGCATGCCGCAATTGACGACCGGCTCGACGCCGACAAAAGACTGATCAACCAGTTCGCTCATCTCGACCGGCGCGGTGGTCGTGGCGAGCGGATGATTGGACGGCAGGAACAGCCGCGAGCGGTCACGCCACAGCGGCATCAGCTTGATGTTGCGGTTCTGCTGCAGCGCCGCCGGCGGCCGCAGAATGCCGAAATCAATCTGGTCGTTGGCGAGTGCGGTGAACTGGCAGCCGGTACCCATATGCTGCAGCTCGATCTGCACGTCCGGATAACGGCCGCGAAACGCCCGCAGCATGCGCGCAAAGGCCTCGCGCATCGGAACGGAGCTTGTGAAGGCTAGCCGGATGGTGCCCGCCTCACCGCGCCCGGCACGGCGCACCGCCTCGGTGGTCTGCTCCAGCTGCTGCAAAGCGCGGCGTGCATTCTCCAGCAGCACCTCGCCGGCCGGGGTCAATTCGACCCGCCGGCGGTTGCGGCTGAACAGCGAGGTCCCGACCTCGGCCTCGATCGCCTTGATCTGGATGCTGAGCGGCGGCTGGCTGATGTTCAGTCGGCGTGCGGCGCGGCTGAAGCTGAGTTCCTCAGCCACAGCAATGAAATAGCGGAGCTGGCGGTAATCCATGTTCTTATAGTCAAAACGAATAGCCGGACTGTCAATAACATATTGGACGGAATAGGTCGGCCCGGCCTACTACGGCCGGAACGCAAGAATTTGCCTGAGAAAAGCGGCACTTGCCCGAAAGCACTCAACCATGATCATCGACACGCATCTGCACTACTGGGAACGATCAACGCCGGAGCGGCCTCACGACCCCGACGGCATCCACTGGGGCGAGGAGATGCTCGCCGAGGATCTCCTCAAGGAGGCCGACAAGGCCGGCGTCAGCCATATCGTGCAGGTGACGGCCTCGCTGATGGGCTACGACAATCGCTATTCGCTGGAGGCCGCGGCGAAGCATAGGGATCGCGTGGTCGGCGTGTTCGGGCGATTCGATCCGCTGCTGCCTGACAACGAGGGCCGGCTGAAGGAATTCATGGCGCAGGAGGGCATGCTCGGCGTGCGCATCACGCTGCATCAGCCGCCCTACAAT
>Ga0153954_1001409_pt1 | contig 12997 bp, 11 predicted proteins | sample TSFL038MetaG_FD_102277 | JGI IMG/M metagenome (GOLD analysis project Ga0153954, IMG submission 102277) | Attine ant fungus gardens microbial communities from Florida, USA - TSFL038 MetaG | ecosystem: Host-associated > Fungi > Mycelium > Unclassified | place: USA: Florida, Wekiwa Springs State... | reverse complement strand
TCTCTCTCTGGCTGGCGGGCAGATGGGCCTGCAGCATTTTTCGGCGAAGCTGGGCGAGGGGCGGCTCCTCGCCGATCTCACCTTGCAGCGCGACGGCGCAACCGCCGCGGCTGCGGGCCATTTGAGCATTGAGGATTATGCGCTCAATCTGCCGACGGCGCGTGCGCGCGTCTCAGGGAAATTCGATTTCGCCGGCACGGGCCAAAGCGCCGCCGCGCTGATCACCGGGCTCGCCGGCTCCGGTACGTTGGGATTCCGCGATCTCCTGCTGATGCGCAGCGATCCGAGCGCGCTGGCGCAGGTCTTGAGCGATGTCGAGGAAGAGCGGCTCAGCATCGACGAGACCGAGATCGATCGCGCCTTGTCGGATGCGTTCGACCGGCATGCGCTGGCGGTCGATGCGGCGGATTTCGATGCCGGATTGGCAGCGGGTGTGCTGCGCCTCACCGGCAAGGCGCCGACGCCGGTCTTGGGCAATTCCGAGGTGACGCAAAAGACACAAGGGAGCCTCGATCTGCGCAGCTTTGCGCTCGATCAGAGCAGCGTCCTCACGCTCACGGCGCTGCCACGAAATTGGACCGGCGCGCCGCCGCAAGTCGCCATCGAATGGAGCGGCTCAATCGACAATCCGACACGCAATCTCGACGCGTCGAGCTTCGTCAATGCGCTCGCGGCGCGCGCAATCGCCCGCGAGACGGCGCGCATCGAGGCACAGGAATTCGATGTGCATGAACATGCCGTCGCGTTGAACCGGCTGCAAGCGCTGCGCCGCCAGGAAGCCGACCGGCTGCAGGCAAGTCAGGATGTGGCGCATGCCGCCGAGCGCGCCCGCGAGCGTGATGCGTCGATCGAACGGTTGCGGCAATTGCTCGCCTTGGAAAAGCTCAAGGCGCAGCCGTTGCCGATCGCTCCGGTGCCATCAACGCCGGCCATGCCGTCGCCACCCGCGACTGTGCTGCCTGCACCCGCTGCGCCCGCCACGCCGATGCCGGTTCCCGCCGATCCGAGCGCCGCCGGGCGTTATTAAGCGATGACGCTGGTCCGTTCGCTGCGCGAGGCCGCCGTCTGCAAGACGAAAACGCGAACGGCGGATGAAAGGTTGGCCGCGCCGCGCCGTGCATCGATTTCGCCGATGAGCGCCGCGAGCGACAGGCCGCGCTGACGCGCGATGTCGCGCAAGGCGTCCCAGAAAGCTTGTTCGAGTGAAATGCTGGTGCGGTGACCGGCGATCGTCAGCGAGTGTTTGGCAATGGCCGTCGCGGCGGCCTCAGGCATTGTCCGAACCGGGCTCGCGGTCGCGGCGATGCGCGTCGAGGCGTCGCCGCTCAAGCTCTTCGGTTGCCGCGGCGCGCGTGCGCTCGGCTTTGCTCGTGCCGAAGCGCAACCGGTTCTCCGCCGCTTTGTCGGCCGCCGTGGCGCGCGCCTTGGCCTTGCGCGCCTGGCGCAGATTCACGATCTCGCTCATTTCTTGCGGAAAGCGTCGATGGACACGACCTTCGCCGGCGCCTCCGGCTGCGCGGCCTCTGGCTTCGGTCCACTCTTGGCCTGAGTTTTCGTTTCGGCGGGCTTTGCCGCTTCGGTCGGCTCCGATTGTTTCGGATTGATCTCGGCCGGTTCGCTGCCGCTGCCGCGCGGCTTGGTCTTTTCCGGCGGTGCTGGGCGCGGCACTGGCGTCTGTGGCGCGGCAACGGCGGGCGCGGCGCCGGTCGGCTCGGTCGCCATCTCGAATTTCAGGCCAAATTCGACCGAAGGATCGAAGAAGCCGGTGACCGCATCAAAGGGGATCACCAGCGTTTCCGGCTTGCGATCGAAGTGCAGCCGAACCTCGAACGCCTGTTCGCCGACCGTTAAGTCCCAGAATTCGTGCTGCAGGACGATTGTCATCTCCTGCGGATATCTGTCCCGCAATTTGTGCGGCACGCGCACACCGGGCGCATCGGTGCGGAAGGCGATGACAAAATGATGGTTGCCTGGCAAACCGTCGTGAGCGGTATCGGCCAGCACTCTGCGCAACACCGAGCGCAGTGCATCCTGCACAAGTAGATCGTAGCGAATCAGATCGGTCGCCATTCCAATATCCCGCCCCGGGGAAGTGGAGGCTTCTGTTGCCAGGTGCCTCCGAACCCCGCCTTGAGGGGCTAACCCCAAGGGCTTTTAATCGGTACCATTACCGCATTACGCGGCAAGGGCAACCGGAGCATAGTTGTCGTTGGCAACTATAGGTTCGGCCCGATGACGGTGGAACCATGCCGAGCAAAAGAACACCCTTTACACTCCCCGTCGAACCTATTTCGCCCCCGCCGGAACGCGCCGTTAACGCGCTCTGGTGGAGGCGCCGGGTACCGCCCCCGGGTCCGAAGAGCTTATTGCGATGCCGTTTATCGCCATAGCTGCACAAGGCAGCGGCCCGAATATAGGCAGAGACGGGTGAATTAGAAAGTCCCGGCACGAGGGGGCGGCCGAAGTTCAAGGTTTTCCCCGAAGCTTTAGGTCATTTGCGAAACTGGGGATGCGACCGCTTCGCCACTTTCGCGCCGGCCATGAGAATGCGATGCGCGCAGACATGACTTTGAACAATGGAAATGGAAGCCCGAAGGACGTCGCCATCGTGGCGAGAAAACCCGCGCCCTACGGCATTATCGGCCTCTGCGTGAGCGTCGTCGTGGCGATTGTGATTGCGGTCGCACTGATGGCCGTGATCACCGGCAGCGTCTATCTCGCCATCGTGATCCTGCATGGCAAGGCCGCCGCCAAAGCGAACGCCACTGCGATCCTCACCGCGCTCGAAGCCAATAACGAATTCGGCGTCGCGCCACTGGGGCTCGGAACCTATTTCTATGCCGCGGCACTGGCCGGCATCGTTCTCGTCGCGCTTTGGCGCGGCGGCAAGAATTGGCGCGATCTCATCGCCTGGCGACCGCCGCTTTGGCCGGTGCGTGACAAGGTTCTCTGGCTTCTTGCGGCCACGGGGCTCATCTACGGTTTGGCCTCAAGCGCAGCGCTTGGCTATTTCTATCCGAAGTCCAACACATGGCTTTTGATCCCGCGCGATCCCGTGGCCGCCGGGCTTCTGCTCGTCATGGCGGCGATCATGGCGCCCGTCGCCGAAGAGACCTATTTCCGCGGCTGGATCTTCACGAGCCTGCGCGCCCGCTGGGGCCGGTGGCCGGCGATCGTGGTTTCGGCGCTGCTGTTCGGCCTCGCGCATTACGAGTCGACGCATCTTTATGCGCTTGCGGTCTTTCCGCTCGGCCTCGTGCTGGCGGGCTTACGCGAACGCACCGGGAGCGCTGGGACCTCAATGCTCTTTCACGCGGCGAACAACCTGATCGCCTTTCTGTCCGCGAGCATGGCCGGGAGCTGAACGATGCGGCATCCTGAATATCAATATCTCGATCTTCTCGCCGAGGTGCTGGCGCATGGCGACCGGCGCGTCGACCGGACCGGCGTCGGCACACTCTCGATCTTTGGCGCGCTGACGCGTTTCAACCTCGCCGGCGGAACGGTGCCGATCCTCACCACCAAGCGCGTCTATTGGAAAACCGCGATCAAGGAAATGCTCTGGTTCCTGACCGGCAAAACCAATATCCGGCCGCTGCTTGAGAGCAATGTGCACATCTGGACCGACTGGCCGCTCGACCGCTATCGCAAGGCGACGGGCGAGGCGATCTCGCAAACCGATTTCGAGCAAAGGGTTCTCGCGGACGATGCATTCGCGTCGCGCTGGGGCGATCTCGGACCGGTCTATGGCAAGCAATGGCGCCGCTGGCTCGGCCCCGACGGCAAGGAGCATGATCAGATCGCCACTTTGATCGAGACGCTCAAGACCAATCCCACGAGCCGGCGGATGCTGTTCCATGCCTGGAATGTCGGCGAGCTCGCCGGGATGTCGCTGCCGCCGTGTCACATGGTCTATCAATTCCATTGTACGCAGGACGGCCGGCTAAGTTGCTTGCTCTACCAGCGCTCGGGCGACCTGTTGTTAGGCTGTCCCTTTAATTGGGTCGGCGCCACCGCGCTGCTTGCGATGATCGCACAGCAGACGGGTCTGACGCCCGGCGAATTCGTCTGGGTCGGCGGCGACGTGCATCTTTATCTCAATCATATCGAGCAGGCGCGGCTGCAGGCCGAGCGCACGCCGCGACCGTGGCCCACCTTGCGGCTCTTGCGCAAGCCGGCGAGCATCGATGATTACCGGATCGAGGATTTCGAGGTCGACGGCTATAATCCGCACGCCGCCATCAAGGCCGATGTCGCCGTGTAAGCCGCCGATCAGCCGATGCGGCGCGCGATCACGTCCATGCCGATGCGAAGCTGCGCGCTGACCTGATATTCGAGCGGCTCGAAGCCGAGTTCACGCAGCAGCGCGTAAAGCCGGGCGCGGCCGAACATGTGGTAGCGGGCGATCTCGCTCCAATAAGGGTTCGCTGCCTGGGCGTGGAGCAGATTAAATGGCATGGCGTCCATGTTCGGCAGGCTCAGCACGAGCAGGCCGTCGGCCTGCAGCAGCCGATGCGCGGCGGTGAGCGTTTCGGCGGGATCGATATGGCGCGGCAGTTGATCGTCGAGGCTGACGATTCCGAAACGGCCCGGCGCTTCGAAATTCTTGATCTCTGCCTGATGCGCCTCGAGCCCGAGTTGGCGCAGCGCCATGACGGGGGCGGCACGGCTTTCGAGGCCGACCGCTTCGAAGCCGAATTCGGCCGCGGTCAGCAGCAGCGATCCGGCGCCGAAACCGGCGTCGAGCCAGGCCGTATCGCAATTGCGCAAGCCGATGTGGCGGGCCACGGCCGCAACGAGTGGGCCGACGGCGCGCCGGCCAGCTTCCATCTCATGGCCGAAGGAGGCGCCGGCAGCCGGCGCAAAAGCCGCATCGAAATAGCCTTCGGCGAAGACATGGTCGCAATCTTCGCACACATGCCATCGCACCTCAGACGGCATGCCGGCGCGGTAAGCCGGATCGCGGCTGCAATCGGCGCCGAGGATCGGTTTGTGCTCGCGGTTGCCGCAAAGCGGACAGGCTTCATAGGCCTGGCGCACGATCGGTTGCACCGGCGCGGCCGCTGCGGATGTCTGGCTTGCGACCGGCGTCACGGCGAATGCCCGCGGCGCCTCGCCATTGGCCCAGGTCTCCCACATCCGCGCATAGGCAGCTTCGATATGGCGCGCAAAGCGCGTCGTATCGAACAAGGGTGTGCTCAGCCGATTGACGAAGAGCTTTCGGCGCACCGCGGCAAGCGCATCGGGGGCGCCGGCAAGCTTCAGCGCCAGGGCCTCATAATCTTCCAAGGATTGCGTCACGAGTTCGGGCAGGCCGACGGCATTGAGCAGGCTCGCCGCGACACGGCCGGCGAAAGTATCGCCAAGCACCGTGATGACCGGAAGGCCGGCCCAGAGCGCGTCGCTCGTCGTCGTGTGGGCGTTATAGGGCAAGGTATCGAGGAAGAGATCAGCCAGGCGATGGCGGGCGAGATGGCCGCTGGGCGCGCGCCGCGCCGCGAAGACGAGCCGCTCCGGCTCGATGCCATGTGCCGCCGCCTCCCTGCGCAGATTGGCCTTCACGCGATCATTGCCGTCGAGCAGCCAGAGCACGCTGTCGGGAACGGCGGCGAGCAGGCGCATCCAGATGGCGAAGAATTGCGGCGTGACTTTATAGCTGTTGTTGAAGCAGCAGAAGACGAAGCCGCGCTCCGGCAGGCCGCATTCGGCGCGCGTCGGTGTGCGGTCGTCGATCGGGCGGCGCCGGTCGTTCGGCTGATAGCTGTCTGGCAGATGGACGATCTTCTCGTCGTAGAAGGGCTGCTGATCCATCGGCAAAGTGATCGGATCGGCGATCACATAGTCGATGAAATCTGCGCCCATCGTGCCCGGATAGCCGAGGAAATTCACCTGGACAGGCGCCGGGCGATGCGCGGCGATCTCGCTGCGCGAGAATTGCGTATAGCCTTTGAGCTCGACGAGAATATCGACTTCGTCGTCATGGATGAGCTGCGCCGCAGTCCGGTCGTCGACGCCAGTAAGATCGACAATGCGGTCGAAGGCTTTATCGAGGCGATGGCGCAATTCGCTGCCGTCGCTGGCGCCGTGCGAATAGGCGATGATCTCGAAGCGGGACTTGTCGTGCTCTTCGAAGAGCCCGGCCATGAGCATGGCGGTCGCATGGCGGAAGAAATCCGAAGACAGATAACCGATACGCAATTTTCGCCCGCGCTCGCTCGCCGGCGGCCGGCGATGATCGAAGCTTGGCTTGGCGCGGAGTGCGTTGGTCCAGTTCCGCGCCACGTGCAATTGCAAGGCGTGCCCGGAGTTCAGGCTGAGCGTGCTGAAAGGCGGAACCGTGCCTTCATAGGCGGCGACGGCGGCAAGGACGGCGCGCTCCTCGGCATCATGGTCGGTCCAGTCGCAGAAGGCGCGGCGGATATAGAGCATCTGCAATCGGATGCCGACGAGAGACGGATTGAGCGCGACCGCGCGCGCGTAAGCGTTCAGGGCGTCATCGACGCGGAAAAGGGATTCGTAGGCCGTGCCGAGATTGCAATGGACTTCCGCCATATTGGCATTGATCGCCAGCGCCTTTTGGTAGGCCGCTACGGCGCCGGAGAAATCGTTGCGATGCTGCAGCATGTTGCCGAGATTGCTGTAGGCTTCGACGAAATCGGGACGCAACGCGACCGCCTGCTCAAAGGCGGCGCAGGCGTCGTCGACGCGAAGAAGATCGCGGAGCATATTGCCGGCGGAGAAATGCGGCCCGGCGGCCTCCGGCCGTTTCGTCGCGGCGGCGGCACAGAGCGCCAGCGCTTCTTCATAGCGGCCGAGGCGGCGCAGGATTTCGGCCGCGTTCGTATGCGCTTCGACGAAGAATGGATCGACCTGGCAGGCCTGCGCATAGGCGGCGAGCGCTGATTCCAGCTCGCCCATGTCTTCGAACACATTGCCGAGGTTGTTGTGCGACGGGGCGAAGCCGGGGTCGAGACGGATGGCGCGTTCGGCGGTCTCGCGTGCCGCCTCGAACTGCCGCGTTTCGCGCAGGACGGCGATGAGATTGGCATAGGCGCGGGCGTAATCGGGCTTCAGGTCGATCGCCTTGCCGATATATTGCGCCGCCTGGGCGTGCCGTCCGGTCATATGCTCGACAAGGCCGAGATTGTGCCAAGCGACCTCGTGATTGGGATTCTGTTCCAGGACCTGCGCGTAAAGCTGGCGGGCGATGCCATATTGCCGGCTGCTATGGAATTCGATCGCGCTTTCGAGCAGCGCGGCTTCGGAGAGATCGCGCGACGGCGCGGCTTCGGTGAGGGTCATGGCGGGCCTCGAAGCGTCCCGGCGGGCGCCGGGCGCAAGTCCAGAGCATAGCCTTCGCCCTTTATCGGCTTGGGCTTGCGCGAGGCTGCCGCAATCGGCGCAGCGGATCGAGACCTGCCTGAGCGCCAGTCTTAAGCGATGATGTCGGGGGTCAGCGCATCCTCGATCCGGTCGATCTTGTCGCGCAGGACCAGTTTGCGCTTCTTCAGCCGCTGAATTTGCAATTGATCGGAGGCGGCGATGTCAGCCAGCGCCTCGATCGCCGAATCAAGGTCGCGATGTTCCTGACGCAGACGCTCGAGCTCCGCGCGCAAGGCTGCGCGCTCCTCATCGCTCAATTTCTCCGCCATTCCCGCCGTCCCGAAACGCTGCGGCCGGCAAGTAATTGCCGGCCGGTGCCGATCGCTCATCGGGATAAAGCATTTTGCGGTCCGCCTGCAAATCTTCCGGATGCAGGCGAGCGGTTTAGATCACGTTGACCTGCGTGCCGACCTTGACGCGGTCATAAAGGTCTTCGACGTCCACGTTCAACATGCGGATGCAGCCGGAGGAGACCGCCTGGCCGATCGTATCGGGCTCGTTGGTCCCATGGATGCGGAAGCCCGTGTCGCCCTGCGCATTGAAGAGATAGAGCGCGCGGGCGCCAAGCGGATTGCCGATGCCCCCCGCCATATAGTGCGGCAGGTCCGGGCGGCGCTTCAGCATGACATCGGGCGGCGTCCAGTCCGGCCATTCGGCGCGGCGGGCGACATGGACATGGCCGGTCCAGCCGAAGCCTTCGCGGCCGACGCCGACCCCGTAGCGCAGCGCCTTGCCGTCACCGAGCGAGAGGTAAAGAAATTTGGATTGGGTATCGACCGTGATCGAGCCTTTCGCCGCGCCGGTCGGATCATCGACCATGGTTTTCGTCGGCCTGGCATCGCCGACCACATTCGGCGACAGGCTCGCCGGTTGCGCCTGCACCGGTTGCGACGACGAAGCACCAGAAAAAAGATTGAATGGGAAAGGAAGATCCTGGGCCATTGCACCGCTGGCGCCGGCCGAAACAAGCAAAGCAGAAAACGCAATTGTGTGGAGCTTCAACATAACGCACCCCCGACAGAAATGCCGCGCAGAGATAAAGCCACGTGGCGTTTCAGGCGGATGTGCGTTTTGTTCCGTCGCGATGTCTCGCGCTCAATGGGTCGTCGCGGCCGGCGATGAGGCCGGGCCCTTCGTCGGCGGCGCGGGGGTATTGGGCGTTTTGGCCGGCGTGGTCGTCACGAGAGGCGCGGGCGCCGGCTTTGGGAGCACTGGCGGCGCGCTGACGAGCTCCGTCCGCGGCCAGGCGAAATCATCGGCCCGGCCGGCCTTCGATGCCGGTGCTTTGACGAAAGCCTGCTCGACGAGGCTTGCGGTGTCCGTCTTGGTGGGCGCGCCGGCGAGCGTCGCGAGCTGGCCGCCAGGGGCGAGGACCGGCCCGGTCAGGGGCAGCACCGGCCCGACCGACGGCTTGACCGGCGCGCCATTTGCCGCCGGCGAATTGGTGCCGGCCGGTGCGGTCGTCTCGATCTTTGCCAGCGCGGCATCATCCTGCGGCACCGCGCCGTTGAGGATGTCGCGAATCTGCGGCTGGACGAAGCTCGCGAGTTTCAGCGCGCCGGCCTTGGTGAAATGGATGCCGTCCATCGCGCGCAGCCGCACGACCTGGCCATCGACATCCGGCCCGACGGAGCTGAACTGGCCGCTGTCGTCGACGAAATCCTCCCAGATGTCGACGTAAGTCGCGCCGTTCCGGCTCGCATACTGGCGGTACATGTCGTTCAGCGCCGCCATTTCGGCGGAGAAGTGGTCGCTCTTCATGATCGGCAGGCCGACCCAGAGCAGCGGGATTTTCGCGTCGTGAAAGATCTTCGCCACCGCCTCGATCCGCGCGGCGTAGATCTGCTCATATTGCGGCGTGCCAGGATCATAGCTGCCATTGGCATCATGCAGAGTCTGATGGTCGTTGCTGCCGATCATCATGACGGCGACATTGATCTTCTGGCCGCTGGTGACGAGGTCATGCGCGGCCTTCGGCCAATCGTAATAATCGTCGCGGACGAGGCCGGAATCTTCTTTCGCGTCGTGCAGAACCTCGATCTCCGGCCTGTCGCTTAAGGCGGTGGCCAGGCCCTGGCCAAGCATTTGGCCGAGCGAATCGCCAAGGACGGCGACGAAGAAGGTGGGTGGCACGGCTGGCGCCTTCGGCGTTTTGTTGGCGACCGATACCGGGACATGCGGATGATAGACGTAATGCCGACGTGGCCGTGGCGGCGTATATTCATCGTAGCTGCGCTGCTGCGGATGGAAGGATTGCTGGAACCAGCTAAACGGGTTGAAGCCCTGGGCGTGAGCGGCGGGCGCGCCGAGCCAAAGCATGAGAGCGGCCAGCGCCAAGACTGGCAGTGCCAGGACCGGCCAGCCACTTTTCACCCGGAGCTTCTGGTCGCGCGCAAAGCGCGTCCGCCAAAGAGCCATTTGGATCTGCCTCTCTCTGCCTATCTACGCCCTTTCACCGTGAAGTTAAGGGAAAAGAGGCTTTGAGCCGCCCTGGGAGCGGGATACGAAAGAAGTACTTTGGTTTTCGCATGATCCTGCATTGTTCATTTAATATCAATCACATGAACGGGTGCTGAAAATCACCGCGGCCTAGGCCACGCTCATACCGGAAAAGCTCGCCAGCAGAAGCAAAGTCCCGAAGACGAGAATGCAAAGCGCCGCGCCGACTTCGATGAGGCGGCCGATGATCTCGGCGCGGGGGGAGCCTCGGCCGGAAAAGCGCACGGCGATCTTCTTGGCGAAGACGGCGAAACTGGCGAGCGCCGACGTGGTGATGGCGGTGCCGAGCGCCATGGCAAAGACCGAAAAGACGCCGGCCATGAACAGACCCTGGGCGATCGAAAAGACAAGGATCAGGATGGCGCCGGAGCAGGGCCGGGCGCCGGCAGTCAGGATCGTGACCGCGGCGGATTTCCAGGAGAAGCCGGCGCCAAGCTGGCGCGGGTCGGGGGCGTGGAAATGGCCGCAATCGGGGCCATGGACATGGCCGGCGCCGTCGTCGGCGAGGAAATTGCCGTTGCCGCCGCTTTGCGCAAAGACAAGCTTGGAGGGCGCGCCGGCAAAGACCGGCAGCGCCCGCGCCGCCCAGGCCTGGCGGATGCTCGCGACAAGCGCCACGCTCTTGGTGAAGAGCAGAACCAAGCCAAGCACAATGATGCCGGCATAAGCGGCATATTCGAGATAACGCGCCGCGGCATTCATGCGCGCCGCGGTGGCGTTGAAGATGAGGGCGGCACTGCCGACCAGCGCCACGGCGACGACGCCTTGTAGAAAAGCCGCGAGGAACGCGATCACGATGCCGCGCTTCAGCGCCCGTTCGTTGGAGATCATGTAGGAGGTGATCACCGCTTTGCCGTGACCGGGTCCGGCGGCGTGAAACACACCATAGAGAAAGCTCAAGGTGGCGAGGCCGAGAAAGGCGTACTGGCTCTCCCGGACCGCGCGCAGTGCGCCGACGAGGGCGAGCGAGAAACGGCTTTCCTCGCCGATGATCCAGGCGGTGATGCCCGAGGCATTGCCGACCGCGCCTTCATCCGCGCCGACCGCGAAAGGATGATGGAAACCTTGCGCCAGCGCCGTTCCCGCTGCGGCGAGTAGCATTAGAGACGCGAGCACGGCGGCGCTGGGCTTCACATTTCGCAACATCAACTTTCCCCGACGCATCCGGCTATGGGCAGGCGACGATCACCCGGTCGGCGAGCTTCATGCCGAAGTTCGCCCCGGGGGATAGATTTTGATAGAACGCTTCCGACAATTGTTTGGCGTCCTGGACATCGAGCGGGTTGGCGCCGAGCACGCTGATCGAACAGCCTTTGGGCGCGCTGACGAGCGCCACCGGATCGGTCTTCGCCAAGCTGAAGTCGACGAAGAAGGTCGGATCATAGACCGAGAAGGTGAAGGCCTTGCCGGGGATGAGCGGGTCCTTCAGCGGCACGGTGAAGGTCAGCACCACGAGCTTGTCCGGCCGTTCTTCCAGCGAATAATCCCTCGGCGGCCCGAATTCGACTTTATCCCCTGCATTTTTGGCGAAGGTGAAATAGCCGAACTCAGCCAGCGAATCGACATTGGTCTTGGCGAGCGGCGCGAGCTGCTCTTTGGTCGCGAGCTGGCCGTCCTTGGCGAGGCCTTGGACGGCGAAAGCCGAATACATGTCGTCGAAAACCCAGGAATTGCGGATCCCGGCGATCCTGCCATCCGGCTGAAAGATCACGTCTTCGTGCGCGGTCACCCAGACATGTGGATGTGCGGCGGCCGGGGCTGCCCCCAAGAGAAGAGCCAGAAGGCTCAATTTCAGCCGCTTGAAGGCGCGCATCTTTCTCGATCAGGGGCTTAAAGGGGGGAATCGCTTGGTTCACTAGCCGGTCAAACTCTGGCCAAAGCGAGGCGGACGGCTTCAATTCAGCGCCAGAGCGAAACCCGCTAGCTTCGCAAAACGCGGTTACAATCATTTACTTAGATAAAGTGGACAGGGCACGGCGGCGCCTTCCGCGAGGGTTGGACGATCGGCGCACCTGCTTTATACCCTTTGTTTCCCGCTGGGGGCAGGCCGGACTTCCCGGCCCGGGCAAGGGCACATATGGCGGACGCCGACAAAAAACAGCGCACCACCTCGCCGCTCTCGCTCGCGGACAAATATGATCTGGCTCAAGGCCGCATTTTCGTTTCCGGACCGCAGGCGATCGTCCGCCTGCTGCTGATGCAGTCTGAGCTTGACCGCCGCGCCGGGGTGAAAACCGCGGGCTTCATCTCCGGCTATCGCGGCTCGCCGCTCGGCGGTCTCGATCTCAATTTCCTGCGCGCCAAAAAAGCGCTGACCGGGCGCGACATCCTTTTCGAGCCGGGCCTCAACGAGGATCTCGCCGCGACCGCGCTCTGGGGCGCCCAACAGGCCGAGATGCGCGGCGAGGGCCGGTTCGACGGCGTCTTCGGGCTTTGGTACGGCAAGGGACCGGGCGTCGATCGCTCGGGCGATGTCTTCCGCCACGTCAATCTCGCCGGCACGTCGCGCTTCGGCGGCGTGCTCGCCCTGATGGGCGATGATCACACGGCCGAATCCTCAAGCACCGCGCATCAGTCGGAATTCACCTTCGTCGCGATGATGATGCCGATCCTGGCGCCGGCGGGCGTACAGGAACTGGTCGACTACGGCCTCTATGGCTACGCGTTGAGCCGTTATTCCGGCTGCTGGGTTGGGCTCAAATGCCTGAAGGATACGGTCGAATCGACCGCCTCGATCGATGCTTCGCTCGATCGCATCCAGCCCGTCGTGCCGCCGGACTTCTTCCTGCCGCCGGGCGGCCTCAACATCCGCCCGCACGATCCCGTTCTTGAGCAGGAGAGACGGCTTCAGAACGAGAAGCTCCCGGCCGTGCTCGCCTGGCTGCGCGCCAACAGATTGAACCAGATCGTCACCTCCGGCGGTCCCGACGCCAAGCTCGGTATTGTCGCGGCGGGCAAATCCTATCTCGATGTCCGTCAAGCGCTGGACGAGCTCGGCATCGACGAAGTGCGCGCCAATGCGCTCGGCTTGCGCCTTTATAAGATCGGCTGTCCTTGGCCGCTGGAGCCGCAGGGCTTACGCGCTTTTGCGCAAGGCCTCGACAAGATCATGGTC
>Ga0153954_1001408_pt1 | contig 13001 bp, 11 predicted proteins | sample TSFL038MetaG_FD_102277 | JGI IMG/M metagenome (GOLD analysis project Ga0153954, IMG submission 102277) | Attine ant fungus gardens microbial communities from Florida, USA - TSFL038 MetaG | ecosystem: Host-associated > Fungi > Mycelium > Unclassified | place: USA: Florida, Wekiwa Springs State... | reverse complement strand
CGCCGAAGCGTTGCTTCGGCGTTTCCTTCAAGGACGGTCGCCGAAGGCGACCGATGCTCTCCCCGCAAACGGAGCGAGGTGAAGCAAACGCCTGGGTCGCGACGAACAAAATCACGCCGACATCGCCGCCCATCCGGCCTTGCCAAAGCAGACCGTTGCACCTAGTTTCCGCCCCGTCCAGCCCCCCTTGGCATCGGCCCGTTCAGGGCGCCCCAAGGCGCGGCTCGCAAGGATGCAGTTGTAGCTCAGTTGGTTAGAGCGCCTGTCTGTGGAACAGGAGGTCGGTGGTTCGAGCCCACCCAACTGTACCAGTTCTCCCGCGGCCATCAGTCTTTGATCAGCAAGAGTTTCAATACGGCTTCGAAGGCTTGCGCCGAACGTGCATAGCCTCGCGCGCCGACAGGCCTTTTGAGGCCCGCACTCGAAATAGCGATACGCGACGAAGCCGGGGGCTGCTGAACAATGTCATTGTCGCCGGCCACCCGGAGCAGGCTGACGACGACGACTTGCGTGCGAAAAGCACCGGCAAATTGATCGACATCGTTGGAGCGAATTGAGCGCAAGGGCATATCAAGAGCATATGAAGAGTCGCTTCGCGAAGTGCACCGGTGGGTAATCCCTTCGACATCACACGTTCGAGAATGTTGCCGCACTGACGCACGGTCCGGACCCTCGGGAGCCGCGTCAGCGAAATGTGTCGCCGGCTTTCCGAAAAGATCATGGGCAAGCAACCAACCGAAGCCGCGATGATGCTCCGTCATCGCGCTTCAGCCTGCGCCAACTTTGTCGCATCACCGCGCGGCCACCTTGCCAATTCCGATCCGTTCACCGACAATCCGCGCGGGACAACGCTTGGGGGGCCTTATGTCGACCTTTTTTCTGAAGTTGGCGAGCGGTGTGACGCTCGCTGCCGCGTTCTCGTTGTCGCTGCTGCCGACAGCCGGTCACGCCTACACGCCCGAGGAGCAGCAGGCCTGCCAGCCCGACGCATTCCGCCTTTGCGGCTCGGAAATTCCTGACGTCGATCGCATCACCGCGTGCATGATCGCCAGGAAGTCGCAGCTCTCGCCGGAATGCCGAAAATTCTTCCAGTCCGGCGAGGCAGCCGCCGCGCCCGCATCTGCTGGGGGCAAGCCGATGAACATCAAGCCGGCCGCGACACACAAGCCGAACGCGACGAAGGGCAAGAAGACCACAAAGCCAGCCGCGAGTTAGCGCGGCCGATCCATTCGGACTCGGAAAAACGCGCGCTTGCCATGCCGCGGACTCCTTTTGTTCGCGGACCTGCCGAAAAACGATCATGTGCGACCGATCGAAGCATCACGACATGGCTGAGGGCGCGTGCGCGACGCTATTCGTGACACGTGAGCGCGAAAGCGCAATATCGCCAGTTCGTTGAAAGCTTCGCTGCAAATGCTCTGCTGCTGCTTCAAGGCTCGTTCCAGCGCTCGCGCCGTGGTTGTAGAGTCGCGTGTGACTCAAAAGCCAGCCTGATTCGCTTTTCCGCCCACCAGCCACATTTGCCCCTAAATTCTTCTTTCACGAATCACTTCCCTGATTCATTTTCGTTGCCTGGGGTCAATCTGGAGGCCATGGGTATGAACGTCATTGTTTTTGCTTCACGTAAGGGTGGTTCAGGAAAGAGTACCCTGGCCGCTCATCTCGCTGCGCAGATCAAGGCAAGCAAGCCGTGCCTGCTCGTCGACGCCGATCCGCAGGGGTCGTTGACGCTGTGGCACAAGCTGCGTGGCACCAACGAACCGCCGATCAAATCCGCCGTCAATTCGGTCAGTGGAATCCTCGCCGGCGCCAAGCGTGACGGCATGGAATGGGTGCTCATCGATACGCCGCCGAATCTGTCGGCCGTCGTCGACGACGCCATCAAGAACGCGACGATGGTGATCATTCCGGCGCGGCCCGGCGTATTCGACGTCAACGCGGTGCAGGAAACGATTCAGATGTGCCGCTCGGCACGCAAGCCCTATGCGGTGGTGCTGAACGGAGCGCCCGCGCGCCGCGACGATGCGGAAAGTCCGATCGTCACGATCGCACGCGAGGCGCTGGCCAAGTTCCGCGCGCCGGTGTGGGGCGGCCAGATCACCAATCGCGCCGATCTCTTGATGGCGCTGAGCCAGGGGGAAGGTGCCCGCGAATATTATGCGGAAGGGCGCGCGGCGGCCGAAATCGGGCGGCTGTGGGCCGCGATCGAAAGATCGGTGAAGGCCATCCGCGGTACCGCGTCAGCGAGCGGCGCAATGCACAAACAGGCGGCGTGATTTCATCACACCGCCTTTTATCTTCATTGCAAGACAACGCGCGGCTTCCGCGCGTTTCTTATATCTGGCGATCCGCGCATGATCCGGACCCGGTGTCCGCGCCAGCGCAAGACAGTCTTTCCCCGCGACAGGGAAAGCGTTCGCGCGGAAAATTACGCGCCAATCATTTTCAAGCCACCATCAACACGTAGAACATGATCGCTGGAGACAGGCACAGGATCACGGACCAGATCCCGATCGCCCAGAGAATGTCTTCGGTGGTAAAGCCCCGCTGTTCTGGCGCCAGCTCTTCTTCCATACGACTCACAACGCCCCCGCGTTTTTCTTGCTGTTATGGGGACGGTGATACGCGAAAAGATTTTAAGATCCCGGTCGCGGTTTTGCTCGGATTTGACCACAGGCGCTACCACAGATTAACCACCGTGGCAGCGAGCCCATGTGATGTCATCAAGCTATCACAGCATGGATGACGACGACCGGCATGAAGCCGATCATCACCGCCCAGAAGCAGAATGCCGCGACCATCGCGAAATCCCGCGCGGTTTCCCGCAAGGCACTGCGTGTCCGAACGCTCATGGTTTCCCGCCCCCGTTCTTTTGTGGTTGGTGGGAATCCAATACGCCCGACGTCTTAAGGTTGGCGCCGTGACGGACCGCAACAGTCGAGCGGCTCGGTTCACTCCGCCTTAACCAGGCGAAGTTCGCGGGCCTTCGATCGAAGCGCGATTTCCTGATCGAGCCGGAGCGCGAACTCGGCGCTGATGTCCACGATCGGTGAGCGCACTTCGGCGGAAGCGATCAGCCCGCTCCGCTTGAGCCAGTACTTGGCCGGCGCCGGGCTCGGCTCGACGAACAGGAGCCGCGTCAGTTCGGCGACGTCCTGCCAGGCGGCCGCAGCGGCGTCGCGGTTGCCGGCCTTCAGTTCGGTCAGCACCCGTGCAAATTGATCGGTTGCGACATGGGCCGACAGCAGGATGGCGCCATCAGCGCCGTCGGAAAGCGCATCGAAATATTGCGCGTCCTCGCCGGTCAGCACGCCGAAGTGCTCCGGCCGCCGCCGCAGCAGATCGATCGATTGGGCGCGATCGGCGCAGCAATCCTTCAGCCCCACAATGTTTGGATGTTCGGCCAGCGCGAGCAGCGTGTCATTGGAGATATTGACCGAGGTCCTATAGGGGATGTTGTAGAGCACGATCGGCCATGATGCGTGATCGGCGAGCTCGCGAAAATGCTGCAGCAGTCCGCGTTGCGACGGCCGCAGATAATAGGGCGCCGAGATCAGATAGCTGTCGATCGGCCATGCTGCGGTCTCATCCAGCATCTCCTTCATCGTTTCGGTGCTGGCGCCGGCGAGCCCGAGGCAGATCGGCATGATGCGGGGCATCGCTGCAAGCTCGCTGCGAACAGCGCTGACGAGATGCTCGAGCTCATCCATCGTGAGCAGCAAGCCTTCGCCTGACGTCGCCGCCAGGATGAATCCGTCGACGGGGCCGTCAGCGTAATGGCGCACCAGTCGCCGTAACGAAACCTCGTCGATATGGCCGTCGCGGAACGGCGTTACCAGCGGCAGCCACAGGCCTCGCAACCGGGTTCGAAGGTCGTACATGTCTCCATCTCCTTTGGGTTGAAGCGCCGGAGACGGGGCAACAAAAAAACCCCGCAACACGGCGGGGTCTTTTGATCGGGCAGAAAACGAAAGCTGTTATCGCGCGCGCCGATCCGAAGGCCCCGGACGGGAGCCTTTTTTCGACGAGAAAACTGCGCACGAATTTGTGATCATGCGTGCATGATGAGTGCGATCGCGAAGGCTGTCAACGGTGCGCGTTTCGCGTCGGCGTGACAATAACGCGCACGAAAGAAAGCAACGCACATGAAAAAAAGCCGGGCTCAATCGAGCCCGGCTTAAGGTATTGGCCACGTGAGGCCGACACAATCACCTTCCAAGAGGGATTACTGAGCTGCCGCGCCACTGGAGGAGGGGGACAAATGCGCAACGCGAATGCTCAGCGTGTCAAGATTATGGTCCCTGCCTGCGCCATGCAGCAACCGTCCAGGTCGCATGTCAGTCATGCGCTATCAGGAAGGCCAGCGCTGTGCCTTGCTCACCACGAAATCGCGGAACACCTGAACGCGCGCCACCGTTTTCAGTTCTTCGGGATAGACGAAATAGGTGTCGAGCTGGATCGAGTCGGATTCGCCGAACAATTGCACGAGCCGGCTGTTTTCCTCGACGAGGTAATCGGGCAGCGCGGCGATGCCGAGCCCCTGCTGGCACGCGCGCACCAGGCCCAGGATGCTGTTGACCTTGAAATAGGCCTCGCGCGGACCGCTTCCGTTGCGACCGGCTTCGATCAGCCAGCTGCGATTCTGCAGATGCTGCGGAACGTTGGAGTCGCCGAGCATGATGATGCGGTGCGAATCCAGCTCATCGAGCGTGCGCGGCGTACCGAAATGCTTGATGTATTCCGGCGAGCAATAAGCGTGGAAGCCCATCGAGAACAGCTTTCGCTGGATCAGGTCCGGCTGGGTCGGCTTGCGGGTGCGGATCGCAACGTCGGCCTCGCGCATCGACAGATCGAGATCCTCGTCGGTGACGATCAGCGAGATCCGGATCTCCGGATAGAGCGCGGTGAATTCGCCGAGCCGCGGGATCAGCCAGTTGATGCCGACGCCGGGCGTCGTGGTGACCTTGAGGTCGCCGCTCGGCCGCTCGCGGCTGTCGGTGAGCTTGGCGCGCGCCGCCTGCAGCTGCATGAACACGTCATGCGCGGTGCGGAAGAGCAGGTCGCCCTGTTCGGTCAGGATCAGGCCGCGCGCATGTCGGTGGAACAGCGAGACCGACAATTCCTGTTCGAGCGCGCTGACCTGGCGCGAGACCGCCGACTGCGAAAGTCCAAGCTGCTCGCCGGCATGCGTGAAGCTGCCCGCTTCCGCCGCTGCGTGAAACACCTTCAGCTTGTCCCAGTCCATGTCCGTAAATCCGTCGCGTGTTCGAGCCATCAGTTCATTCCGCCGCCGCACGTTCGCTGGCGCGCAGTGCCAGGAATCGCTCGGCTTCGAGAGCGGCCATGCAGCCGAGGCCGGCGGCGGTGACCGCCTGCCGGTACACTTCGTCCGCTACGTCGCCGGCCGCGAACAGGCCGGGCACCGAGGTCGCGGTCGAGTTCGGTGCCACCTCGACATAGCCGGACGGTTTGAGCTTGACCTGGCCGACCACGAGGTCGGTCGCCGGCGCGTGCCCGATCGCGATGAAGACGCCGTCGGCGGGCACTTCCGTGAGCTTGCCCGTCTTGACGTTCTTCAGCCGGACATGGGTGACCTTGGGGGGCTTTTCCTCGCCGTGGATCTCGTCGATCACGCTGTCCCAGATCACCTTGATCTTGGGATGCTTGAACAGGCGATCCTGCAGGATGCGCTCGGCGCGGAAATGATCGCGCCGATGCACCAGCGTCACCTTCGAGGCGAAATTGGTCAGAAACAGCGCTTCCTCGACCGCGGTGTTGCCGCCGCCGACCACCACGACCTCCTTGCCGCGGTAGAAGAAGCCGTCGCAGGTCGCGCAGGCCGAGACGCCGAAGCCCTTGAACTTCTCTTCCGACGGGATGCCCAGCCAGCGCGCCTGGGCGCCGGTGGCGAGGACGACGGTATCGGCGAGATAGACGTCGCCGCTATCGCAGGTCAGGCGAAAGGGCCGATGCGACAGCTCCAGACTGGTGACGAGATCGGTGACGATCTTGGTGCCGACATGGGCCGCCTGCTTCTCCATCTGCTCCATCAGCCAGGGCCCCTGGATGACGTCGGCAAAGCCTGGGTAGTTTTCCACGTCGGTGGTGATGGTGAGCTGGCCGCCCGGCTGGATGCCCTGGATCAGGACTGGTTCCAGCATCGCCCGCGCGGCATAGATGGCTGCCGTGTAGCCCGCCGGCCCCGAACCGATGATGACGACCTTGGCATGGATGGGAGCTGGCATGGGTGGGGGTCTCGCAGGCGGGGTTTGGATCGGCGCTTAGGTGGGCCCCTTGGGCGAAAACGGCCCGGAAAGGCATCGCGGCGGCACCGAAAGTGTCAAATCCAAGTCTAAGGTATCTGGCTAGCCATGCAAGAATTGCAATCCATATCGGCGAATTTTCCCCTCACAGGTCCGAAATGGCGCGGTGCACGCGCAATAAAATTGCGCAAGCTGCCGGAGCTGGGCTAAGAGAATACCGGCCTGGGCCGGCTTTTTTCCGGCTGCCAGAAAAACTTTAACCGGAACCCGAATTAACGTGTCGAAGAATCTAGACGAGATCGATCTCAAGATCCTGAGCGAGATCCAGGCCGACGGCCGAATCACCAATGTGGAACTCGCCAAGCGTGTGGGCATCTCGCCGCCGCCCTGCCTGCGCCGTGTCCGGGCGCTGGAAGAGGAGGGCTATATCCAGGGCTATCGCGGTCTGCTCGACCCCCGCAGGCTCGGATTCGACGTCACGGTGTTCGCTGCGGTGCATCTGTCGAGCCAGGCCGATTCCGACCTGCGCGCCTTCGAGGAATTCGTGCGCAAGGAGCCGCTGGTGCGCGAATGCTGGATGCTGTCCGGCGAGGTCGATTTCATCCTGAAATGCGTTGCGCCCGACATGGCGACCTTCCAGGACTTCGTCACCCATCTCACCGCCGCGCCGCATGTGCGCAACGTGCGAACCTCTCTCGTGCTGCATAGTTCCAAATATGAAGCCGCGGTGCCCCTGGAAGTGAAGGGACGGGGATAGGTCACCGTCGTCCCGGGGCAGTGCCTCGGCATCGGAACCCCGAATGACGGGATTCTCAGGTGCGCAGTTGCGCACCTGGCTTTGCTCATTTCATTCGTGCCGGGACTGCCCTGCCTAGTCAGCCCTGCCTGGTCAGCCCTGCCTGGTCAGCCCTGCTTGGTCAGGTCTTCTTGCCGATCATGGCGTCGACGCTGATCGGACCGCCACCCGCCGTGCAGAGATAGAGACAGGCGAAGCAGAATGCGATCGCCGCGGTGCCGCCATTGACGAGGGGATGAAACGCGCCGGTCTTGGAGACGTGGCCGATGAAATAGGCGAAGGCCATTTCGCCGGACAGGATGAACGCCACGATGCGCGTGAACAGCCCGAGCAACAGTAATCCGCCGAGAATGAGCTCGATCCAGCCGGCCGCCTGGATCAGCGGCGGGATGTTGGCGAAATAGGGCAGCACGGGGAATTTGAGGATCTTGGCGACACCGTATTGAAACAATAGCAATCCGGTGACGAAGCGAAACAGGCTCAGCGCCAGCGGTCGCCATTTCGAGAACATTTCATCCATGTCGTCTGCCCCTCAGGTTGATCCCCATGACTTATGCACTACTGCAATCGCCGGTGCTGGTCACCGTCGCGTGAGGTCAACACCTGTGGAGCGGAATAATTCCCAGTGCTTGCCGCACCGTGCGCTGGCGGCGCAACAAGAAGCCGCGTCGGATATGGCGCGGCTTCTTGCGAGCTGGAGGCCGAAAATATTCAGCGCCACTCGACCTTGGTGATCTCGTAGGCCTTGCCGCCGCCGGGCGTGTTCACCTCCACCGAGGCGCCCTTCTTCTTGCCGATCAGCGCGCGCGCCAGCGGCGAGGCGATGGAGATCTTGCCCTTCTTGATGTCGGCCTCGACCTCGCCGACGATCTGGTACACCGCCTTCTTCTCGGTGTCCTCGTCGACCAGCGTCACGGTCGCGCCGAACTTGATGGTGTCGCCGGAGAGTTTCGTGATGTCGATGATGTCGGCGCGCGCGAGCTTGTCCTCGAGCTCGGCAATCCGGCCTTCATTATGCGACTGCTCTTCCTTCGCGGCATGATATTCCGCGTTCTCCGAAAGGTCGCCATGCGAGCGCGCTTCCGCGATGTGCTCGATAATGCGTGGGCGATCCACCGACTGACGATGCTTCAACTCGTCCGTCAGCGCGGCATAGCCGACCGAAGTCATCGGAACCTTTTCCATCATCTTTCTTGTCCTTCAATCGCGCGGGCACCTTGCGACCTGCGCGACACGCTTGGCAGATCAGGCCGTCGGGGCTTTATGGAAGCCTTTTGGCCCAGTCATTCCGGGCCCTTGGAGGGACCGTTTCAACTTTCGTACGGGGCGGTGAGTTCCAGCCTGCGGGCTCAGTTACCAATCATTTAGCCGGCGCTTTGCGGCCGGCTAGTGATCAGTTCTCGGAAAAATAACTCTGCAATGTGCGGACCTCAAGGTCCCCGCCCAGATAGGCGTGGATGCCCTGAGCGGCCGCCACGGCACCAGAAAGAGTGGTGTAATATGGCACTTTATGCAAGAGGGCAGCACGTCGCAACGAGCGGCTGTCGGCAAGCGCCTGCGGACCCTCGGTTGTATTGAAAACGAGCTGGATGTCGCCGTTGGTGATGGCATCCACGATGTGCGGCCGGCCTTCCAACACCTTGTTTACCTTTTCAGCAGGCACGCCGTGATCGGTCAGGAAGCGCTGTGTTCCCGAGGTCGCCATCACCTTGAAGCCGAGCGAGAACAACAGCCGCACCGCTTCCGTGACGCGCGCCTTGTCGATCTCGCGCACCGAGACGAACACGGTGCCACGGCGCGGCACGCGTGTCCCGCCGCCGAGTTGGCTCTTGGCGAAAGCGACTTCGAAGGAGCGGTCGAGGCCCATCACCTCGCCGGTCGAGCGCATCTCCGGGCCGAGCACGGTGTCGACGCCGGGGAAGCGCGCGAACGGGAAGACGGATTCCTTGACGCCGACATGCTTCAGCGCGGGCTTCTTCAACTTGAAGTCGGCGAGGCTTTCGCCGGCCATGATGCGCGCCGCGATCTTGGCGACGGGCATGCCGATCACCTTGGCGACGAACGGCACCGTGCGCGAGGCGCGCGGGTTGACCTCGAGCACGTAGATCTCGCCGTCCTTGATCGCATATTGCACGTTCATCAGCCCGACCACGTCGAGGCCGAGCGCGAGCTCGCGGGTCTGACGCTCCAACTCCTCGATCATCTTGGCGTCAAGCGAATGCGGCGGCAGTGAACAGGCCGAATCGCCGGAATGAATGCCGGCCTCCTCGATGTGCTCCATGATGCCGACGATGAAGGTGTCCTTGCCGTCCGAGAGGCAATCGACGTCGATCTCGGTGGCGTCGGAGAGATAGCGATCGAACAACAGCGGGTTCTTGCCGAGCACGGTATTGATCTGCCCGGTCTTGTCGTTCGGATAGCGGGCCTTGACGTCGGCCGGCACCAGCTCAGGCAGGGTGTCGAGCAGATAGTCGGAGAGCTGGTTCTCTTCGCGGATGATCTGCATGGCGCGGCCGCCAAGCACGTAGGACGGGCGCACGACCAGCGGCAGGCCGAGATCGGCGGCGACGAGGCGCGCCTGCTCGACCGAATAGGCGATGCCGTTCTTCGGCTGCTTCAGATGCAGCTTGTCGAGCACCCGCTTGAAGCGGTCGCGGTCCTCGGCAAGGTCGATCGCTTCCGGCGAGGTGCCGAGGATCGGCACATCAGCCGCTTCCAGCGGATGGGCCAGTTTCAAGGGCGTCTGCCCACCGAACTGCACGATCACGCCATGCAGCGTGCCGTTCCTGCGCTCGGTATCAACGATCTCAAGCACGTCCTCGACCGTCAGCGGCTCGAAATACAACCGGTCCGCGGTGTCGTAGTCGGTCGATACCGTTTCCGGATTGCAGTTGATCATGATGGTCTCAAAGCCGGCATCATCCAGCGCGAAGCAGGCATGACAGCAGCAATAGTCAAACTCGATGCCCTGGCCGATCCGGTTCGGCCCGCCACCGAGGATGATGACCTTCTTCTTGTCCGAGGGCGCGCTTTCATCCGCAAGGGCGCCCGCGAACGGCGTCTCATAGCTCGAATACATGTAGGCGGTGGGCGAGGCGAACTCCGCCGCGCAGGTGTCGATGCGCTTGAACACCGGGCGTACGCCGAGCGCGTGGCGCTTGGCTCTGACGTCGGCCTCGGTCGTCTCGGAGAGCACCCCAAGCCGCGCGTCGGAAAAGCCCATGGCCTTGAGCTGCCGCATGCCGAACGCGTTGTTCGGCAGGCCATGCTTGCGGACCTTGGCCTCCATCTCGACGATGCCGCGCATCTCGGCGAGGAACCACGGGTCGATCTTGCAGGAATTGAAGATGTCCTCGTTCGACCAGCCAAGCCGCATCGCCTGTGCCACCTGCAGGATGCGGTTCGGCGTCGGCGTGCCGAGGGCGGCGCGGATCGCGTTCTTGTCGTCGCCGCGCCCGAGGCCCTCGATATCGATCTCGTCCAGGCCGGTCAGGCCCGTCTCCAGGCCGCGCAGCGCCTTCTGCAGGCTCTCCTGGAAGGTGCGGCCGATCGCCATCACCTCGCCGACCGATTTCATCGAGGTGGTCAGCGTGGCGGAGGCGCCGGGGAATTTCTCGAATGCGAAACGCGGGATCTTGGTGACGACGTAATCGATGGTCGGCTCGAACGAGGCCGGCGTCGCGCCGCCGGTGATGTCGTTGGCGATCTCGTCGAGCGTATAGCCGACTGCAAGCTTCGCCGCGACCTTCGCGATCGGAAAACCGGTCGCCTTCGAGGCCAGCGCGGACGAACGCGACACGCGCGGGTTCATCTCGATCACGACCATGCGTCCGTCAACCGGGTTGATGCCGAACTGCACGTTGGAGCCGCCGGTCTCCACCCCGATCTCTCGCAACACCGCGATCGAGGCATCGCGCATGATCTGGTATTCCTTGTCGGTGAGCGTCAGCGCCGGCGCGATGGTGATGGAATCGCCGGTGTGCACGCCCATCGGATCGAAATTCTCGATCGAGCAGATGATGATGCAATTGTCCTTCCTGTCGCGCACCACCTCCATCTCGAACTCTTTCCAGCCGAGAACGGATTCCTCGATCAGCACCTCGTTGGTGGGCGACGCATCGAGCCCGCGCTCGATGATATCAAGGAATTCCTCCTTGTTGTAGGCAACGCCGCCGCCGGTGCCGCCCATGGTGAAGGAGGGGCGGATGATCGCGGGCAGGCCGATCTCGGACAGCGCCATCAGCGCCTCGGCCAGCGCCTGCTGCTGATAGCGCTTGCGCCGCTCGTTCTCGCCGGCGGCCCATTGCCGCTCGAACTCCTCGAGCGCGGCGCCTGAGAATTTTTCGCGGTCGGCGAGATATTTGTCGCGATCGGATTTCTTCAGGGCCGTGGCGTTGGCGAGCCGCGACTTCGGCGTCTGCAGCCCGATCTTCTCCATGGCGTTGCGGAACAGCTGGCGGTCTTCCGCCTTGTCGATCGCATCGGCCGTGGCGCCGATCATCTCGACATCGAATTTGGCGAGCGTGCCCTGCCGCCGCAACGAGAGCGCGCAGTTCAGCGCGGTCTGCCCGCCCATGGTCGGCAGCAGCGCAAAGCCGCCGGGAATGACGTGACGTTCCTTCTCGATGATTTTTGCGACGATCTCGGGCGTGATCGGCTCGATATAGGTGGCGTCGGCCAATTCCGGATCGGTCATGATGGTTGCCGGATTGGAATTGACCAGGACGACCCGGTACCCTTCTTCCTTCAACGCCTTCACCGCCTGCGTGCCGGAATAGTCGAATTCGCAGGCCTGGCCGATGACGATCGGGCCCGCGCCGATGATCAGGATGGTGGAGATGTCGGTTCGTTTGGGCATCAGCTCTCAACAGATGTGAATTGGGCACAAAAAAAGGGCGCGCCGGCCGCGCGTCCCTCAAGCTACAGCGTGAGGAAGGCCCTCGCGCGCGGGCCGTCTTTAGACCAGATTCTTGAGGGGTAAAAGGGTTTTAGCGGCCCAATCAACCGCCATTTGAAGCAATTTTGCCAGGGCAGGGGCCGGATCGAGCCCCGCCTTCGCTCTTTCGAGCTACGGCGCGGCAGCCTTCGCCGCGAAGCGCTTGCCGAGCCGAAGCTGCGGAGCAGCGAAGGCTGGTGGAGACCCGGCCTGGATTTGAACCAGGATAAAGAGCGATGCACCGCCCCCGCGTGGCCATTCCGCCACCGGGCCGGGGCGATCATCGCCCATACGGCGGCCGATGGCCATCTCTTCCGGTGTTAACCCTAACCGACCGGCGTCCGTGCTGCCGCCGGCCGGGCCACCAGCGCAGGGTGCGCCACATAGGTCATTCGCCAGGGGTTGTGGCCGATATTCTGCTGGGCACGGGAGGCCGTGAAGCCGGCCTTTGCCAGTTTGGCGGTGATTTCATCTTCGCCGTAGCGCGTCAGCCCCACCTTGGCGCGCAACTGCCGGTAATCCGACAGCGCGGTCGAAAGCAGTCCGATCAGTGCATCTTTCAGGAATCCGTGCTTCGCCGCAAAGCGCAGCAGCGCGATGACATCCGCCGGCATGCCCACTTTGGGACGCAGGATGTCGCCGAGCACCAGCCGGCCCGACGGCTTGAGCAGGCGGCGGATGATGGCGAGCGCCGCATCCAGCTCCTCCGGCGTCATGTATTGCGCGACCGAGTTCATCACCACGAGATCGATTGATCTCTCTTGCATTTTCCGGACGTCTTCCAGCGAGCGCACCCGGATCCTGGTGTTCGGTGCAAAGCGCGAGATCAGCCGCCCGCGGACGCCGGGCGCGGGCTCGGCAAGGATCAGCATGCCGCAGGCATCCGCCACCCTGGCCGCCGACAGCGCTTCCCCGCAGGAATAATCCAGCACCACCGCATCCCTGGAGGAGATGTAGCCGATGATGTCGCGCGCGATGGCCGCGAAATGCAGATCGCGATGCCGCT
>Ga0153954_1001407_pt1 | contig 13002 bp, 14 predicted proteins | sample TSFL038MetaG_FD_102277 | JGI IMG/M metagenome (GOLD analysis project Ga0153954, IMG submission 102277) | Attine ant fungus gardens microbial communities from Florida, USA - TSFL038 MetaG | ecosystem: Host-associated > Fungi > Mycelium > Unclassified | place: USA: Florida, Wekiwa Springs State... | reverse complement strand
CCGGTGTTGAGCCACAGGCCGAGGACGCGCTCCTTGCGCAGCACGGTCTCGTGTCCGGGCGGGCCGGCCACCACCACGACCACCTCGCCGGGCGGGTCGAGCATGCCGAACAGCAGCAGGCTCTCGCCCTGGAAAGCCGAGGTGATCGACACCCGCGCCTGGGAGAAGTCCATCACCAGGTCGGGCATGGCGGGCTCGGCCGGGACCGATGGCGGCATGGTCGAATCGACCGGCCCGCCGATGGTGGGCGGCGGCAGGGGATGCGGCGCATCGGGCCGCTGGGCCTGGGCCAGGGCGCCCGTCGCGCCGGCGGCGAGGAGCAGGATGAGACAGAGCAGCCGGCTCATGGTCCCGCCTCGCGCTGGCCCAGCGAATAGGGCGAGGCCGGTGTACGCAGCAGCTCGACCAGGAGCTCGGCCGCCACGGCCAGGACCAGTACCGCCATCAGGGCGCGCAGCACCACGCCCGGCAGGCGGGCGGCGACACGGGCGCCGATCGGCGCGCCGATCACGCCGCCCAGAATCAGGAGCAGCGCCAGGACGACATCGACCGTGCCGTTGGTCGTCGCCTGCAGGAACGTGACGTTGGCCGCCACGAACAGGATCTGGAAGTTGGAGGTGCCGATCACGACGGTCGTCGGCATGCCGAGCAGGTAGATCATGGCCGGCACCAGCACGAAGCCGCCGCCCACGCCCAGGATCGCCGACAGCACGCCGATGGCGAAGCCCAGCCCCAGCGGCAGCAGCGCGCTGATATAGAGCTTGGACTTGTAGAACCGCATCTTGAACGGCAGGCGATGCACCAGATAGTGCGTGTGCAGCTTGCCGCGCGGCGCTTCGGGATTTCGGCGCGTCTTGAACCAGGTGCGCGCGCTCTCGAACAGCATCAGCGCCCCGATCGCCGACAGCATCACCACGTAGAGCACGGCGATCACGAAATCGATCTGGCCGATGCGCTTCAGGTAGGTGAACAGCGTGACGCCGGCGGATGAGCCAACCATGCCGCCCAGCAGCAGGATCAGGCCCATGCGCAGATCGACGTTGCCACGCCGCCACTGGACCTGGAGCGAGGAGATCGAGTTGGCCACGACCTGGTTGGCCTGGCTCGCCACCGCGACGGCGGGCGGGATGCCGACGAAGATCAGGAGCGGCGTCGCCAGGAACCCGCCCCCCACGCCGAACATGCCGGCCAGCAGACCGGCGGCACCTCCCAGCGCCAGCAGGATGAAGATGTTCATCGACTGCTCGGCAATGGGTAGGTAGATCTCCACGCCCGACCTTACTTCTGCAGGATGCCGCTGATTTCGCGCAGCTGGGTGCGCGCGCGCAGCAGATAGAAGCCCTGCGCCGCCAGGTGATTGGGGACCAGCAGTCCATCGGGATAGCCGTTCCACACGACCCACGGATGCAGCTCGGCCGCGACCCGGAAAGTCTCGACCGTCTGGTTCCAGGCATTGGTGAGATCGCGGTCCTTGATGACGTTCTGGAAGTCGGCGCCCAGCTCGCGCATCAGCAGGTAGTTGGCGTAAAGCCGGCCCTTGTTGAAATAGAAGATATCGTCGCAGTGCATGTCGAACAGATCGCCGGCCTTCTCGATGATCTGCCGATCGCTCACCGCCGAATCGGAACCGATGTCGTTGGCGATGCGATCGATCAGCGCCTGCAGATTGTCCGCCCGGCGCTCGAACACCGCCTGTCCCGCCGCCACGCGCTTGTTGTAGGCGATCAGCTTCTGGCGGCCGGCCCGATATTTCGCGGCCGACGTCGCTGTCGGCATGAGCGAGACCGACGGCTGCCACAGCCAGATGTTGGGCTGCTCATTGAGGAAGCCGCGTGCCTGGTCGAGATCGGGATCGACCTGGCTCGAGCCGCGCGTGCGGCCGACCTGGTCCATCAGCTCGGTGGCGAAGCGGCCCAGCGCCGCGATGATGCCGCGCTGATAGTTCGGCATGTTGTCGAGGATGGCGGCCGGCGCGAAGAAGGGCTGCATCGGCGTCCATTGATGGACGTCGACCTCGCGGTGCACCAGATCGGCGGCCACGGCGACGGCACGACTCTCGCCCGGCGTCACGTTCTGCGGCGCGAACTGCGGATCGTCGTCGATGTCCTGGATGATCAGCGCGCCGATCGGGTAGTAACAGGCCAGCAACACGACAATCACGATCAGCCCCCCGCGGACGAGACGCCATCGGCCGCGCGACACGGCGGTGCCCGTTGCCGCGGCCGAGTTTGCCGGGCGAAACCGCAGCCGCTGACCGAGACGCCGCCACCATGACGCTCGAGGCGGCGGCGTTGAGCCGTGATCGGGTTCGAAGGTCATGACGGAGAGTACCTCAGCCGCCATCGTGATCGAAGCACTACGCGATACGAACGGCACTTTGGCGTAAAGAACGAGATGCTAGAGTGCCGCCATGGCACTCGATCCCGAAACCCAACGACTCCTCGATCTCATGGCCGCGGCCAACCGCCCGGCTTGGCATACGCTCAGCCCACACGCCGCGCGTGAGGCCTACCTGTCGCTCCGGCCCGCCGCGCAGGGCCCACGCCCCGACGGCATCGCCGTTGCCAATCGCAGCATCCCCGGTTCCGGCGGCAACATTCCCGTGCGCTTCTATCGCCCCGAGACGGCGGCAATCGACGCGCGCCTGCCCGCCCTCGTCTACGCCCATGGCGGCGGCTGGGTGTTCGGCAATCTCGAGAGCCACGACGTGCTGTGCGCCCAGCTCGCCATCGAGGCGGGCATCTCGGTGGCGGCGATCGACTATCGCCTCGCGCCCGAGACGCGCTTTCCCGGCGCCTTCGACGATGTGATCGCGGTGCTGAAGTGGGTCGCCGCGCACGGCCCGTCCGTCGGCATCGACCCCAACCGCCTCGCCATCGGCGGCGATAGTGCCGGCGGCAATCTCGCCGCGGCGGCCGCCCTCTGGGCACGCGACAACAAGGGCCCGAAACTCCGGATGCAGCTTCTCGCCTATCCCGTGCTCGACGCGGTCGATCGCACCGAGTCCTATCGTCTCTTCTACGAGGGCTACGGGCTCGGCGGCGAGACGATGGAGTGGTTCTTCGACCACTACGCGCCCGACAAGGCGACGCGTGGCGACTGGCGGCTCTCGCCCATGCGCGCCAAGTCGCTCGCCAACCTCGCCCCGGCGCTGGTGGTCACCGCCGGCTACGACCCGCTGCGCGACGAAGGCCGCGCCTACGCCTGGCGCCTCCAGAAGGAAGGCACCGTCGCCGACCTCGTCGAGTTCGGCGGCATGCTGCATGGCTTCCTCAGCTCACCCATGTTCCTCCACGGCGCGCGGCGCGGCACGGCGCTGTGTGCGGCGGCGTTGAGAGAGGCGTTGGTGTTGCGCGGACAGTAAAGCAGGACGAAAAACTGAACCGCGCGAAGCGACTTACGGCAGGAGCGTCAGCCCAGCGACATAGCGGAAACAGAGCCCGGCAACGAAGTTGGAGCCAGCAGCATGGGCAATCGATAGGACTCCTTTCAGTTCCGCCGGATGCAGTCCGGACTGCGAGAGCGTAAGGAGAACCAGGGCGAAGACCGTAGCGAACCACAAGGCATTGCAGGCTGCCGTGATGTCCTTGCCACAGCTTGCGTCGCGAAAGCGGACGCCTCCGTCACCCGCGCTACGCTCGCGTCCTGCTGGAATGGATGGAGCACGAACATCGCGCATGGTTCTGAAGATATTGTCACGAAGGGCGTGTGCTGTGAGAGACCGCGCAGGCCACGTCGAGCCCCAATACCTTGGAAGAGAGTGGCCACTCGCCCGTTTTGATTTACGTTGAACACCATGCGATGGGGTCGGTGATGTCGAACGAAGTAAGCGCTCTATTCGACCGCTGGGAGCGGGTCTGGCACGAAGGCCAATACGATCTTGTCCCGAGTTGCGTTGGACCAAACTACATCCGGCACGATGAAAACGGCGACCGGTCCGTAACGCGAGAAGCGTACGCGGCCGAGCTGGCGGGGGTTCACAAGGACCGGCCTGGTATCCGCGTCGTCGTGTACGATCATTCGTTCACGGAAGATCGCGCCTGGTTTCGGTTCTCATTCCAGTGGCCCGATCCCAAGAGCGGAGAAAAGCAAAGTCGGGCGGGAATGCAGAGCTACCGTATCGAGGACGGCAAGCTCGTCGAGACCTGGATCACGATGCGCGCCCTTGGCACGTCATGGACGGATGCCGCGCAGGAACACTGGACGAGCCAGAAAAAGTAGAAGCGCCCTGAACTCACCTGCCCGAATTGCGCGAACGGTTTGCGCAATTACGGCACCTACTTAGTCAGGCCCGCAGAAAGAATTAGGATCTCTCGCTCTGAGCTCGAGATGACAAAGGTTTTGTCATCCCGAGGCGAAGCCGAGGGATCTTTCGCGATCGACTTACCGGAACACGTCCTTGCGGTGACGCACCTCGGCGAAGACGTCGACCGGGCTCTTGCCGACCATGCCGACGGCCTTCTGCACGCCCGGCAGATCGGCGCGCAGGAAGGGGTTGGTCTGCTTCTCCTCGCCGAGGAGGCTCGGCACCGTCGCCTCGTCGCGGGCGCGGGCGGCGTCGATGCTCGCGCGGCGCGCCAGGAGCTGCTGGTTGTCGGTCTCGATGGTGACGGCGAACCTGGCGTTCGACTGTGTGTACTCATGCGCACAGAAGACACGCATGTCGTCGGGCAGCGCACGCAGGCGCTCGAGCGAGTGCCAGAATTGCTGCGGCGTTCCTTCGAACATCTTGCCGCAGCCGAGCGCGAAGATCGTGTCGCCGCAGAACAGCGCACGCTGATCGCGGAAGGCGTAGGCGATGTGGCCCGACGTGTGACCTGGGATGAAGAACACCTCCGACTCGGCCTCGCCGAAGCGGAAGCGATCGCCGTCCTCGACGGGGATGTCGATGTCGGGGATGCGGGCCTTGTCGCGGCCGTGCGCCACGATCTTGCAGCCCGTCGCCTGCTTGATCTCGCGGTTGCCGCCGATGTGGTCGCCGTGGTGATGCGTGTTCAGGATATGGGTGATCTTCCACTGCCGCCGCTCGGCTTCGGCCAGCACGGGCGCGGCGACGGCGGGGTCGACCACGCCCACGCAACCACTCTGCGGCTCGCGCATTAGCCATACATAATTGTCGCTCAGGACGGGGATTCGGACGATTTCCAGGCTGGTGCTCATACGGGGACCCTAACAAAGCAGCCTTGCAACCGCCAATGGCTGCGACGGCGCGGTTTCTGCTAGGATAACGATATGTGGACGGATGTCCTCGATCTCAACGAATTTTACGGCACGACCCTCGGTCAGATGACGGTTCGGTTGCTGCGCGCCCGCCTGCGCGAGGTGTGGCCGAACGTGCGCGGCGAGACGGTCCTCGGCCTGGGCTACGCCACGCCCTTCCTGCGGCCATTCCGCGAGGAAGCCGAGCGTACGCTGGCGTTCATGCCGGCCCAGCAGGGCGTCGTCCGCTGGCCGCGTGAAGGCGGCAACCTGACGTCCCTGGTCGATGAGCTCGACCTGCCGCTGCCCGACCGCTCCGTCGATCGCGTGCTGTTGGTCCATGCCGTCGAGTGCACCGAGCAGCTGCGGCCTTTCCTGCGCGAGATCTGGCGCGTGATGGCCGATGGCGGCCGATTGATCACCGTCATGCCGAGCCGCGGCGGCCTGTGGTCCCAGCTCGACCGCTCGCCCTTCTATCAGGGCAATCCCTATTCTCCCGGGCAGATCAACGCATTGCTGCGCGCCAACATGTTCGCGCCGATGCGCCAGACGCGGGCGCTCTACATGCCGCCCACCCATTCGCGCCTGATGCTGCGCATGGCGCCGACCGTCGAGCGGTTCGGCCAGCGCTGGCTCGGCCGCTTCGCCGGCGTGAGCGTGATCGAGTCGGGCAAGCAGCTCTATGCCGGCATCGCCGAGCGGCATGCGCCGCCGGTCGCCGCGGTGCGGCCCAAGCTCCGTATCGCGAGCTCGCGCGACACGGGCCAGCTGACGGGAGCGGCGCGAAACAGCAAGGATGGCGAAGCGCCCGCCTCCTGATAGTTTCTCCGGATGAACATCGATCCCAAGGTCATCGCCCTGCTCGGCTTCGGCGAGGCAGGCTCCGCCATCGCGCGCGGCCTTGCCGCCGAAGGTGGCTGGCGCGGCCCCGTCAAGCCCGGCGACAATTCTCCGCGCCGCATGATCGCCATCGATCCCGCCCTCGACAAGGATGCGCGCGGTACCGCGCTCGGCAAGGAGGCGCGCCGGCTCGATGTGGCGATCGCCGACAGCTATACCGACGCCCTCTCGGAAGCCGACCTCGTGATCTCCGCCGTCCAGGGCGAGCATGCGCTCGAGGCGGCCAACTCTGCCGCCCGTTTCCTCAAGAAGGGCGCGCACTATCTCGATCTCTGCACCGTCACCGGCAAGATGTCGGACGAGGATCGCGGCGTCATCGAGGCCGCGGGCGGCCGCTACATTGACATCGCCGTGATGGGCGGCTTCTTCGCCTCGGGCATCAAGGCGCCCATGCTGGTCGCGGGCGCCGACGCCGAACCGACGGTTGCCTGGATGAATGCCAACGGCTTCGCCACGACCTATCTCGGACCGCGGCCGGGCAGCGCCTCGTCGGTCAAGATGCTGCGCTCGGTGATCTTGAAGGGCATCGAGGCGCTGGCCGTCGAATCCTTCGTCGCCGCCGAGCGCCAGGGCATCCTGAAAGAGGTGATGGCGTGCCTGGGCGACGTCGACGCCAAGACCTTCTCCGGCACGCTCGCCATGTTGATCCAGACGCACACCGTGCATGCCGAGCGGCGTTGGGAGGAGATGGGCCTCGTCGCCCGCACCTTGCGCGAGACCGGCGTCGATCCGCTGATGACGACGGCCATCGAGAAGAGCCATCGCCGCACCGTCGACGCGCACATCGCGCCGACTGACGGCAAAGTGCCGCCGCTCGACCAGGCGCTGAAGCTGCTGTCGGAGAATGTCGTCCGTGGCATCTGATGTCTTCGACAGGCTGGTCGCGCTGCTCGGCGAGGCCAAGGCCAGATTCCGCGTGATCGAGCACGAGGCCGAAGGCCGTTCGGAGAAGATCAGCGTCATCCGCGGCAACCGGCCGGACCAGGCGGCCAAGGCGATGGTGCTCGACGTGCGCGGCGGCGGTGGCGGCAAACGGTCGGTGCTGGCCATCCTGCCGGGCAGCCGCAAGCTCGACTTCAATGCCGTGGCGGCGCTCTTCGAGGCGCGCAAATGCGGCTTCGCCTCGCCCGAGACGGCGCAACACCTGACCGGCTGCGTCATGGGCGCCGTGCCGCCCTTCGCCCTCAGCCCCGATCTTGCCATCGTCGTCGACGAAGATCTGTTGGCGAACGACACGCTGTTCTTCAATGCCGGCCGGCTCGACCGCTCGATGGAACTCGACACCAGGGACTGGCTGGCCGTTGCAAGGCCGCGGGTCGCGCGTATCGCTGCCAAAGCCCAGGAATAGCCGCCATGGCCGATCAGCCTTCTCCCCTTCGCCAGCAGTTCGATCGCTGGTGGCCGCACCTCAAGCCTGTGCTCCTGTCGCTGGGCTTCGTGCTAGTGGTGCGGACCGTCCTGGCCGAGCCCTATCGCGTCCCCTCGCCGTCGATGGTGCCGACCCTGCTGGTCGGCGACGAGCTGATCGCCTCGAAGTTCCCCTACGGCTACGGCGAGTACTCCTCGCCGATCGGCCTGATGCCCGATTTCTCCGGCCGGCTGTTCAACCACACGCCGGAGCGTGGCGATGTCGTGGTCTTCCGCCTGCCGCGCGATCCCTCGACGACCTATGTGAAGCGCCTGATCGGCCTGCCGGGCGATCGCATCCAGATGCGCGCGGGCCGCCTCTACATCAACGACACGCTCGTCGAGCGGCGCCTTGTCGGTCCTTTCGCCAACGACGTCGGCGGCTACAACGTGCCCTCGACGCTCTATGTCGAGACGCTGCCCAACGGACGCGAGCATCAGATCGTCGAGATTTCCGACCGCGAAATTCACGACGATACGCCGGTCTACGTCGTGCCGCCGAAGCACTACTTCATGATGGGCGACAATCGCGACGATTCGCTCGACAGCCGCATCGCCGCCGCCGACGGCGGCGTGGGCTTCGTGCCGGAGGAGAACCTCGTCGCCCGCGCCGATGTGCTGCTCGTGTCGCGCGATCCCGCCGTCGACTGGCTCGACGTCGGCCAATGGGGCCATGCCTTCCGACTCGCCCGCACCTTCCTCCGCATCGACTGATCGCCGGCCGCCGCCCTGGCGCTTCGGTCCGGTCCACGAGGCCGATTTCGAACCGCTGCTCGCGCTGCGCGTCGAGGTGATGCGCGCGCATCTGGAGCGCGTCGGCCGCTTCACGCCCGAGCGCTCGCGCCGCGTCTTCCGGGGTCATTTCGACGAACCCGGCCTGCGCCTGATCACGGTCGGTGCGGAGACCGCTGGCTGCGTCGGCTTCCGCATCGGCCCCGAGGTCGTGACGATCGATTCCTTCTACCTCGCCGCCCGCTTCCAGAACGCGGGCCTCGGCTCGGCGATCTTCAGGGCATTGCTGGCCGAAGCCGACGCGCTCAGGAAGCCCGTGCGCCTCGAAGTCCTGAAACAAAGCCCCGCCGACCGCTTCTACCTCCGCCACGGCTTTGCCGCGGTCAGCGAAGGCGAGCACGACGTTTTGTTCGAGCGGCGTTTCCGTAATTCCGGCAGCTAGTCCCGTCGCAGCATGAACACCGCCTGCTCGCCGATCAGGTTGCTCAGCAGCGGTGGCAGGTGGATGGGGTTGCTGTTGCGATCGAGAACGATGGCGCGCTCGATGCGCACGCCCATGTCGCGGCAGAGCCCGCGGAAATCGTCGATGCTGCAGAGATGGATGTTGGGCGTGTCGTACCATTTGTGCGGCAGCGATGGCGTCTCGGGCATGCGGCCGCCGAACACGATCCTGAACCGCACCTGCCAGTGCGCGAAGTTCGGGAACGAGACGATGGCGCGCTTGCCGACACGCAGCATCTGCTCCAGCACGGCGCGCGGCTCGCGCGTCGCCTGCAAGGTCTGACTCAGGATGACGTAGTCGAAGGCGTCATCGGGATAGTCACGCAAGTCGGTGTCGGCATCTCCCTGGATCACCGGGAGACCGCTCGCGACGCAGGCATTCACGCCCGCCTGGGAAAGCTCGATGCCGCGGGCGTCGACATTCTTGGCAACCAGCGACGCGAGCAACGCGCCGTCGCCGCAGCCGATATCGAGCGCGCGACCGCTCTTCACCATGTCGGAAATGATCTGCAGGTCGACGCGAATGGGAGCCGCGATGCTCATTTGAGCCCCCTCGCCACGCCGGCGCCCTTCAGGAAGCCACCGAGCGTGCGGAACATCTCCGGCTCGTCGAGCAGAAAGGCGTCGTGGCCCTTGTCGGTCTCCACTTCGACGAAGGAGACGTTGGCCGCGGCGGCGTTCAGCGCGTGCACGATGGCGCGATTCTCACGCGTCGGAAACAGCCAGTCCGACGTGAAGGAGATCAGGCAGAAGCGGGTCGGGCTGCCCTTGAAGGCATTGGCCAGCACGCCCCCATGTGCGCCGGCGAGATCGAAATAGTCCATCGCCCGGGTGATGTAGAGATAGCTGTTGGCGTCGAAGCGATCGACGAAGGTCGAGCCCTGGTGGCGCAGGTAGCTCTCGACCTGGAAGTCGGCATCGAAACCGAAGCCCAGCGCATTGCGGTTCTGCAGGTTGCGGCCGAACTTGCGCTGCAGCGCCTGCTCCGAGAGGTAGGTGATATGCGCGGTCATGCGTGCGACGGCGAGGCCGCGCTCGGGCACCGTCCCGTGCAGGCGATAGTCGCCCCCCTTCCACTCGGGATCGGCCATGATCGCCTGGCGCCCGACCTCGTGGAAGGCGATGTTCTGCGCCGAGTGGCGCGCCGCGGTCGCGATCGGCACGGCCGCGAAGACGCGCTTCGGATAGCTCGCGGCCCATTCCAGCACCTGCATGCCGCCCATCGAGCCGCCGATCACGCAAAAAAGCTGCTCGATGCCGAGATGGTCGATCAGCGCCACCTGCGCCCGCACCATGTCGGCGACCGTCACCACCGGAAAGCGGAGGTTCCAGTATTGGCCGGTGGCGGGATCGCGGGCGAGCGGCCCGGTCGTGCCCATGCAGCCGCTCAGCACGTTGGCGCAGATGATGAAATAGCGCTCGGGATCGAGCACCTTGCCCGGCCCGATCAGGCTCTCCCACCAGCCGGGCTTGCCGGTCACGGGATTGGTGTCGGCGACGAACTGGTCGCCCGTCAGAGCATGGCAGACCAGCACGGCGTTCGACTTGGCCGCATTCAGGGTGCCGTAGGTCTGGTAGGCCACCCGGAAAGGCCCAAGATCGACGCCGCAGTCGAGACGCATCGGCCGCTCGACGCCCAAGACCGCGTGGCGGCATTTCGCCAAGGCCTTGCGCTCGGCATCGCTCAGATCGTCCTGCAGCTCGTCCAACACAGTGCTCTCCAAACGAAAAGCCCCCGACCGGAGGGCGGGGGCTTTTTCGAGCACTCCGACCTTTTAGCGGGGATTAACGTGGCCGCAAGCCGGTCGGCTCAAATTCCACGGAGCGTTTCTATAAGGGCGTCGACGCACGGGCGCAAGGCCCTGCCGAGGCTTTCCTTTTGCGCCCGCTGCCGGGACGTAGTATCGCCTCGCCCGCACAAGGTTTTCACTGGCTTCATGGACGCTCCCGACCTCGAACAGCTACGGCAGGAAATCGATGCCATCGACAGCGACCTGCACGGTCTCATCCGCCGCCGCGCTTCCCTGGTGGGGCGTATCGCGGCCACCAAACCCACCGGCACGCTGACGCTCCGGCCGGGCCGGGAAGCGCAGATCATGCGCAAACGGCTCGCCACCCACGACGGCAGCTTCCCGCCCGCGGCGGTCTTCCGCATGTGGCGCGAGATGGTGAGTTCGTTTGCGCTGATGCAGACGCCGAACCTGCGGATCGCCGTCTGCCGTCCGGCCGACCAGCCGGGCTACTGGGACGTCGCGCGCGATCACTTCGGCTGCCAGATCCCGATGGTGGGCTTCGCCTCGCCCGCCCAGGTGCTGGCCGAGGTAAGCGCCCATCCCACGACGGTCGGTGTCGTACCGGCACCGATCGAAGCCGACACCGCGCCCTGGTGGCCGTTGCTAGCCAGCGGCGAGCCGACCCTGCCCAACGTCGTCGCCCGCCTGCCCTTCCTCATCATGCCCAACGCCCGTGCGCGCGACATCTCGGCGTTCGTGCTGGCGCGCCTCGAGCCCGAAGAGAGCGGCGACGATCGCGGCCTGATCTCGATCGAGGCGCCGGAGGCGATCAGCCGTACGCGCATTTCCGGCGCGCTCACCAAGGCCGGGCTTCCGTCCTTCCTCTCGGCGCTGGACCAGGCTTCGGCCGGCGTGCATCACTATCTGCTCGAGCTGCCGCTGGTGATCGCCGATGGCGATCAGCGTCTGCGCAGTCTCGAGACGGCCCTGGGCCTGGATCGCGGCAGGGTCGCCGCGATCGGCGCCTATGCTGTGCCGGCCACTCCACGACCCTAAGGAGACTGCCATGAGCGCGCTCACCCCGCGTCCCGGCATCATGAAGATCGCGCCATACGTTCCGGGCAAGGACTCGGTCGACGGTAAGGAGCCGATCGCCAAGCTTTCGTCCAACGAGAGCGCGCTCGGTCCGTCACCGAAGGCGATGGCCGCCTATGCCAAGGCCGCGGCCGAATTGCATCGCTATCCCGATGGCGGCTCGGAGAAGCTGCGCGCAGCGATCGGCCGGCGCTACGGCCTCGATCCGGCGCGCATCATCTGCGGCTGCGGCTCCGACGAGCTGCTGAATCTCCTGATCCGCGCCTACTGCGGGCCGGGCGACGAGCTGGTCTACAGCCAGTACGGCTTCCTCATGTACCCGATCAACGCGCTGGGGGTCGGCGCAACGCCGGTTGCCGCGCCGGAGAAGGATTACCGCTGCGACGTCGACGCGATGCTTGCCAAGGTGACGGACAAGACGCGTATCGTGGCGATCGTCAATCCGAACAATCCGACCGGCAGCTACCTCACCAAGGAAGAAGTGCGCAAGCTGCACGCCGGCCTGCCGAAGAACGTGCTGCTGATCATCGACGCAGCCTACGCCGAGTATGTGAGTCGCAACGATTACGAGTCGGGCATCGATCTGATCGCCCAGGCCGACAACATCGTCATGACGCGCACCTTCTCCAAGGTCTATGCGCTGGGGGCGCTGCGCGTCGGCTGGATGTACGGCCCGCCCGAGGTGGTCGATGTGATCGGCCGCCTGCGCCAGCCGTTCAACGTCAACGCAGCGGCGCAGGCCGCCGCCGTCGCCGCGCTCGAGGATATCGCGCACACCGACGCCAGCCGCACCAACAATGACATCTGGCTGCCCTGGTTCGCCGCCGAGTGCACCAAGCTCGGCCTGAAGCCGTTGCCCAGCGTCGGCAACTTCATCTCCATCGGCTTCGGCACCAAGGAGCGCGCGGCCGCCGCCAACGACTGGCTGATGAAGGATGGGCTGATCCCGCGCATGATCGCGGGCTACGGCCTCCCGGAATTCCTGCGCATCACCATCGGCACCGAGAAGGAAATGAAGCTGGTGCAGGAAAGCCTCGCCCGCTTCGTCGCCCAATACAAATAAGGGGGCACAAATGAGCAGCGCCCCGACGCAACCGATGTTCGACAAGATCGCGCTGATCGGCATCGGCCTGATCGGCGGCTCGATCGCGCTCGAGGCCCGCAAGCGCGGGCTCGCCAAATCGATCGTCGCGGCGACGCGGCGCCCCGACACGGCGGCGAAGGCCAACGACCTGAAGCTCGTCGATCATTGCGGCACCGATCTCGCCGCCGCGGTGAAGGACGCAGATCTCGTCATCGTCTGCACGCCCGTCGGCGCCTGCGGCGAGGCCGCCAGAACAATCGCGCCCAGCCTCAAGCCGGGCTGCATCGTGTCGGATGTGGGCTCGGGCAAGCAGACCGTGATCGCCGACATGGCGCCGCACATCCCGAAGGG
>Ga0153954_1001406_pt1 | contig 13047 bp, 6 predicted proteins | sample TSFL038MetaG_FD_102277 | JGI IMG/M metagenome (GOLD analysis project Ga0153954, IMG submission 102277) | Attine ant fungus gardens microbial communities from Florida, USA - TSFL038 MetaG | ecosystem: Host-associated > Fungi > Mycelium > Unclassified | place: USA: Florida, Wekiwa Springs State... | reverse complement strand
CTTCTTTGCTGTCAACCAAACGTAGACAGCTTGCTTCGGTATGCACCTCGGACCACTTGAGACCAATTATTTCGCTGCGTCGGCAGCCGGTCAGAGCGATCTGGCGAATAATGTCGACAGTGGTGGTGTATTTCTCGTCCTTGGCTGCCGCGCGTAGCATCTCGCCTAGCGTTCGATATTCCGCTTCAGTCAGGCGGCGATTGCGGACATTGTCTTTCGGCTTGCGAATACCGTGGGCTGGATTGTGCTCGATGATGCCGGCTTCGACGGCATAGGAGAAGATGCCTCCGAGGAGACCAACGGTCCGCGTTGCGGTGCCCACGCCGCCGCGCACATTCGCTTTGCCACGAAGCTTTTTCGTCTTGATGCTTACGCGGGTCTTCCCGGCCATGATGTCCTTCAACACCCCGCTGACGTCCGCCTTGACGAGATCCTTGACGCGTCGCGTGCCGATCAGCGGGATGATGTGGCGATGGATGCGGCCGGTGTCTGTTACGATGGTCGTCGCCTTCTTCGGACGTCCGCGCTTGCCCAGCACGAGCCCCGCCGCCAAGTCCTTGAGATAGAGCTCGCACAATTCCTTGACGGTGATCGCCTTGTGGTCGAGCTGCCGCTCCTCAGCCGGGTTATCTCCCTGCGCCACCCGACCCAGCTGGATCCGGGCTTCCTTTCGGGCGAGCTCTGGCGTCCAGACGCCATGAAGACCGATGGTGTAGCGACGTGAGCGCCCGGCGGAGCGATACTGAATGAGGTAGCTGCGCTTACCCGACACGAAGACGCGCAGGCCAAACCCGGGCAGTTCGTCGTCCCAGACGACGTAGTCTTTGCTCTGCGGTTCGGCGGCCTCGACAACGCGCTTGGTGAGCTTAGCCACGGATTTTCTCCGGTCCGAAGCCCGTTTCCCGCGTAAGCACTACGTAAGCAGTTAGGGTAAAATCCAGGCGTACCGCAGGATACGGCTTACGGAGCCGAATTCTAGATTTCCAAGCAATTGTAGTAGGATGGCAAAACATCGGATGCCCTGGCGTTTTCCAGCGTAGGGCAGCCTAAATTGCTCCGAAGGCAAGACTCCTGTCAAGCGTGCGTTTGTGAGTGTCGAGAAAAAATGAGTGAAACCAAGCGATTGGCGAAACTCGAAGGAAGCAACAAAATCGCTTCCGTGGTCGCGGAAGCATCGCGGAAGCAAACTGAAGGGAGCGTGTGGAGTACGAAAGGCGACAATCGACGGGACGAAAGCCCGTGACGTTTGCGCTGATGTGAATGTCGGAATCGAGGTTGACCCCGGTCGGTCTCAGTCAGTATCCGAAGGCCAATGCACCCATAGCTCAGCTGGATAGAGCGCCACCCTCCGAAGGTGGAGGTCTCAGGTTCGAATCCTGATGGGTGCGCCACTTCCGAACAATACTGGGACCCCTGCGGGATCCATCTTTGCGATATCCGACCGCGAGCCTGGGCACCGCTCGGTCATCACGCTGCTTCGCCGAAGTGCGAAGATCAATCCAGCTGAACGCGCTGGCGAAGACCGCCGCAGCGCCCATTGTCACCCCAGCGCTCAAAACCCTAAAGCAGCGCCTCGGGCGACAAACCGATTTCATCATCACACCCCAAAGAAGAGCCTTACACTTCGAACCCCACTTTGCTCGCGGGCGTCTTCAAAACACATGCTCGCGCGATGACTGGATCAAATGCGCAAATGTTGTGGTTTGAATTGTTATGTGATGATCGCCCGACTGCGCGGAAACATAATGTGCTTCTTCGGGGCATTTCAACGTCCTCTCCAAGGCTCAATAGCCTACTTCAGGGAGGACCACTTTCCAGGGGGCAGACCACTGGATTTTCAGCGCCGTATTGTTTGGGCTCGGAATAGTCAGCTGCCGTCGGCGCAAATATTCCGTCTATCGACTGTACCCTCCTGCGCAATCAGATTAGCCGGTTTGTTCGAATGCAAACCTCAGCTTGATCGATTCTCGGCAGTCGCAGACGCGGGTGTCGCATCATCTCGGAAATCGACATAGGGGCTTGCTGAGTAACGGTCTCGGCATCAGCGCGGATTAGGGCGATGCGTTCGCGCATTGATCAGCGCGTCATTTGTTCAAAAACTGAACGATAATACAAAAGTAGAGGGTGCCGTCGCGGAGATCAGACGATCATCGTTCAGATAAAAGTTGCTGCGAGTGCGCCTGCCCACGTGTAAAATGGACTGAAGCTGGCTTCGAGCGAGTCACGTTTTCCTCGACACACTGCGGACGATGCGTCGCACGATCTCGGCCTGATCTTCGTCGATCTCCAACTCGCCCCGTGTGTCATAGGCGTTGCCGCCGCCGATCTTGTCCGCCTCAACGCGGCCGCGAAGTCGCCGGCATCGTCCAGGGCAACTCGACGACAAGAGAATTGGAGCTTTAGGCGGAGCGGTCCCGTCTCCGCCCATTATTTCTCTTCTCGCTGTCATGTACTGCGCCAGCACGTCCCGACATGAAATGCACATCGTCAGTGCCGTGACGTTCGTCTAACGTGCAGCTATTGCAATCTAAGCCCAAGCGGTTTCAATCGTCATCATGGCCGGATCTTCTAGGAGACTTCGCCGCAGGCGTACTTAAAGGGTCGATCATGGTTGAAAAGAAAACTGACGGCGCCAAGCCAGACCAATTTACCGAAGACACCGTGCCATGTCTGATGCAAGACCTGTCCGGCCTGCCGCCGTATCAGGCTGTTGCAGTCTTCTATGAAACTGTCGGTCAGGCCTTCCCTATCAAGTTGCTGGGCCCGGCCGATGCGCCAGTGCGCTACCGCGACGCCGCTTACATACTCAGCGACATGATGCTCTGCACCACGGATTTAGGAGCCGCTGAGGTCAACCGCTCTCGGGCGTTTGCCGCGCGCTCCGGCATCGACAGCTATGTCTTGTCGTTTCTCATACACGGGAAATCGGGGGTGCCGTCTTCGGGGACCGCAACGCAAGCCGGTGACCTCCTTGTCATGGACCTTGCCCAGCCCCTGCGGGTCATCGGAACCGAATGCAACACTTTCAGCCTCAGCATCTCGCGTCGCCTCTTGGCGCCCCTGCTCAAAGCCCCGGACGAGCAGAACATGCGAATTCTCTCCGGCAAAAACCCCTTGGTCGCGCTGCTGCATAGCTATCTGTGGGATTTATACGCGCGGATGTCCGATATGAATCTCGTGCAGGCGCAGGCCGCCGTTGCGCCGACCATGCAGCTTCTGGCTGCCGCTCTCAACGGCGCCGCGACTGAAGAAGCAGCAGGCAGCGTCCGGCAAGCGCAAGCTGAGCAAATCCGGCACTACATCAACGCCCGTCTGCTCGATCCCGGCCTGACCGTCGAATTCATCGCCGCCGCCTTCGGCATGTCGGCGCGAAAACTTCATTATCTGTTCGAGCCCCATGGCGGCGTCATCGCCTATGTGCAAAGGCAGCGCCTGCAACACGCGCGTGCCGCGATCGCCGATCCGATGCAGATGCGGCGCAGCATTCAGGACATCGCCGAAGACCACGGCTTTCATCATCGCAAGAACTTCATTGCCGCTTTCCGCCGGACGTTCGACATGACGCCGAGCGAGGCGCGTGCTTACGGGCAACGGCAGCGGCGCACGATGTCGGCACAGACCCGCTTTGCCCATCGGTGGGAATGGTATGGGCTGCATAGCCATTGACCGGTGATTTCCCGCCGCATCTTTTGCAGCCAGAACCACATTTTTTGCACTCAGCGCCACATCGGCGGTTCCCGGCGTTCAGCATCTCGTTTTCCAGAAGGTACTATTTGATTTTCCTCGGCAACCTGTCTTGAGAGAGAACTCTTTCGATGCTGGATGCACTCCCCCGCTTCCGATCGGAAGCGGGGGAGTGCATCATGAGGAATGACCTGAAGCCGACATCCGCCGGTGCCGTCTCTGTCCCGCGCCTTTGCGGGTGCGGTGCACCCGCGCGGCGCGGCATGGCGCAGCTGCTTCAGACTACCTCCGCGCTTACGCTGATGGCGTTGCTGAGCGCAGGGGCCGCGCAGGCGCAGACCTACAATGTGCCGGACGGTGGGAGCTTTTCCGGCATCGTTCTGCCCAATCCTAGCGATGGCGATACGATCAACCTTCAGGGCGCGACCGCTACAGGCGATGTTGCAGTGACCCTGCCTACGGGAGCGAACGGCCTCACCATCAACGGCGCGGCAGGCGGAAGCACGGTCACGATCGACAGCGGCACCCCCGGCACCAACGGCGCCTCGCTATTCACAAACGCCACCGGCAATCCTGTCATCCTGAACTTGACCGGCGGGCCTGTCATCTTCACGGGAGCCGATATCAGCGGCAACGGCGGGGTGCTTAGCACAACCGGCACAGTCTCCATCGCAGGCGCGTTCGCCGCCGACGCCAACAAGGCGTTCGGCGTCGACGGCGGCGGCGCGATCTATGCCAATGGCGGCAGCGTCAGTCTCGCGGAAACCTCGGGTAATGTGAGGCTCGCAAATAACGAAGCGACAACGGGGAGCGGCGGTGCGGTCTGGGCGTCCGGCGCTGTGACCATCGGCCATGCGGGCGGCACCACCACGCTCACCGGCAACACCGCCAACGTGAATGGCGGCGCGATCTATGCGGGCAACAGCGACAGCGTCCCGATCTCCATCAGCATCACCGGCGCTCTGACGGCCCAGGGCAACACCGCCAACTGGGGCGGCGCACTGTACGCCCAATCGGGCGACATCGTGCAGGACGGCGGCGATGTCATTCTCGGCGGGCCGGCCCCGGCGGACGGCAACAAAGCCACGGCCGGCACCGGCGGCACCGGCGGCGCGATCTATGCGCGCGGCTTCAATGGCTCCAGTACGGTCGGCGGCAATGTCAGCCTTGCGGCGACCTGGGGCAACGTCACCATCGCCAACAACAGCGCGGCCGGCACCGGTGGCACCGGTGGCGCGATCTGGGCGCTCGGCACCGTCAGGCTCGGCAACGCGGGCGGTACAACGACGCTGACCAAAAACACGGCGGCTAACGGCGGCGCGATTTATGCGAGCGCCGGCGTCAGCATCAACGGCAATCTGATCGCCGACGACAACACCGCCGGCACCGGCGGCATCATCTATACGAACGGAAACGTCAGCCTTGCTGCGGCCTCCGGCGACGTGACGCTGAGCAACAACAGCGCAGGCGAGGGCGGAGCGATCTGGGCGACCGGCAGCGTCACGCTCGGCAACGCGGGTGGGACGACGACGCTGACAAACAACGGTGCCGACCAATTCGGCGGCGCGATCTATGCCCGCAACAGCAGCAGCAACGCGCCGGCCGCTATCTCCGTCACCGGCAATCTGACCGCCAATGGCAACGTCGGCGCCGCCGGCGGCGTGCTGTACGCCGGTTCCGGCAACGTTGTTCAGGACTTCGGCGATGTTCGCATCGGCGACACAACCGGCAACCAAGCCACGGGCGGCTCGGGCGGCGCGATCTTCGCCAATACCGGCAGCGTCAGCCTTGCGGCGACGGCGGGCAACGTCACCCTCGCAAACAACATCGCGTCCATCGCCGGCGGTGCGGTCTATGCCGACGGCAGCGTCACGCTCGGCAACGTGGGTGGGACGACGACGTTGACGGACAACAGCGCCGGCCTATCCGGCGGTGCGGTCTATGCCCACGGTAGCAGCAACACCCAGGCGGCGATCTCCGTCATCGGCAATCTGATCGCCGATGGCAATACGAGTGCCTACGGCGGCGCGCTATACGCCTTTTCCGGCAACGTTGTTCAGGACTTCGGCGAAGTTCGCATCGGCGGCACGACCGCCAACAAAGCCACGGCCGGCTCCGGCGGCGCGATCTTTGCCAACGGCGGCGGCGTCAGCCTCGCGGCGACGGCGGGCAGCATCTCGCTGGTGAACAACACCGCGACCTTCGACGGCGGCGCGATCGCCGCGCTCGGCAACGTCACGATCGGCAACGCCGGCGGCACGCTGGTCCTCTCCGGCAACAGCGCCGGCCAGAATGGCGGTGCGGTCTGGTCGCTCAGCAACGTGACCCTGTGGGGCACCGACATCAGCAACAACACGGCGGCCGGCAATGGCGGCGCCATCTATGCCGCCGGCGATTACACGCTCAACGCAACGACGAGCGACAGGATCGGTGGCAACAGCGCCGGGCTTCTCGGCGGCGCGATCTGGGCCGGCGGCAATGTCACGCTGAACGCCATCGGCGGCTATATCGTCTTCTACGGGAACAAACAGAACACGACCGGGACAGCGCAGGCGAACGCCATCTACCTGGACAACAGCGCCGCCACGCCTGCGACACTGACCCTCAACACGGCGGGCCACACCATTGACTTCGCCGACCCCGTCCTGAGTAACGCCGCGAACGGCCCCGTCGCCGTCACCGCCACCGGCGGCGGAGCGGTGGCCTTCGAGGGCACGCTCTACACCACCCAGGCCGACCGCTGGTCGAAGATTTACGGCAATACGACGGTCAACGGCGGCACGACCTTCATCGTGACCGGTAACGCGATCTACGGCGCGCTGGCCTCGGATGTCGGCCAGGCCGCGCCGACATCCTTCACGGCGAACAGCGGTGCGCTGATTGTGGTCGCAACCGGCGGCGAGGTGCGCGCGGACAGCTTCGCCGTGAACAATGGCGGCTGGCTTATCGGTGACGGTACCGTCACAGGCGCCAGCATCGCCATCAACGCGGGCGGCATTCTCATGCCGGGCGTCGGCTCGCCGGGCGCGGCGATGACAATCAATGGCAACCTCGCGCTCAATGTCGGTTCGACGTATCAGGTGCGGATCGACCCGGCCACGGCCGCGCTGGCCAACGTCAACGGCACGGCGACACTCACCGGCGGCGCAGTCAACGCGGTCTTCGCCCCCGGCGGCTACATCGAAAAGAAGTACACCATCCTGACCACGACCGGCGGGCTTGGCGGCACGACCTTCGCCGGTCTCACCAACACCAACCTGCCGGGGAACTTCCACGACAGCCTGAGTTACGACGCCAACAACGCCTATCTCGATCTGATGCTGGATTTCACGCCGGGGCCGGATTACGGCGGCGGCCTGAACCGTAACCAGCAGAACGTCGCCGACGCGCTGCTGGGGTATTTCGATCGCAATGGCGGCATCCCGGCCATATACGGCGCGCTTTCGCCAAACGGCCTCGGCCAGGCCTCCGGCGAGGTCGCGACCGGCGCGCAACAAACCACCTTCGACGCCATGAGCCAGTTCATAGGTCTGCTTACCGACCCGTTCATGAACCAGTCCTGCGGCGAGCGCGATATCTCGGGCGTGACCTGCTATACGCGGCAAGGCTCGCAGGTCTTGTCCTACGCGCCAACGCCGAAGAAGCAGCGCACGAACGCCTTCGCAAAGCTCGACACCGCTCCCACGTTCGAGCAACGCTGGCGCGTCTGGGGCGCGGGCTTCGGCGGCTCGCAGACCACCAACGGCAACACGATCGTCGGATCGGACGACACCCGCAGCGCCATCTATGGCGTCGCGGTTGGTGCGGACTACCTGTTCTCGCCGGACACGCTCGCAGGCTTCGCCCTCGCCGGTGGCGGCACGAACTTCTCCGTCAACGGCATGGGCTCCGGCCGCTCCGATCTGTTCCAGGCCGGCGTCTATCTGCGTCACACCGAAGGCCCCGCCTATGTCTCGGCCGCGCTCGCCTATGGCTGGCAGGAGATCACCACCGATCGCGCGGTGTTGGGCGAGTCCCTGCGCGCCAACTTCAACGCCAATGCCTTCTCCGGCCGACTGGAAGGCGGCTACCGCTTCGCGACGGGCTGGGGCCTTGGCCTGACGCCCTACGCGGCGGCTCAGGTCACAAGCCTCAATCTGCCCGGCTATTCCGAGCAGATGGTCGGCGGCGGCGCGAACGCCTTCGGATTGGATTATGCGGGCAAGACCGCGACGGACACACGCTCCGAACTCGGGCTGCGCACGGACAAGTCCTTCGCCGTCGAGAATGGCATCCTGACGCTGCGTGGGCGTCTCGCCTGGGCGCACGACTTCAACCCGGATCGCGCAACCGCCGCGACCTTCCAGGCTCTGCCGGGCGCGTCGTTCGTGGTCAACGGTGCGGCTCGCGCGTCCGACTCCGCGCTCGTCGGCGCCTCCGCCGAAATGGTCTGGGGCAACGGCTGGTCCGTTGGCGCAACGTTCGACGGCGAGTTCTCGAACGTCACCGAGAGCTATGCTGGCAAGGGCGCGATCAGGTATAGGTGGTAGCGCCCCTCCGAAGGTGGAGGTCTCAGGTTCGAATCCTGATGGGTGCGCCAATCTTCCAATTCCTGTTTTAACACCGGCCAGAGCGTTCGAGCCACTCCGGCGCGCGCCGTTCCCATTCGACCTCGGTAGGAAGGTAGGCGGACAAGACGCCCATCGGCAGTTCAAGAACGAATGAGCCGCCGCTTCCTGTAACTACCAATTCTTCTTTCCAGCGCGGCCGGAAACTAAATCGCTGCTGCGTCATGTACTGGAAGTTATGTGTGCCAGGACCGCTGTGCAACGCATTATGGGTTCACGGCCTGAATCGCTCTGTTTGAAGGATAAGTGGTGGCGCTCACGCGCCGCCACTCCCGAAACGGTAGACCGGGATACCCATTTTGCGGGCTTTGTCGGCCAGGTTGTCCTGGATGCCCGTGCCCGGGGAAGATCACGCCCCCGATCGGCACAACGCTCAGCATCTGGTCGTTACGCTTGAAGGGTGCGGCCTTGGCGTGCTGCGTCCAGTCGGGCCGGAAAGCCACCTGCGGCATCTTGCGAGTGTCGGCCCAGCGGGACGCCAGAGGCCCTAAAGGGCGCCTGACGAACCGCCGCCTCAAGCGATCCAGCGACCACCGCGGACCGGGCAGAAGTGACCGCCGAGGCTTTGGCTCACGCAGCACGAACATTGGCAAGAAATTCGTCGACCTTATAGCGGAGCTGCTCTGCCTGGCTGGCGAGATCACCGGATGAGGTCTGCACCTGGTTGGCGGCGATGCCGGTTTGCTCCGCGGCGGCTGCCACACCTGAGATGTTCGTTGTGACCTCGCCTGTACCAACGGAGACCTGGCTGACGGCGTGGACGATTTCTCGGGTCGCAGCCCCTTGCTGCTCTACGGCGGCAGAGATGGCGGCGGCACTGGTATCGATTTCGCGGACCGTGTTCGTGAGACTCTGAATCGCTGCAACGGCTTTGCCGGACAGGGCCTGTATCCCCGTTAGTTGCTCGCTGATCTCCGCAGTCGCTTTGGCGGTCTGCGTGGCGAGTGTCTTGACCTCGGCCGCAACGACGGCAAAGCCCCGACCGGCCTCGCCGGCGCGGGCGGCCTCGATGGTGGCGTTCAATGCGAGAAGGTTGGTCTGGGCCGCGATCGTCGCGATCATCTCGGCGATGGTGTCGATACGGGCGGCGGCTGAACTCAGTTCACTGACCGTGGTGGAGGCTTCCCCAATCTCCTCGACGGCCGAACGTGTCATGTGCGTGGACCGCTCGGCTTGGCGGCCGATTTCGGAGACGGAGGCGCCAAGCTCTTCTGCTGACCCCGCTACCGAAGTGACATTGGACGCTGCGATCTCCGCAGCCGATGTGACCGAAGTCGATTGGGCGGAGGTCTCCTGTGCTGAGGCCGTCAGTTGGGTCGCGGTCGCCTGCATTTCGGTTGCGGCCGACGCAAGCACGTTGACGATGCCGCCAACCGACCTCTCGAACTCGTTGGCGAGGTGATGCATGTCGGCCTTGCGTTGCGCTTCCGCGCGCTCGGAGGCCTCTTTCTGCTCCTGCTCGAGACGGATCTTTGCCAAACCGTTGTCCTTGAAGACAACGGCCGCTTTCGCGATGTCGCCGACCTCATCCTTCCGGTCCGTCCCGACGACGTCAGCGTTGTAATCACCCCGGGCGAGTTGCTGAAGCAGCGCGACGATGGCGCGGATCGGCCGGGAAATTCCGTACTGGCCGATCAGGATGCCGATCACCAGCCCAAAAGCAATGCCGAGCGAGGCGAGGATGATCATGAGCCGGGAGGTCTGTACGTATTCTTCGGTGGCGGCAGCGGAGTCCTCGGCCACACGCTTTTGCATCGTTTTGGAGAACTCAAGCAGCTGCGCGCGAAGCTTGTTGGCGACTTGTCCGCTTGCCTCCGCGGCGCGGCGAAGGCGTTCCATTTGTTCCGTCATCTGGAAATCGGTGACGGCGTCCACCGCGCGGTAAGTCCCCTCCAGACCCTTTTGGTAGTTGGTCCAGCCTTCTTCGAGTTCGGTGATGTAGTGCCGGGTCTCGTCGCCTGTCTTACTGCTGACGGCTTGCAGGCGCTCCTTGAACAGCTTGCTTTCAGCGTCGATGGTGCGTCGCGCAGCTGCACGATTCTCATCGCGCGGATCGGTCGACATCTGGAATTCGGCGCGGCTCATCGCCACGAGGTTTACAGCGAGCTGCTGCGCGAGCATGGCACGCGTGGCGCCTGCCTCCATCCTGTCGGTGGCGTCACTCAAGGATCTCAGCGCGCTGATCCCAAGCCAGGCCACGCCTCCGGTGATCGCGGACAGCAAGAGGATGACAGCCAGTATCTTCGGTAAGATTTTGAAGCGTGACAGGAAAGACATAGCACCTCGCAGGACTGGAGCGCGTTCGAGACGATGTGAGGTGATGACGGCGCCGGGTTCTGGCCGACTGCGATCACCGACCGGTGTCATCGGGGGCAGCCGCGCGGCTCATGTCCTTCCTGAGAATTCTCAGGGTCGGCCGAAAGCACAGTTTCGATGTCTGAATGAGAACGACATCGAAAAAGTAGTTGCGTGGATAAATGCAATCCCCCGCGAAAACTATAATTCGGGATCGCGCCGCGGTTAAACTGGCGGCTTAACCACTTCTAAACCAACATTTTCTTAGATATGGCGGGGCGAGGTCCGGTCAGGAGATCGAAATGTTTCGCATGACAACCGTTCCTGGTTCGACAGTCTTGATGCCGTCAGTGGAAGCGGTACGGCTCGTAGTTGACCACTTGGACCGGCTGCGCACCTGCGGCACCCGCAATTAGGTACACCGCACCGCCGACGATCAAGATCGGTATGCCGGCGCAGGTTAGGCCCACGAATAGCGGAAGTTGAATCATCGAGCCGCCAATGCCGTAGAGCCAGTTGGTGCGCAGGATGTTGGCGATGACGATACCGATAAGGATGATAGCCCCGATGCCGGCGAGCACCAGTCCGTTGAGTGCATCCCCATGCGTTTTGGTAGCCGACAAATGCCAATGGTAACTCAGAGCAATCAGAACGCAGGAAATGGCCGTAAGCGTGAATGTCGTTCGGGTGAAAAACCGATGCCCGAATTTTTCGGAGCAATGCTCATCGAAAAAGCTGAGCGTACCAAGGATCACCAGAAGCGCGAGTGCAGCTAGTAAATTTTCAGCATCGTCAATGCTGTTCCTCCCAAGGATTGATGACCTCGATCCCGGCGGCGTTGAATGCAGTCGCATCGCGGGTCGCGACGGCAAACCCGTTGGAGGCTGCGATGGCGGCTATGTAGCCGTCAGGGGTCGGAAACCCCTTTCCCGACGCACGAGCGAGAGCGCCGAGATTGGCATAGTGACGGGCGGCATCAAGATCGAAGGATAAAATGCGCCCCTCGAACAGGCTGATCCAGACCTCAAGGGCGTCAGCGAGCCCTTGTTTGCGCTTACCATCCGGCATGGTCCGGATGCCGAACGTGGCTTCCGCGATCGTGACGCTCGACAAATAAAGCGTCTCGGCGGCCTGTTCGTCGAGCCAGCGTTGCACGATTTGGTTCGGAGCCGGTTTCATCGTCTCCGAAACGACATTGGTATCGAGCAGGATCATTCGAAGTTCATGGGCTCGGCGGGCTTCCGATCGAAGGTCTGCTCAAGAGCCTCAACATCCTCATTGGTGAGGCCGATACGGCGGCTGGCCTCGGCAAGCACGGTGCCAAGCCGCAGGCGGGTTTTAGGGCGGACGGCTGTTTCGAGGATTTCGCGCATCTCGGCCTCGGTACTGCGGCCGTGCTGCGCCGCCCGCACCTTTAGGGCGCGGTGCGTCGCCTCGGACAGGTTCCTGATCGTGACTGCGGGCATGATAGCGCCTCCACTCAATCTGATAGCGTTGATGGCAATATAGGGAAATTGCCATCATTTCTCAAGACGGCCGGTTCCGGTGGCGCTCACGCGCCACCACTCCCGAAGCGGTAGACCGGGATACCCATCTTGCGGGCCTTATCGGCCAGGTTGTCCTGGATGCCCGTGCCCGGGAAGATCACGACCCCGATCGGCACAACGCTCAGCATCTGGTCGTCACGCTTGAAGGGGGCGGCCTTGGCGTTTTTCGTCCAGTCGGGTTTGAAGGCCACCTGCGGCACCTTGCGGGTGTCGGCCCAGCGGGATGCGATCTTTTCGGCGCCTTTCGGCGAGCCGCCGTGCAGCAGCACCATGTCCGGGTGCTTGGCGCGGATCTGATCGAGCTTGGCCCAGATCTGCTTGTGGTCGGCGGTGTCTCCGCCCGAGAAGGCGATCTTCGGCCCGGCGGCTACGAGCACCTCGGTATCCGCGCGCCTCTTGGCGGCGAGGAAATCGCGGCTATCGATCATCGCGGCGGTGAGATTGCGATGGTTGACGCGTGATCCGGTCCGTTGCGACCAGGGAGAGCCGGTGGCGATGAGGTCGCATTCGGCGGCCGCTTCGCGCCAGGTGCGGTGTGCGCCGGTGATCTTGCCGCTGAGGTCGGTGACAGCGGCAATCATGGCGGGCCAGATTTCTGTCGGGCCATCCTCGGGCTTGTAGTAGCAGCGTGGATGGAAGGTCAGGCTTCCGCATCCGTGCAAAAGCGTAATGCCGCGTCTGCGTAAATACGTTTGTACGATCGTCCGGGCGATCGGCTGCGTCATGGCGATGAGCCGCCTTGCCGCCTCGGCCGATCCGGTAGGCGCCGGCGCCATGCCGGGGCGCGGTGCCGCCGGCTCCGGTTCGGGATACGGCAGGCTGAGGAAGGTGCGGGCCTCGTCGGCGACATCGGAGAAGTCGATGAGGCCGAGCGATTCACGGATCACGTCGAGGAGATCGCCATGTTCGCCGGT
>Ga0153954_1001405_pt1 | contig 13058 bp, 9 predicted proteins | sample TSFL038MetaG_FD_102277 | JGI IMG/M metagenome (GOLD analysis project Ga0153954, IMG submission 102277) | Attine ant fungus gardens microbial communities from Florida, USA - TSFL038 MetaG | ecosystem: Host-associated > Fungi > Mycelium > Unclassified | place: USA: Florida, Wekiwa Springs State... | reverse complement strand
CGGCCTGCCGTAGGGTGGGCATTGCCCACCGATCTTCGCTGAGGCCAACAGTTTGGTGGGCAATGCCCACCCTACCAAAAGGAATCGCTTACCCGTCAATCGAACGTTGACAAAGCACTAGAACCATTTCCTGTAAGCCCCGCCCCATGCAGTGGGTACCTCGGGCCCGAATGCATTCCCGAGCGACTCAGGGATTGGTGTCCGTCTCGCCGACCCCGACGATCCCTTCATCAGTCCGCACCTCCACGATCAGGTCATCCTGCGCCGAGGAGCAGGCCGCGGAGTCGTAGTCGGGAGCCAGGAGGACAGGAGGATATGGAATTCGAGCCCTGTGATCTTCATGTTGATCGCCTGAGGTTATTTTAATAATTTTGGAGCCTATGTTGAATGTGCCGGAGAGGGTCTGGGATTGCCAGGGAGGGCGAACTCCTCGGGTCCGCATCCTCCCTGCCGCAACGGAGGTCCTTACTGCCCAGCGACGCTCTTGCTCACGAGCGGGGCGATCGCGCGGGTGTAGAGGTCGGCCATCCTCATGAAGCCGAGGTCGGTCGGATGGGAGCCGTCGACGGTCGCCTCGCCGTCGTCGCCGAGCTGGGAATTGCCTTCGAGGTAATGCAGGCCCTCGATCCTCTCGGCCTGGAGACGCTGATAGGCGGCCTTCAGGGCTTGTCGGCTGGTTTCGTTGCGGCGTCGGTTGGCTTCCAGGAAGGCAGAATTGTCATATGAGCGGTCCTCGACGAGGAGGATCGGCGTGTCTGGGCGAGCCTTTCGGAGCGCCTTGACGAGCGGCTCGGTCCGCTCAGCGATCTGAGGGGCCGCCATGTTCGGCAGACAATCGATGACATACACGGCCGCGTCGAGTTCGGTAAGCAAGTCGGTGATCGACGGGTCCATCGTACCGTTACCGCTGAAACCGAGGTTGATGACCGGGACGTCGAGCCGGCGGCCGATGATCGCGGTGTGGACCATGCCCGGCCTCGAGGCGCATCCCCCGTGCGTGATCGAGGTGCCATAGAAAACGATCGGCCGGCGGCTCCCCTCCGGCCTCGGCTCGGCCGGAGCCATCTTCGACCCGCTCGAGACTCCGATCTCCACGGCGGAAACGCCGTTGTAGAGGGGGAGATAGACCATGTACTCCCGAGAGCCGGCCTTGAGACCCTTCACCAGAACCTTCGTGTTCTTCGCTTCGTTCGGTTGGCCCACGGCCACCCATCGCCAATGCCCTTGATCGTCACGCGCATAAAGGTCGAGGCCGCTGACCCCGGTCGCCGGCATGTGGGGCATCGCCAGTCGATCCGAGGTGAGCGTCCACCGAGCGTGGATCTCCGTGGCATCGGTGACGAACCTCGCGCAAAGCCCTGCGGAATTCCGCGAGAGCGACCAGACCGGAGGACGCACGACCCCCTCCGCCTTGCCCGGCAAACGGTCGAACGGTGCCTTGGTGTCCTTCCACCCTTGCCCCTCCAAGGTCAACGAGCGGACGTCGCGCCATTCGATGGCTTCGTCGGCCTTCGCCGAACTGGTCCCGGTCAGTGTGATCGCGATGAGAAGTCCGTAGAGTCGGCATGTCTTCATTTCGGTCTCGGCCTCACTTGGGTTTCCATTTGATTGAACCACCTCGCGCCTGCGCGCCAAGGCCCAGATCGTAGTCCATTTCCGGCGAGAAAGGCACCTCCCGGTCCCCAAAGCCAACCCCCTCGCCGTTTCCCTGATTGCTGAGCCGCCTGAAGAAGGTGGCATTGACGGGAACGACGGGGTTGTTAGATTGCCAAAACCAAATTTGGAATACCAAATCACCACGAGGGAGGGCCCGGATGGGACGCCCGCCTGCAAAAGACCTGACGGAACGGGAACTTGAAGTCATGCACACCTTCTGGCGGCACGGCGAGGCGACTGCGGCGGAGGCGCGCGATCATCTTGCGGCTTCAGGGCTGGATCGCACCTACACGACGATCGCCAACCTTGTGAGGGCGCTGGCCGACAAAGGGTTTCTCCGCCAGCTCAACGACGAGAGGCCGTTCCGCTATCGAGCGGAGCGGTCCTACGAGGATGTGTCCGGACGGCTCCTGGGTGACCTGCTCCAACGCGTTTTCCGGGGGTCGCGAACTCAATTGTTGAAACAGCTTGTGGAGCAGAGGACGCTTACGACCGAGGAGCGCGCCCTGCTCGAACGGGTCTTGAAGGAGCAAGGCCGATGAACGACCTGGGACTGATCTTCGTCTGGACTGCCGTCCAAGTTTCTCTGTTCTTGATACCGGCCGTGGCGCTCTACACCTTCGCATCGCGACGCAGCCCGGCCTCGGGGGCCTGGGTCGCGGCGCTGGGCCTCGGCTTGGTCGTGATGCCAAGCCTCTTCGCGGTCGTCCCGAGGGAAGGGACGTCTGCTTCAAAAGCCGTCCCATTTACAGCGTCCAATCCGGTGGCGACGTCGGTGCCACGCAAGGCGGATCTGAGCCATAACCACTCGGACGAGGGCGGCATAGGCATTTCGATCGTGAAGTTTCGGCATCTCTGGCAGCGGTTCGAGACGACAGCCGCCGCGCCGGCGGACCATTGCCGGCAATGGGGCCGTGTGCTGGCGGTCGTCGCATTGACCGGTGCGGGCGGCGGTCTGCTCCATTTGATCGTCGGCCTATGGGCGGTTCATGCCTGTCGGCGACGGTCGAAGCAGGTCAACGACCCTGGTCTGAGCGACTTGATTGATGAGTTGCGGGGCGCTCTGGGGTGCCGTCGGCGGGTTGAGGTCCGCGAGACGGACGAATTGACCGCTCCAGCCACGGCCGGCTGGTGTCGGCCGGTGGTGCTCCTGCCCGACGATTGGCGATCGTGGGACGAGCACGAGCGCCGAGCTGTCTTTGCACACGAACTTGCACACGTTTGCCGAAATGATTATGCCACGTGGGTCGTGGCCCGGGCCGCCCTGGCCCTGCACTTTTATCACCCCCTGGTCCACTGGCTGGCGGCTCGCCTTCAGTTGGAGCAGGAGTTGGCGGCCGATGCGTTGGGAGCAACGTTCTCGGGAGGAAGAGCCGTTTATCTGCATAGTTTGTCACGACTGATGTTGCGTCAGGATGGACGTTCCCCACGGTGGCCGGTCAGGGCGTTCCTGCCGGCGAAGGGGACTTTGATCAGGAGGATCGCTATGTTGCGTGATGAAACGAATGTGTTGGACCGACCATGGTCGGGACTGCGCCGAATGTTGACGGCATCGCTGCTACTTACCGTCGCGGTGGTCACTTTATTACTGCATGGTCCGGCTCGTGGAGAAGACGGTGAGGAACGGGCCCCTGAGGTCAAAGGTGCCAGATCCCTTGGAAAGGCCGACGCCAAGGACCAACTGGAACCCTTCGATCTGTCCTACTATGACAATCTCGGTCTCACCGAAAAAAGGACTCGAGGATTCGTGGCGATCCGACCGTCGGCCATCTTTCGGCGCTCGGGCATGGGCGCGTATCGCACCGCAGTGAACCTACTCATCGCTCGAGAATGGGCTAAAGCCGCGAAAGCGAATGGCTTCGACCCGACCCAGCCAGGCCATGGGCCACTGAGAGTCGAAATGTTCGAGCAGTTCATATCAACGGGTTCGATCTGGCGCACAGGAGGAAAGAAGCCGGACGGGAGACTGGAACTTGGCAGTCCGATGGTGATCCGAACAACCGAGCCTGTCGACTGGGTGAAGCTCTGCCGGTTGTTCAAGCTCGATTTGACCGAAAAGCGTGATCGAGACAGGGTCTATTATCAAATTAATGATCCCAGACTCGGTCTGGACGGTTGCTTCACCTGCCCTGATGACCGAACATTTGTGCTCGCAGAGGAGAAATTGCTGCTCGGGCTTCTGCGTCGCCAAAATCCCCCCATGCCAGTATTCGCGAAAAGAAAGGACTGGGACCGGTTTCTCCGTGGCTTGGCGGTTGTCGCCGTCGACAATCGAAACGGTCAACTCGCGAATACTCTCAAGAATGACGAACCGATCGATATCGATATTACAACTCTGTTTAATCATACCGATCTGTTGATCTTCGGGCTCGATAATGATGATCAGATCACGTTCAGGGCGATGGCAACCTGTTCGGATGCGGTCGCTGGTGAGTCCACCGTTCGCGCTACCAAGAACCTTCTTGAGGCGGCTTACAAGAGCTGCGAGTTCCCCGTACCAACAACCTCGCCCCATCGCGATGCCCAGAAAAGGGCGCTAGAGATGGCCAAGAACTTTCTCAAGAATGCAACCGTCGAGAGCGAAGGTTCCTCGGTCCTCATGCGTTCCACAGGCTTGGGAACGATCGCCGACTTCGCCTCGTTGGTCGCTGCCGGAGTCATCGGACTTTGAACCTGAAGACTGCCGCTTATCTACCAGGCAAAGCGGGGAGGCACGACCAGGTCGTTGCCTCCCTGCAGCTTGATAAGCTCGATATCTTTTTTACTCCCGCCGCATTTGTTCTGTCTCATTACTCATCGAATCGCCGGTGAGCGATCACTTGAGGAGGCTTCTCGATGAGAAGCTGGTCTACCTCGCGTCCTTGAAGATCCCAGGCGCGGTAGGTGAGGCGAGACCGGGCAACGTCGATGTCGATGGTTTGATACGTCGATACGTGACTCAGGCTCGCAGCGGTATAGTTTCTCGGATCCACGTCGCAGTACTTCTCTCCCGAAACCGAGACGACGTATGTGGTCCCCTGTGCGTTCGATTCAACGGGTTGGTCGGCATACATCGGATAGGTGCGGAGATAGGCGTGGTCGTGACCTTGGAGGACCATGTCGACGTGGTGCTTGTCGAAAACCGGGCCCCAGACTTCTAGGAGCGAAGGATAGAGGCGTGTGGGGTGCGAGGCGTACACAGGGTGATGGAACATCACGAACTTCCAGGTGGCTCGCGTGCGAGCCAGGGCGGCGTCGAGCCATTCGGCCTGGAGTTGAGCGGCCTTCTGGCTGAAGACCGCGAGCGTGCTGTCGAGGACGGCCACGAAGCTATCGCCGTATTCGAAGGAATAGACGAGCTTGGGATCGATGCCGATCGGACCGTTTCGCGGAAGTTCGAAGAACGAGGAGTAGAGCCAGGGGCCGCGATCGAGGTACTCGTGATTCCCCGCGCAAGGCATCAGAGGGATTTTGTCGAAGACCCCTTCGGCTCGAAGAAAGAAGTGGTCCCAGTTGGTGCGTTCGTTCCCACGGTCAACCAGGTCGCCTGCGAGCAGAACGAAGCCGGCGCCGGTGTTTCGGTCGAAGGCCTTGTGGAGCAGTTTTCCCCAGCCCTCGAGACCACATTGCGCGTCGCCGAGATAGAGGAACCGATAGTTCCGAAGACGGGCCGGAGCGGTTTTCACCGATTGCCACCGAGTCCATCCCGCCGCAGAACCGTCCCCCAGCGAGTAGAGGTATTTCGTGTCGGGCTCGAGCCCATCCACCACGACCCGGTGGCGACGGATGACCGGATCGTTGAGGAGCTCGCGGATTTCCACCCGGGTCGACTCCCCGCGAACGAGGCGGATCGTACGAGGGTCGGCAGGCTCGGTCCCCGACTCGGACGCCGGTGCAATCCGAAGCGAGGTGGATCTGACCTCGGCACTCGTTCGCCAAGTCCAGGCCAGGCTGCTGGCCGGGTCGGAGCCGAAGGCGATCGTCACCTGGTCGGGACTGGTTCCGGAGACGACGTGTGTTTTCCAGACGCGGCCTCGAGCCAGTAAGGTCGAGTTCCGCCGACCGCGCGCAGATTGCAAGAGACTCGCCTCTTTCAGTATGGCCGGCAATCGTTCGATCGGGGTCTCCGAATCGAAGGTCGTGCTGACCCCTTCGTGTGCGGCCACCACACGCCAATCGTCGGGAACCAACTTCGAGACGGCGAGCGAACGCCCCGTCGCAGGCCGGACGAAGGCCACGTAATGGGTGGGGGCCGAGCGATCGAGCCCGTTGACACCGAGGCCAATCCAGCCTGGTTGGAAGCGTTGGCGAAAAACCGGCCAGTCTGCACCGTGGATGCGCACGGTTTCGGCGGTCCGGAGGAACTTTTGATCCGACAGCCAGAAGGGGATCGACGAGGGGCTGGCTGCGACCTCCACGATCGCCGGGCGATCGACTTGAAAACGGAGGTAGCCACGCCCCAGAGCGTCGCGCTCCTTGGAAGTGAGCGAGGCCAAGAGAAGGTCGCCGCGGGGGGCGAGCTTGGAGAGTTCGGCCGCGGATTGCTTCTGGCTGAGCCGTTTCCCGATCGCGGTCAGAGTTTCCGAGGTTAAGGGAAGCCGTTCGATGGGAACCGGGCGGTCACAGGCAGGGATGATCGTGGTTGCCAGCAGGATTGCTACCAACAATCGAAACACGCTGGGGCGTTCCATGCCCACTCCCCTTTGCCGGGACTCTGTTCGTCTGGGTTTTTTTCCGAACAGTACATAACGGAATTCGCCCGAGTCTCAAAGAGAAGATTTGCAACGGCGCCTCGATCCGCTTGCTTTTCGTTGCCGTTGCCTTCGCTTCATTCCGTCGAGTCGCATCAAGGGGGCAGACGGGGAGGCATCGCCCAGCGATAGGCAACAGCTTGCGCGATACGGAGGCGTTTGAATTCGAGCCTGTCCTCGTCAAACGGTTTCCAGTCGTTTGGCGTTCTCGCTCCCTTCGTGCGGCCTCGGATTTCACCGTGGAGGAGCGAACTTCCTTTTTTCGACGGTCAAAGGATTTCCCAGCGACAATTCTCCATGTTCTGACTTATGCTAATTCTTAGGGCTCGGCGTTTCGAAAAAACGCCCTCGTTGGTTGTTATCACCGTTTTTTCGTGCGTACAGTGAAGGGTGTGGAAGGCGGACACGTTCTCGGGCGCGCGGATTGCTCCCTCTCCGCATTTTTGTCTTGGATCCGAACCAAGTCGTTGTGAGGCCCTATGCCCAGGATCTCGAATCTGCTGCCGGGTAACCCGGAGCCACTCGGACCGACCGTTAGTTCCGAAGGGATCAATTTTGCCATTTACTCCTCCGGCGCGACTCGGGTCGAACTCCTCTTGTTTGACAACATCGCAGACAAGCGCCCGAGCCAGGTGATTCCCTTGTCGCCGGAAACGAATCGGACCGGAGACGTCTGGCACATTTTCGTCGAGGGGTTGCCCAACAAAACGTTTTACAACATTAGGGCCGATGGTCCTTACAATCCCGCGTCGAACGGGACGCGTTTCAATGTCGCCAAGACGCTACTCGATCCCTATGCGCCCGCGATTACGGGAGACTATTACTGGCAACCGGGCGATGCGCTGGGGTACGACAATAGTGAACCCGACGATCCGGACCGACACCTCCGCCCTAGCGATGTCGACAACGTCTCGGGCGCCCCTCGTTGCGTGGCCTATCGAAGCGACTTCGACTGGGAGGGGGACCAGCACCCGGACATCCCGATCGAAGAGTCGATCATTTATGAGGTCAACGTTCGGGGCTTCACGCGGCATCACTCCTCCGAGAGCGACCTGGCCGGTACCTATCGCGGTTTTATCGAGAAGATTCCCTATCTGAAAGAATTGGGGATTACCGCGGTCGAGCTGATGCCGGTCATGGAGTTCGACCAGTTCGACGGCCCGTTTCGCGACCCGAGCACCGGGGAGCGGCTGGCCAACGCCTGGGGTTATAACACCGTGGCCTTTTTTGCGCCCGAGTCCCATTACAGCTATTATGGCAAGGCCGGCGAGCAGGTCGATGAGTTCAAGATTCTCGTGCGCGAGCTTCATAAGAATAATATCGAAGTGATTCTCGACGTCGTTTTCAACCATACCCGCGAGGGGAATCACTTCGGGCCGACACTGAGCTTCAAGGGGCTGGATAATAATATTTATTATATGCTGAATAAAGATCCTGAATTCTACAACGACTACACGGGTTGCGGTAATACGTTGAATTGTAACCATCCCGTGGTCCGTCGGTTCATTCTCGATTGCCTGCGTTATTGGGTGACCGAGATGCACGTCGATGGATTCCGCTTTGATCTTGCCGCGATTTTTGCGATTGATGTCGACCAGCAAGAGAAGGGCAAGACGCCGATCATCCTCGAGATCGAGACCGACCCCATCCTTTCGAGGATCAAACTGATCGCCGAACCTTGGAGCATCCGTCAGTATCTTCTGGGGAGTTTCTCCGACCGGCGGTGGGCGGAGTGGAATGGCAAGTTTCGGGATAGCGTTCGCAGGTTCGTGAAGGGGGATCCTGGGGTTACCGGTGAGCTCGCCACGCGGATTGCCGGCTCGTACGACTTGTTCGCGTCGAACCCTGATTCAGAGCGTTCGCCCTTTCATAGCATTAACTTCGTGGCTTGCCACGACGGATTTACGCTCAACGATCTGGTCTCTTACAACGTCAAACACAACGAGCGTAACGGTGAAGAAAACCGCGACGGTACCAACGAGAATGCGAGTTGGAACTGCGGCTTTGAGGGGGAACTTGATGCTACGGACCTTCCCGAGGAAGAGAAAGAGGCCGTCGACCAACTTCGACGGCAGCAGATCAAGAACTTCCTGATCCATCTCTTCTTGTCTCAAGGGACGCCAATGTTGCTCTACGGCGATGAGATGAGGCGCACCGCCGAAGGAAATAACAACGTCGTCTTCCAGGACAACGCCCTGAATTGGATCAACTGGGAGTATACCAAGAGACATGCCGAGATCCTTCGGTTCACCAAGCTTATCATCGCCTTCCGTAAGCGGCATCAGATCGTGCGTAGGTGGCGTTATCTGACGGCCGACGAAGCGGAGACGCCGATCTTGCGCAACATCACCTGGCATGGTGTTAAACCTTTGGAGGCCGACTTCTCGGCGACATCGCGGTTCCTGGCATGGGAGCTCGAAGCGTTCCAGACGGATCAGCGCTCGGATGTCCCCATCTACGTGGCGGCGAATGCCTTTTGGGAGCCGCTCACCGTGGAACTTCCTGAACTCGAGGGCCGCCGCTGGTATCGCGTGGTGGATACGTCGCTGCCCCCGAACGAGGATATCGTCGCCGAGGGAGAGGCAATCTTTCTCCCCGAGACCAGCTATGTCGTCCATCCACGCTCGACGATTGTTCTCGTCTCGAAATAACGAAAAGGACCGCAGGAGGGATTACGCGGTCCCTCCTGGTCGTGAGATTCGGGTAAGCGCTCGAAATCACCGGTCTCAGTAGTTCGGAAGTTTATTACAACGTGAAACTTGGTTGTGATTAGTTCCGAACTACGGAATCTTGAGGCTGCTTTTGAATCGTTTATCGAGAGTCAGAAAACGAAAGTCCGTTCTCCGCTCGGAATCACAGATAAGGATTCGTTTCCGTAGGGCAGGCCTTGGCCTGCCGAGACGTTGGCGAAAGGCCTCGGCGGCCAAGGCCTGCCCTACGAGAGTTGCGCAGCACCGGGCATGACTTTCCTGACAATCAATAGCGACGAACGCGGCGTTTAGGAAGCTGGAGCACAACGAAAAGACGCCATTGACATCGTCCGGCAGCATGAGGACCAACAGCCGTATGACGTGATGAATCGGATCTAAAGGCGGGGAAAAATCTAACGTTTTCCCGATCCAGGGAGATTGAGGCCGATGATCTTGCGCCCGAGCACCTTGATCTCGAAAAGACTCGGCCGCTTGGAGTCCTGGGGTGGAAGGGTATCTTCCTCCGGGGAGTCTATTTTGGCGGCGGAATGGCCGGGGTCTTCTTTGCCCGGGTCGGCTGGACGGGCATCGTTGACTCGGTAAAGAGTGCGCTTGTCCTTGGATTTTTCAAGGATCACATTGCCGAACCTGGACGTCGAAGCTAAGGCGTCCTGCTCATTGATGAGATTCAGGCAGAGAGAAATCGGCGGCTTCGCCAGGCAGACTGCGGACCAGAGTTTGTCCTGCTCGCTCAGGGGCCAGACGTTGACCCGGCCGTCGTCGTCAGGTTCCAAACCCGTGTCGGGGTCCAACGCGAACGGCGGAGTCCAGGAAATCACCGGGAGGTCGGTCGGGAACCAGTTCCTGGGCTGGCTGGAAACGGCAGGGAGTGTACGGCCTTCACCCGGGGACTCTTCATCCCACCGCCCGATGACGAACTCCTCGTAGAGCGGGCCGAAGACTGCGCGAAGGTTGTGCTTCAGTGCGCCCAGTTCCGGGATACCGGGATGATGCGGCCGCTCCGGGAATTTCGCTTCATCGTACCGGGCGACTGCGCTGAGAGTCACGTAGAGCTCCCGGCCCTCGAAGTCGAAGGTCTTACTCTTGTCTTCCGAGAGCATTGTGGCAGGCAGGGACAAGCCCACGCCGCAATAGGTCAAGTTTTTGAAGAGGAAGAACCGGGCGACTCTAAACGCACAGGCATACGAGGCCTGGTGGCGCGAACCTCTCAAGAACCCCTCGGCCCATGCCCGATCGTCCGAACCGAACGAGGCGGGGACCGCGAGGTAAGAATGGTCGGCCCTGGCGGTCTTTCCGAAGACCAAGGGTTCCCAGACGGGCGGGTTTTCCGATTGCATCGACCCGGGCATCATCGCGGGGCCTGCCACCGGCCGCCGGCGAGAGTCACGCGCTCATGTCCCTGGTAGATGGAAGCCTGAGAGAAATAATTCTCGAGCGACGACATCCGTTTCTTCAACATCTCGAGAGTCTCCCTTTCCTGCTCGATTTTTTCGCGGATCTCGCGGGTTGTCTTCGTGCCGAGGTAATACCAGTAGGCTTTGACACCCTTGGTGCGCTTTTGGAGCCGGGAGTCGTCGAGTTTGAGGAGCTCCGTCTTTTCCGCGCATTTCGCCTGGACGATCTTGTAAGCCGTGTAGGCGAAGGGCGCCGGAAGGTAGTCAAAGTAACGGTTATCCGGCTTGATCGAAGCGGGGCTGATCATGATCTGTCGGTTCTGTTCGAACCAGGGGTGGAACCTTGCGCGCACGATCTCCTCGATCGCCGGATCGATCGCCGGGAGCGGGGCCGGTCCCGGGCCGAAGGCTTGAGGTCGTGTCGTGCCGGCGCCCAGGTCGTCGCTTACCGACTGGAAAAGGTCAGCCTTCGACACCAGGATAACGAGCGGGACCGGTGGGAGGTCCCTCGACAAGGTCCCCAGCCGGCCGATCTTGTTTCGGTCCTTCGCCTTTCGGGACTCGAGGGTCTCGCTCTCGACGCAGAGGAAGAGACAGTCTGCTTCGACCAACTGCGTCCTCAGCGACTCATCTTCCTCCGGCGTCGCGTCTTCCCACAACGCCGCACCCCGGTAGTCGATCCACGATATGTTGATTAATGGCTTCTGACTGGCTCGCAACTCGAGTAGGTAGGTCATCGGGAAGTCGGTGCCGGGCGGATTCCAACCTTCGTCCTCGATCTTCTCCCAGAGCGTTCGGAAGATGGCGTCGTCACGAGCATTCTGAGTGTAAAGGGTGAAAGGCAGCCTCATGGAGAAGTCGCTGAAGGCATTGTACATGCCGTACATGAAGCAGGTCTTCCCACTTCCTGTGTGCCCCAGCATGCCCACCTTGGCTTCGGCGATAATCGTTGACAAGAGCGAGTCCTCAGCGTGGGGATTGGTACGGTTTTGAGTCAGGAACGGAGGATGGTAGCTCGGAGTACGAATTCGACGCCGTTAGCCAGTGGGGGCATTGGGCGGAACGTGGCGGACCAACAGACCAGGATTGGTCCGATCCCCCTCCGTCCTGACAATCCTCGAACGACTAAAGTCCATGGCCTTCCCGATACGGCGGCCCGCCATCGGCGGACGCCAGGTGCTCTTACCGACGACACGCCCAAGGAGGCCACGCATCTTCACCGAGGCCGCACGCCGGAACACCCCGGCGGCGGGCGCATCAGCGACCCGCAAGCAGCGCTTGGCGATCAACCCGACCGGCTGGTTCAGGGCGGCCAGAACCAAGAACTCGATAGCTTACCGTTCTGCGAAAGCGAAGCAGAGAGCAATTTTCGTGGGGCGCCTTTCCGGACGTCCGGCTCAGCGTGCGTCGGTATCAAGAACCGCCGCCGATGGACGGTGCGGGTGGAGTGTTCCGTCAGTCCCGAATTCAACGAGTCGGCCACGACCCCGCAGTACCTCAAGCTCGATGGGACCTGGAGCGGCAATATGGGCGCGATCGGCGGCATCAAGGTCGACCGGTCCGCACGCCGTGGGATCGCGGGCGAAGTGAATGGTCCTCCGATCCGAGTTCAAGCCGCCGGGTCGGCTGGGACGATGGCGGTTGACGCACCAATCGATCGACCTGGACAGAGCCAGTCATGACAACGTCTCACGTTCCGCCTGCGCCGAACCAGGAGGCGAGTGAAGACATCTCGCCAAGAAGCCGTGGCGAATCCTAAAATCATTGATGAAAAGTCCGGCTGCCGGTCCACCGAGCTTTGTCGACAAACCGTTCCGTTCCAGGAATACACGAATGTCTTCTCATCCGGTTATTCGTGATCTCTTGGCTCAATCCCTCGGCTGGTCAGAGGCGCACGTCACCTTCGAAGATGCCGTGCATGACCTGCCCGTACAGCTTCGCGGCACTCGACCAGCCGGGCTCTCGCATTCGCCCTGGGAACTCCTTGAGCACATCCGGATCGTACAGCGAGACATCCTGGACTTCTCGCTTGCCGAGCGGTACGACGAGTTGGAGTGGCCAGCGGATTATTGGCCGAACTCGCCAGAGCCGCCTAACGCTGGGGCCTGGGAACGGAGCATAGCCGCCGTGCGCGAGGATCGCGTCAGGCTCCAGGAACTGGCGCGAGACGCCCAGGTCGATCTCACCGCCGTCACGCCGCACGGCACCGATCAGACGTATCTTCGCGAGATACTCCTCGTGGTCGACCACACAGCCTACCACGTCGGGCAGTTGGTCCTTGTGAGAAAGCTCTTGGGTGCCTGGCCCACTGCCTGAACGGACGGTGGCCTCCACAGGTCATTCCTGAAGTTGTCCCTTTCGACCGAGTTATCGACTGACGATAGAGACGACACACCGGGGCATGGAAAACCAATAACTTCCGAGGGCGCCTCGGCGATTAGCGCAAGTACCGTTCGGATGGCATACACCCAAAGCAAGAGAGTGGAAGGCCCCAGGTCGATGTCAATGGGCGTATTGGGGTGGCACTGGTGGCTTGTCCACCAGTGGCGCGAGCCTTGGCCCACTGG
>Ga0153954_1001404_pt1 | contig 13072 bp, 8 predicted proteins | sample TSFL038MetaG_FD_102277 | JGI IMG/M metagenome (GOLD analysis project Ga0153954, IMG submission 102277) | Attine ant fungus gardens microbial communities from Florida, USA - TSFL038 MetaG | ecosystem: Host-associated > Fungi > Mycelium > Unclassified | place: USA: Florida, Wekiwa Springs State... | reverse complement strand
GCTATTGATTCTCAACAAAAAATATTTTCCTCAGGACAGGAAAAAACCGATATGTGAAAAAATAGACATTGAAGAATTGCTTTACTTCTTAGCATGTGCTTAAAAAATGCTAAAGTCGAGTCTCCAGCTCTGCGTTAATTAAATCTTATTTCATAATTATGAAGCCCACAATCAGATTGAAACGTCAGCCAAATCGTTTTCTTTTATTTTTGGATCTATCGCTAGCATAGATCATGTTCTACATTTTTTAATTGTACCCTGTAATAGGCTTCGTAAAGAGGAACGATTTTTTCGGCCGAAAAATTTTCGCGAACACGCCTTTGCGCCGCTGAGCTAAATTCGCGATACAACTCCTCATGAGTCAGCAAATGAATGGCGTCCTCCGCCATCTTGTCGACATCGCCTACAGGCGAAAGATAGCCGCATTTTCCATCCTCTATAAGTTCTGGAAGCCCCCCCGCATCGCTGGCAATGACAGGTACGCCATAAGCCATTGCTTCCAGAGCGGCTAAGCCAAAGCTTTCCTGTGAACTCGGTAGAAGAAACAGATCTGCACTCGCGACATAAGGATTAATGTCTCGGCTTTTTCCTAAGAATATCACATCTTCGCCAACGCCCTCTGCATCGACAAGGCTTCTCACCTCCTCTATGCCGTTTCCAGTGCCTAATAGCAACAGCTTCGACGGCACTTTCCGTCTCACCCGAGTAAAAATATGCACGACGTCCTCAGGACATTTTATAGGGCGATAATTGGAGGAATGCAGCAAAAGTTTTTGCGGACCAGACACAAAACGATGGCGTACTGGCTTTATGCCTTGATACTGTGGGTGGGGAGTAAAAAAGTTATAGATCACTTCAATCGATCTGTTGATGCCGAAATAATCACAGGTCTGCTGCCTGAGCGATTTAGACACCGTCGTAACGCCATCGCTCTGTTCGATACTGAATTTAACAATTTGAAGATACGCGGGATCCCTTCCCACCAGAGTAATATCGGTCCCATGCAAAGTAGTGACGACGCACAATCGATGATGATTGAGAAGTTGTTTAGCTAAAAAAGCGCTTGCCGCATGGGGAATAGCGTAGTGAACGTGGAGAATATCCAAACCATAATTCTTCGCTACTTCTGCGATTTTGACAGCTAACGTTAGTGTATAATCGGGACATTTAAATAAATCATAGTTGGAAATTTCCACCTCATGAAAAAAAATATTCGCTGCTTCAAGATTTAAGCGGAAAGGAACTTCATAGGTGATAAAATGCACTTCATGCCCTCGTTTAGCCAACTCTTCGCCCAGTTGAGTTGCGACAATACCACTTCCACCCACGCTAGGAAAACAAACAATCCCTATTTTCATCATTTCATTCATATTTCTCTGATTCCGCGGCTGATGGACATAATGTTTTCAATTTCAATAGGATTATGGGCAATCAATCCCTGGGCATAAGCCTTCCCAATAAGACCTCCCAAATAAGATGAGCCACGAAGAACCCATTCATTATAGGGAAGGGTTTTCAGCTGACTTTGATGGCAAATCATCATTTCTTTCCATGCTTCGACATTTTCACTGATGTCAATTAAAAAATCGGCATGAGTTCCCGAGTGGGATAAATAATGAAGGATGCCTTCAATTCGATGGATAGGCAATTCCGGGAGAATCTTGGCAAAACGTGCATAGCGGCAGGCATGTCGTATAAGCTTGGCACTGGCAATATGGTCCGGATGGTTTTGCACCTCCTGATCTGATGGCGCCAAAACCAGGCGAGGCTTATACTTTCTTAAAATGCTCACAAGCTTAAGACGCCCTTGATAGCTGTCTATAATCTCACAATCGGCAAAATCGAGAAAAAGACGTTCAGCACCAATAATTTTCGCCGCCGATAAAGCTTCCTGCCTTCGTAATTCAGGAGTGCCATTTGTTCCCTTCTCGCCCGATGTTAAATCCACAAGAAGCATAGAATAACCGTGCGCCGCTGCTTTTGCCAAGATGCCTCCACAGCCAAATTCAATATCGTCTGGATGAGCTCCAAATGCTATAATATCAACCACGACTTTTCCTCCCTTATCGCTTTCTGCCCCCTGATTGCGACCCTATAGCGAATCAGAGGTCTAAGCCTAAATCGCTCTGCATACTGTCATCGCATAAATCTTTCGCGGATATAACTCAAAAAGAGTTTCTGCGCAACAACGTAAAGAGCTCCCCGATGTCATGACATCATCGACCAAAAGCAAACATTGATCTTCAAATTTAACCCCTTTTTTTATTGCAAAACGATCGCTTTTCAACTCCAACCTCTGCTTTAAGCTAAGTCCCGCTTGGCTAAAATCGCCGCCGCGTCGCTTTAAAACGTCCAAAACAGGACGATCAAGAATGGCTCCTAAACTGCGTGCTAACAATAATGTCTGATTATAACCTCTTTCTGCCCTTCGCAATGAAGCCATTGGCATAGGAATGATGGCATCTGGCAAAGGCCATTCCAAACGAATGAATTGAGCTGCCATATAAGCACCAGCCCCCTTTGCCAAATAAGACTGCCCTCCATATTTCAACCTCTTAACAAGCGTCGCCGCCGGACCCTCGTAATCAAAAACTGCTGCTGTTCGATCGATGATCGGAGGAGATTCGCTGCAACTCTGACAACAAGACTCCCTCATTTTCTCAAAATCCATCGAAAAACAATAAGGGCATCGCTCTTCAGGGTCAATAGGCACTAAAAGCTCAAGACAGCTTCTGCAGAAAAGCGGCTGTTCCTTTTCAAGCCCATTGAAGCAGTGAAGGCATAAAGGAGGATAAATCAAGTCTATAAAGCTTTTACTCAGCTGTGTTAACAACCGAAGAGGCATATTCCTTCCTAAAACCCGTGATTGTGCGCAAATCCACAGTCATTCATCTACGGTGAGTGATTGTGGATTTGCACGCAATCACTGGTAAAAAGCTGCGCCATTTTTTTATCGATAAAAGTCTCGAGATATTTTTCATCTTGAGGATAATGCCGATGAATCCATCGCTTGATATGGGCGGCTACCAATAAAGCGTCCTGCCAAGCCCTTTCCGATTGGCGCATTGATTCATCCTTCGCCAATTTGCCGACATCAAGATGGATCGGCGACTCGCCCAAAAAGCCAGTATTCCGCATCACATTGTGATCGTGATCATAAACTCCTTTTCCATATTCCTCAGCATACATCTCAAGAATTTCACCAATGCGCTTTGAGGCTTCAGAGCTTTCTCCTTGGGATAATAGACGGTCTAATACCGCTTGCAAAGTCTGCCCTTTTTTTTGAATGATAAAGGCATAATCTGCAAGATTTAGAATCCTTTTAAAGCCGATTTTATCAATGATCGTCACATAGCGCATGGGATTTTCACGAATATTTAGTTGGATGAACACTAGGCCACTCTCTTGCTTATTGACATCATAAGCGAGTTTATAGGCCCGAAACACCCCCCATAGCTTCCTTTCCCTCCGCACTGCTTGCTTGCTTTGATATGTCTTGATAAAGCCGAGAGGAGGCAACGCTTCTATGAACCAAGAGGGTCTTAAATGCTTAAATTTAAAAAACTTCAATACATAAAGTCCATCGGAACTCTCAAAAACATAAGATTGCGCCCCTTTGCCTAAATAGGTAAAAGGTTGAGACAAAATTTCTTCCAACTTTTGTTCTTCACCAGCTGAAAGATGGCCTAGCTGCCACTCCTGCTGATAAGGCATCTCATAGGTAATATGGCTAAGACGAAAGTCATCTGTCAACGTGTTATAAATGCGAATGATCAGAAAAACAAAGAGAATCGAGAATAAGAGATAAAGAAGAATGCGGAATTTCATGGGTCTATTCGTTTTGCTGCAAGGCATAAGTCGGCTTTTTTACTGTTCCCTGCACTGTCACGGTAAAGAGTTCTGCCAATTTAAAAAGAAGATTGTATTGCTTCATGCGTATCTGCATGTGGATATTCCCGTCAAAATCCACATAGGATTGATAGCCATTATTCGGCAGATAAAATTTGGAAAGCCGACTTTTGCTATAAACATCCTTGAAGCGCTTGAGGAGGATTTTGCCGTCCTGCAATTGGAAATCAATTACCCCTCTTACCGGTGTAAGAACGGCCAAATCTAACCCTAGGCGCGCTAAAATTTCAGCAGGGATCGCAAAAATGGTATGCTGTAAATTCTTTTTTGGGGGGTTGGCAAAGACAAAATGTCCGGTTCCCTTGAAGCTATTTCTAGCTCCCAAAATTCCACTGAACCCCTGGATCTCCAGTTGCCGGAACACCAATGCCTTTCCAATTCGAGGCGGTGCAGAGCGTGCTAAGCGCAGTAAACTAGGACGGAATTCGCTTAAAGCGATCGAAGGGATTTCTACCTTCCAAGCATTTCTCCATTCATGAAAAAAAACTTCGTTCATTTGTAGATTACCGCAAGAATCGGCAATCGAAACTTGCCACAAAAGAACCTCCAAAGGGGAATACTTTACTTGCGCCGACATGTTATAGAATTGATATCCCAAACATTCAAAATCCCTTCCAAACAGCTCCCCTTGAAATGTTAAGCTCTCTGTTAACGATTTCTCCCCATCCTTAGCTATTGTCCATTGGCCCTGCAAGCGGTATCCCTTGCCCAACTCCCACTCCCGCAATTTGGCAGCCAACTGGGGCTCCATTAATGTAGACGCCAATCGGAAGTCTAACTCCACACTTCCGGCAAGATACAATTCTCTATCACTTAATTCTCTAGAGGTATCTCTAGTTAAGTCGCAAGTGATTCCGCAAAGGTTTCCCTCGATCCGATTGATAAAATATCCATGCTGCGGATCGATTTGCCAATAAAGCACAAGGGGTGAATTCTTTTTTATTCCATATTCTTCGGGTGAAATATCCGTCAGAATAAGCTGGCCCACATCAGATCCTTGGGAAGACGTGCGTGCTTCCAACCAAAGAGAGTGAGCGCCAATGCGATATTCGCATGAACAGGCTAATCCAAATGAATCATAATTAAGGATGAATCGAGAAACTTCATGCTCTTTTCCCATCAATTGGTAAGTCCCATCATCCAGAGCCAATGCGCAAGAAAAGCGAGAATCCGCTAGAGATAATTTTAAGGAGCCAGTGGTTTCTCCATGACTCTTAATCTGTCGAACAATATCAGCAAGATAGGGGATAAACACAGATGGAAAACTTTGCTGTAAATTTTCTGCCAACCACATCAAATTTGATGAAGGAATTTGAAAATGCATTCCATCGAGGGCTAACTCTTTATTAATAAAATCATACCCTACTTGCCTCAGCATTAAGCCCGCCTGAAATGCATCATCCTTCGCTGATTTGAGCGCTGTATGGATATCATTAAAAACAAAACCTTTGTCCGAACGATATTGAAAAGTCATATTATCAATATCCTGCAAACGCAGTCCCTTCATTTTTGCCCCATGCAAAGATCCATTTAAACGAATGTCAACTTCCGGCTTCCTTCCCCCTTCCCCAAAAAGGACATTCACAAATCCAATCGCCTTCAGCTGTCCATCAAGATGCCAATCCTCCACAATACGCTGCAGTGATGGCCATTCACTTAAAAAAGCCAGGTTGGCTTCGATCAAATTAATACTAGCTTCTAGATGCGATTTCCCAGGCCAGTATTTACCCTCCAATCCAACCAGTAAAAACTTCCCAATCCGAGCCCCCAAGAAGTTGATATTCCAGACATCAGCTTCCCTAAGAATATCGAAAGCCAACGAAATATCATCGATTTGCAATTGATCTATCGTCCACAGACTCCCTTTTTTGTTGCCAAAAAGCAAAAATTTATGGATTCGATGGGAGGCAATACCGATATCCACACCGACAACGTTATAAGAAAAACGTGAACGTGTTCCATCATATTCGAAATTGGCTTTAAAAGATCCCTCAGCCACTTTAATTTCATTAAGTTCTTTTAAAACACTGCGAGAAAGAAAGAGTAATCCTGTCCTACTAAAACGTTGAAGATCGGATAGCAGTGTTTTTAAATGAAATTCAAATTCCAGTTTAAAGGTCTTCACTTGCGACCAGTCTTTCAAGGCAAGCTCAAAAGACTTCGGATGAACATCGCCAAAATGTGAGAGATGATGATCGAGAGTAAAATTCACGCAATTCTCCCCTTCTCCAGAAGAAATCGAAGAGGTTTTTCCTACAAGACGGACAATATCCCGTTTTTTATCCCCCACCCACAAATCAAATTCTGCCTCATTATTGGCATAATTGGTAAAGCGGATATGCTCGCCTGCGACAGCATACTCTTCGATATGGTTTGGTGAACCTACTAGAAGAACGGCTTGAATATCATTAAACTCGAGCGTATTTTCAGCGTGATCATATTTAAAGCTCGTGTTCAATTCCTGCAACGAAACATCAGCACCTTGACACGTTAGCTTGCCATCCGTCAATACGCCTTCGATATGCGTTTGAACATGATAATCGTCAGGTTCGAAGTCAAACGAGATAGCCCCACCCGCACGATGAAAGGCAATATTTCCTTCGATAGGAAAATTGAAGAAAAATTGGGAATTTTTGAAGTGTGAAAAAAGATGCTGGACTTGTGAAACTTTGCCATGCATTTGCTCTGCCAAAATATCGACTTTGAAAATCCCTGCCCCTGGCAAACTCCAATCAACATCAATCGCACCCGCAAAATATAAGCCGTTGCAGAATGTCTCTACATTTGTCAGGTGGGCTTTATCATTTTCCAATGCCACTTGGCAATTGACGTCCGCAAAGAGCAGTCCGCTGTTTTTCTCAAAATATGACCCTTCGCGAACAAAAAAAGTCCCGAAAGTGCATTTTTTATCTAAATCAAAGACATGCGTGGCTGAAAAACCACCCTGCCCGATCTCTTTGACCTCAACGGCAAGGTCAGAATTATCCAGAACAAGATTTTTAGCCTCATAATTAACCAATACTGTCTGCTCGTCAAAGGTTCCTTGAAAACTGCCTATTCCGCTCAACGAAAACTGATCTTGCTGAAAGATAAACGGCGAAATATATTGCTCTAACGCCAAATTTTCAGCCTTGAACCAGCCATCCTTAACGATAAATCCTCCGACCCCCAATTTACTTTTAGTTAAACAGCCGTATAACTCATTGACAGGTCTTGCCAAAACTGGGATCACCGCTCTCTGGGCTTCCTGATCAGCATTAGAGCAATATCCAATAATAAAAGGATCTGGCGGCCATTTTCCCCATAGGCCTTGAGATGATTTCTCCAGAGCAAATCCGAAGGCTATCTCATCCTGTACAGCCCTTGCTTTCTGGACAAACAATTTTCCCTGAAAAAGCAACCCCTCAGGATAATAAGAAGCTATCGCTGCAATCTTCAAATTCTCCTCAGGAAATTTTTTTTCGATACCCTTCTTTAAATCATCAGGAAGAATGCGAGTAAGATCCAATGCGCTTCCAGCAAATTCAAACGACACTTGAGAGCTATCGGAAGTCCCATCGAGAATAATCTCTCCTTTTAACCCTGCGATATCCCCTTTCAGCAAAGATTTTTGAATAACTCCCTTGCGGATAGCCAAATCAGTATGGATATCGTCAAGCTGCCACTTCGTTCTTTCCAAACCATCAAAGTGAACACTGCCATCTGCAATCTTCAGATCCGCGTTCAAAGTATTTAATGGAATAGCGGAAGATAAATCAAAAGAAAGTGAACCCGAGGCCTTTGAAACGCCTCCAGATAAATCCCAAGGCTTAAAGTAAAATTTGAGATTCCGCGCAGTAAGACTTTCCACCCTGACTTCTGACAAAGCAAAATTCACTAAAGAGATTCTCATATTAGCGCTAAGCCTGCCCTCATAAAAATGGATGCGCTGCCATCCAGAATAAAGGCGATTGGCAATATGTTGAACCAGACTAAACTCCTCCATACCCAACTCTACAAGGCTCAACTCAGCAAAGTCCCATCCTCCTTGCTGCTTGCGGGCTGCGAAACCGACCGATGTCTCATCCTCACCATTAGAATCTTTTAAATGAGCCCCGATCGAAAAGCTATTTTGACCCTCTTCTCCAAAAAAGCCATGGCCATTGATGCGCAGCTGGCGTTGTCGAAATGGAGTAGAGCAAAATCCCTCAATGTCAAATTGCGCATAGCTGTCTGTCTCAAACGTCAAAGACCCTTGTATATCGCCGACATTCCAAAATGCAGCCTCTTTGCTCAAAAATTCAAGCGATGCTTTTTCCAAAATATTGATCTTACCAATGGTTTGGACCGAATTCAGATCTTCGCTATCAGCAGATGTAAGGTGGACGACAGCTTTTGGAATTTGAAGCTTGCACTCCAGACTTCTATGAATAAAGCAAAAATCATGAACATCGACTTCACCTTCAGCAAAAGGATGCGCATGAGCAAGAAGCGTCAACACGACTTTTCCATCAGCAATGCCTTTAGAGACTTCACCTGGAGTAAATTTGGGCCAAATTTCTTTCAATGCCCTATGGAATATAGCAAAATTAAAATGATGGAATGTGAATGCAATCTTCGGAGATTGACCACCTTTTTCGGCAAAAGCGATTTCTAAAGATTGCTTCCCTTTGAGCATATCTTCATACCATAATAACGCTCGCCCTTCCCGATTCACCTGCCAATCAATATCCGCATTGAAATAGATGGGATTAGTCTCTTTATGATTAAAATGTTGCACAACAATCGTGCCATGAGGCACCGAAAAACGTGTGTACACATCAATCAATGCCAATTTTCGAGAAGAAAATTTTAACTTTTTCTTTAACTCTTCGGCACTCTTTCCGATTTCGACGAAAGGCTCCTCCAAAGCGACAGAAAGATTAATCCGGCGGGAAAACCAGATAAAATCTGTGTGGATAACAGATCGGTCAGCCGCCAGTCGATATCCTCCATCATCCAAACCTTTTTTACTGGCCAAAACAAGATTCTCTAAGACCAATCTTCCGTCGGCATAATTGGCTTTCTCATAGGTTAACCTACCCCCAAGGCAGACACGGCAATATCCCTTAAGATACCATTGGAAACAGGCGGAGAGAATTGGTTCACGAAAAATAAATCCGCCAATCAAAATGAGCGCAACTATGAGAAACAATGCACGTCTACGAGTCATCGAAAACTTGAATTTAATGTTTTTCGAACCGCTTCTACAGAGACCTTAGCGACTTAAGCAGACATATGTTGATCTTTTTTCACCACAGAGAAAAGACAGTGAGACCACAGAGAAGGTCATCGAGATAAGCGATGGTTATGTTCTGCCGGCTACCAACTGCTGACTACCCTTTTTCTGAATTCTACAATAAATTCTCTATCTAATCTTCTTGGGTGCCTTCTCTGTGGTCTCGCTGTCTTTTCTCTGTGGTGAAAAAAAAAGTAATATATGATCGCAAGCACGTTTGACATTATCATCGCAAAGATGCTTTGCTGACAAGTCCTCTTTTTCGTTTGACATTTCGCTAAATTTTGCTACCCTGGACTTCTAACATTTTTTTTGATCTCAACTTTAACTCACATGCTACGACGACTTTTAGATTATCAGCTTTCCTTCGTTGAAAAAGGCAAACCTCTACATCGACTTTGGCCTCTTGCTCAGGCAGCAGATACCTTTCTATTCGAACCTTCCATCAATACCAGTAAAGCTCCACATATTCGCGATGCCATTGACGTCAAGCGATGGATGATGGTCGTCGTCATCGCCCTCATTCCCTGCACATTATGGGCAATATGGAATTCAGGTCTCCAGTCCATCGTTTACAGTAGCGGCGACTACAAGCTGATGAATGAATACCTCTCTAGCTCTTCCTCCTTCGATGGATATGTCAACTTTGCCCTCAAAGAAAACCGCTACCTCTCGTTTATCAAAGAGGGTCTTACCATTGTCATTCCACTGATTTTTATTTCCTATGCTGTAGGAGGATTCTGGGAAGCTCTTTTTGCCTGCATCCGTCAACATGAAATTTCCGAAGGATTCCTCGTTACCGGCATCCTATATGCCCTTATCCTTCCCCCCACAATTCCCTATTGGATGGCTGCCGTAGGGATCTCGGCTGGTGTTGTCCTCTCTAAGGAAGTTTTCGGCGGTTCTGGAATGAATATCGTCAATCCAGCCCTCGCTTGCCGCGCCTTCCTATTCTTCACATTTCCAGGAAAAATGACAGGAGATGTATGGGTAGGAACAAATCCAACGAAGATCAGGCAAAGTCTCATGCACATGAATCAAGAGGCTCATCTTCCTTCTCTTGACGGCTACAGCCAAGCCACAAAATTAGCTAAATTTAATATCACTCAAGAGATCAAACGCATCCATATCGATGCCATTGCCACTAATGATCTAGGTTCTAACGTCAGCACTTTCCCTACAATCGAAAGACATTTTGACCAATGGAACAGCTTGGGTCACCACGAAGCCGCTCTAAGACAAATGACTCAAGAGCAAATGCAAAGCTTTGTCACAAGCCCCCTCAGCGAAGGCGGCCTAGGACTTTCTCCGGGCTACTATGAAGATGCCTATCATTTCTCTTCAATCAACTATGGAATCGGACATAATACCGATGCAGGATTTTTTTTCGGTGATAAGCTAGGCTCACTCGGAGAAACATCCATCTTTGCCTGTCTCTTAGGAGCCCTATATCTTATCTGGACCGGAGTCGGATCTTGGCGCACAATGCTATCAATGGGACTTGGAGCCTATCTTACAGCTCTAGCATTTGAATTCTATTCCACGCATTTCGGTGCCGATGGAGGCGCATGGAATCCTGCTCAATTCGCCTTTCCTGCCTATAAACACCTTCTCCTGGGAGGGCTCGCCTTTGGCCTTGTCTTTATGGCCACGGATCCAGTTTCTTCTCCTAGCCTGAATAATGCTAAATGGATTTACGGTTTGTTCTGCGGCCTGATCACTATCGTCATCAGACTCATTAACCCTGCTTATCCTGAAGGAGTGATGCTCGCCATCTTGATGGGCAACGTCTTCGCTCCTCTCTTTGATTACTATGCCGCCCGGAGCTACAGAAAGAGGAGTATTAAACGTGCCAGAATCTTCGCCAAGTGAAGAAGCCACCCTAGGACCTAGCCGAAAAACCCATAATGCCCGCGTATTGGCATTCATGGTTATCCTCAGCTTCAGCTGCGCTCTTATCCTCTCAATCCTCGCCAGTGCCCTCGCCAAGCCTAAGGAACAAGCCAAAGACCTTGAACGCAGCAAACAGATGATGATCGCTGCTAAACTTCTCGATTATCAAGGGCGTTTTCTAATCCGCAATGATGAAGACAAATACATCTACGCCAAGTATGAAAAAGATGGTCTACTTACGCCCGGCACAAACAAGGACTACGCCACAAACAGCCAGATCCTCGATATCCACAAACGAAGAATTATTCCAATGCTCGTCAATGAAAAAGGCGGCTTAATTTCCTTTGAAAAAGCAGGGATCAACCCTGACGACTATCTTTCAAAATACAAAAAGAGTGGCTACTATGCCCAGCCTTTCAAATTGATTTATAAAATCCTCCCAAATACCGTCGAAGAGAAAAAAAAGAACGGTAAAGCAGCCGATGGATATGTCATCCCCATCAACGGCTTCGGCCTCTGGGATGCCATCTATGGGTATCTCGCCCTCAAGCCCGATGGCAATACTGTCATCGGCATCACCTGGTATGAACAAAAGGAAACCCCAGGCCTCGGCGCCAATATCGCTGAAGAGCCCTGGCAAAGCCTCTTTCCCGGCAAAGTCATTTTCCAACCAGATTCTCAGGGCCGCACAGATTTTAAAACCGCCCCACTAGGAATCAAAGTCGTCAAAGGGAAGGTCTCAGAGGTTCTTGGTGATATTCCAAAAGCTAAAAATGCTGTCGACGGCATGGCCGGCGCAACCTTAACGGGAAATGGCGTCACGGATGCCTATAGCACCGTCCTCAACGCCTACCGTCCATTTCTCATCAAGCTCCATGAGAATTATCTAAACAAGCAGACAGAGGCAAAATAGGTTTTACAATGGCAGCGACAAAAGTTTCCCACCTATCCTATTTCAATAATCAACTATGGGGCGGCAATCAAGTCCTAGTGGCCGTTCTCGGCATATGCTCAGCCCTTGGTGTCACCAACAGACTCTCTGTTTCCATCACTATGGGTCTCTCCGTTTCCTTTGTGACGGCCTTTTCCTCGCTCTTCGTTTCTTTCCTACGCAAGGTCACCCCTGACAGCGTACGCATGATCACACAACTTGCCATTATCTCCGTCTTTGTCATCATCATCGACCAATTTCTCCAAGCCTATTTCTTCAGCATATCCAAAATCATGAGCGTTTTTGTCGGACTCATCATCACAAACTGTATCGTGATGGGCCGCACAGAAGGAATGGCGAAAAATGTCTCGCCCTGGCCAGCCTTTCTCGATGGATTGGGCGCAGGATTGGGTTATGCTGGAGTCCTTTGCATCGTAGGTGCCATCAGAGAACTGTTCGGATTTGGCCAGCTGTTAGGCTATCAAGTCATCCCCCTCTCATGGTATGCCACCTCTGAATCCCCAAATGGCTACGATAATTTTGCCCTCATGGTCAGCCCTCCTGCTGCTTTCTTTATCCTTGGAGGCATGATCTGGATCTTCAATCTCGTCAACAAAAAGGCATAAACATGTTAACGGGAAACTATGAACCACTAAATGTATTCGGACTTCTCATCCAGGCCATTTTTATCGAAAATTTTCTTCTCGCAAACTTTTTGGGCATGTGCACCTATTTGGCATGTTCGACAAAGCTGAAAACAGCCAATGGACTAGGCCTCGCTGTCATCTTTGTCCTGACAATCTCCGGCCTTCTCAATTGGTGCGTCCACAACTTTGTCACCGGTACAGGAGCGCTCAGCTGGCTAAGTCATTTTGGCATCAATGCTTCCATGATCGACCTCGGCTTCCTCGAATTCCTGCTCTTTATCTCCGTCATCGCCGGCTTCACACAAATTTTAGAGATCGCCATCGAAAAAGTTTCTCCTGCCCTCTATTTATCCCTAGGACTTTATCTGCCGCTCATCGCTGTCAATTGCGCTATCCTCGGAGCCTGTCTATTTGCAGTGACAAGGGATTATCCCT
>Ga0153954_1001403_pt1 | contig 13083 bp, 9 predicted proteins | sample TSFL038MetaG_FD_102277 | JGI IMG/M metagenome (GOLD analysis project Ga0153954, IMG submission 102277) | Attine ant fungus gardens microbial communities from Florida, USA - TSFL038 MetaG | ecosystem: Host-associated > Fungi > Mycelium > Unclassified | place: USA: Florida, Wekiwa Springs State... | reverse complement strand
CGCTTCACGGCAGAATGGACACGCGTCACGAGGCCGCATGTGGCATCAATTTCGATCAATTGCCGCTTTTTGGCTTGCTCCCTAACTGCTGGAGAAACGCCATGCGCAGAGTAGATCAAACGGGCCCCTTCAGGCACGTCATCGAGGTCTTCGATAAAAATGGCCCCTTTGGCACGCAAACCATCTACCACATAGCGGTTGTGCACGATTTCATGTTTCACATAAATAGGCGCTCCCCAAAGAGCAAGCGCCTTTTCTACCGTTTCGATGGCTCTTTCCACGCCGGCGCAAAAGCCGCGCGGTTTAGAAAGCAAAAGCTTCATAGAAAACCTCTAATTCGGTTTTATTGATTCCAAGAATTCCATTTGAACCACAAGAATAAGCGGGATGCCAGCTGAGTGCAATGCAAACCATCAATAAGAGTTAAACCGAGATCACGTGGGATTTGACCGCCAAATCGAGGTAAATTTGGCTCTGTATTGTGTATCAGCTCTTTACCTACAAGACGTTGGAGGAGAATTAAACCTTCCATTTTAGCAACCGCATTGCAAAATAGGGAGCCAACCACGATCCCTGCACGGAGATAGTTTAGGTTGTAAGCCACAAAAGTTGCTGCGCGCTCATTTTTGATGAGGCCAAAGTGGGTGGCAATATCCAAGATTGCTAGTCCAGTAAAAGAAATTTTAAAAGCCACGTCTTTCCAAGTTTCCGATTTTTTCTTCCACATGCAACAAGCTTCACTTGCTTGTCCATATAAGCTGCTAGCAGTAGATACATCGTGTAGCGTGGGCCTGTTAAACGCTGGTAATCCTAACATGGTGCACTCCTTCGTGTTTTTATTTTTTTGATTATTTTATACTTTTACGAATAAAGCGCGCAATATGAATTCCAACGATCCAAAAACTTGAGATCCAAGCGGCTCCCTCCCTAGCAAAGTGTAGCCCAGATCGATCGCTTGTAAATGAATCGTAATCCCTTGCAAATAAGCTACACGTGAAATTTTTTGATCGACAACCCTCTCTGGAACTCTTCCTGAAAATGCGCTATGCATCACTTTGGCGATTAAACCTATTCGAATTCCCAAAACAATGCAGCGAATCGAAGAAGCGATTCTAAGACCATGCATTTCGCCGATTGCAAAAATGAGATCCCAAAGGGCCAATAATTTTAAAGTTTTGCTAATAGCCCTATCGCTATCTGCTAATGATTCAGATTCAAAAAGTTGCCCAAGGCAACGTCCAATGCTCAATGCCGGGGTGAAAAAGATGATCACCATGATCCTACTTTTAACACTAAAGAAAGCTCCCTCTTACCTTTTCATCCAGTTTGATTAACCCTTAATTTATATAATTTAGAGCCAGGTGCAGAAGTAAAGTGCCCTAGATTTTAGAGCATTTTTGGAAAACCAGGCCACTTAAGTAGTGATTTTTCGATTTTGGAACAGCACTTCGCAGACAATATTGGTAAATAGGGCGAAGAAGTGCTGTTTCAAAGGCGACAAAAAGGCTCAAAAGACAGGGCGCTTCTGCAATTAACTAAAAGATTAACAGTTTTTTTAGTTTTCTAACAACTGATTTATGAGTCCTCGGCACGAGTCTTCTAAAATATCGAGGACTAGTTCAAAGCCAGCTTCGCCACCATAGTAAGGGTCGGGGACCTCTTCATCTTTGTAAAGAGAGCTGTAATGGGTTATCAGATGAATTTTAGCGCGGTGTTCAGGGGTTTTGGCATGGCGGTAGAGGTCATTGAGCACTTCGTGATCTGCAGCCAAAATCAAATCAAAATCTTCTAAATAATGGGGCTGGAAGCGCTTGGCGATCGAGGAGAGATGAACCCCCCTTTGACTGGAAGCTTGCCGCATCCGTTCGTCAGGCAAATGGCCCAAGTGCCAATCGCCCATGCCGCAACTTTCGATTTTCACATCTTTTAGGCGCGATTCTTGATTGATCATATGGCGCAAAATCCCTTCTCCAGCCGGCGAGCGGCAAATATTGCCTAAGCATACAAAGAGAATTTTTCTCATACTCATCATTCTTCCACATCCGCGGCACAGCGAAACCCATATGTGCCATTGACCGTGCCGGGATTATTGCGGTGCCGTTTGCTGCAGCGCAAATCTTCCTTAAGGCTCTTCCAACACCCCCCCCGCAAGACGCGGTAAACGCCCTGTAACGGCCCTTTGGGATTCTCTGGCTCTTGCGCAGAGGCTTCGTATGAGTTATAGCCATACCAGTCGTAGCACCACTCGTAGACATTGCCGGCCATGTCGAACAGGCCATATTGATTGGGCGCATAACTCATGACTGCAGTGGTGTCCGCACTAAAAAAGTTGGCTTGCGATTTTTCAATATCGTCGCCCGTCGGGTAAAGGCTGTTTTCAATTCCGCCGCGGGCGGCCATTTCCCACTCTGCTTCGGTGGGAAGCCGTTTTCCAATCCAACGCGCATAACCGACAGCCCCATACCAAGTAACCCCAACAACAGGATGTTTTGCATATCCGGACTCGATACTGAGACGCCCGCCGCTCCGTTTAATGCGGGAATCGCGCATCCGAATAATGTCTAGATGGTTGCTATCTTTTTCCCCTCCCATTGCCTCCAAGAAGCGCACAAACTGCTCATTGGTCACTGGATGGATGTCGATGGCAAAACTGTCCAGCTGAACCTGGTGGCGAGGTACCTCATCGCGGTTGCCATCGTTACTGCCGCGGTAAAATTCTCCCCCTGAAATCACCACCATATCGGTTAAAAGGGGCTGCACATTGGAGGTTTCTTTACGTTCCGGATTGTAATGTTTGACGGTGTTGTCGATTTGAAATACAGCTGCTGGATCGGGATCGGTCACGGGCCTTTCCAGGCGGGTTACATTCAAAATCGGTTTTAGTTTAGAAGATCCGCTCCGGACAACTTGTTGCACGGCGAGTTCTTCAGGAACGAACGATTCCATCCCTTTAACGACCACTTCAACGGGCGGAAAAGTACAATCGGCAAAGGTTTTAGCCCCTTTTTTCCCGTGCAAAACCGCTTCTAAAACTTGCTTGAGATTTTCGGGCCGTTTGGCCGGCTCGGGGCGCAGCGTTTGGATCACCAGAGTGTCCCAGTTATAGGGTGAATCCACTTTACGCTCAGAGGGTAGGGTTAAAAAGCCTTCAGGGAAAACCCCCATTAACAAGTAATAAGCCACGACGCCAAAGGCATAGATATCACATTTGATATCGACCAAAGCCTGCTGCTCCAACTGCTTTTGCTCAGGCGCCAAGAAATAATAATTTTGCAAAAAGGAGGTGTGTAGCGGAGTCATTTTTTGAGCATCTACAGGAGGTACTGGATATTTTGATGTGTACACCGTTTGGCTTAACCCCATCGCTTCAGCTACCATTTTATAGGTGCGGGTAAGGATTGCGCCAGTTCCAACAATTCGTGAAATTCCATAATCGGAGATATAGAGGTCGGGTTGCCCTTTCCCTTTCCCCATGAGGAGGTTATTGAGTTTGAGTCCCCTGTGAGCAATCCCCTTCCCTTTCGAATGGGCATAGTCGAGCGCATCGGCCAACTGCGACAGGAGACGGAAAATTTCCTCATCGTTGAGTCGGTTTCTTCCCAAAAGCCACTGCGCCAGGTTGGTGGTTTCACCTAATTCATCCACAATGCAATCGGTGACTAAAAAATAGTTGCCCTGCGAAAAGGAAATGTTGTGAATCTTAACGATATGGGGGTGATCCAGCGCCACGAGTTGCGCAATCTCCTCTTCAAACCGTTGAATAAAAGAGCGGTCGGTGGAAAGTTCTTCTGGCAAGAGTTTAATCACATAAGGGCTTTTCATGTAACGGTGTTCAGCTAGATACACCGTTCCCAAAGGACCCTGTCCAATCTGCTTGACTACCTTATAATCCCCTAGCAAACGCGTTTCAGTCATGAAGAGTCCTTTTTGCTTTTTCTTATCAAAGGGCTATGATATCTTGGTTCGCATCATGATTCAATTAGAAAATTAAAAGGTCCTATGGAACAAAAGAGATTGATCCTATTCGTCGCCTGCTTCGCTCTTGCTACTTTTCTCGTAAACCTCTTTTTTTACCAACAAGACCAAGCGCGGTTGCAGGAATGGAAACAGCAGCAGGCATCCAAAAATGCGCTAAAAATCCAGCAACTTGAAAAAGATATCGAAACGCGCACCGCGAAGCCTGAAAGCCTTCCTATCGTTAACCTCTTTAAGGATCCAAAAGGCACCCAATTTGTAACGACCGGGGTTGTACAAGACAATTCGATCCTCACCCTTGCATGGGATGGAGTTCCTCCTCAAACACTCTTTGCCAAACCGCTGAATGGAAAAGACGCGCCTGAGGAATATGTGCTCAGCTATGCCCCAACGAATGGGGGGGAACCGATTATTTACCGCAAAGGTCTGCCCTCAAAGCTGACGATTGGCGACCTTCCCGATTTTGGGAGATATGAATTGCAGCTAGTGACGTTAAAGCCACTCGATGTAACTGTAGTGGACTATGTCGATGGCCACATGGCCCATTTAAAAAAGAATTTAGCCAAACTCAAAGATCCCCTCTTGCAGCCGACACCCCCTCCGGCTGGAATCGTCTTGATGAAAACAAGCAAAGGTTTTGCGCCTGTTGCTATTTTTGACGGCAAGAGCGCCTCTCCAATCTATTTAGATGAAGTGCCCGCACTGAGTTCGCTTGTTGTCAAAACGGAAACACCAAAAGATAAAAAAAATGAAACTCCGTTAGCCAAAGAAAAATTCTATGTTTTAGAAAACGGCTTTCAACAGCTCGTCTTCTCCAATATTGGCGGTGCGTTGGCAGAAATCAATCTTCCATTTGAAAGCCAAGAAGATAAAGAAAGCGTCGTCAAACCGATCGAGGTGGATCGGGAAATGGTAGAGAAGCACCCTTATAACGCCCACTTTCCTGCGCATCCTTACTTTACGCCGGGCAAAACAGCTACAGGCCCCTTTGAAGAACATGTAGAAGGAAAGCTGGGTGGCTATTACCCCTTGCTGCGGCGCGATCTGATCATTAATCATGCCCATCAGTCGGTCAATATTCCTCCACGGGTTTATGCTTTGAATATCGTTTCAGAATACCCTGAAGTGGCCGAAACACCCTACGAAGTCAAGGAATTCACCTCTAACAAAATTGTCTTCGAGTCTGTGCAACCCCATCGAACGGTGCGCAAAACCTATACGCTCGATCCGGAAATGAAAGGCGCTCCCTATTCCTTCAACCTCGATCTGAAAATTGAAGGGGATAGTAAAGGGTTATGGATCACCTCGGGTATCCCAGAAGTGGAGATGGTATCGGGTGTGCCAGCTCCAGCCTTAAAATACAGGATTACGCGACAAGGGAAGGCAGAGGTGCTTACACTCGATCTTCCTAAAGATGCGTTCACCAATACGACTGTCTACCCAGATTGGGTGGTCAATTCCAACGGTTTTTTGGGGATGATCCTCAATCCCGTGCAGCAAATCGATCCAGGATTCCGAGTACAGCTCGTGCCGGGCACGGTGGCCCCCTCTCGCTTAGTGGAAATTGAAAAAGAATACCAAAAATACAAGGCTCAAGATTTCCCTGGCTACAATGTAATGATGCCCCTGAAAAGTGACGGGGGGCAGATGTCGTTCCATTTCTTTGCTGGACCTTTTGCCGACAGCACTTTAAAAGCTGCCGACAAATTTTATTCCGATCCGGCAACAGGCTACAAATCCGATTTTATCGATAGCCAAACATTCCATGGCTGGTTCTCCTTTATCTCAGAACCCTTCGCTAAATTTTTGTTCATCTTGATGAACTTTTTCTATCAGCTGACCCATTCGTGGGCCTTCTCGATCATCTTGCTAACGGTTGCTTTGCGGATCATGCTTTACCCGCTCAACGCATGGTCGATGAAATCGATGATCCGGATGCAAAAAATTGCCCCTGAAATCACGGCGATTCAAGAAAAGTATAAGAAAGATCCAAAACGAGCCCAGTTGGAGATCATGAATCTCTACCGGGAAAAGAAGGTCAATCCCCTTTCGGGATGTGTGCCCCTACTCATCCAGATGCCCTTCTTAATCGGGATGTTCGATCTATTGAAATCGACTGTGGAGCTACGGGGAGCCAGTTTTATCCCAGGCTGGATCGACAATTTAACCGCTCCCGATGTGCTGTTTAGCTGGACAACGCCGATCTTCTTTATCGGCAACCAATTCCACTTACTCCCGATTCTTCTCGGTTTAACGATGTTCATTCAACAACGGATGATGTCCACACTTCCCAAAGATCCATCACTGTGGACAGAACAACAGCGTCAGCAGCGTGCCATGACCACGATTATGCCCATCGTCTTCACCATCATGTTCTATAATTTCCCCTCTGGATTGAACATCTACTGGCTTTCTTCAACCCTCTTGGGTATTGTGCAGCAATGGTGGACGCAAAAACAGTTGGCGAAAGCAAAGGCGACATGAAGGCATGGAAAGAGTTTCTCGCAGAGGCTGAAAAACAGCTGGGAGGGGCTATTGTTCAGAAGTGGCTCGCCCCTCTGAAGGTGGTCCATTACGATGCGGGAAACCTCTATCTTGAGGCTCAAGATACTTTTCAGGCCGCCTGGTTTGAAGAGCATGTGCGCCCAACATTGCAGCTAGTCAACAATAACCGCAAGAAAATCAAAATTCACCTAAGCTTGCCGGCAGCGCAAACCCTTGAAAAAAGCAGCAAATTGCGTTCGCGCAAAAGTCTAGAAAAAAGTAAAGGCGGGGGAGAAGAAAGCAAAAGCGGGAACGATAGGGCACTTAAAGGAAAAAATGGTTTTGCCTCTCCTGTCTTTTCTTTGCAATTCGATGCACCGGATCCTAGCTCTATCTTAAGCAATTTTATTACCTGTGAAGAAAGCCAATTGGCTTTTAGGGTTTTAGCGAACTTGGTCCATCATAAGGATCCTGCCGCGCCTAACCCCATTTTTATACATGGCCCCACAGGTACCGGAAAAACCCATTTATTGATGGCTTGCGCCAATGAATTACAACAGCAAGGGGTAAATGCCGTCTATGTGCGCGCTGAGACTTTTACCGAACATGTGGTTAAGGCAATACGGGCTGGGGAGATGGCTAACTTTCGGCAAAGTTATCGCAATAGCGGCTGCCTCATCGTCGACGATGTGCATATTTTTTCCCGCAAAAGCGCAACCCAAGAAGAATTTTTTCATACCTTTAACACCTTGCACCTGGAAGGAAAACAGATTCTCCTAAGCTCCAATTGCGCACCTGCAGCACTAGAAATGATTGAACCCCGCCTAGTGAGCCGTTTTGAATGGGGGATCGTTTTACCCTTAGGCACGTTGAATCTGCAAGAGCGCAAACACCTTTTCCAACGGCGCTTGGAAGAACTTCAGCTGGCCTTACCGACCTGCATTTCCGATTATTTAGTGGAAACGTTTACTGCGACGCCCTCTCTTATGAGGATGCTGCAAGCCCTTTTGCTGCGCACCCACCAAATAAAGGTGCAATTCGAAGATCTCAGCCTAACAAGCGTAAAGCAGCTTTTATCCGATTTGATCATCGAAGAAGAAAAAGGAGCGCTAACCCCTGCAAAAGTGATCCACTTTGTCGCATCCCATTTTGACATTGAGGCTGAAGAACTTTTAGGGAAGGCGCAAACACGCGAATGTGTCCTTCCGCGCCAAATTGCTATGACTATCTGCCGCACCCATCTTAAGCTCCCCTTTCTAAAAATTGCTGCGCTCTTTGGAAGAGACCATTCCACAGTCATGAGCAGTGTGAAAGCCATTCTAAAGGGCTTGGAAGAAAACGATCCGGCGTTAACGATCGCTTACAAATCGATTCTAAAAAAGTTTTAAACCCAACTTTGCCCCCTAAATCCTGCTCAGGCTTAGTTAGGCAATTGATCTGGCGCAGATGTAGGGCAACTAAATTTAAACTGGTTGCTTTTTTTAAGATCAATTCTTATACTGCCGCGCATGATTTTAAGTAGTCTCATTTCCGCAGGTATACAAGCAAAAAGCTGGTTTTTTCCAACTGCGACAAATGAAGGGAATCTGTTTGTCAAGCCGGCAATTGTAGACCGTATTTTTACATATCTCTCCAATGATTCCACAATCCTCACTTCCTTCCCTTTGGTATGTCGACAATGGCGAGATGTTCGAACACGCTCTATTTCGCGCCTTAAGAGCGATCATCGGCTTAAGGAGCTGCTCCCTCAAATTGCACAAAATGAACATGTAGGACTGCTCAAGTGGGCCTTAACCTGGGTAAAAAATCGGGAACATGATTCTAAGGTTTATGAAGTCGCGGTCTGCAACCAAAATCTTGAAATTCTTAAGTTGGCATTGCAACATAACCTCAAATATAAACTAGATATTTGCAATATAGCAGCCTCTACAGGAAAATTAAAAGCACTTAAATTATTAATCAGCTGGCGTGTGCCATCGGCTGATATTTGCAGGTATGCTGCCGGAGGGGGGCAAATTGTTATTCTTGAGTGGGCGACCCAACAGTGGTTTTGGTCTTGGTGGTGGAAGCTTGATGAAAGTTGCTATTTTGAAGCCGCTAAGGGTGGTCATGTCACTGCCATTGCTTGGCTCTATGCGAATAAAGTGCCTTGGAACCCTAAAATATTGTATGAGGCCGCTTTCTATGGTTCAAAAGAAATTATAGTATGGGCACGAGAAAATAAGGTCAAAGGATGGGGAATTTGGGAGTCCGACCTTTGCGCAGCAGCGGCAAAAGGGGGACATCTAGACCTTATTGTTTGGCTAAAGATGCAAGGCTATCGTTTTGTTGATGAGGCCATGCTTGGCGCCGTCCATTTTGGAAAGTATGATTTCTTTATCAATTTATTCTCCGAGGGACCTGCTTGGGTGGATAGATCGCCAGTTAAAAAAGAGGCAGTCAGACTGGGAAAAATAGAGATCATTCGAGCATTATTAACTCTCGGAATATTTGATTATTCAGAAATACGTGAATTAGCCGTTGCTTTTAAGAATAATGAACTTCTTCAGTGGGTTAATTACCACGATCAACAAACGTAATTTTATTTACAAACTAATTTAATTAATTTACAATAGTTTATTAGTAAATAATTATAATTAGTTTGTTGTAAATGATTCCTTCACACCCCTCTCTTTTTTTACACACGACTTTTCCCTATTCTGCCCAGGAATTTCCCCAAGATATTCCCTATGAATTTGCCATCTATGAGGCTTTGGAAGCCTTTCGCGATTCCGAACCTGCTTCAAAGGGTGGTAAAGTTCTCACATACGATGGAGAGATACCTATCCCGCGGGCGAGCCCTTTTTTTGGGTTGCCTTGGCTGCTCTTCAAGCCCAACCACACCGGTTTTATTCCGGAAAAAAGGGGCGTTTCTTACGATTATTTTAAAAAATGCGAAGAGACTTACCGTTTAATCGTTGAGGGAAAAACCAGCATTAAAGTCCTCGATAGCGTTTTTGAACCCGATTTCAAAGCAAAAATACTCCACTGCCTAAAATTAGCGCTCATTCGACCCACCAGCCGCAATCGCCTATTGAATTTAGTCAGCCTAGTCAATGTAACCATAACGATTCGCACTGGAAATTCCAGCTCTACCAGCTACACCTATTCTGAGAGCGATATAGAGGTGAAGATCTCAACGCGCCGCGTTTATCTTTTTACTCTCAAGACAATGCAAGATCACCCCATGCCAACCGTGTGCCACCTATTTATCGAATTGATGCATGAACTCACACACGCAGAAGGGATGATACTTTATCCACGGCAATTTGAATGGTTGTTCACGCAACGACCCATCCATCGGATCGATACCGATAATAGAGAAGAAGAAAGGGTAATTTTTGAGGAAAATAAAATCCGGGCTGAGTTTCGCGAAGATTATAAGTTTCAATGCCGCAGGGGTCATAGTGGTTTCGAGCACCGCACACAGGTCCCCGAAAATAGACCTTCATTCTACGTGAATTGTTTTAGCGGGGCCTTAGACCTCATTCAAGATACGATGAAAAGCGGTTTTGACCCAAATGCATATTTGGACTGTCAAGAGGGACCCAGCCCTTCTTTGATCATTGCCGCACGTCAAGGGCACTTTGCAGTGGTTGATTATTTTCTAGAGTGTAAGGCCAATCCTTTTAATATAAGTTCTAAAGGAGAGACATTTCCTCATGCTTTAATCCGAGCTGGTAGTTTAGCTGAACTGCAAAAACATGTGAATAATGGCAATGCCTGCATTCGAACAGCCGATCAAGTAGCTGTCCCTCTGCTACATACCGCTTTAATTGAACTTAGAGAACAAGCTTGGCCGTTCCTCAAGTATTTAATGGAAGAAGGTGCGGATCCCCGTCGACTTTGTCCTGCGGGGTACAATATCCTGCATCATGCCGCAACCATTGCAGATCCCACTTTTTTTGATTATTTTGCTGGTTTGGGAATTAATCCGTATGCTGTTGCAGCAAATGGTGAAACCCCTCTCCATTTGGCGTTATTATACGGCAACTTGCTCCGCGCTAAACGGCTTCTCAAACCCGACCATAGCCTTCGTCAGTTCACAGTTAAGGGCGATTCATTGCTCACCTATGCCTTGGCCTCTTTTTCAGAGGAAACGGTGGCATGGGTTCTACAAATGGAACAAGAACGGGCGCTCTTGGCTCCCAATGAAAGTTACCCTCCCTTAATTCACACAGTCAATTATTTTGGGGAATCGCCCCTCCACCTAGCAATGGCCAAATACTTCACCCCTCGACATCGACGCCTTATCGGTCATTGGATAGCATCTGGGATAGTTTTAGGAAATGTGGACTCTCCTTTAAAGCCAAAAGAGGTGCAAAGCCTTTTTGGGATGTTTTCCAGAGCTGAATCCCCCTACTGGCAAATTGTGTTTGGAATCTTATCCGTTCAAAATAGAACTTGGATTGAGGAACCTTGGTGCTACGGATCTACCTTGCTCAATTTCGCTGCTGCAAAAGGGAATCTTCCTCTGTTGAATTTTGTCATTAACCTAGGAGTCTCTCTCAATCGGACCGATGTTCCCCATCCTCTCTTTGGTGCTATTGAGAACAATCAGGTCGAATCAATAACAGTTCTCATGATAAAGGGCTCAAATCCCTATCAAAAGTACAAGGAACAAACTCCTCTCGAGTATGCCATTCAACTTCAATCTGAGGGTCGCCCCCTCGATCCCCGCATCGTGCCGCTTTTGGCCGCAGTCCCCCAAGTTCCCTATTGACAAAGATCTGAGCGGCACTATCCTTTCACAATTTCTTCTTCTTCTTCTTCTGCTCCCACCGATTTTGCGTAGCGCAGTCTTTTATTTTCAACGCAGAGCCGCAGAGAAAAACATTTTTCCTCTATAGCAAAAAAAAATAAGTCTACTCTGCGTCTCCCCGTCTTTGCAGCTCTGCGTTGACGATACTCTAAGGTAGCAAAAAAGGACCAATTCTACTAAACAGAAGAGATGGGATCAAAAAAAGATTACAAGATTGCCCGAGGCTTGGATGTAGCCAAAGGGGAAGGCAAAGAACTGGCGCGACTTGGCAGAGCGCAAATTGAGATGGCCGAGCAGGAAATGCCTGGCCTGATGGCGATCCGCAAAGAATTCGGACCCCAAAAACCGCTAAAGGGGGCACGCATTGCAGGCTGCCTCCATATGACTGTGCAGACGGCTGTTTTGATCGAAACCTTGCTTCACCTCGGCGCCGAAGTGCGTTGGTCCTCCTGCAATATTTTTTCCACTCAAGATCCTGCGCCAGCGGCCATTGCGGCAAAAGGGATTCCGGTTTTTGCCTGGAAAGGGATGAGCGAAGCAGAATATGAATGGTGCATCGCGCAGACCCTTTTTTTTGGTAAAAAGCCCTTGAACATGATCATCGACGATGGTGGAGACTTGACCAACTACGTCCATGACCGCCATCCGGAGCTTTTGCCGTGTATTCGCGGCCTTTCAGAAGAGACCACAACCGGTGTGCGCAATTTGCACCGGAGGATGCGGGAGGGCACTTTGGGGGTGCCGGCCATCAACGTCAACGATTCGGTGACCAAAGCCAAATTCGACAATCTCTACGGTTGCCGCGAATCTTTCATCGATGGGCTAAAAAGAGCCCTAGATTTAATGATCGCCGGAAAAGTGGTGGTGATTGCTGGCTATGGGGATGTGGGTAAGGGTTGTGCTCAGTCTGTAACGGCGTATGGCGGACAGGTCATTCTCTGCGAAATCGATCCCATTTGCGCTTATCAGGCAGCTATGCAAGGCTACCGGGTCTTAACGATGGAAGAAGCAGCTCCTTTGGGAGATGTGTTTGTCACCGCTACCGGCTGCATCGACGTGATCCGCGGCGAACACATGCGGGCCATGAAGAACGGTGCGGTGATCTGCAATATCGGCCATTTTGATACGGAAATCGATGTTGCTTGGCTAAAAAAACAGGGTCGTCACCATGCCGTAGCGCCCCAAGTGGATCAATATACGCTCAACAATGGAAAAACGTTAACGTTGCTCGCAGAAGGGCGTTTGGTCAATCTTGGATGTGCTCACGGCCACCCTTCCTTCGTCATGTCGAACTCTTTTTCTAATCAAGTTTTAGCTCAAATTGACCTATGGACGAAGCCTGGGGAACTTCCTATCGGAGTCCACCGCCTCCCCAAAATCCTCGATGAGAAGGTAGCGCGCTTGCACCTTCCGCAGCTGGGGGTGCAGTTGACAAAGTTGACTCCTAAGCAGGCCAAGTATCTGGCAGTGGATCCTGGAGGGCCTTTTAAGCCTAATGATTATTTGTACTAGACTTCCGTAAACGTGCCCGTGAGACAATTACAAAAGTCTACTTTTCTTAAATCTTCCATTTTTCAACGTAAAGGCGCAGAGGAAAACCCTTAGTTCTCTGCGTCTCCCCCGTCTCTGCGACTCTGCGTTGACCTTTTATTGGTTAACTGGATTTTTGCAACTGTCTCGGGTTCGCGCTTTAAACCCCTTTGCAAAAAATTGCCATTCCGCTAAGATGGGGGATCAATTTTTGAGACGGAGTATAGCGCAGCTTGGCTAGCGCGGCTGCTTTGGGAGCAGTAGGTCGGGGGTTCGAATCCCTCTACTCCGAT
>Ga0153954_1001402_pt1 | contig 13105 bp, 14 predicted proteins | sample TSFL038MetaG_FD_102277 | JGI IMG/M metagenome (GOLD analysis project Ga0153954, IMG submission 102277) | Attine ant fungus gardens microbial communities from Florida, USA - TSFL038 MetaG | ecosystem: Host-associated > Fungi > Mycelium > Unclassified | place: USA: Florida, Wekiwa Springs State... | reverse complement strand
TAGGGAGATGAGCCATTAGCCAAGATAAACCGAAGTTAACTGATACGGCGTTCCGCCGTGAAAGCGATTCCATGGGCAGCATGCAAGTGCCCATGGATCGCTATTTTGGGGCCCAAACGGCCCGTTCCCAGATCTACTTTAACATTGGCAATGATACGATGCCCGAGCTAATGATTAGCTCCTTTGCCATTTTAAAAAAAGCCGCTGCGATCGTAAATCAGCGGTTGGGTAAGCTTTCCCCAGAACAGGCCCAGTTGATCATCCAAGCCGCCGACGAGGTCTTAGAAGGAAAATTTAACGGTCATTTCCCCTTAAGTATCTGGCAGACAGGCAGCGGCACCCAAACGAATATGAATGTCAACGAGGTGATATCCAATCGCGCTATTGAGCTAGCTGGAGGGGAATTGGGGAGTAAAAAACCGATCCATCCCAACGATCATGTCAACATGAGCCAATCGTCGAACGATACCTTTCCGACAGCCATGCACATTGCCGCTGCGCTGGCGCTCACCGAAAAGCTTTTACCTGCTCTACAGAAGCTACGCAATGGTTTAACAGTTAAGGTTCAAGAATTTAGCAAAATCGTTAAGATCGGGCGCACCCATTTAATGGACGCCGTCCCCTTAACTCTCGGGCAAGAATTTTCAGGCTATGTCACCCAGCTCGACCAAAACCGGGAGCGGATCGAATACGCCCTTCCCCACCTGTATGAGCTTGCCATTGGAGGCACCGCCGTGGGCACAGGCTTAAATGCACCTCCGCAGTTTGGAGAAAAGGTAGCCGCCGAGGTTGCTCAATTGACCGGTCTCCCCTTCGTGAGCGCTCCTAACAAATTTGCCGCTCTAGCAGCCCACGATGCACTTGTCTTTGCTAGCGGTGCCTTAAAAACTTTGGCCTGCTCGCTCATGAAGATCGCCAATGATATCCGCTGGATGGGTTCAGGACCCCGCGCAGGACTAAATGAGCTGATTTTACCCGAAAATGAACCAGGCTCTTCCATTATGCCAGGAAAAGTCAACCCCACCCAATGCGAAGCGATGACGATGGTGTGCACCCAAGTGATCGGCAACGACATGACGATCACCATGGCTGATTCTCAGGGCAATTTTGAACTCAATGTGTATAAGACTGTCATTATCCACAATTTCCTCCAGTCGGTTTCCCTCCTCAGCGACGCCTGCCGCACCTTTAACGATTATCTGGTGGTTGGCCTCAAAGCCAATGAGAAAAAGATCAAACATCATGTGGATCAGTCACTTATGTTAGTGACTGCCCTGAGCCCCAAAATTGGTTACGATAAGGCGGCGGAAATCGCCCATACAGCTTTTCATGAAAACCTCACCCTCAAAGAGGCTTGTTTAAAGCTCGGCTATCTCACTGAAGCTGAATTTGATGCTTTAGTGCAGCCGCATAAAATGGTGTAGTTCTCCTGTTCTTAATCCAGCGAAGAGAGACGAAAGGAACGCAAGAGACGCAAGGAGCCAATTGCAAAAGTCCCATTCTTTTGACGTGCCCGTGTGCGCGCACGCGGGCACGAAGTAGAGTCCTTTTGCGTCCCTCCCCCCGGTCCCTTAGCTTAGCAGCTCACGCGGAGCTTGGGGAGGATTTTATCGGGCTCGTAGGCTTGCTTGGCTTGCGCCAGAGTGGGGATCCCCAAATCTTGTTCGAGGTTCATCCACTCAAATTGCCCCTCTAGCGACTCTGCAAGGTGGCTATAAAGAAAAGGATAGATGCCCTTATAGTTTTGCACCCCTTTTGCAAAATGGACTACAAAGGTTTTTTCGTTTAGGGGCTCACCAAGAGTAAATCCAACGGGCGTTTTTGAGTTAGCATAGGTGATGTAACCTGTTAATTTAAGCCTCTCAATTAATTCCAGAGCCTCTTTGCAGTTGGCGTAGTCCCCTTCAACTCCCACTTGCTCCTTCCATTGTTCTAGAACTGTCAGCGCATCGACCGCATTCGAGCGATCAATGGGCTTCACAGTATGCTCTGGATAGTGTTCATTGAACTGCTTGAGCAGATTGCGCCGGCTGCTGAGCTGCCTTCCAGGGAGTTTGTCCAGTTTTTCGACAGTGTATAGGTAATCGCTATCACCAGACACGGAAGCAATTTCGAGGCTTTTAGACTTAAGCTCTTCCAGCCAATCTTCTTGAATCGGAAAAAGAAAATCGATTCCTTCCAGTAAATTTTTTATTTCTCCGCAACAGATTTTTTGAGGCAAGGAAGTGGGCATTAAGTAGGTAAAGTGGTCGCGGGTCTTTCCTTTTATGTAGATATCTTCGCCGAAAATAACTTCATAAAGATGTTCATTTCTAAAGAGATAGAGATTAGCAAAACTATATTCTGAAAGATTTGCTTGCATTTCGGAAAAGCGCGGGCTTAAGATCTCTTGATGGAGTAACGTGAGGGGTTCGATTCGCATAGAATCTAATCTCATAGCGAAAGAAAACAAAATAATGCTAGGATAAAAAAACTTTTTTAAGTATAATTGAAAATTCAAGTACAAACGGATAAAAACGCCTAACTTGGAGAATGGAAGTTAAGTCATGACGAATGCAGTAAGCTTAATAACTTAATTGCAACGAAATGATGAAAACACATTCAACTTAAATAAGCAGGATGCCAATTTAAAAGGTGCAACCATGAGTGCAATAACAGGTCAGATCCCTCCTCTAGTTCTTCCCCCTCCAGCTTTTCCAGCTAGTTCTTCAATTTTTGAAGCTAACATGGAGCGAATCGATCGCAATCAAGACGACGGTTACGTGCCTGAACAAGATGAAGCCAAACTGCTGCATGAGCTACGAATGCAAATTTACGAGCAACAACGCAACGATATCGTCAAACTTTTTGCAGAATGCTTTCAAACAACGTCGTTCGGGGCACCGCAGTTTATTTTAGAAAAATGGAAAGAAAATCAAAGCACGATTCACCAAAAATGTGAAGACTTGAGAGTTTCTTTAGAACCTTATTTAAGCCTCATAAAAAGTAGTCCAAGTTCATCTGATCTCGCTCAGAGCACAACGGTAAGTGCAGTGCATTTATCCGGACAAGCAAGCCCCAAAGCTAACGCCCCAAAAAGTCCAAAACAACCTCCTTTCGTACCTGATTCTATTGTAAAGAATAACGATATTGCTAACTATGTAGGTTTGTATTTTGCTATGCAAAAACAGATCACACAATGTGAAAAAGCATATGCAAAAGCATTTCCTATCGATTTAAGCGATTTAGCCAATGCATTGAATGAGATCTTAAAAATTTCTAGAAAGCAGTTAGAAGTAGTAGGAAGTGAATTTTTAAGATTTATCCGCACTGCATTTGACATGATTCCAATCCCTAAAAAAGGAAATTGCTTTCCAGAATGTATTGCGCGTGCCCTGCTCATGAATAATGATTCACGGTACAGTCACATTGTTGATCCAGCTGAGTTAGCCAAGATATTGCGCCAAGATGTATGTAAGTTTATGGAAGGTAAAGCGGATAAATATGGAGCTTTTATCGTCGTATCCCCCGATGATAAAGTCTATGAAGGAACAAACCTTGAAGAACGTTATGAAAAATTTAGACAAGACTTGATGAAAGAGGGAAAATTCTTTTCTAACGAAAGTATTCAGCCAATGGCAGATATGTTAGGAAGATATCAATTCCGTATTTATTGCCCCGATTCAGTCAAAGTGGAAGATAATCAAATTCTTGTTAAAGATGGTTGGGTCTTTGGAAATAGAGATCAAGATGCGCCCGTGATTCACATACTCTACACAAAATGGGGCCTTCATTATTCGTTGCTAACTCCTAAAGTCAACAAAGCTTAAAAGAATTCCGCGAGCGTGGCAATCCACGTTCACGGAAAGTCTCATTCACTTAATACAACGTCACTGACTCCCCTTTTATATTCACCTTCACGACTTGATCGCCGCTTTCTAAAACGAGAATTTTTTCAAAAGATTTTGGCTTTTCGTCAGCCCATTTGCCTTGCCCTTTTTCAACCACCCACACAATAGGGTAGCGTCCTGGGGGAAGAGTCACTTTCATCTCTTTGCGGGGTTTGAACATGTCGGGCTCATCCAACTTCACTTCTTGGTTATTAAACTTTAGGCTCTTTACTGAAACATTGTAGGAAGGATCTTCCACCTTGATTGTCAGGTCGACAAGATTTTCAAAATGGGCTGCTGGGAGAGATGAGAAAAAAGTAATACTGAAAATAGCCAAAACAGAAAGTATTTTAATCATAAACCTACGGGGTTTTAGAGAGGTTTTCAAAAATGCGATACACGAGATTGGCTACCACCACAGCCACATAGAGCCCAGAAAAAGCCGCCAAACTGGCCGCAACGGGAACAATATGGGTCGCCATCTTCTGTTGCAAAAGAGGGGTTACAGTCGTTTCTAGGTATTTATTCCATACAGGAAAAGGGATGAGTCGCGGTGAGAGGGCCATTGCGCGCTGAATGAGCTGCGGCGTTTGTTTACAAGCGGCGCGGTAGGCAGTATAACCGCTACCCAAACCAATTCCCCAGCCCCACCAAGTTTCAGAAATCCAGCCTTTACCCAATGCAGCTGTGGCTCGACGAAATAAGCCAGAATTAGCCATTTGCTTTACTCAAAAAAGCTTCAATGATAACCACCAGAACGGTCAGAACAACTGCTCCTACGACAATCCAAGGAATGCGAGACATGAGGTTGTGAATGTGCCGGTCATCTTTCATGTTCTTCTTATAGTCCGATATTTATTTTTGAAAATAGGATTTTTTGTTATGGAAATATTTAAAGAAAAATTTAGGGGATTGAAAGATGGTTAAGAAAGCACCCACAGGTAAACTAGAATTGAGTGACGATGAATGGAAAAAGCGCCTCACGCCCGAAGAATATGAAGTTTTAAGGGAGAAAGGGACAGAATGGGCCTTTACCGGCAAATATGCGCATGAAACAAAACCGGGTGTTTACGTGTGCGCAGCATGTGGAGAGCCTCTTTTTCTGTCTGAGCACAAATACGATTCAGGCACTGGCTGGCCCAGTTTTTATCAACCGATCTCTAACGAAGCTGTGGGCTATGATGAAGACAATACATTGCTCAATTCCCGCGTCGAAGTGCATTGCAGTCATTGTGGAGGCCATCTAGGACATGTTTTCAAAGATGGGCCAGAGCCTACGGGTTTACGCTACTGCATGAACTCCGTTTCTCTCAAACTAAAAGATAAGTAAACCAAAAGGGGCCGGGCCTGCATTCTTGCATTCCGCGAATAAAAGCGAAACCAAAAGGGGCCGGGCCTGCGTTCTTGCATTTCCTTATATGCATTTCCTTATAACTGTTTATTTCAGGTGAAATGCAAGAATGCAGGCCCGGCCCCTTTTTTAAGGAAATGCAAGAATGCAGGCCCGGCCCCTTTTGCGGGCCCTTTTGTTGTTATTTGTTACTAGCGTGCAAAGCGTAGCTTGCCGCCCCAATCACTCCGGCATTCGTCGCCAACGAGGCAGGGACCACTTGCAGCTTGGATGTGGCTGCTTTTAATGCTTTTTCAAAGACAGCATGTGTGATGTTGTCGATCAAGTGAGGGATAGCCAAACCGAGGCCACCGCCGATGATAAGTCTTTCTGGATTAAAGGCATTAATCAAGCTAATGCAACCAGCATTGAGGGCCTCTTGAGCGTTTTCAATTAAGCTAGAAGCCAAAGGATCCCCGGTGCGAGCCACCTCAACAACATGGCGCGCCGTTAGATCATTGACATGCCCCTGCACGCTTTCAAGAAGAGCCCCAGCATTCTTAGGCTCTTTTTCGATTACCGCACGCGCTTGCTCAGCGAGTGCCCAACCAGAAGCCAGCGCTTCTAAGCAACCATGACTTCCACAAGTGCATTGAGGGCCATTTTTATCGATAATGATGTGACCCAGTTCACCAGCGCTGTTAGAAGCCCCTGTAATTAAGTTACCCTGACTTACTACTCCCCCACCAATGCCTGTGCCGATCAGCAAACACACGAGATCTTGCACTCCCTGACCCGCGCCATGTTGCCATTCTCCCCAAGTCGCGGCCCGTACATCATTTAAAATATAAACGGGAAAGGGGATCTACGCCTGTAGTTGTTTTTTAAGGGGCACGTCACGCCAAATCAGATTGGGAGCAAACTGGACGATCCCCGTATCGGCAGTAATTTGCCCCGCAACTCCTACCCCCACGGCTTGGGGTTCAGAACCCGCTTTGCCCGCCAGGGTTTTGACCACCTGGGCAATCTCGTGAATAATTTTTTCAACCGGCGCTGAAGGAGGCGTCGGAAAAACAGTCCGCTCGATCAGTTTTCCTTCCTGGTCTACGTGTCCTACGTCGATCTTGCTACCGCCAATATCTATTCCGATTGCCCATTTAGTCATGTTGCCCTCTTTTCCCCCCTCTATAACTTTTATTGGCAATAATTTGCATCCCTGTTAATTTAGAGAGTAATGAGAACTTTTGACCAACTCTGTCGGTTCTTGCTCCGTTTTAGATACCCGGTCTGTTTGCCTGAAGAGGTGGCCCAGGCCTTAGGCGTGAACGCCTCCAATTTCATGACCTTTCCCCAATTCATCAGGCAACTCTCCTGCGCCAATTTCCGCCCCCGCCGCCTTTACAAATTTATGCCCCGCGATAAAGCTGAAGAGGCCTTCCGTAACGCGCACTGCGTCGAGCAATTTCGCAATTCGACTCTCTTTTCCTTTTACTTTCCAGAAGGGTGGATGGAGTTTGTCTTGGAATTTGATGACATTTCCCGCTTGAGGCGCGTTTATATGCATCACCGTCACATCCGGGAGGAGCGCGGCATCGAGCTATTTCTCAACCCTTGCGACGAGTCGGAGGAAGTACACGACTGGGTCTCTTTGTAGATTTTGCAGCTGACCGGAATCTGAAGCGGGGTGCAAGGCTATTATAAATCATTTCTACTGAACTGCTTGAACAAAGCTGATTAACCAACTTGCGACTGGCTGATTCTCCTTCTTTGGTATTGTCTACTTGAAAGATTTCCCATTCCGGATCGATAAATTTAGATCCGAGATGCGCTCCAAGCCATTTTTTGGGCGAACGGGGTTTGATTTCAAAGATCGTTTCTGAGGCAAACCGATGCCCTCTTTTGGAAACAATGTCATTGATCACTAGATAGATGTAGGTAGCCGGTTTTTGCCCTGCGGGGATTTCTTCCCAGGTCTGATAGTAATCAAGCTCTAAAGCAGGTGAATTGAAGAGAAGCGATTCTTGCAATGGACGTCGTTCGAAATAGGGATAAAAATCCACCAACGCGCGCTGCCCTAAAACGGCACCTTGGCTGTATCCCATCACCCGAAAATGAGGACTCTCGGCCATAGGTCCTTCGTGAAACCACTCCTTGAAGAAGGCCCCCAATGTCCCCTTGAACTGCTCGTAGATCTCTCGGGCAGGACCGATGCGATGGAGATTTTCCACGATCGAACGCACGTCACTTGCCTTGCTGAAATTGATGCGAGTCCCCCGAAAGAGTAAAAGGGGTGAAAAATAAGCCCGGTCTTGCTCTTCACTGGGAGCATAGGTTAAGACGGGTATGCCACTTTCGCCAAGTTCCATCTGTTTATTCAACCGATACAGAACCACACAAGGGTTTTGATCCTTAAAACAAGGCAAAGCGATCTCGTCCTCTTCTCCAACCGGCCGTGAAACCCAATATTTGGTAATGATTTCCCCCGCCAAGGCGTTGCGAAGATGAAATTTGTCTTCTTTGAATGGAATTTTGGCTATAGAAGCGAGCAGCTCTTTAAGCCTTGTTCGAAATTCTTCTTCTTCCAGGTCTTTCTTTTGTTCTTCAAAATCTTTATAGCGTAAAGCCAGTTCCGCCAAAGCCTGCGCCATCGAATCGATTAAAACCGGAATTTCTGAGCTGCGCACATAATTAAAATCAATCGTTTCCAGAGCACCTAGAAGGTCTTTTAATTTACGTATGACCCTGTTTTGAGTTAAATTTTCTGCCTGCTTGGCGACAAAATTCTTCAGCTTTGTAAAGAGAGGCAATGCTGCTTCGCTCACTTTCGCAGCGCTATGGCGCATCCCCACCGAATGATCGTGGCAGTCTTGATTGTCTTCTGTTTTTTGATTGGTAGCCCTAATCATCCCCAAGCAGCGCTTGAAGATGCCGGTAACTTGTTGTGCTTGGGAACTTTGCCCCGCTTCTTTGAGCTTGCCCTGCTTAAGTGTCGGTTCTACTTGTATGTTAGGTGTTATATTTGCATTAACTTTATCTAACATATAAATTAAAGCACCTATTTGATAGATACTTAATTATAACATATTTTTAATCTATCAGCAAAGCCTGATGAACTGAATATTTTTAATTTACTTTTTATAAACGATCCTTTATAATTATGCAAATTAATTATTGGAAATTAAATGCAACCGGCATTGCTTGTACCAGGATCAAAAAGTTTTGAGATAACAGATATACGAAGCATTGATGCGCATTTAAGTACTTTAACAAATGCCAAGGAAGTATTAAATTTTTACCGCTTCGTCTTTAAGGATGGAGCAGCGGCAAAGGGAACACCCCTATCTGCTATCAATATTGAAAAACTGCAAGATCCCCTACTAAAAGCCAAATTACACCACCTTTTTACTCAAAAGAATATCGGTTTGCTTCACCAAGCGATTCATGAAAAGGACGTTGAAGTCTGCGAAGACATGTTGACGCACCATGTCGCTGGAGCTACCGATAGAAATTCTCGCGATGAACTACCGATTTTACTCGCAAAAAGAGTGAACGAGGTGGCAATTGCCCGCATTCTTTTTCGCTATGATGTCCTCGAAAGCCTTTCTAGACTTCAAGCTACCGAAATGCTTCCCTGGTTAATTGAACATAACTTTGTAGAGCAGATAACCAAATTTATCTACAAAGGCTATCCCCTTAATACTGAAGATGAGAATGGTGTGCGTCCCATTATGCTAGCAGCCAGTGAAGCCAATCTTTCGATATTTGAAGCTTTAGTCAATGCCGGTGTCGATCTTTTTAAGCCCGATAAAAATGGACATCGTCCGATTTATTTCTGCTGTGTTCTGGGAATTGTTGATTTTATCAGAATTCTTACAGAAAAAGGGGTTCGATTACATGAAGTTATCCAAGAATTGCCTACTTCTGATCAAACGCGAACTTTTAAAGATGAATTACTCAGCATTTCCCAAGCAAATGACGAAGATTTGCTCAACAATCTTGAGAATGTTGAAAAACTTCAATTCATTTTTATGGCTTCCGATATAAATAGGACACTAGAGCGCTTTTTTATTCATTTAAAAACGCCGCTTGAACAAAGCGTCGCTCAACAAATAGAGCAAATTTACCCCCTAAAGCATTTGCCCAATTGGTCGGAATTATGTAAAACCAAACCACGGCAGATTAAACAGCTGAATAATGTGCGCTGTGCAGGATCCCAAACATTGCAAGCAAATCCAGTTGCTCGAGAGCGATGGGAAACCGCCGATCGTTTGATTATGCAATGGGCCGAACAAAAAGTACCTCTAACTTTGGAAAAAATTGCGGAGATTAATCGCCTTATAGACCCGGTCAGTGCTGGTATTTACCGTGAAATTGGAGATGAGATAACTCCAGGTGGGAATTTTGTTAAATGTTATCTCTTGGGGCATCTTGTTTCAGAACAAATGAGTCAATTTCTAAGTAAACTTGAACTTGCTTTACAACTGGTAGAACGAAGAAAGATCAATCCGATTGAATTTACCGCCCGGCATTATCAATTCGCGATTAGCATCCATCCTTTCAAAAACGGCAACGGACGAACATGCCGTTTTGTTGCCGATTATCTGCTAAGAAGATGTAAGCTTCCCCCCGCAGCCTGGGGCACAGATGTAGATGCAGCCGTATTTCTCTACTACCCTAAAAACCTATTTCCCTCTAAAGTAGTCTCAATGGTCTTTAGTGCTGTTGAGCGATCCTATCAAATCCTGAGTGAAGGAGAAACTCATGTCGACGTTCCCTAATTTAACAAGCTATTTAGCTTCTGAAAAGTTGCGCTTAGAACTTTTTTTAAGAGAAAGCGACTACTTGGCCGGAGCAACCAGGACACTCCCTATGCATATCAGCAAAGGTCATCTTGACTCAGTAGCGCAATCTGTACAGGACGCATATCGCAAGAAACCCTTATCTGTCGAAAGGGTCAAAGAATGGGTCAAGGGGATGGCACCGGAGGCTGCATTGACCGAAGAAACAGAAAGACAGATTTCTGATATTGTGGAAAACATCCTCAACAATATTCACAGGCCGCGTCACAATTACGATGTAAAAGAAACGGTCGCACTTATGAGCAAGATTTTAGCAGCAATGGGCTCTAAATCCTTTTTTGAGACAGATAATGGGAAGTTGGCCCGTCTTTTAGTCAACTACGTTGCAACGTGGCACCAGATTCCCGTTTTTACTTTTGAGATGCAAGATCGCAACGCTTACAATGCCATGTGCTCGAGTGAACAAAGCGCGCAAACCTATCTAATCCAAAAGATTCAAGAAGCTGTTTTTGATCGGATGGGCAGGCTTCTTCCCTTAGTTAAGGATGATAATCTCACCTGCGAATATGACGATGGGCAGGGTCACCGACTGTTCGTCGAATGGCATGAATTATACAAATAGAGGTGAAGCCTTTAAGTTTGCGTGAGCTTGTTGAGGGCGCTGCCGGCTTTGAACCACTCGATCTGAGCGAGATTATAGGTATGGTTGAGCTGGATTGTTTCTTTGCTTTGGTCAGAATGGATGATCTCGAGCGTCAAGGACTTGCCTGGGGCCATTTCGGTCAGGCCGAGGATTGCCAGACGGTCATTTTCTTGCAATTTATCAAAATCTTGCGGATTTGCGAAAGTAAGGGCGAGTAGACCCTGCTTTTTGAGATTGGTTTCATGGATCCGGGCAAAGCTTTTGACAATCACCGCCTGCCCTCCTAAGAAGCGCGGCTCCATGGCGGCATGTTCACGGGAAGAGCCTTCCCCATAGTTTTCATCGCCAATAATTACCCAGCCAATGCCGGCAGCTTTATAGTCGCGGGCGATTTTTGAAAAGGGCTCAATCTCCTCTGTGAGGGCGTTTTTGCCCTTGCCAATCTCTTCGCGGAAAGCATTGAGTGCGCCAATTAAAAGATTATCTGAAATATGGTCGAGATGGCCACGGAATTTTAACCACTTTCCTGCCGGCGAAATATGATCGGTGGTGCATTTGCCCTGGACTTTGGCCAAGATGCGTAAATCGGTTAGGTCCTTTCCAGACCAAGCTTTGAAGGGTTGCAATAGTTGCAAACGGTCGCTCGTGGGACTTACCAAAATGTCGATCTTTTCCCCATTTTTGGCGGGGGCCACATAGCCCGATTCTCCGGGATCAAACCCCTTTACAGGTAATTCTAAACCGGTTGGTGGAGATAATTTAACGCTTCTGCCATCTTGAGTGGGTAAGCTATCGGTCAAGGGGTTAAAGGTCAACCGCCCCGCCAAGGCCAAGGCGATCACTATTTCAGGGCTGGTGACAAAAGAATGGGTGCCTGGATTGGCATCGTTGCGCCCGGCAAAGTTGCGATTATAGGAGGTAAGGATCGAATTTTTCTCCCCAAATTCAACGTCATGGCGCTTCCATTGCCCGATGCAAGGGCCGCAGGCATTGGCTAAAACCATTCCGCCAATCTCTTCAAGCGTTTGTAGCAATCCATCGCGCTCAATGGTCGCATGGATTTGTTCCGATCCAGGTGTAATTGTGAGGGGACATTGCGCTTTGATCCCATGTTGAACAGCTTGTTTAGCAATGCTGGTGGCCCGCTCCATATCCTCGTAGCTGGAATTCGTACATGAGCCGATCAATGCGACCGAAATCTTTTCAGGAAAACCTTGCTCACGCACAGCTTGAGCAAGCTCAGAGATAGACCAGGCGCGATCGGGTGAATATGGGCCGTTCACGTGGGGTTCTAGTTTATCTAAATCGATGATGAGAATTTCGTCGTAAAAATCGTCGGGATGTTCTAAGACCTCTGGATCGGGCTGTAAGTCAGCAGCGATCTTTTCAGCAGCTTCAGCAATCTCTTTTCGCCCAGTAGCCCGCAAATAGTCTCCCATGCGGTTGTCGAAGGGAAAAATAGAGGTTGTAGCGCCGATTTCGGCACCCATATTGCAAATGGTTCCTTTTCCCGTACAAGAAATTGAAGCAGTTCCCGGTCCAAAATATTCAATTACAGCGCCGGTGCCCCCCTTCACGGTCAAAAGCCCCGCCACCCGCAAAATCACATCTTTAGCCGATGTCCACCCATTCATCTTGCCAGTCAGCTTCACACCAATCAGGCGGGGAAACTTCAATTCCCAGGGCATACCGGCCATCACATCCACAGCATCAGCCCCGCCCACCCCGATGGCGAGCATTCCCAAACCTCCCGCATTGGGAGTATGGGAATCGGTCCCGATCATCATCCCACCCGGAAAAGCGTAGTTTTCCAATAAAACTTGATGAATGATCCCTGCTCCCGGCTTCCAAAAACCGATCCCAAACTTACCTGAAACACTTTGAAGAAAATCAAAAACCTCTTTGCTTTCCACATTCGCTCGGGCTAAGTCTTCTTTAGCACCTGTTTCAGCTAAAATCAAATGGTCGCAATGCACGGTGCTGGGTACAGCCGTTTTCTTGCGACCCGAAGAGGCAAACTGCAAAAGGGCCATCTGGGCGGTCGCATCTTGCATGGCCACCCGATCCGGTTGAAAATCGACATAAGACTTGCCCCGCTCGGCCGGTTGATCCAAAGACTTGGCCAAATGGGCATATAAAATTTTTTCCGTGAGGGTCAAAGGGCGATTTAGTAGACGGCGCGCTTCCTTGACCTTAGAAGGCATTTTGCTGTAGAGAGCTTGAATAATCTCGAAATCGAAAACCATACTCAATACATAGAATTTTACGGTTCTTCCTGCAAACAAAAAAACGCTCATCGCGTGGACAATAGAGCCAATTGCAGAATTGTAAAGAAATATTTATCAATAATCGCAGAGATGGGGCCAATGAAAATATGAATTCCCTCTGTGAGCTCTGTGGGCTCTGTGGTAGTTTTTCAAACTTAAATGGATCAATATGATTAACTACCACAGAGCCCACAGAG
>Ga0153954_1001401_pt1 | contig 13112 bp, 11 predicted proteins | sample TSFL038MetaG_FD_102277 | JGI IMG/M metagenome (GOLD analysis project Ga0153954, IMG submission 102277) | Attine ant fungus gardens microbial communities from Florida, USA - TSFL038 MetaG | ecosystem: Host-associated > Fungi > Mycelium > Unclassified | place: USA: Florida, Wekiwa Springs State... | reverse complement strand
TGGTGGGCACGACAGGGATCGAACCTGTGACCCCTACCATGTCAAGGTAGTGCTCTCCCGCTGAGCTACGTGCCCTAGTCCTTTAAATGGGGTCGGGGTCCCTATATCGACTCCGGGCCGGGCAGGCAAGGATGGCCTGGCGGATATTTCGCCGGAATTCGCGACCGGATCAGGCCGCCAACATCTTGTTAACTTCGCTGACCAGCTCGCGCAGGTGAACCGGCTTGGACAGCACCTTGGCGTTCTTCGGCGCTTCCGAGTCGGAATTGAGCGCGACCGCCGCGAAACCCGTGATGAACATGATCTTGATGTCGGGGTCGAGCTCCGAGGCGCGGCGCGCCAGCTCGATGCCGTCCATTTCCGGCATCACGATGTCGGTCAGCAGCATCTCGAACGGCTCCTCGCGCAGCCGCTGATAGGCCGACATGCCGTTATCATGGGGCGAGACCTGAAAACCGGCGTTTTCCAACGCCTTGACCAGGAATCGGCGCATGTCGTTGTCGTCTTCGGCGAGGAGGATCTTGTGCATGGCTGGGAGATCAAACCTGATTCACGGCGGATCAATACATTCACTAAGCCCGACATTCGGTAAATATCGAGTGAAAGGAGGCCCTGCGAAGCCGCCGTTCACGAGGTCATTTGTGGACCTTAATGCGGCTTGGAGCAATAAAGGCGGACATTTCGAACCACGCCAAGAGGCGTTCCCGGTGTTACCAGAACTTTTTCGCTTGGCAGAGCGGTTGCGATTACCGACAATGCCGGATCACAGAACGCGCCGTCGTTCGGACCCGATGGGCCCGTCCGGCGCAGCCAATGTAAGGGACGGCGCCCCGCGATGACCCGGTTTGATGGTGAACTGCCGCCCCCGTTCGAGATCGTGGAGCCGGCCGAGTGGCGGGCACCGATCATCTTCAACTCTCCGCATTCCGGCTCGGTCTATCCGGAGGAATTCCTGCAGGCGTCCCGGATTGATCCGCCGACGCTGCGGCGCTCCGAAGATTCGTTCATGGACGAGCTGATCGCCGAGCTCTCCGGGCGCGGCTTTCCGGTGGCGCGCGTCAACTTTCCCCGCTGCTATGTCGACGTCAACCGGGAACCCTATGAGCTGGACCCTCGGATGTTCGCCGGCCGGTTGCCGAGTTTTGCCAACACGCGCTCGATGCGGGTCGCCGGCGGGCTTGGCACCATTCCCCGCGTGGTCGGCGACGGCCAGGAAATCTATCGCGACCGGCTCGCGGTCGACGACGCGCTGACGCGGATCGAGACGCTCTACAAGCCCTATCACCGCGCACTGCGGCGGCTGATCAACAGGGGGCATCAGACCTTCGGCACCGTGGTGGTCGTGGACTGCCATTCGATGCCGTCGATCGGCGTTTCGCGGGACGAGCCGCGCCGGCCGGACGTCGTGATCGGCGACCGCTACGGCACGAGTTGTGCGCCGCTGTTGCCCGACCGGGTCGAGGAAACCATGAGCCGGCTCGGCTATTCGATCGGCCGCAACAAGCCCTATGCCGGCGGCTTCATCACCGAGCATTACGGCAATCCGGCCAGCGGACTGCACGCGATTCAGCTCGAGCTCAACCGCGCGATCTACATGGATGAGCGGCGGCGGGAAAAGGGACCGCGCTTCGCGCAGGTCGCCGAAGATTTCGCGACGCTGGCGGATGCGCTTGCCACCGTGCCGCTCGGCGACCTCGGTCCATTCCAGGCTGCGGCGGAATAAATCCGCGCCTCTCTCCACGACGTCTTTCCGGGGCGACGCGTCAGCGTCGAACTATGGTGCGCAATTGCGCACCTGAGAATCTCAAGATTCTCTGGCGGCGCAATTGCGCACCATAGTTTGCTCGTTTCACTCGCGCCCTGGAATGACGATGCTTGAGATGGCTACAAAAGAAAAAGGGGCCGCTTGCGAAAGCAAGCGGCCCAAGTCTAGGGAGGAAACGCCCAAGGAGGGCAGCGATAGCGCGAGGCGCTACCGCACCGCAACAATATGCGACCGCGATGCACAAAACGCAAGGGTTTTTAAAGCCTTTCCCATGCAAATTTTGCAGGTCTTGCAGACGTGCAACACCTTCAAGACAGCAAATATTTGCAATATTTTTCAAGGCCCTACGAAATCGACCGCGCAAGTGATCGGGAAACGGGGTGCAAATGAAGCGATCTCTCGATTTCGTGATGGCTTCTGTTATCTAAAAATATAGCAACAGTCCCCTGTTGATTCGGTATTCGAAATGCCAGCGGCAGCCTGCCGTTCCCCATGCGAATGGAGCAGGATTAAGCTGGGCAAGCGTATCCTCGCCGGCTCTCGCCCCGACGCATGATCCAAGGAATAGACGTGACGGTCATCGACTTCTCCGCCTTCATTGGGCGCCTTGCGACTTCGTCCGGCGAAACCATTCTGCCGTTCTTCCGCACCTCGCTTTCGATCGACAACAAGGGCCCGGCGCAGGATTTCGATCCGGTCACCGAGGCCGACCGCGCGGCTGAGGCGGTCATGCGGCGGCTGATCAAGTTTCACTTTCCCCAGCACGGAATTGTCGGCGAGGAATTCGGCAATGAACGCGAGGACGCCGATTATGTCTGGGTGCTGGATCCGATCGACGGCACCAAATCCTTCATCGCAGGATTTCCGATCTGGGGTACGCTGATCGCGTTGTTGCACAAGGGAACGCCGGTGTTCGGCATGATGCATCAGCCCTTCATCGGCGAGCGCTTTTCCGGCGATAACGCCATGGCCAATTACCAGGGACCGTCCGGCGCCCGGCGGCTGACGACGCGGCGCTGCGCGTCGCTGCAGGAAGCGACGTCCTACACCACGAGCCCGCTTCTGATGAACGCCGCCGACCGCGAGACGTTTGGCCGGATCGAAAGGGAGGTCAGGCTGTCGCGCTATGGCGGCGACTGCTATTCCTATTGCATGCTGGCGGCCGGCCATCTCGATCTCGTTATCGAGACCGAGTTGAAAACCTACGATATCGCGGCGCTGATCCCGATCGTCAACGGCGCCGGCGGCGTCGTCACCAATTGGGAAGGCGGGCCGGCCCAGAACGGCGGCCGTATTGTTGCGGCCGGCGATCGACGTGTGCATGAGGCGGCGCTGAAGATGCTGAGGGAGTAGCGACAAGAATCATTCGAGAACGCCGGCAACCAGAACAATAATCGCCTGCGGCCAAAGGGAGGCGTACAAATGAAGATCCTCGTCGGGATCTTGCTGACACTTGTGCTGTCGTCTTTCGCCGCGGCGGAAGAGTTTCCCTCAAAGCCGATCCGGCTGATCGTGCCGTTCCCGCCGGGCGGTCCGAACGACATCATCGCGCGCGTGGTCGGCCAGCGGATGTCCGAAATCACCCAACAGCCGGTCGTTGTCGACAATCGCGGCGGCCAAGCCGGCGTGCTCGGCACCGATGCGGTCGCGAAATCCACTCCCGACGGCTACACCATCGGCATCACCAGCGCGAGTTCGCTGGTGATCAGCCCGACCATGGAAAAGATCGCCTACGATCCGCAAAAGGATCTCGCCCCGGTCACGCTGGTGGCGCAAGTGCCGGAAATGCTGGTGGTCGCGAGCAACGTCCCGGCCCGCAACATGGAAGAACTGGTCGCGCTCTGCAAGGCGCAGCCCGGCAAGCTCAATTTTGCGTCCGCCGGCGTCGGCGGCCTGCCGCATCTCGCCGGAGAATTGTTCAAGCTCACCGCCAAGATCGACATCATCCACGTGCCCTATCGGGGCGCGGCGCCCGCGATCAACGATCTGCTCGGCCATCAGGTGCAGATGACGTTCCTCGATCTGCCGGTGATCCTGCCGCAGATCAAGGCCGGCAATCTCCGCCCGATCGCGCTCGGCGCGAAGACGCGCGCAACGCAGGCGCCCGACGTGCCGACCACCGCGGAGGTCGGCATGCCGGACCTGCTGATCGAGAACTGGTACGGCATGGTCGCCCCGGCGGGCACGCCGCCGGACACCATCGCAAAACTCAACCGCATCACGACGGAAGCGATGTCCGATCCGCGGGTCAAGGAGAAGCTCGCCGACCAGGGCCTGACCCTGGTGCCGCAGACGCCCGACGAGTTCCGCGCCTATATCGGTTCCGAAACCCAAAAATGGGCGAAGGTGATCAAGGACGCCGGCGTGGAGACGACGAAGTAGGATTCACTCCGCCGCCGTTCGAAGATGCTCGACCAGGAGTTTTGCCGGCCGCGGCAGCGCCTTGAAACTGCGGGCGCAGATCACGAGCTTGCGGTTGGCCCAGCTGTCGCGAATGCGCACCGTCGTGATCGGCATGCTGCGCGAACAGCGCCGGGCGGCCGCTTCCGGCACCACGGCGACACCGACATCGGCCGCGACCATCTGGCAGATCGCATCGAAGTCCCTCAGGCGCGCGCGAAAGTGCAGGCGCATCCCGAGCCGTGCAGCATGCCGTGAGATATGCGCCTGCAACGCCGTGGCGCTGGTCAATCCGATGAAGTTGCATGCGGCCGTCTCCTGGAAATCGACCCCGCGGCGGCCGGCAAACGGCCCCTTTCGCGAGGTAACGAGGGTGAGACGGTCTTCACTGAACTTGAAACGCTCGACATTCGCCGGCAGCGCGTGCTCTGCGGCGAAGCCGAGATCGGCTGCGCGGGCCGCGATCGCAGAGGCGATATCGGTGCTCTCGCGCTCCTCGACATCGACATTGATATCGGGATGCTCGCGCAGGAAGACCGCGAGCGCCCGCGGCAGATGCTCGGACAGCCCCGAAGTGTTGGCGAGCAGATGCACGCTGGCCCGCACGCCGGAGGCAAAGCGGGCGAGATCGCCGCGCATCGCCTCGACATTGTGAATGACGAGCCGGGCGTGATCGAGCAGGCTTTCGCCGGCGGCAGTGAGCTCGACCCCGCGGCGGACGCGCTTGAACAGCGCAACGCCGAGCGCATCCTCCAGCCCCTTGATCCGCGCGCTGGCAGACGCCAGCGCAAGATGCGAGCGGCCCGCGCCGCGCGTGATGCTGCGGCTGTCCGCCACCGCGATGAAGAGCTGCAGATCGACCAGGTCGAAGCGCATAGCATGGTCCATTGATAGCTAGCCTTCGTCGTTACCGAAGGCTGGCTCCGTAACCTCCACATTGTGCGGATCGCGCGGATCAGTCAATGTGCAGCGCATGTCAGAACTTCATCCTCTCCTGCTGTTCATCGCCGCCGTGTTCCTGCTCGCCGGCTTCGTCAAGGGCGCGGTCGGTATGGGCCTGCCGACGGTCTCGATGGGGTTGCTCGCGGTGACGATGGCGCCAAGCCAGGCGCTCGCGATCGTGATCGTGCCGGCCGTGATCACCAATATCTGGCAGACCTTCGTCGGCCCCTATCTGCGCGACATCACCCGAAGGCTGTGGCCGCTCCTGATCGGCACCGCGCTCGGCAGCTGGCTCAACCGCGGCTCGCTGACCGGGCCTTATGCGCATTATCTCCCGATCGCACTCGGCATCCTGCTCGTGCTCTATGCCGTGCTCGGCCTGAGCAAGTTCGCCTTCAAGGTCGCCCGCGGCAACGAGAAATGGGTCGGCGGCATTGTCGGCGTCATCACCGGAATGATCTCCGCCGCGACCGGCGTGCAGGTGATTCCCTCGATGCCGTTTATGCAGGCGATCGGCATGGAGCGCGACGAACTGGTGCAGGCGCTCGGCGTGTTCTTCACGGTGGCCACGCTCGCCCTTTCCGTCAATCTCAGCACGTCGGGCCTGCTCAGCGCCTCGACCGCATTGCCCGGCGCGATCGCGATGGTCTGCTCGTTCGCCGGCATGTACATCGGCCAGACGGCGCGCTCGCGGATGCCGGCGGAAGCGTTCCGCCGCTGGTTTTTGATCTCGATGATCTTCCTCGGGCTCTATCTCGCGGCCAGCGCGATCTACACGCTCTACGCCGGCGCCTGAAAATCAGCGCGACAGCATCGCCATGCGGGCGCCGAAATAGACGAACATCCCGCCGACCGCACGATTGAGCCAACCGGTGACGCGGCTGGAGCCGCGCATGCGGCTTGCGGCCATCGCCGAAAACGCGGCAATCGCGAGACAAACGAGCGTACCGTTAAGGATGAAGATGGTGCCGAGCAGCAGGAAGGCCAGCGCCTGGTGCGGCGCCTCCGCGCTGACGAATTGTGGCAGGAAGGCGAGGAAGAACAGCGCGACCTTCGGATTGAGCGCGTCCGTCAGCGCGCCCTGCCAGAACACTTTTGAAAGCGACATCGCGCGAGCCACGCCCGACGGCTCGCCGGCCGGTGTGGCCTCGCGCGTCAGCAGCATCTTGATACCGATGAAGCAGAGATAGGCCGCGCCCGCCCATTTCACGACCATGAACGCGGTCGCCGAGGCCGCCAGCAGCGCCGAAAGCCCGATCGCACAACCGAAGACGTGGACAAGGCAGCCGGTAGAGATGCCGAAGGTCGCGATCGCGCCGCCGCGCCAGCCGAATTGCGCGCTCCGCGCGATGACATAGGCCATGTCGGGCCCCGGCGCGAGACTCAGCACAAGCCCGGAGATCGTAAAGAGCCAGAGGTCGTGGATACCCAACATTTGAACGGTTCCAGCGCGTCATAATGCGGTCGAATGCGGCGGCGACTTATACAAAGTAATGGCGACCGGAAGGTATGACTATTGCGTCCGGGCAGGTCTTCCGCCAGATACGACGGGTGATTTCCGCAGCTTTTCGCCCGTCATGAAACGTGGCGATTCGCGCGCGTGGAGCCGATGGAACGACGTCTTGCCGCCATTGTCTGCGCCGATATCGCCGGTTATTCCCGCCTGATGGGTACCGACGAGGCGGGGACGCATGCCTCGTTCAAGGCCCACCGCAGCGCGATCTATCCGATCATCCTCAATCATGGCGGACGGCTGGTCAAAAACACCGGCGACGGCTTCCTGCTGGAATTCGCCAGCATCGTCGGCGCCATCGAGGCGGCGATCGGGATGCAGACGGTGATGGCTGAACGCAACCATCATCTGCCAGCCGATCGTGCCATGCACTTCCGCATGGGCATCCATATGGGTGACGTGATCGCCGATGAAGACGAGGTGTTCGGCGAGGACGTCAACATTGCCGTGCGGCTCGAGACCATCGCGCCGCCTGGCGGCATCGCGGTATCCGACAAGGCCCATGCCGAGGCAGGCAAGCGGCTCGGCATCGTACTGACCGATGCCGGACGGCATCGCCTCAAGAACATCTCCGAGCCCGTCCATGTCTGGACGTGGGTCCCAGACGGATCGGACGCCGTCACCGAGTCGAAAAACGGCTCGAACCTGCCCGCTCAATACCGGACCGCAATCGTCGGCGTGCTGCCTTTCGACAATCTTTCCGGCAGTGCCGATGAATATTTTGCCGACGGACTGACGGAAGATCTGATCCACGCGCTGTCGCTGCAATCGTTCTATCGCGTGCTGAGCCGCAACTCGACCTTTCCATTCCGCGGCAAGAGCCTGAGCACGCGGCTGATCGCGCGCGAGATCGACGCGACCTACCTGATCGAGGGCTCGGTGCGCCGCGCGGGCAACAAGATTCGCGTCACCGCCGAACTGATCGCGCCCGAGAGCGGCGAGCAATTGTGGACCGGCCGGTATGACCGCGACATCGGCGACCTGTTCGCGCTGCAGGACGAAATCACCACCAGCCTGTCCGGGGCGATCGCGCCGGAGATTTTTCGCGCCGAGGCGTCCGCGCCGGCGCGAAGCTCGAACCTCACCGCATGGGACCGGTTCCTCAAGGGCCTCTCCCATTATTACCGGGAAACCAAGGCCGATTTCGAAGCTTCGATCGACCTGTTCCGGGAGTCCATTGCGCTCGATCCCACGCTTTCGATCGCACGCGCCTACCTCGCCACGATCACGGTGCAGGGCGTGCAATATGGATGGATCAAGAGCAGCCGCGAATTGTGGGCTCAGGCGATGGATCTTGCCGAAAGCAGCGTCCGGCTCGACCCGCGCTCGTCCTTTGCCTTCTCGATTCTCGCTTATATGCACGTGATGCAGGGGCGCTACGACGCCGCCCATGAGGCGATCCGCCGCGCGGTCGGGCTCAACCCCTACGACATGGGCGCGCGCGGCGTGCAAGGCATTTGCCATCTCATGGTCGGTGAGCATCGCGAGGCGATCGAGCTGCTCTCGATGGCGGCCCAGCGCGGCAACAGCGATCCGCGCTATCAATTCGGGGCCTCGAGCGCGTTCAGCCATTATCTGCTCGGGCAATATGACGCCTGCCTGTCCTGGGCGCGGGAGGCGCTATATCTCAATCCCAACCACCTCCAGGTGCTGGCGATAAGGGCGGCGGCGCTGGCGCAACTTGGACGCAGCGAGGAAGCCGCGAAGGCGGCCGAGGCGCTGCTCGGCAACTATCCGAATTTCAGCGTCGAACGGCACTTGCGCAATTTCCATTGGAGAAATCCGGACGACCTCGCGCATTACCGCGAGGGGCTGCTGAAGGCCGGCGTGCCCTACGGCAAAATCGAGCTGGTCGCCAAGCGCGCGGCGGACTCCTGAGCGGCGTATCGTTTTTGCGCATGATCCCCCCGGGGACATGCCTTTCGAAGAACCGCCGGACCGTTTTCCGGATCACGCGCTACCCGAACAGCGGCGTACCCGGCACGAAGGCGTCGAACGCCGCCCAGAATTGCGCGCGATAACGGTCCTGCTCCTGCAGGATCTCATGCTTCGAGCCGGCAATCACCAGGTGCGAGCCGGCGCGCAAGTGATAGGCGAACTCCTCGATCGCCGGCGTCGACACCACGGTGTCGTTGGAGGCCGCCAGCATCAGGATCGGCTGGCGGATCTGCGAGGGATAATACGTCGCGCGAAAGGTGTTCATGGCGCGGAAGGCGGTGTCGGCCCAGGCGACCGTCGGCGAGGCGATGCCGAGGGTGGGGTCCTCCTCCAGCACCGCCGCGTTGCGGGCATAGCGGACGGGATCACTGGTCAGGGCATTGTTGACGAAGGGGCGCGTGCCGGTGAGCGTGTCGTCGCCGCCGGGAACGTAGCGGCCGCCCTGCCCCACAAGGCGCATCGCCCGCAGCAGCAGGCGCACGGTCCTCGAGGTGGCACGTCCGGGCAGATCGATCATCGGCGCTGACAGCACCATGCGGTCGAACCAGCGCTTGCCCGCATGTGTGATCCTAAGCATCACCGCGCCGCCCATCGAATGGGCCAAGGCGAAATAGGGCGGCGGACAATCCGGCAATACCACCTGCTGCACGAAGGCCTCGACGTCGGCTTCGTAATCGGCGAAGTCGCGGACATAGCCCTTGCGCGGATCGCGCAGGCGGCGCGAGGAATGGCCCTGCCCGCGCCAGTCGATCATGGCGACCGCAAAGCCACGGTCGCGCAAGTCGCGCACGATCTCGAAATATTTTTCGATCATCTCGCCGCGGCCCTGGAAGATGCAGACTGTGCCCTTGCGGCCGGCGGGCGGCGCCCAGCGCGCAAAGCGCAATTCGGCGCCGTCGGGCGTGCGGATCGTGCCCGAGATGACGTTTTCCGGAACGGGATTGGCGGGAATCGAGACGAGCGTCATGGCGGGGGTCGAGTGGGAGGAAAGTGCTGAAAAACAAGGGTCGGAGGATCAAAAAAGGCTCGAATCCCGCCCTCTTGAACGCCGTCTTGGCTTTTCCCATATCACCAACGTGCAGGCCGCTACCAGTGTTTCGGGACACTTAACGTCCCAAACGCAAAGGCTGCACAGGACTAAGCCCGGCCCGATGGCGGGCGGGTATTTGAAACAGTCGCTCAATGGAGGACTACACTCATGCGTACCTACGATCTCACCCCGTTTTATCGTTCCACCGTCGGCTTCGATCGTCTTTTCTCCCTGCTCGACCAGGTGAATTCTGACGGCGGCAACGGTTATCCCCCGTATAATATCGAGCGGACCGGCGAGAATGCCTATCGCATCTCGGTGGCCGTCTCCGGCTTCGCCAAGGAAGAGCTCTCCATCGTCGCGAAGGAAAACACGCTGACGATCAAGGGCGAGAAAGTCGCCAACGAGAACGGCAAGGACAAGTCCGAAGTGCTCTATCGCGGCATCGCCGCGCGCGCCTTCGAGCGGGTATTCCAGCTTGCCGACTTCGTCGTTGTGAAGAACGCCTCGCTTGAGCATGGCCTGCTCCATGTCGACCTCGTCCGCGAGATCCCCGAGGCCAAGAAGCCCCGCAGCATTCCGATCGGCACGTCCGCCCCTGCCGCGCCGCAGGTGGTCGACGGCACGACCGAGAAGGCCGCCGCCTGAAATCGAATTTCGCGTAGCGTAGCTTTGCGTAAGGAAACGCCCCGGGAAACCGGGGCGTTTTTTGTTGCTGTCGTCCTGGCGAAAGCCAGGACGACGGAGACCTACTCCAGGCCCTGCACCTTCGGCATTTCCTGGGTCGGCCGGATCACCGGCGCAGCCGGCTTGGCTTCGCCGACCGTCGCGCTCGATGGCGGCGGTGAGGCGGCGGCCTGCGCAGACGGTGCTGCGCCGGGCTGTGCCGGTGCCGTCGGCGGAGCGCTCGTCGGCGCCGGTTTTGTCTCGACCGCGGCCGATTGCTGCCGCGCGGGCTCCGGCGACCTCCTGGCGACCGCCGGTTTCGGCGCCGGAACCGGCACGTTGCGGCTGGCGACATGCGGAATCGGCGCCGGCGGCCGCGGCACGCCGCGGATCACGATCGGCGGCGGCAACGCGGACTCGGGGCCGTAGCCGGACATCGGCGCGGCATCGTAGCTCTCGCCGTAGGGGGCCGATCCATAGCCACCGGAACCATAACCGCCGGAACCATAACCATCAGCCGGCACGAAGCGGATGATCCGCCCGTTACGCGCGTCGATCACGAGCCGCCCGTCATCGCCGTTCCGATCGAGCACGGCGATGGTGTAGACGTAGCCGCGCTGATGCGGGATGCCGAGCGGCGAGAAGCCGTTGTCGCGCAACACCGCATAGACCTCGTGCGGCGGCAGCAAGGCCGGGCCTGCGTAGCCGCCATAATTGTAAACGGGAGGCGGCGCGGGACTGTTGTAAGCGGGAGGCGGCACCGCCGCGTAGGGTCGCTCATAGGGCCCGTCGAAATCGGAAACCGCCCGGTAGGGCGTCAGCATCTGAGCATTTGCGGCCGAGGCCGCAAGCATCAACCCGGCCGACACGGCCCATCCTGCGAAACGCTTCATCACTTCATTGCTCCTGCAAGCCCCTCGTTAAACCCCGGGGCGAATCTCGGAGCAGATTCCGGCGCGGCTTGGGCCGGATCGCGGCATTTGCTTCAAATCGAGGACACACAGATCAGGAATGCAGTTGTATCAGCACCCAACGACTTTCGAGCGCTTGTGTGGTAGAGAAAAATGAGGCAAGGTGGTATTTAGGACAGGATTGCTGTCTCAAATTTCGTTGCGAAACCGGCGTAGGGATTGCAATGAAAGTTCGGCGCCTTGCGCCACCGAAGGTACCAGGCAAACACATTCTCCGGGGACGAAGAATGCTTAGCCTGAACTCTGAAAATACGGCTCGGCCTAGCGCGAGCGGCGACCCCTGGGTGCCGCGGGACGCTGAAGGTGCGCCGAAGGCGAAGACAACGGCAAGACCCTTATCGGGGAGACAGACATGAGCGGGTCGGAGATCGAGCGCGAACACATCGTGGCAGAGCAGCTGTCGGCGAACGCAGCCTCGAAACCCGTCGACGCTGCGCGCGAGCTGCATACAGAGCTCCATACTTGGCGCCCCGACGCCGAAGGCCTGTACGATCCTTCGCTGGAGAAGGACTCCTGCGGCGTCGGCTTCATCGCCAACATCAAGGGGAAGAAGTCGCATCAGATCGTCGCCGATGCGCTGAGCATCCTCTGTAACCTCGAGCATCGCGGCGCGGTCGGCGCCGACCCGCGCTTCGGCGACGGCGCCGGCATCCTGGTGCAGATCCCGCACGCCTTCTTCAAGCGCAAGTCCGCCGAGATCGGCTTCAAACTTCCCGAGCCCGGCGAATACGCGATCGGCGCGCTGTTCATGCCGAAAGACACCGCCTGGCGAAAGGTGATCCAGAGCATCATCGCCGACCAGATCAAGGCCGAAGGCATGCGGCTGCTCGGCTGGCGCGACGTGCCCTCCGACAATTCCTCGCTCGGCGTCACCGTCAAGCCGACCGAGCCCTATCACATGCAGGTCTTCATCGGCCGCAATGGCGTTGCGAAGACCGACGAGGAATTCGAGCGGCGGCTCTACATCCTGCGCAAGTCGATCTCGCAGGCGATCTATCTGCGCCGCGACCGCGGCATGGCCGGCTATTATCCGTGCTCGTTCTCGTGCCGCACCGTGATCTACAAGGGCATGTTCCTCGCCGACCAGCTCGGCAAATATTATTCGGATCTGCACGAGCCGGATTTCGAGAGCGCGCTCGCGCTGGTGCATCAGCGCTTCTCGACCAACACCTTCCCGACCTGGTCGCTGGCACATCCCTACCGGATGATCGCCCATAACGGCGAGATCAACACGCTGCGCGGCAACGTCAACTGGATGGCGGCGCGGCAGGCTTCGGTCTCCTCCGAGCTCTACGGCAAGGACATCAGCCGGTTGTGGCCGATCTCCTATGAGGGCCAGTCGGACACGGCCTGCTTCGACAATGCGCTCGAATTCCTGGTGCAGGGCGGCTACTCGCTGCCGCATGCCGTGATGATGATGATTCCGGAAGCCTGGGCCGGCAATCCGCTGATGGACGAGAAGCGCCGCTCCTTCTACGAATATCATGCCGCCCTGATGGAGCCGTGGGACGGCCCGGCCGCGATCGCGTTCACCGATGGCCGCCAGATCGGCGCCACGCTCGACCGCAATGGCCTGAGGCCGGCGCGCTATCTCGTCACCAAGGACGACCGCATCGTGATGGCGTCCGAGATGGGCGTGCTCAAGATTCCCGAGGACCAGATCGTCACCAAGTGGCGGCTGCAACCCGGCAAGATGCTGCTGGTGGACCTCGAACAGGGCCACCTCATTCCCGACGACGAGATCAAGGCCTCGCTCGCCAAGAGCCATCCCTATCGCAACTGGCTCGATCGCACCCAGATCGTGCTCGAGGACCTGCCGGCGGCGCCGACCAAGAGCGTGCGCTCGAACCTGCCGCTGCTCGACCGGCAGCAGGCGTTCGGCTACTC
>Ga0153954_1001400_pt1 | contig 13114 bp, 9 predicted proteins | sample TSFL038MetaG_FD_102277 | JGI IMG/M metagenome (GOLD analysis project Ga0153954, IMG submission 102277) | Attine ant fungus gardens microbial communities from Florida, USA - TSFL038 MetaG | ecosystem: Host-associated > Fungi > Mycelium > Unclassified | place: USA: Florida, Wekiwa Springs State... | reverse complement strand
TCGCTCCTTTGGGTCGTTTGTGGCCGATCTTACCCAAACAGTGACCCAGTTTACGCTGGACCGAACTCGGAGTCCTGTAAGCTGTTCCGTTAACTAGGACAACCGTCATGAATAATCCGGGCTAACCTGAGTCCAGACCCCACCAAGTCATCCCAGGCTCAGCCTGGCTTGCCTGTGATGTCATCGAACGCCGTATCCGCCAACGGTCACGATCCCCTTGTGTTTCGCCAGGTTGATTGTGTGGATGCCCATGCTTGCTGGAGGCATGGACGAGGGGTGATGTTGCCGTGATCTGGACTTTTGGTGCGTGAATCTATGAAGGAGACAATGATTCCGTGAACCTTCGCGTCCGCGTGCTAAGATAAGGGTAATGCAACTTGTGCCGCCAGCTGATGAGATCTGGAGGAGAGGCTCCTGGATCTCGTCGACCGTTGATCCAAGGTTCTCGCTGTGCACCAACTGGGTCGAGACATCCTGATTTTCGAACTTGGGGGAAGGCGCTACGGTTTGTCGGCGGCCAGTGTTCGAGAGCTGGTGCGCGCGGTGGCCATTGTGTCTCTTCCTGCGGGACCACCTGCGGTCGAGGGGGTGTTCGACTTCCGCGGGAGCGTTGTCCCGGTCCTGGATATTCGCCTCCGTCTTGGTTTGTCACCGAAGCCCATTGAGTTGGGCGATCACCTCATCATTGGTGAGGTGAGGGGGCGTGTGATTGCGATCCGGGTCGATCGCGCCTTGGAACTCGTCGTGTACGACGGTCCTTCCGCGGCCTCGGAATCCCATTCCGTGGCGGGTTCGGGCCACGAGGAGCGGATCGCCAAGCTTGAGGTGGGGCTTGCACCGATCCTTGACCTGTCTCAGCTTTTCTCCGAAACCGAGGCGAAGTCGCTCGGCGCGTACCTTCCCAAGTCCTGGGCGGACTCGGAGGGACCGCGATGAGCGAATCATGGTCGGACCCCGACTTCAACCTCATCGTGAAAGTCGTGGGGAACTACGCCGGCCTGGACTTTATGCCCGAGCGACAAGCGAGCGTCGAGATGGGAATTCGTCGCGCGATGGCGCGCGCGAAGATCAGCAGCCTACCCCAGTATGCCAGTCTCATCGACAGGGATGAAGAACGGCTCACGGAGTTGATGAACGAGCTCACGGTCGGTGAAACCTACTTCTTTCGCGAACCCGCACACTTCCAATTTATTCGCGATGTGTTGATACCGGAGTATAAACGGCCGGAGCACGCCGACCGGAGCATCCGAGTCTGGAGCGCGGGCTGTTCTTCGGGGGAAGAGCCGTACTCGCTCGCGATGCTTTTTGACGAGGAGGCGTTGGCCAACCGGCTCTTCCTCCTGGCGACCGACCTCTCGTGGGCGGCCCTCGAGAAAGCGCGGCGAGCCTGTTACGGCGACTGGTCGTTTCGAGGGGAATCCGGCCACGCGGCGCGTCGGCACATGCGTCGACGCGACAATCACTATGAGGTCGTCGAATCCATACGCAAGTGGGTGCGTTTCGCGCCGCTGAACCTTGCGAGCGATCGCTATCCGGCGCTGATCGGCGGTCCCTGGGAGATGGATCTCATCTTTTGCCGAAACGTTCTGATCTACTTCGACCGGCAGACCGTGAGCAGGGTGGCTCGCCGGCTCTACGACTCCCTGACTCCCGGCGGCTGGCTGATTACGGCCTCGAGCGACCCGACGCTGACCGAGGCGGCTCCCTTCGAGGTCGTAGTGACCTCGTTCGGCGTCTTCCATCATCGAACGTCGACGCCGCCAGTACTTCGGCCTCGGTTCGAAACGATTGACCGTCTGCGATTGCCCAACGAGATTCCGCCACGCGTCGCGCTGCCGAGTCCCGTTCCCGCGCCGGGCCCGAGGAATGCCTTGTCTTCACCGGTTGCTACGTCGAGGAAGGGGCAGGGGACGTCAGTGGACGAACGCCAGGCTCGAGAGACTCTGTTGGCCACCGCTCGCGAGGATCTTGCGCAAGGGCGCTATGAGCGCGTGGTCGCGGCAACCGGCCCGCTTCGCAACGACGTCGAGGCCTGTGTGCTTCACGTTCGGGCTTTGGCGAATCTCGACGTTTCCCAGGCCGAACAGGTCTGCACCCAGTCGCTTTCGTGTCACCCGCTCTCTTGCGAACTGAGTTACCTGCGATCGATGCTGCTCGCGGACCTCGGCAAGTTGGACGAAGCCTGCACGGCGGCTCGACGCGTCCTTTACCTCGATCGGACGCTGGCGATCGTCCATTTTTTCCTCGGTGGTCTTTTACGGCGGCAAGGTCATGGGGAAGGGGCGCGTCGCGCCTACCGGAATGCGCAGGAACTCTGCGCGGTCCGGCCGCCCCAGGAAGAAGTTCCCTTATCTGATGGGGAACTCGCGGGCGGGCTGGCCGAAGCCGCGCGGTTGCACATCGAGAGACTTGCCACGACTTCCAGGCCGGAGACGCCATGAATCCGGAGCCGAATCGAACTGAGAACGGGAGCGACGGATCACGCGCCCGCCACGACCTGAGCCGGGACGGGGGCCGTACGCCCAGCGCCGAGGCGATCCAAACGATCCTCGAACAGCGTGCGCGCGCCCTCGCCACGATCCCACCCCGCGCTCCGCTTGCCTCGGAGGTTCTGCATCTGGCCGCGTTCGCCCTCAAAGGTGAACGTTATGCGATCGAGACACGATTCGTGCGACGAATCGGCCGGCTCGCGCATTACACCCCCGTGCCGGGGGCACCGGGGCCGCTTCTGGGAGTCTTCAACTCCGGTGGCGAAATTCTTCCTCTGTTCGATCTGGCATCACTCTTTGGAGCGAGCGGAGGTGAATCGTCGGGATCGCCCCGGCTGATTGTCCTGGGTGAGGAACACGAGGAATTGGGTCTGCTCGTCGACGGGGCTGACGAGATCCTCGTGATTCGGCTCGAACAGATCCTCCCCCCGTCCTCCGTCAGTGATGCGGAAAGCCGGTCTTTGATCCGCGGAGTCACCGAAGACGCGCTTATTGTGATTGACGGCGAGCAACTTCTTGCGGATCAGCGGCTCATGATCGACCAGGGAACCGAAGGATGAGCGGGATCGGCGCTTCTTACACTCCTCGGCTGCGACACACGGGTTTGACGTGTGATGTCACGGGAGATCCGGTGAAATCCGAGCAGAATATCCGACGAGTTGCCGGACTTTGAGATTCTTTTCATCTCCGAATATTACCTGTGGTATTAGCGAGACTTGATATGAGAATTCGATGGAAGTTGTTGTTCGGATTTGGAATCGCCGTACTTCTGCTGATCGCCATCGGATGGGTCTCGTACCTTGGCACTTATCGTCTGATCGACACTAGTCACCGAATTTCGCATGCACATGAAATTTTGCAAGCAATCGATGCCGTGATTTCAGCAATCAAGGACGCTGAAACGGGCCAGCGCGGTTATTTGCTGACGAGTAAGGAGGAATATCTCGAGCCTTATAATGCGGGGGTGGCGCAAAGTCAGAGGGCGATCGAGGAACTCAGGAACTTCGCGCAGGGGGAAGCCGGTCAGACCAAACGGATTGCCGAACTCGAGTCCGCTACCGAAAAGAAGTTTGCCGAGCTTGCGAAAACCATCGAGCTCAAGCAGAAGAATTCGGCTGACGCTGCTCTGGCACTGGTCAAGAGCGATGGTGGCAAGAAGTATATGGATGAGATCCGCAAGATCGTGAACCAGATGAGGAATGAAGAACGCCTCATTCTTCAGGAGCGCGACCGTGAGGCGACAGCGACTGCGGATTTTACGAGCCAATGCATTATCTTCGGTACCTTGGCTGCTCTCATTCTGACGTTTATCACAGGTTTATTCGTCGCTCGCAGTATCACGAAACCTATTCGGTTATTAGTGAACGCTGCGGCTAAGGTCGGCAAGGGCGACCTTGATTCTCCTATCGACGTTCGCTCGCGCGACGAGGTGGGCGATCTCGCCGAGGCGTTCCGCAAGATGACGAACGACCTTCGCTCGAGCATGGTCAACGTAGAAGTCGAGAAGAACAGCCGGGAACGCGTGGAGGCACTCTTCGAGAGTATCCGCGAGGCCGTGAGCCGGTTGACCTCGGCGACGACGGAAATCCTGGCGAGCACGAGCCAGCAAGCTTCCGGAGCCCAAGAGCAAGCTGCGGCGATCACCCAAACGGTCTCCACGGTGGACGAGATCACGCAAACGGCCGCCCAGGCGGCCGACCGAGCCAAAGGGGTCGGAGACTCGGTTCACCGCACGATCCAGATCGGTCAGGCGGGACGCAACGCCGTGGAATCGTCGATCTCGGCGATGAACCTACTCAAAGAGAGGGTTGAGTCGACGGCTGAGAATATTCTCATGCTCGCGGAGCAGGCACAGGCGATCGGTGAAATTATTAGCACGGTCAATGATATCGCCGACCAAACCAACATCCTGGCGCTGAATGCGGCGATCGAGGCTTCGCGTGCGGGCGAGCATGGGAAAGGTTTTGCGGTTGTCGCCGGCGAGGTCAAGGCGTTGGCCGATCAGTCGAAGCGGGCCACGCTTCAGGTCCGGCAGATCCTCGGTGAAATCCAGAAAGCCACCAACACTGCGGTTCTCTCGACCGAAGAGGTGACCAAGGGGGTGGCCTCGGCCATCCGGATGGGGGCGGAGTCGGGCGTCACGATCAATTCGTTGGCCGACACGTTGTCCGAGGTGTCACTGGCCTCTGCACAGATCGTGGCCTCGGCAGGTCAACAGGCCACCGGCATGTCTCAGATCAACCTGGCCATGAAGAATCTCGATCAAGTCGCTCGCCAATATCTCGTGGCGACCCGACAGGTGGAGCTGGCGGCACAGAATTTGAACTCGCTCGGCACACAACTCGCCGGACTTACTCGTGAGTGACAGGCGGCACGTCATGGACCGAGGCAAGTTGATCGAACGGTTGATGGCAACCTATCTCGGCGAGCTTGTCGATCATGTCCGCTCGCTCAATGAAGGGTTGCTCGCCTTGGAGAAAGAGCCGACGCACCCGGAACGTGCCGAGCGATTCCATTCTCTCTTTCGCGCAGTTCACAGCCTCAAGGGGGCCTCGCGCTCGGTTGGCGTGGCCGTCATCGAACAAGCCTGTCACTGGCTCGAAGAGCTTCTCGCCGCGGCCCGTGAAGGTCACATGAGCCCGGGCGATGAGGTGTTCTCACTCTTGTTCGCATCGGTTGATGCCATTGAAGAAGCAGGGCTACACCTTCGAGAGCAGCAGGATCTCGCAGGTTCGCGGTTGTCGAGCCTGCTCCCCAAGCTCGAAGCCGTGGCCGTGTCGGTTACGGGCATGGCCGTCCCGACCAATGGCGACCAGGAACTCGCGCCGCAATCGTCGACGACCTCGGCTTCCGAACCGGCATCGCCGCCTCCGGAAGCGGACGAGTCTCGATCCCCTGAGAAGACGAGCGATCCGCTGACATCGCCAGGGGTGGAGACGGAACGTACGCTCAATTCTTCGTATGTTCGACTGCCGGCTGAGAAACTCGACGTCATGCTGGCGCGGAGCGGTGAACTCCACGTCGCTCGGAGAAGAGTCGAGTCTCACTATGACGACCTCGCGGATCTACGTGACACTTTCCGTCAATGGATGAGCGAGTGGCAAGCGGCTGCCAAACCTTTGCGCAAGACGCTGGCGCGTGGAGCGGATCGGTTCGAGACAGCGCACTTGCCCGTGCGCACGCTGCAAGCTTTCCTCCGCGCCGGCGACCATTTGACTCAGTTCGAGAAGCAGTTGGAGACTCTGGGAGCGAAGATGGAGGGGGACCGTCGCCACCTGTCGCAGGCGGCGAGCTTGTTGGACGAAGAAGTGCGACGGGTGCGTATGCTGCCGTTCGCCGATGCCTGTCAGGGGCTCGATCGTGCGGTTCGCGACCTGGCCTTGGTCGCCGGCAAGGACGTGAAGCTCGTCATCGAAGGGGGAGAAGTCGAGCTCGACCGTTCGGTGCTCGAGTGGTTGCGCGACCCGCTCTTACACCTCGTCCGGAACGCCGTCGACCACGGGATCGAGTCGCCGGAGCGCCGGCGCTTGGCGGGGAAGCCGGTGCGTGGGCGGCTTGTGGTGAAAGCTTCGCTACGGGGAGATCTCGTCGAGGTCGTCGTTGCCGATGACGGTTCGGGACTCGACCACGACGTGTTGCGGCGGGCGGCCCGACGTCGCGGGATCGCGGAACCGACCGATCCTCGCGACCTGACCGAGTTGATCTTTTTACCGGGCTTCTCCACCTCGACGATCATCACCAATATTTCCGGTCGAGGAGTCGGACTCGATGTTGTCAAGAGCCGGCTCGAAGCCCTCAACGGCTCGGTCGAATTGACGTCCGAGCCCGGCTCGGGTACGCGATTCACCCTGACGGTTCCGCTCACCTTGACCACGTTGCGGGCCCTCCTGGTTCAGGCTGGCGGCCACACATTCGCACTCGCGAGTAGCAACGTCCAACGGCTCGTGCGCGTGGACTGGTCCCACCTGCGGACCGTTGAGGGACGCCCCATGCTGATTCTCGGGGGGCCTCCTGTGCCGGTCGCCCCACTGTCCGCAGTTCTCGGATTGCCACAAAAAGAGACCTTCGCCAAGGGGAAGCTTCCGGCCATCATCGTCTCGTGGCGCGAACGCCGCGTCGCGCTGGTCGTCGACGAATTGATCGCGGAGCAAGAGGTCATCGTCAAAAGTCTCGGCGACCGGATTCGTCGCGTTCGGCTGGTCTCGGGGGCGACGATTCTGTCGTCGGGACAGATCGCCCTTGTCCTCAATACGTCGGGCTTGGTTCGGGCCGGCTTGGCCCGCCGTCTCGCATTGCCGGCGATGGTCCCCAGCCCCGCGCCGAGTGCCGCTTCAAGAAAACGGCTGCTGGTCGTCGATGACTCGGTTACCACGCGCACCCTCGAAAAGAGCATCCTCGAGGCGGCCGGCTATGACGTGGCGACCGCAGTCGATGGTGAAGCCGGTTGGCATCTCTTGCAGGAACAAGGGGCCGACCTTCTCATCACGGATATCGAGATGCCGCGAATGGACGGATTCGCGTTGACCACCCTGGTTCGAGCCTCGTCTCGCTTTGAATCGCTCCCGGTCATTCTCATCAGCTCGCGGTCGAGCGACCAGGATAAGGCCCGAGGTATCGAGGTGGGTGCTGATGCCTACATCGTGAAGGGGGTTTTTGACCAGAACGACCTCGTCGCGACCGTCCAGCAACTCCTTTGAGAGCGCCAGACGCGAGTTCCGTTTCGGGCCGAGTCGCCAATGAGGAGGGACGACTTCAAGACGAGGGGTGATCTCTCTGGCAGAACCGAGAAGATGGCCTATGATGGCTTTGGGATCAAATGAGAAGCGACCGATGCTAGTGTCGTCGATGTTCATGCGCAGCCTCGCTTCGGGCCAACGTACCCATCGCTCATCACCTAGGATTCGGAGCCGACGTTCGAATAAAGGGACCGCCTTCCCCCTCGAACCCGTAATTCGAGAGTCGGGGCACGTTTTGGCCAAGTCGAGCGGCTGTCGCGTCTCGGACGTACGAAGAAGGGGGTGGACCAGTGATTCGCGTACTCGTGGTTGACGATTCCGCCACGGTCCGAACCCTGCTGACTCAGATCTTGGGTGAAGACCCGGAGATCCAAATCGTCGGCGAAGCCTGCGACGGCGAGGAAGCGATCCGTTTTACCGAGTGGCTTCGGCCCGACCTCATAACCATGGACATCCTGATGCCGCGACTCGATGGGTTGGCGGCTACCAAGGAGATCATGATCCGATTTCCGACGCCGATCGTCCTCGTGACGTCGAGTCAAAAGGCTCGTGAGGTCGAGTCATCCTTGGCTTCACTCGGAAACGGTGCCCTGGATGTTCTGGAAAAGCCGATCGGTCCGCTGGCACCTCAATTCGAGGAGTCGTCCGCTCGATTAATCGCGACCGTTAAGGGGATGTCTCAAGTGAAGGTGATTCGCCATTGGCGGCATGCCTCCACCCCGTCGGTTACGGCCAAAGACTTGGACCATTGGTTGAAGTCGAGCAGCTCCGGTTTCTTGACCCCAAAGGACGTGCGCTCCAGAGTTGTAGCGATCGTTGCGTCCACCGGAGGGCCTGCCGCACTTCAGACACTCCTGTCGCACCTCCCGGGCGACTTCCCGGTGCCGATCTTAATTGTTCAACATATTACTCCAGGATTTGCAGACGGCCTGGTCGCCTGGCTCAAATGCTCGTGCCAGCTGGAAGTCAAGCTCGCGGAGAACGGTGAGAAACTTCTGCGTCGGACCGTTTATATCGCTCCCGATGGCCAACATCTCGGCGTTTCCAAGCTCGGGACCGTCGCACTCTCCACTGCGGCTCCCATCCGGGGTTTCCGTCCCTCGGGAACCTTCCTTTTCGAATCCGTCGCGCGAGCTTTCGGCTTGAGCTCTTTGGCGGTGATCCTTACCGGTATGGGTGAAGATGGAGTTGCGGGGTTGAGCGCCGTTCGTCGGGCGGGAGGACGGATCATCGCGCAAAATGAGGCCACGTCAGTCATCTTCGGAATGCCCGGCACTGCAATTGCCTCGGGCGTCGTTGATGTCGTCCTGCCCCTCGACGAAATCGCCGCACGGATCGCCAGCCTGGTCTGAGGCTGTCGGAAAATGCCCGGTGAATGTGGGCGTTTTCACGCATAGGACCACGGCAAACCACCTACATGTTCAGGAATGGAACAGGTAAGAGGAACGCGTGCTGTTCGTAGAGACTCCAGATTCCCTGCCAGGCTGTGAACTGGGTGAAGAAAACAATCAGAGCATAGAGTAGGCCGATCGGGAAGATGCCAAGGCGACCCGTCCAGCGGAAGAACCCGTGGCGCTGGCGTTCGCGACGTTGCGAGAGTGCGTAGGCCCACGCCGTAAGTGTTCTGGCGGGGAGACTGAACGCGAGGAAGATCAGGCTGGGGAGCCAAGCCACCTCGCGCGGGATCATCTCGATTTTGAGCAAATAGAGAGGCACCGCGAAGGTCAGGGTCAGCAGCGAGGCGATCGCAAAGGCCCAAGGGGCATGGCGGAATCGCTCACGCACCGCCCGGTACTCCAGGAAGGCACCGAAGCGATTCTCCGCGGCGAAGCGAATTTGGAGGAACGGGAGAGAGAGCGCGACAATTCCGAGGAGTAGGCCTCCCACAATGCCAATCAAAGGGAACCGTCGGCCGGCAGCGATCAAGCTGACGGGGATGACGAGCCAGCCTAGAGTGCCGATGAAGCCGAGCACACCGAGTCGAAAGTAGTAGGGAAGACGCAAGGCGGTGACAAACTCCCAAACCCCGTCGCGAGCCGAAACGAAGAGTCGCCCTCGACGCCATTGCTGTCGAATCCAGGACGGCGTACCGAACGGCCAGAAGAAGTAGCGAAGCCGGCCCCCGCGTGCACAGGCGGTGAGCATATGGGTGACTAGCAGAACTGTGACGACGAGCAAGACGATACGCCAGCGCCGGGAGATCACGCCGTGCGGTTCGATGATTTCGGCCGAGTGGACCAGTGAACCTCCCAGCCGCAACGGCAGGAGCAGGAGCCAGCAGCCGATCGTCATGCTCCCCAAGCGGGCCGAGAACCGCACGCCGATGAACGCGTCGCGGAGTCTCCCCGACCGCGCGACACGCCCTGCCGACTCGAGCAGGTAACCGAAACTGAGGAATTGCAGCAGGGGCAGCGCAGCCAGAAACGCCAATCCCACGAAGATCGCCAGGGCCCCGAAGACCCATTCGGAAGCCGAGGCGATCGCCGCACCGAGGCGGCGCACCAGCCTCCACTTTCTTGGCGGAGGCGGCTCCGACTGTTCCACGGGCGCGATTTCCGCCTTGTCGAGTGGCTTCGATGCGAGGGGCTCCGGAGGTAACGGAAGTGGGTCGGTAAGTATTGCGTCGTTCATGCCGGGTAGTACAAGCCTCGCCCGCGTCGAGTTTCAACAAACCAAGGCGATGCCGAGACACGATCATTCTGTATTCATCCCTAAAACTCAGTCGAGATCGTGAAGTTGGAGCGCCAGCCAAATTCGTTGAAACGTGGGTCGACCTCCGGTGGTACCTTGGGCCGAGAACCATTTTGGGAGGAATCGACGATGTGGAGCCGGAACTTACTGTTCATAAGCCTCATCCTCGCCGGAACGATGACGTTACGCTCCCGACTTTTTCCCACCAATGCGGTGGTCCGGGGAGCGACCACGCGTGTTTCGGTCGAGGCGACGAAGCCGTTACCCATCGTCGATCAACTCGATCGCCAGTTTCGGAGCGAGTGGTCCGAACAAGGCATCAAACCGGTCTTCAAAGCCTCGGAGTTGACCGTCTTACGCCGGGCCTCGTTGGCGCTCACCGGCGCCGTTCCCTCGCTCGATGAAATTCGCCGATTCGAATCGCTGCCGGAAGGGAGCCGAGTCCCTCGCTGGTTGGCGGCGATCCTGGACGATCGCCGATATGCCGATTATTTCGCCGAACGGTTTGCAAGGGCTTTCGTCGGCACCGAAGACGGCCCCTTCTTGGTGTTCCGGCGGAGACGGTTCGTCACCTGGCTGAGCGATGCGTTCGTCGAGAATCGCCCCTACGATCAGATCGCACGCGAAATCGTCTCGAGCGAAGGGATCTGGACCGATCACCCGTCCACGAACTACGTGTCGGTGACGTACGATCCCGATCGCAAAGCTTACGATCCTGAGCGGCTCGCCGCGAGGTCGGCACGAGCCCTCCTCGGACTTCGGATCGATTGCGCGCAATGTCACGATCATCCGTTCCAATCCTGGAAGCAGAAAGATTTTCAAGGGATTGCCGCCTTCTTTGGGCAGGTCGAACATGGGTTGCTGGGCGTTCGCGACGCGAAAGGGAAGTTCGAGATCACGGATCGAAAGACCGGCAAGCCGATGACGATCGAGCCGGCCGTCCCATTCCTTCCGGAACTCTGGACGAAGGAAGGCACGCGTCGCCAGCAACTGGCACGTTGGATCACGCATCCCAAGAATCCCTACCTGCCTCGCGCCACGGTCAACCGGACATGGGCCTTGCTCTTTGGCAAGCCGCTCGTGGAGCCGGTGGATGACATCCCCAACGCGGGCGAGTTGCCTCGAGAGCTCGAAATGCTCAGCGACGACTTCGTCGCCCACGGGTACGACCTGAAACGCTTGATCCGCACCATCGTCTCCAGCGAGGTGTTCCAGCTCGAGAGTGCGACCGACGACGATAAGGCTGACCAGGAAAGCCTGACGCGAGCCTGGGCTCTCTTCCCCATGACGCGGCTCCGGCCCGAGCAGGTGGCGGGGAGTCTCTTCCAGGCCGGATCGGTTGAAACGATCGACCGTGATTCCCACGTCCTCGTGAGACTTACCCGTTCCTTCGGCCTGTCGAACTTCGTCCAGCGTTATGGCGACACTGGGCAGGACGAGTTCTCCGAAGGCTCCGGCACCATCCCTCAGCGCCTCCTGCTCATGAACGGCGATGCCGTGAGCGAAAGAACCAAGGGGGGGATCTTCAACGCCTCGCAACGCATCGGCTTCTTCGCCCCCGATGATCGCGCGGCTGTTGAAGTTGCCTACCTCACGGTCCTGACACGTCGGCCTACCCCTGAGGAAAGCTCCCATTTCGCAGGGAGGCTGGGCAATTCCAAGTTCCGCACGCGCCGGGCGCGGATGGCTGACCTCTTCTGGACGCTGATCAACGCGACGGAGTTCTCCTGGAACCATTGACGGACGGCGATCGAGAACCCACTCTTGTGGGAGATTCGCCCGTGGGGATTCCGGGAGTCGACATGCCACCGACCTTGCTTGCGATGGGAGCTCACTACGATGATTGCATCTTCGGCGTGCCGGGAATTCTGCTCCAAGCCGTGAAGAAGGGCTACCGGGTCGTCATCCTGGCGATGATCGGCGACTACTCGAATTGGGCACCGGTGCGAGGCCGTGAGTCGAAACTGATCGAGGGTACGATCGACATCTGCCAGGAACTCGGCGCGGAGCTACGTTACCTCGACTTCAAGTCGCACTGTTTCGATGTGGACCTGTCAACCAAGCTCGCCGTCGCCCGAGTCGTGGCGGACATCCGACCCGATATCGCGCTTATGCTCTGGCCTCATGACAAACATGACGACCATCGGGTTGCCTCACAACTCAGTGAGATCGCGCTTCGCACCGCGGGGATTTTGCTCGAGGATCCGACCGTTAGACCCCCGCAACGGATCTACGCCTACGACAATGGACCCCGCCATACCCTCGGATTCGAGCCCGACACCTACGTCGACATCACCGAGGAATGGGGAACCGCGATCCATTGGCTGGGCCGGTTCATGGCTTTGGTGCGCGACGAACCGTATCAGCCGGATGCGCGCGACTACGCGCAACAAAAGAAAGAAGCTTTAGCTCTCTATCGAGGAGTCGCCTGCGGACGACCCTTCGCCGAAGCCCTTCGCGCTGTGGATATCTATCCAAGAAACATCCTCAATCTTGACGGCAATCTGCGCCATCCGTAACGTCCGGTGGACCATCACTCATCCGCTCCTCAGATAGTGATCATCATGATTTGAAAACCTGGAGATGGCTGGCAAAGGTATTCCTCTCCAGGGTCAAGCCTAGGGCTAGCGCGCACTTTTATTTATGACGATCTGGTAAGTGGTGCATCCGGCAAGTGGCTTTCCCGTAGGGTGGGCACTGCCCACCAATCTCGTGGCTTCGACCAGGGTTTAATCTCTGGTGGGCAATGCCCACCCTATCAAGAAGGGAACTTGCCGGATAATCCAGTAAGTTTTGACGCCTTGCGCCCGGACCATCAACCTGGTATACCGTCCATCGACGGCTGAACGACTACCAGTGACCGGAGGTCGGCGATGGCGAGCAAACGCAGCAAACTGGACGAAGCGGTCACGGTCGTGATGAGGAGCGAACGTATTTGCAGTTGCCTGTTCCCGAAGACTTGCCGGGAAAGTCCCAGTGGAAGGGGTTGCAGTCGGTCGGCGTGGTGACCTCGCGGCGCAGGAAAGGTGATCAGGAAAGCCTGGAAGTTCGTTACTATCTGAGTAGCCTTCCGGCCGATGTAAACGTGTTTGCGCGAGCGGTTCGAGGCCATTGGTCTGTGGAAAATGCGTGCCACTGGAATCTCGATGTGACGTTCCGTGAAGACGACTCGCGAATCCGAGAACGTGTATTGGGGGC
>Ga0153954_1001399_pt1 | contig 13119 bp, 13 predicted proteins | sample TSFL038MetaG_FD_102277 | JGI IMG/M metagenome (GOLD analysis project Ga0153954, IMG submission 102277) | Attine ant fungus gardens microbial communities from Florida, USA - TSFL038 MetaG | ecosystem: Host-associated > Fungi > Mycelium > Unclassified | place: USA: Florida, Wekiwa Springs State... | reverse complement strand
GTCTTGAGCAGCGGCATGGTTGTTGTTCTCCCTTGTCCCGTTTTCCAAGACCGCGCCATGACAAGCCGCGGCGGCTTGATTACACAGGTCTGTGTAATTAGAATGAAGCCGCTTGGACTGTCAAGAGTCGATGTAAACAGGTCTGTGTAAATGCCGTCAGCCGAAAAAATCGACATGAAGGAGCGGATCCTTCAGACCGCCGACCGGCTGTTTTATCTTGAAGGCATCCGTGCCATCGGTGTCGACACCATCGCCGCCGAGATCGGCATCAGCAAGCGCACGCTCTACAATCACTTCCCCTCCAAGGATGCGCTGATATCAGCCTATCTGCAGCGCCGCTTCGTCATCGCGAAGCCATCGGAGAAGTCACCGATCGAGCAGATCCTGGGCTATTTCGATGCGCTGGAGCGGCGGTTCGCGGCGAAGGATTTTCGCGGCTGCCCGTTCGTCAACGCGGTCGCCGAACTGGGCCCGAAGGACCGCGCGGTCAAGAAGATCGCGACCGCCTTCAAGGAGAGCCGCCGGTTGTGGTTCCGCGACCTTCTGGTCGCGCTTGGTGCGACGGATGCCGAAGCGCTCGCAACCCAGCTTCAGCTCCTGATCGACGGTTCGATCGCGCTGGACCTGGTGCGCGACGATCCCACGATGGCGCGCGCGGCCAAGGACGCGGCGCGGGTGCTGCTCGTCAATGCCGGTCTCGAGGTGGGCTGACGCTGCCCTTCATGACGCGGCCATGGGAACCGTTCTCCCGCGTACCCGTCACGCGCAGCCTTTCAGCCTACGGATACGCCCGCCTTCGCCCGGCTGATTCCGAGAGCCAGAATGCGATGCAGCAGCACCGGGTAATCGAGCCCGTCATGCAGGGCCGCTGTGGCGAACTCCTGGCTCTTCGCGATTTCGGGATTGGGGTTGGCTTCAATGAAATAGGGAGTGCCGTCCGCAGCAAGGCGGAAGTCGATCCGTGCGTATCCATCGAGCCCCAGTGTCCGGTAGATGCGTTTCGCTGTTCGCTGAATACGGGCGGATAGTTCCGGCGCCAGGTCCTCGGCCGGCCCATCCACAATTCCGACGCGCTCCTGATAACTGACATCGTGCTTGACCTTCTCGGTCGCTATGTGCCGCGCCCCCTGGCCTCCCATGGTGCCGAATTTCAATTCCCAGACCGGCAGAGCTCGCAACCGGTTGTTGCCGAGCACGCCGACATAGAGCTCGCGTCCCTCGATATATTGCTCGGCGATGGCGGCCGTTTCGATCCGCTCATGAATGAAGGCGACGCGCTCTGCGAGCTTCTCGTCGGTATCGACGATGGATGCCTGCGAGATACCCAGCGACCCATCCTCGTTCAGGCTCTTGACGATGAGCGGCAGCGCAAGACGCGCCGGCCGTTTGACCTTGCGGCGCATCGGGAACACGGCGAAGTCTGGCACCGCGATCCGCCGATGGTGCACCAAGGTCTTGGACAGATCCTTGCCGCGCGCCAGGATCAGGCCACGCGGGTTGCACCCGGTATACGGGATCTGCATCAGCTCGAGATAGCTTGCGATGTGCTGGTCATACACGACCTCGTTATGAAACTGCTCCAGCAACGTGAAGACCACGTGCGGCTTGAAACCCTCGATCTCGTCGCGCACCGGCTTGATTTCCTCCTGCACGCCGAGCGGGCGCACGTCATGGCCGGCCGCGCGCAAGGTGCTCACGACGTCGTATTCCGTCTTCCATTCATTGATTTGCCGGGCCGTGTATCCGTCGGTGGAGTCCGGCGGCACGAAGTCCGGATGCATGAGCACCAGAACACGCAGGCGTCTCATAGCGCGATCCACTTGCGCCGCGACGGGCCGAACAACGCGTGCATGGTCTTGGCGGTCAACAGGATGGTGAAGTTGATCACAAGCTTCCGTTCGGAGCCGATGGCACGCAGATCGAGCTCGCGGCAGCGGGAGATCATGTCGTCAAGCACGGCATCAAGCGTAAGTTGGTTCTCGCCTGTCCACCGCGCCACCAGCTGCCTGATTTGGGCGCGGTGCCGCCTGATGAAGGCCGACGCCGGCTGCTGCCGGCGATGCCGCGGATCGGCGGAAAACAGCCGGGAGAGGTCGCGATCGTAGGTCTTCGGGGGCTTGAAGGCATAGAACGCCTGCTTTTTCTGGTAGTGCTCGCCAAGCGTTTGGCTAAGCTCATGCAGCGGATCGACACGCTCCCGCGTGGTGATCGGCGGCCGCTTCCCGGCAATCTCGTCCATCAGTTCGTCGACATATTCGAGCTTCTTCAACGCCGGCCAACCGGCATAGCGCGTCCGCCAGTTTGAACGCGGCCGCAGCCACACCGCGAAGGTCTCGGCGAAATCCTCGTCCGGATGGCTCTGCGCGTACCAGAGCCGAAGATGCTGGACATAACTCCGGCTGGCCGGATTGGGCCGGTAGTAGCGCGGGTAGTGTTTCGAGGACGGACCGAACAGCTGCTGCCAGCGCCGACGGCGGTGCAGCTGGTAGGCGTGCTGCACAGCATGGCCTGCCTCATGACGGAGAATGGCCATGCACTCGGACCAGGTGCCACCCTCGACGTCGAGCATCATTTTCTTCTCGATCTTCATCAGGCGGGGATGGGTGAGATAGAATGGAATGGCAATGCCCGGCACATGGGCCGGACTGAACCATTCGCTCGATATCCATGCGTGCGGCCGCAGCCGGATACCCCGCCCTTCGAGCTCTTCATAGAGCGTGCCGAGACAATCCTTTAGCCAGGTGTCTTCGACCGCAACCCTCAGGCTACTGAGGCGTTGCTTGAGCAACTGCTGATCCGACAGCTTTTCCCAAGCATATTTCCGGCGTGGCATAGGCATCTGGACGTCATGACAACTCGGTCCCAGGATGTTGTCATAGTATGCCGCCGGCAACAACCCGCGCCTATCAGGGTGGTTAGCGCGTTGTTCGCTCCAACGACCAGGACGCTCAGATAGAGAGACCTGATCGCGACGCGGCGTCGCACGTCGCTACGTCGACGCAAAAAACAACAGCCGGGTAAGGAGCGTGTAGTCGGATTCAAGCACCATGATCGTCACAAACACCAGCACCAACACCGGCGGGACCAGGATGGCGTAGGCCAGCGCCAGACGTTCCCACGCCATGTGCATGAAGACGGCGACGATCAGGCCCGCCTTCAACACCATGAACAGCACGATCAGGGACCACCTGAGATTGCCCTGCAGGCCAAAATAATCGACCAGAAAGGAGCAGGTGCTGAGGACGAACAGCCATCCCCACACCACGAGATAAAGCTTGATCGGGTGCTGCTGCCCCTTTGCGTGCGTGGCCGCCGCTGTGGCCGGATCATACGCATGAGCCTGCAGCGAGGGCTGTGGTCCTTCGGCATGTACCGCGACGTTTGCCATGTGCCGACCTCACCAAAGATAAAAGAACGCAAAGATGAAGACCCACACAAGATCGACGAAGTGCCAGTACAGGCCGGTGATTTCGACGATCTCGTAATGCCCCTTCCGGCTGGTGAAGAAGCCGCGCTTTTCGACATCGAAATCTCCCCTCAGCACCTTCCGCGCGATGGCGATCAGGAAAATCACGCCGATCGACACGTGGGTGCCGTGGAAGCCGGTGATCAGGAAGAAGCACGAACCAAACTGTGCTGCGCCCCAGGGGTTGCCCCAGGGCCGGACGCCCTCCATGATCAGCTTGGTCCATTCGAAGCCCTGCATGGAGACGAACGTTGCGCCAAATGCGGCCGTCGCCAGCATCAAGGCTGCGGTTTTGACGCGGTCGCGGCGGTAGCCGAAATTGACCGCCATCGCCATCGTTCCGCTGCTGCTGATCAAGACGAAAGTCATGATCGCGATCAGGATCATCGGGATGTGCTTGCCCCCGAGATCAAGCGCGAAGACTTCGCTCGTATCGGGCCAAGGCACTGTCGTGGACATTCTCGCCGTCATGTACGACAGCAGAAAACAGCTAAAGATGAAGGTGTCGCTCAGGAGGAAGATCCACATCATGGCCTTCCCCCACGAGACATTCTTGAAAGCCCGCTGATCGGAAGACCAGTCGGCGGCGATGCCTCGCCAGCCCGCAACCCGGGCGGACGATTCTCCGGTGGTTGTCAGCGCAGTCTCCGCCACTGTTTCGCCCTTCCTAACTGAGCAATTGATGACAGATGTCGATAAAATTATCGGTCCAGCCCGTCAGGAGACCGAGCAAGACCAACCAGACCAGCAGCAGGAAATGCCAGTAGATGGTGCAGAGCTCGACGCTCAGCTGCACCTCCCTCACCTCTGTGCTCCGCCACACCTTCGCAGTCGTTTTGCCCAAAGCCGCCAGACCGCCCATCAGATGCAGCCCGTGCGCCGCGGTGAGCAGGTAAAAGAAGGAATTGGCGGGATTGGACGCCACGAAATATCCCGCGACGATCAACTGCTGCCACGCCAATAGCTGCCCAACCAGGAATATAACGGCGGCCGCTCCCCCCGCGAGCAGGCCGACGACAACACCGTCCATGTCGTTGCGGCGCGCGGCCAGGTGCGCCCATTGCAGCGCGACGCTGCTCAGGGCCAGAACGGCCGTGTTGAACCAGAGCAATCTGGGCACCGGCAGTGCGCGCCAGTCCGCCATGTTCATGCGCATCGAGTAGGCACTGATGAAGAGCGTGAACAAACAGCCGGCGACAGCGAGAAATACCCCCAGTCCGATCTTCGCTGCCGGCAAGGTCATTGCGCCCGTTCCGGGGAAGTCGTCGATTGGACCTTCCTCCAGCCAGGGTTTGGCCATCAGTCGTTGTTGCGAGAGCCACCAACCGACGATGATCGCCATCACAGCCAGGAACAGGATGATGGCGCTCATGACCCCGCTCCTGCCCCGACTCCCGGCCCTGCTCCGAGAGCACTTCGGGCTGCCGGCGGCTGGTTCTGCGGAATGAAGTCCTCCCTGGCGCCCGGTACGCTGTAGTCATACGCCCAGCGATAAACCACGGGGAGCTCCTTGCCCCAGTTGCCGTGTCCAGGTGGGGTCTCCGGCGTCTGCCACTCCAATGTTGTTGCCTTCCATGGGTTGCTCCCTGACGGCCTGCCCCTGAACAGGCTCCAGACCAGGTTGAAAAGGAAGACCATCTGGGCCGCACCGACCGTCAATGCCACCACGCTGATGAAGGCATTCAGCGTATGGGCCGAAGGCGGGATGAACGCCGCGTCGCCGAGCGCGTAGTACCGGCGCGGAATGCCCAAGAGCCCAAGATAGTGCATGGGAAAGAAGATCATGTAGGCGCCGAGGAACGTGACCCAGAAATGAATCTTGCCCAGCACGTCGTTCAACATCCGCCCCGTGACCTTGGGGTACCAATGGTAGATCGCTCCCAGCACCACCAGGATCGGCGCCACACCCATCACCATATGGAAATGCGCGACGACGAACATGGTGGCCGAAAGCGGGACATCCACGACAACGTTGCCAAGGAAAAGGCCCGTGAGGCCGCCGTTCACGAACGTGATGATGAAGCCGAGAGCAAACAGCATCGGGACGGTGAGATGAATGTCGCCGCGCCAGAGGGTTAGCACCCAGTTGTAGACCTTGATGGCGGTCGGGATGGCGATGATCAGCGTGGTGGTGGCGAAGAAGAACCCGAAATACGGGTACATGCCGCTCACATACATATGGTGCGCCCAGACGACGAAGCTGAGAGCGCCGATCGCCACGATGGCCCAGACCATCATGCGATAGCCGAAGATGTTCTTTCGCGCGTGGGTGCTGATCAGATCAGAGACGATGCCGAAGGCCGGCAAGGCGACGATGTAGACTTCCGGATGACCGAAGAACCAGAAAAGGTGCTGGAACAGCAGCGGGCTGCCGCCGCCATACTTCGTCAGCTGGCCCATCTCGACGAGCGTGGGCATGAAGAAGCTGGTTCCGAGCGCACGGTCAAACAGCATCATCACCGAGGCAACGAACAGCGCCGGGAAAGCCAGAAGCGCCATGATGGTGGCCGTGAAAATGCCCCACACGGTCAAAGGCAAACGCATCAACGTCATGCCGCGCGTGCGCGCCTGCAGCACCGTCACCACATAGTTCAGCCCTCCCATGGTGAAGCCGATGATGAACAGGATCAGGGAGGCCAGCATGAGAATGATGCCCCAGTCCTGCCCTCCGGGCGTGCCGGAGAGAATCGCCTGCGGCGGGTAGAGCGTCCAGCCGGCGCCTGTGGGCCCCCCGGGCGCGAAAAAGCTCGAGGCCAGCACAAGGACTGCGAGCAGGTAGACCCAGTAGCTCAGCATGTTCACATAGGGGAACACCATGTCCCGGGCACCGACCATCAGCGGGATCAGGTAGTTGCCGAAGCCGCCCAGGAACAACGCCGTGAGCAGGAAGATCACCATGATCATGCCGTGCATGGTGATGAACTGCAGGTATTGGTTGGCATCGATGAAAGAAAAGGTGTCGGGAAATCCCAGTTGCAGTCGCATCATCCATGACAGCACCAGGGCCACGAGCCCGATTGCCGACGCCGTGAGCCCGTACTGGACGGCGATGACCTTGGCGTCCTGCGAAAAGACGTACCGCGTCCACCAGCTCCTGGGATGATAGAGCTCAACATCGGGGACTTCCGCGGACGGAACGCCCGCGATTCCTTCATAGGGGATATCGACCATCGAGATGCCTCCTCGGTCGTATTCACCGGAGGCGATGAGCTGGACCTACGCGCCCAACCTTTCTTCGAGCGGCATTCCCTTACTCATCGCCCGATTTGTACGTCGCCCTCATGACGGCCTTTCGGCCTGACAATTCCGCAAACGTCTTCTGCTTCTCCAGCCACGCATGATATTCACTCTCTCCCTCGACGATGACCTTGGCCCGCATGTCCGCATGCGCAGCGCCGCAGAGTTGAGAGCAGAGAACATCAAACGTTCCAGTTCGGATCGGCTTGATCCAGAAATAGGTGACCATGCCCGGGACCAGATCCATCTTGGCCCTGAACTCGGGCACATAGAAATCGTGCAAGACGTCAATGGATCGGAGCAGAATCTTGACCGGCTTCCCCAACAGGAGATGCAGGTCGCCGCTTTCGATCACGACATCGTCCTGCCCATACGGATCGTCGCGATTGAGACCCATCGGATTGTCTGGACTGATATTGCGGACATCGGTTGTGCCCAGCCGACCATCCTTGCCCGGGAGGCGGAAGCTCCATTGCCACTGCTGACCCATCACCTCGACCTCGGTGGCATCTGCCGGGACCGTCACGAACTGGTGCCAGACAAACAGGCCGGGCGCCAACATGCCTGCAACGCCAACCGCAGTCCCGACGCTGAGCCACCATTCGAGCCTTTTGTTTTCGGGATTGTAGGCTGCCCGCCTTCCCTCCTTGTGATGGAAGCGGAAGACGCAATAGGCCATGAACGCGACGACCGCGAAGAAAGCCGTCCCGGTGATCCAGAACGTGATGTTGATCGTGTCGTCGATGTAGCGCCAGTTTGTGGCGATCGGCGTCGACCACCATGGGCTCAAGAGGTGAAACAGCACCGAGCCGATCAGGATCAACAGCAATATGAATGCTACAGCCATCCCTCATGCATCCTTGCCATCCAAGGCTGCGGATACGAATTGAAGGGCGGAGCTCACACCCGTCGCGATGGCTGACTTTGCATTCGCCAGCGTGCCTGTCGCCTCGCCCATTCAGACGGTCGTGACGTCAAGGCTCAACGGATGCACGTTACGACCGCTGACCTCATCAGAGCCGGGGCACGTTAAGTTTGGTCCCCGTCTGCCCCGGCGTCAATAGACCAGTGAAGTCGTCGCGCCGCTGGCGCGTGCCGCTCCTACGCACGTTGGCGAGCATTGGCCCAATCGGCGTGGCGCAGCGCAACCAGCCGCGCTCGCGGCGCAATCCCGGGGCTCACCGAAGCGTGAGTGCTGATGCGCTTCTATCGCGCTAAACTTGCTGCACCGGTCGCGACAGGTTCCGTCCGGCAGGGCTTTCGTCGAACCTGGTTTGCCGCACTCGGCCCTTGCGACCACGAGCAAGGGAGATTGTGGCCATGGCTACCCAGTATTTCGAGAACACCGCAAAGCCTGAATCGCACCCATTCGGCATTGCCACTCCAACCGTCGCCCGAAAGATCAGCCTGTCCGATTTGAGCGACGCGCTGCGCCTGGGCTGGGACGATTTCCAGGCCGTGCCAAGTCACGCCATCATGCTTTGCCTGATTTATCCCGTGCTTGGTCTCGTCCTGTTCAGACTGGTGCTAGGCTATTCGGTGCTGCCGTTGCTCTTTCCGCTCGCCGCAGGCTTTGCATTGATCGGCCCCTTTGCCGCGCTCGGTCTCTACGAACTCAGCCGCCGCCGCGAGCGCGGCGAGGAAGCCGCCGCGTGGCATGCGATTTATGTGCTGCGCGCCCCGTCGTTTGGCGCCATGCTCGAGCTTGGCATACTGCTGTTCGTTCTGTTCGGAGTTTGGATCGCCGCCGCGGACGCCATTTACATCGCGATCTTCGGCCACACGCCGGCTGCAAGCATCCCCGATTTCGCAACGCGCGTATTGACGACGCCCGAAGGATGGGCGCTCATCGTCATTGGCTGCGGCGTCGGCTTCCTGTTCGCTCTGGTGGCCCTGTGCGTCAGCGTCGTTGCGTTTCCTTTGATGCTCGACCGGCATACGACAGCGATCGATGCAATCCGGACGTCGATGCGGGTTGCGATGACGAATCCGTTGCCCATAGCGGCCTGGGGCCTGATTGTTGCGGCGCTGCTGGTGATCGGCTCGCTGCCGTTCTTCGTGGGCCTCACTGTGGTTCTGCCGGTGCTCGGCCATGCCAGCTGGCATCTGTATCGAAAGGCGGTGGAACCGGACCCCAATCCCGTGCCGGAACGACCCCGCCCGCCAAAAGAAGGGCACCGCTATGCGGCAGACTTCCCGGCGAACCTCTTCCCGTGGAGCCGTGAGCGTTAGCCGTTCGCGACATTTGGCATTGATGCGGCAAAAACCACAGGCACAGCGCAGTTGCTTGACAATGGTAACCATGTGGTTACCATAACCAGATGGTTACGTTAAACCGCAAGCGCCGTGAGGCGGTCTTTCGGGCGATCGCGGATCCGACGCGGCGCAAGATTCTGGGAATGCTGCGCGGCCACCCCTGCAGCGTCGGCGAGATCGCCGCAAATTTCCGCACGAGTCGGCCGGCCATTTCCAAGCATCTGCGCATGCTGCGTGCGGTCGGCCTGGTCGCCACGACGCAGAGAGGCACCGCGCGAATCTGCGCGCTCAATGCCGAGCCGCTGCGCGTGGTCAGCGATTGGATCAACGACTACGAGGCATACTGGGGCAAGACCTTGCAAAACCTGAAACGCTATGTCGAGGACGAGCGATGACCACAATCGGTGCAGACGAAACCGTCGTTCAGGAAATCACCATCAAAGCGCCAGCCACGTGCATCTTCGAGGCGCTGACCAATCCCGAGCAGCGCAAGGCGTGGTGGGGCGTCGAAGGCCGTTTTCAGGCCACGCATGTCGATTCCGATCTGCGGGTTGGTGGCAAATGGCGGATGAGTGGCACCGGCTTCGGCAGGCCTTTCACCATACAAGGCGAATATCGAACGATCGAGCCGCCCCATGTGCTTGCCTTCACCTGGCTGCCGGACTGGCAGCAAAATACGTCGGAAACGCTTGTGCGCTTCGATCTCTCTGAAAAGGATGGGATCACAACCGTTCGCCTGACGCATTCAGCGCTCACGGCCGAAGGCCTGCAGGCGCATCAGGGCTGGCCGCAGATTCTTATTCGGCTACGGGGGTACGTCGAGCATTGACAAGTGCAACGCCTTGCCGGTGTTGCGCCCGATCCAGCCACGGATAAAAAAGGCCACCATTTGGGTAGCCTCTTTTGTTCATTTCTGAAGGTCGGCGGCAAAGAACTTGGCAGCCTCGGCCTTCGATTCCTGATCGGCCTTGGCGTCGTATCTGAGCGGCAGGTTGAACTTCTTGCCGAGCTCGGTGGCTTCGGGGTTCGTGAACGCGTGCACGGCGCCCGGATATTCGATGATCCGGTAATCGACCTTCGCTGCGTCGAAATCCTTCTTGAGCGCATCATACTGCTCGCGCTTGACGAAGGGGTCGTCCGCGCCGTTCAGGATCAGGATTTTCGCCTTGACGGTTCCCGGCGCCGGCGCGGGGGTATTGAGACCGAGTGACGCGTGAAAGCCGGCAACGGCGGCGAGGTCAGCGCCGGCGCGCGCCATGTTCAGCACGACCGCGCCGCCGAAGCAGTAACCGACGGCGCCGATCCGCCGGGGATCGACCGAAGCCTGCTTGGCGAGTTCGGCCCGCGCTGCGTTGAAACGCTGCTCCATCGCCGTCGGATTTTTCATCACCGATGACGAGAGCGCGCCGGCGTCCTTCGGGTTGTCGGCCGTCTTGGCGTCGCCGTACATGTCAGCAATGAGGACTGTATAGCCCTGCTGCGCGAAATTCCGCGCCTCGTTATGGATGTGCTTGGTGATGCCCCACCATTCATGCACCATCACGATCCCGGGTCGCTTGGCCTGGGTTGCGTCGTCGTAGACGACGAAGCCCTTCATCGTGGCCTCGCCGTCGGCATAGGTGACCGGCTCTTCCCTGATCGCAGCGTTTGCGCCTGTGACCATTGCGATGGCGCAAAGTGCGCCCAGTATATTCGCTCGCATGCTGACCTCCTTAAGGGTTTGGCACAATTAACCTGGCATCGAGGCAAGCGGTTGACGCATTTCAGCCGGCCTGCATGTGCTGGCCGCGCAGTTTGCGCAAGGCCGTGACGGCAAGCAACGCGGTCACCGCATCGAGGGCTGCGACGGTGATGAACACCGACGTCCAGCTCCCCGTCGTCTGCTTGAGCAATGCCGCGACCGGACCGCCCAAAATCGAGCCGACGCCTTGCGCGATATAGAGGAAGCCGTAGTTCGTCGCCGCGTATTTCGGTCCGAAAGTGTCGGTCAGGGTCGCCGGAAACAGCGAGAAGATTTCTCCCCAACCAAAGAACACGAGGCCCGTCAGGACCACGAACAAGGCGGGCCGGTCGATGAATGCGAACAATACGAGGATCGCAGCGCACTCGAGGGAGAATGCCAGCGCCATCGTTGGCTCGCGGCCGATGTGATCGGACACCCAGCCAAAGAAGGGCCGCGTCAGTCCGTTGGTGAGACGTGAAAGGGTCAGCGAGAGCGGCAGCGCCGCCATCCCCAACACCAGCGCATCGGCGACGTTGAACTCCTTCGCAAACGGCCCGACGTTGGAGACAACCATCAGACCGCTGGTCGACATCATGCTCATCATCAGGAACAGCAGCCAGAACGTCGGGCTCCGCAACATTTGCGCCGGCGTGTAGCTGCGCTTCGATTGCATCCTGGTGGCTGCCTGGGGTGTGTAGCCTTCCGGCTGCCAGCCATCCGGCGGTATCCGCAGCCCTTGCGCCACAATGACGCCGATGCCGCCCTGGATGATACCCCACACGACCAGTGTGTGCGCATAGCCCGCGCTCTTGATCATGCTGTCGATCGGAAAGCTGGTGAAGATTGCACCAAATCCATAGCCCGCTGCGGCAAGCCCCGTCGCCAGGCCGCGCCGGTCCGGAAACCAACGCACCATCAGACCGATGATTCCGACATAAATGATGCCGGTGCCAAATCCGGATATGACCCCATAGGTGAAATACAGCGCCCAGATGTTTTCGACATAGCTGGAAAGAACCCAGCCGCCGCCAGCCATCAGCGCACCGACCGAGATCAGGAGCCGCGGGCCGAACTTGTCGACGAGATAGGCCTGGAGCGGCGAGCACCACGTCTGCAAAATGATAAGCAGAGAGAACGTCCACTGCAGCTCCGCAAGGGTCGTTCCCAGTTTCTGATTCAACGGTCCGGTAAACAGCGTCCACACGTATTGAGGCGAGGAGATCGCCATCATGGCGATCACGCCGAGAACGAGTTGACACCAGCGATTCCAGTACCATGCAGTTGGAATTGACGGCGCTACAGTCGTCATGACGCCACGCCTCCCCTCTCACCTGTTGGGTCGGGCCGCTGTTGGGTTCGGGCCGCGCCCCCGACAGAATGATCATTATTGTTCCGGGGACCGGCGATCGCAACGGCAGAGTTTGTCGGGCGCGAGCAATCCGATTCCAAAGACAACACCAGTGTTGCGTCGCAAAACTCACCCGCCGAGTCAGATATATACCCGGATGGTCGCCCAATCGCCCGCCAAAGGTTGCGCCAGCGCTCTGGTGATTGAGGGGCGACCGCAACGTCCGCCCCAGCTTCCGAATTTTGGACGGAGTGGGATTGACTCGCCCCAACCGGCGAACGAGTTGCGGTTTCGGCGGATTCTCCTCGCTCGCGAGCCTCGGGAGATCGCGAAACGACTGCGCCAAAAAACTGATTTCGTCATCCGTTTCAAGCTGATCGGGCCGTCCAGCCCTCCATGCCCAAATTTTCCTCTTTACGAAAATCCGAAATTATGATCTTGTGCCTCCATCCCGCTCCCGCATGAGGGGCGCTTCGCGATCGTCACGGACGTTGGAAGCGGGATGCGATGGACGTTTTGGCCTCAGCGCGCGTAAGTAGCGCCGACGAATGAGGTCGGAACGGTCGGCGAAATCGTGTGGTCCTGACACCCCGACGCTGGTGTCAAGTTTCGCGGGCGATCCGCGATACGACGGCGGCTAAAAAGCCCGGCACACCGAGGAGAGCGCGTATAAGCCGAAAACCATCGCGCAGGGAATGCCGGATTGTTTCGGCGTACCTGTGGTTTCTAACTCGCGTGTTTTTTTCTACACGCGAGGCCGCGGGTGCACCAGACACCCGGCATTCCCTGCGCCCTCTGATTTTTCGAGGGACATTGTCTTGCAAGACTCGGGCAGATCATGCCGCGGGAACGCGGACGTATACCTCCATCCGTCGTGGCGAGGAGCCAACGGGTCCGCGCGAAGCGCGGCCCGTTGGCTCGCAACGACGAAGAGATGCTGTTTGAAATTCGAATCCAAAACGCTCAGGATCGTAGAGGCTGTGAATCTTTTCATACCGAGCGTCAGGCGAATATGATTCTCTAGGCAGATTGATTGCCGGAGAGAATGATGGCTGACGATAAACTGTTTGAGGGATTGCCGGAACAGTC
>Ga0153954_1001398_pt1 | contig 13125 bp, 12 predicted proteins | sample TSFL038MetaG_FD_102277 | JGI IMG/M metagenome (GOLD analysis project Ga0153954, IMG submission 102277) | Attine ant fungus gardens microbial communities from Florida, USA - TSFL038 MetaG | ecosystem: Host-associated > Fungi > Mycelium > Unclassified | place: USA: Florida, Wekiwa Springs State... | reverse complement strand
CCATATTTCACGCAATTGTTTGGATTGCGGCTCAACCCTTCGATTTTCATCCGCTCTCTGTGCGACATCGCGTGCGCTCGAGGCGGCGGCGCGGAATGGCGATAAACGGGGCGCTCTGTCGTCGCCGCCAACGCGGCCGTCGGCGCTCCGAGCGAAAGCGCGAGCGAGAGCGCAAGAGCGGAATAAGCGGACTTCGGCATTGCCTTCACCTCTCTAACGACGATCGCCTTGGGACATCGTCCCGGGGGACCGGCGGAGCCTTCGTCAAAAGCTCGAGAAAAGCGCGAATCCTACTCCTCGCGCCGTTGACTGCATACGGCGACAATGCGGAGCGCCGAAGCTTGTTCCGCGATGCGGAGGTGCTAAAATATTTCTTAGACGGGAGCGTCGCCACGAGGAGGTGAGTCAAAGATGTCAGGACGCATCGACATCACCGGCTACGCCATCGTTTCGGACGACGACAGAATCGCGGGCACCGACGGACTGACGCCAGCTTCGCTGCGCAACGAGAAGGACTGGGAGCTTTACCAGCGCGCGCAAGAGGTCGCGAACCTCGTCGTCTTCGCGCGCCGCAGTCACGAGCTGGAGCCCAACATCCATAAGTCTCTGCGCCTCGTCGTTTCGCGTGACGCGGGCGGCCTTGAACAGCGCCCGAATGGCTGGTGGTGGGACCCGCGGCGCGCCACCTGGGAGGAAGTCGCCGCGCGGCTCTTGCCGGCGGGCGGCGTCGTTGCGGTGGGCGGCGGCCAGGTGGTGTTCGACCTCTTCCTCGCGATCGGATTTGGCGCGTTTCATCTGTCGCGCGCGCACGGGGTCGAGCTTCCCGGCGGGCGCGCGGTCTTCTCCGACTGCGATAAGGGCCTGTCCGCCGGGAGCGTCCTCGAGCGACACGGCCTCGTCGTTGGCAAGACGATCGCCCTCGATCCGGCCCATGGGGTTGAAATGACCATCTGGCGTCGTGGCTGCGGCTGACCTGGCGCGGGCCTTCCGTCTGTCCGGGCCGGCGCTGGAGCTCTATAGTGCGAACCCACATGCATGGAGGAACGGCCCCATGAAGGACGACAACGCGCGCCAATTGAGAGCGAACCGCGTGTGGCTCACCGCGGCTTCCTGCGACCTCGATGCATTCAAGGCGCTCGTGGAGCGTTCCGCGAGACGCGCCGATTATCCCTTCGCCAGCGAGCTCGTTTCGAACGTGCCCATCTATGACGGGCCCGAGGCGGACGCCGCCGCACGCTCGCCCGAAAGCCGCAAGGAATTGATGGCGGAATGGGTCGAGGCGTTTACCGACGGCCCCGGCATCATCGTCATTCGCAACGCGTTCGCGGATCATGCCGCGATCGACCGAGCCAACGATCATTTCTGGAAGATCATCGAGGAAGAGCGCGCGAGCAACGTCAACGGGGGCGATCATTTCGCGAAGCCCGGCGCCAATGACCGCGTTTGGAACGCGCTCGAGAAACTCTGCCTGCGAGACCCCGCGGTCTTCGCCGCTTATTACGGCAACGCGGTCATCGCGCTTGTCAGCGAGGCCTGGCTCGGCCCGGCCTATCAGATCACTTCGCAACTCAACGTCGTCAATCCGGGCGGCGCCGCACAAGTCGCTCATCGCGACTATCATCTCGGCTTCCAGTCGGCGGAGGCGATCGAGCTTTATCCAGCCCACGTCCACCGTCTCTCGCCTGCGCTGACGTTGCAGGGCGCGATCGCCCATTGCGACATGCCGATCGAGACCGGACCCACGCTCTATCTGCCGTTCTCGCAGACCTACCTGCCGGGCTACATGGCGACCGCGCGGCCGGAGTTTCGCGACTATTTCGACGCGCATCACGTCCAGCTGCCGCTCGCCAAAGGCGACGCGGTGTTTTTCAACCCGGCGCTGTTTCACGGGGCGGGGACGAACCGTTCGAAGGACGTGCGCCGCATCGCCAATCTCTTGCAGGTCTCCTCGGCTTTCGGGCGCGCGATGGAAAGCGTCGACCGGCTCAAGATGAGCTTGAGGCTTTACCCAACCCTCAAAGACCTCTTGGCCGACAAAGCGATCACAGCGACCGAAGCCGACAATGCGGTCGCGGCTTCAGCCGAGGGCTATTCCTTCCCGACCAACCTCGATCGCGATCCGCCGAAAGGCGGCATGGCGCCGAAGAGCCAGCAAGACCTCATGCGCCAGGCGCTCAAAGAAAACTGGTCGCCTGACGTATTCGCTAACGAGGCCGAGGCGCAGGCCTGGCGGAAGCTGACCTGACGGGCGCGCGCTCCCTTTGGGTGGTCGAGACGCGGCGGAAGCCAGCTTCCACCGCCTCGTCATCGATCAGCTGTTGACGGCCGAGTAGAGCCCGTTCTCGAACTTCGCGAAGAGCTTCAAGACCTCGGCGTCCGCGAAGGGCAGAAGCTGAGTCATGATTACGCCGGTCACGCGCTTCGTCGGGTCAATCCAGAAATAGGTGTTGAACAGCCCGGCCCACGCCACACTGCCGGCGCTGCGTCCCGCCGGACCCTGCTCTGTGTTGATGTCCCAGGAGAGCCCCCATTTCTGCGGCATTCCGGGAAACAAGTTCGCGTCGTTCGAGGTCTCCGGCAGCGTCGTCTTCAAGGTCACGACGTCGAGATCGCCAATGTGATTCTGCTGCATGAGTTGGACGGTCTCGGGCTTCAAGAGGCGGGCGCCATTGAACGTTCCGCCGTGCAGGAACATTTGCACGAACTGCATATAATTGCGGGGCGTGCTGAACAGCGCGCCGCCGCCCATGAAGAACTCGGGGCGCTGAGGCATCTCGAAAGCGATCGGCTTCAACGTTCCGTCTTGCTGGCGCTGCGACATCGGCGCGACGCGCGCCTTCTGCGCGGAGCCGATGAGGAAGCCGGTGTCGGCCATTCCGAGGGGGGCAAAGATGTTCTCGCGGAAATAGATCTCCAGAGATTGATCGCTGACCGCTTCGACCGCCTTGCCGACCCAATCGATGTTGATGCCATATTGCCATCTGTCGCCTGGATCGAATTGGAGCGGGAGCGAGAACGTGGCGTTCTTGCACTCGCCGACAAATGGAGTTCCGGTGACCTTCTCGTACTGGGCCATCGGCTCGCTCCAAATGCTGTAGGTAAAGCCAGCCGTATGGGTGAGCAGATGCCGCAGGGTGATGTCGCGCTTAGCGGGCCGAAGCTTGGGCTGTCCGTTGGAATCGAAGCCCTCCAAGACTTTCGGCGACTCGAGTTGCGGCAAGAGCTTGCCCATGGGTTGATCGAGCTGCAGCTTCCCCTGCTCGACGAGTTGCATGCATGCGGTCGCCGTGATCGCTTTCGTCATGGAGGCGATCCAGAAGACGCTGTCAGCGGTGATTCCGGGGCCGAACGCGCCTTCGTAGACGACGCCCTTGTCGGTCGCGCCGATCGCGACGACGCCAGGAACCTTGCCTGCGTTCACCGCTTCGCGCAGCGCTTGGTCGACCTGACCGAGCGAGGGACTCAAGCCGGGATTGGCGACGTCCGCGCTTGCCGGCTTGACGGCGCCGACTATAGAAGACGCCGCCGCAAGGGTCGTGAAAGATTTCAGCAGATCTCGGCGATTCTGAGCCATTGTTTACCTCCCCAAATAAATTTTACGTTTATGTTCAGTTATTATCGGCAATTTACATCAGACGTCCTAAAACGTCAGCAGTCAATCGGAAATAAAGTGGAGAGCGATCAAGTTCTTGTTACTTTCGTGCTCGGTATAGTCGTGGTCTTTGTCTATTCACTTTGCGAAGCGGTTGAGCGCTCCACTTCCCGCTTGGACCCTCCGGGACAAGGCGCTTCGTGCCGGAAACCATCGCCTCGCCCCCGCACGTCCGCATTCTGAGGCCCGGCGCGTGGACCCACAATCGTCGACCCCGCGAGGCTTCGACGCACGGTCTTACGCGCTAGGCCTTCGGCGCCGCGTCTGCTAGAGGCTCCCCAGTTTGATTGTTTGCGCTCACGATGCGCTCCGAGCTCCCGCCACATGTCTAATGTCGTCACTCGTTTCGCTCCCTCGCCAACCGGTTTTCTTCACATCGGCGGCGGGCGCACCGCGCTCTTCAACTGGCTTTACGCCAAACATACGAACGGCAAGTTTCTCTTGCGGATCGAGGACACCGACCGCGAACGGTCGACGCAAGCTGCGGTCGACGCGATTCTCGACGGGCTTCGATGGCTCGGCCTCGACTGGGACGGCGAGGCGATCAGCCAGTTTCAGCGCGCCGACCGTCACCGCGAGGTCGCCAATCAATTGCTTGCTTCGGGCGGCGCCTACCGCTGCTACGCAAGTCCGCAGGAACTCGAAGAGATGCGCGAGAAGGCGCGTTCCGAGGGCAAGCCGATGCGCTATGACGGCCGCTGGCGCGACCGCGATGCGACGGAGGCGCCCGCCGGCGTCAAGCCGGTGATCCGGCTGCGTGCGCGGCAAGAAGGCGAGACGGTCATCGACGACGCCGTGCAAGGCAAGGTCGTGTTCGCCAACAAGGACCTCGACGACCTCGTGCTGTTACGCTCCGACGGCAATCCGACCTATATGCTCGCCGTCGTCGTCGACGATCACGACATGGCGGTGACCAACATCATTCGCGGCGACGACCATCTCACCAACGCCGCCCGACAAGCCCAGATCTATCAGGCCCTCGGCTGGGATATTCCGGCGATGGCGCATATCCCGCTCATTCATGGGGCCGACGGCGCGAAACTCTCCAAACGCCACGGCGCGCTCGGCGTCGACGCCTATCGCGCGATGGGCTATCTGCCGGTCGCCTTGCGCAACTACCTGGCGCGGCTCGGCTGGAGTCACGGCGACAAGGAGTTCTTCTCGACGGAAGAGTTGGTCGCCGCGTTCGACCTCTCGTCGATCGGCCGTTCACCCTCGCGGTTCGACACCGCAAAGCTCGAAAACGTCAACGGGCACTATATGCGCGCGACGAGCGACGAGGCGCTGTTTCAGGCGTTGCTCGACGCCCTGCCCTATCTGCCGGGCGGTCCGAAGGTTGCGGCGAAGCTCGACGAGCAGAAGCGCGGCCAACTCCGCGCTGCGATTCCGGGCTTGAAGGAGCGCGCCAAGACCCTGGTCGAACTGCTCGACGGCGCGGGCTTCCTGTTCGCGACGCGGCCGCTGAGCATGGATGCGAAGGCCGAAGAGATTCTCGCCCGCGCTGGACGCCTCCATCTCAAGAACCTCCTGCCGCGCCTGACCGCGCTCGGCGAATGGACGGCCGCAAGCGCGGAGGCCGTCGTTCGCGCCTATGCGGAGGAAGAAGGCGCTAAACTTGGGAACGTCGCCCAACCCCTGCGCGCAGCGCTGACGGGCCGCTCGACCTCGCCCGGAATCTTCGACGTGCTCGCGGTGCTCGGCCGCGAAGAGAGCCTCGGGCGCATCGCCGATCAGGCGACAGGCGGGAGCTGATCGGATTGGCGACCCTTCGCACGATGTCGGATCGTTCGCCGAAGAAGACCGGAACGCCCGATAGAAGCCGAACCGCCAACAGGTTTCCCATAAAAGAAGAACACCGGTGGATTGGCTCGCCATGGCCACGAATCAAGACCGTCCCCGCGGATTCGCCTTAAAGACGAACTCGCCCCATCAATCCGATCGCCGAAAGAACGCGCCCACCCTACGGAACGCGTCGAGCGTCCACGCGGCGTGGCGCTCTTGAGGCAATCAAATTGAGTATTTTGGGAGTTATATACTTGACTCCTACGCTAGGCTTTGGCGCGTCGAAAGGGCGGCCAAGCGCATGCCGTTCCGCTCTACGGGCTTAATGGCTTAATCCCGACCCGTCCGCCGCCGCGACAGCCACCCTACAGCGCCGCCGCAACGAAGTGGAGACACAAGGAGCCGGGCCGCAAACGGACGCGTGACTACGAAGCAGCGTGCCCTGGGCCTGCCGAGGGGATGATCCAGCGGGCGGCGCCGGCCATGCGCCTCTGGATCGTCCTTCGAGACGAGACGCGCCTTCGGCGCTCAGGACGAGGTCTGAGGGGGAGATTGGCAGTTGCAAAAGTTTCACAAAGCGCACTCAAGTCATTGAAAACATTGAGTTGCGTAACATTGTGCGCGGACGCGCCCCGGCTGGCGCCAACGCCCTGCGCCGGCTGCGGAAGCTCACACCGCCCAACGGCTCCAGCCATCGGCGCGTCGGGCTGAACCGGCGACGGCGCTATTCCTGCGGCAGCGCGAGCGGCTGCACCGGAACAGCCGAAGCGACAGGGCCCGGGCCTGAGCCGTCGCGCTGATAAATATCAGGCCGGAACTGAACGAGGCCGTCCGGGGTCGCCCAGGCGGTGATATAGACCCAGTAGACCGGCACCGGCTGCGCGAGCTTCACGTTCTGCTGCTGGCCGGAGCGGATGACCTCGTCAATCTGGTCGCGGCTCCAACCCGGATTGTCCTTGAGCAGCCAGGCGACATAGTCGCGCACGTCCTGCACGCGCACGCAGCCTGACGAGACGAAGCGGAAGTCGTCGCCGAAGATCCCCTTTTCCGGCGTGTCATGCATATAGACCCCATAGGGATTCGCGATGTTGATGCGCACGAAGCCCAGCGCATCGAGTTCGCTGCCGGGCTCTTGGCGATAGCTGAAATGCGTCGCGTCGTCGGAGTTCCAGTTGATCGAGGACGGCGAGACCTCGTGTCCGTCCTTGTCGAGGATATGGATCTTCTCCTCGGTGAGATAGTTCGGATCGGCCTTCATCTTCGGGATGAGGTCTTTCTTGATCAGCGACGGGGGCACGTGCCAGTACGGGTTGAAATTGATCTCCGTCGCCTTGGTCTGCATGATCGGCGACTGACGGTCGATCCGGCCGACGCCTGCGCGATGGTGCGAATAGACGACGCCGTTCTCGACCGTTTCGACGGAAGCCCCCGGCAGGTTGACGATCACGTAGCGCTCGCCGAGATCGCCGGAATAGGAGCGCAGGCGGACGAGATTCGTCTCAAGCTGCTGGAGACGGGAAGCCGCCGAGACGTTGAGCGCCGCGAGCGTATCCTTGTCCACCACGCCGCTCCGGTTGAGGCCGCTGCGCGCTTGGAAGCGTTTGACCCCGGCCTCGACGAGCGAATCGTAGACCAGTCCCGAGCCCGCGACCGAATCAAGGTCGCCCGCGCTGACGAGCCGCTGGCGCAAGGCCTCGACCGCCTCGCCCTTGGAGCCGACGCGCAACTCAGGGCCGCCCGGCACCGTATTCCAGCCGCCCTTCGCGACGATGTCCTGATATTTCGCGATGGCCGCTTGCGTGGCGTCGACGGTCGCCGAGGAAAGGATCGGAGTCGCCTCCCGGGCGACCGACATGTGGGGCGAGGCCTCATAGCTTTGCGGCCACTCCGCCTGATTCATGGTCTGCTCTTGGGCCATGACCGGGATCGATCCCAGAGCAAACCCGACAGCGGCGCACGCCGTCGCGCCAAAAAGTGCGCGGCGCGAAAGCCGCGAGACGATCCTGCCACGCATCAACCGAAAATCTCCAAAAACGGACGGGCTTCGGGGCAACCCTCTAGTCGCCCATTCCCTCGCGCTGTCCAAGACAGGCGACCGCCGCGAAGGAACGTCCCGCTTCCACATCCACCATAGGTTTCACTCGGGCGTTTTTATGACCGCGGCCTTAACGGCGCATAAACGACAAGCGGGGCGTCCCCGAAGGAACGCCCCGCTTGTCGGAGTAAAGAGTGAAAGAGCTGCGCGATCAGAGCCGATATTTGATCTGGTCGGTCCAGTATCGCTCGAGGCGCAGAAGCGAGGCGTTCATCCGAGCAAAGTCGTCGCCTGGGATGCCGCCAATCTGCTCGATCGTGCGTGCGTGCTTCTCGTAGACGCTGGCGACGATGCGGTGCACCTCCTTTCCACGTTCAGTCAGGCTGATGCGGACTGAACGGCGGTCGATGCGCGAACGGGAATGGTGGAGGAAGCCGATCTCGACCAGTTTCTTCACGTTATAGGAGACGTTGGACCCCAGGTAATAGCCGCGGGTGCGCAATTCGCCGGCGGTCAATTCCTTATCGCCGATATTGTACAGGAGCAACGCCTGCACTGCGTTGACATCCGAGCGGCCCCGACGGTCGAATTCATCCTTGATGACGTCCAGCAATCGGCGATGAAGTCGCTCGACCATGGTCAAAGTCTCAAGGTACAAGCCCGATACTCGAAGTTCAGGCTCCGAGCGGACTGCAATATCTTGTGTTTTGACTGCGTTAATCATAGCACACCCGTCCCATTCGCCACTCGTTCGCCGATCTTTCTTTCTTCGGTCTTCTTATGCGCGGAACTGTAACGGACGCGCGTGAATACGAGTTTAAAAGTCAGGATGAATCCAAAGTTTCCAAAGGCTGGTAAATATCAACTGAATCAAAGGCTTTGTTTACGTTGACAAGACGCAAACACGGGGCGAGGCGCGTGGCCTTCGACGTTGGGGAACGAACCTCAGTTCCGTTCGCGCGCCGCCCGCCAGCTCAGCATGAAATAGCCGGCGACGAGCACGATATTGAGCAATGCGCCGCCGTACCCGATCGCCGCCGCGCGCGGGCTCAGGATGGGCGAAGCCGCCTCGACGACAGCGCACAGGAGCCAGATCGCCCCTCCCCAGGCAGCCGCCAGCCAGAGGCCGATCGCCGCCAGCAAATCGAGGCACGCAAAGGCCACGATCGTCGCCTGCAGCGGAAGCGCCATCGTCGTGAATTGCCCAAACGTCGTGAGCGCGCCGAGGATGATCGCCCAGTGGAACAGACCTTTGGCGACCCAGACCCAGGCCAGCGTGCGCATGTACCAGATGAGCACGGTCTCCCAGCCAAGCCGCGAGATGGCGGAGGCGAGGTCGTGCTGCTTAGGCTCCTCCGACGGCGAGCGGTCGACGAGCTCGATAGCCCCGTCCCGGCTCTGCCGCATGACGTACTTCACGCAGGCGAATCCGGGAACGTGAGTTCATCGCCGCCGAGAGAAGCGAAATATGCGTCGACGTCCGCGCGCGACGGCGGCGGATCCCAGCGCGGGCGATTGTCCTTGTCGACGATCACGGCCCGGACGCCCTCGTAGAAGTCATGGCCAAGGCAAATGCGCGAGACGATGCGGTAGTCCATGCGCAGGGCCTCGTCCAGGTCGATGGTCGCGCCCAAAGCCATCTGCCTAAGCGCGATCTCCTGGCTGGTCGGCGACTTCTCCAGCATCGCCGCTCGCGCGGGCGCGGCGAAGGCGCGGCCCTCCGTCTCGGCCTTGTGCAAGGCCTCCATGATGGCGGCTCGATCCGACCGCGAAAAACAGGCGTCGATGCCCTCGGCCTCGCCGATCAGAATAGAATCCGGCGGCCGCGCGGCGAAGCGAGCGAGAACAGCCTTGACCGGCTCGTCGCTCTCCAGCGCCTGCGCCATCCCGGGAAACGCAGCGCTCGGAACAAAGGTCTGCGCGAGACCCAACGCGAGAGCGTCGCCGACGGCGGTGCGTAGCCCCGTCAGCGCGAAATAGGCGCCCACGTGAAAAGGAAGACGGGGCAAAATCCACGCCGCGCCGACATCGGGGAAAAAGCCGATGCCAACCTCAGGCATGGCGAAGACAAAACGCTCGCTCACGACCGTATGGGCGGCGTGCATAGCAAGGCCGACGCCCCCGCCCATGACGATGCCGTCCACGAGAGCGACGATCGGCTTGGGATACGTCTTGATCCGCCGATCGAGCTGGTATTCCTCGCGCCAGAACGTCAGTTGGGATTGCCGATCGCCAGCGCGGCCAAGGTCGTAGAGGCGGCGGATATCGCCCCCGGCGCAAAAGGCCCGTTCGCCCGCTCCGAGAAGGATGACCCGCTTGATGGCGGCATCTCCCTCCCATTCGTCGAGCGCAGCCGCAATCAGCCGCACTATGGCCAGGTTCAGGGCGTTCAGCGCCTTGGGGCGGTTAAGCACAATGAAGCCGGCGCAGCCACGGCGCTCAACGAGCGCCTCCGCGTCTGGCGACGGCGCGCTCACGCGGCGGCGACCGCCGACAGAACCGAGTCGATCTCGCAGGCGACATCGTCGATCGGCGCCATGCCGTCGACTTCGCGCAGAATGCCGCGCTCGCGATAGAACGGCGTCACCGCGGCGGTGTCGCGCTGATAGGCGGCGAGGCGCGACTTGAACACTTCCGGATCGTCGTCCTTGCGAACCGGCTGGCCAGCGGCGCTCGCTTCCTGAGCGCGGCGAATGATCCGGTCGACGAGCTTCGGCGCATCAACGGTGAGTTCAATCGCCGCGTCGAGCCTCAGGCCCTTGGCGGCGAGCATCGCGTCGAGCGCTTGCGCCTGCGCCACGGTGCGCGGAAATCCATCCAGAACAAAACCGCGCTTGGCGTCCGCCTCGTCGATCCTGTCGTTGATGATGCCAACGACAATATCGTCCGAAACGAGCGCGCCCGAATCCATCACCGCCTTGGCTTGGAGCCCGATCGGAGTTCCAGCCGCGACGGCCGCGCGCAGCATGTCGCCGGTCGACAATTGCGGGATGCCGAGAATCTTGACCAGCCTCTGCGCCTGCGTGCCCTTGCCGGCCCCCGGCGGCCCGAGCAGTATCAACCTCATCGTTTCCGCCCCTTCAACCTGGCCTTTCGAATGAGGCCTTCATATTGATGCGCCTGCAGATGACCGTGAATTTGCGCGACGGTGTCCATCGTCACATTGACCACGATCAAAAGCGAGGTGCCCCCAAAATAGAACGGCAGCGCTGCATAGGAAATGAGCCATTCGGGCAAAAGGCAGATCACGGCGAGATAGATCGCGCCGAGCACCGTGATTCGGGTCAGAACGTAGTCGATATATTGCGCCGTGCGCTCGCCCGGGCGGACGCCGGGAATGAACCCGCCGTGCTTCTTCAAATTGTCCGCGGTGTCGGAGGGATTGAAGACGGTCGCCGTATAGAAGAATGCGAAAAAGACGATCAGAGCCGCGTAAAGAATGAGGTAGAGCGCGCTGCCGCGCCCGAGCAGCGCCGAGATCGTCGACAACACCCCAGAGCTCGACGAGCCTTGCGCGAAATTGGCGACGGTCGTCGGCAGCAGCAACAGCGAAGAGGCGAAAATCGGCGGGATGACGCCGGACGTGTTCAGCTTGAGCGGCAGGAAGGAACTCTGCCCCTCGTACATCTTGTTGCCCACCTGCCGACGCGGATAGGTGATCGGCACCCGCCGTTGCGCCCGTTCCATGAAGACGATGAAAGCGACGACGACGAACACCATGATGATGACGGCGAGCACGAGCCCCGTGGAGATCGAACCTTGCCGGCCAAGTTCAAACAATTGCACCACCGCCTGCGGCAAGCGGGCAACGATGCCGGCGAAGATGATGAGCGATGATCCGTTGCCGACCCCGCGCGATGTGATCTGCTCGCCGAGCCAGACCAAGAACATCGTGCCGCCGGTCAATGTCACGATGGTTGAGATGCGAAACAGAAGCCCCGGATCGCTGACGATGCCGGCGCGTCCCTCAAGTCCGATCGAAATGCCGTAGGCCTGAAAGACGGCGAGAATCACCGTCAGATAGCGGGTGTACTGATTGAGGACCTTCCGCCCCTGCTCGCCCTCTTTCTTGATCGCCTCGAGCGACGGAACCACCGAGCTCAAAAGCTGGATGATGATCGAGGCGGAAATGTACGGCATGATGTTGAGAGCGAACACAGCCATACGCTGAACGGCGCCGCCCGAGAACATGTTGAACATGTCGAGGACGCCCTGCTTCTGTCCGAGGAACGAAGCCTCGAACGCGGCGGGGTCGATTCCAGGAAGCGGGATATAGGTCCCGAGCCTGTAAATCACCAAGGCGCCGAGCGTGAACCAGATGCGCTTTTTGAGTTCGTCGGCCTTGGCGAAGGCTGACCAATTGATATTGGCTGCGAGTTGTTCGGCGGCCGACGCCATGGCGGATTCGCTCCGGGCGGCGCTTCAGGGCGAGCGCCTCATCTTACAATACGTATTCCCGCCAGCCGGAACCGGCATTGGCGGAGACGCCCCTAGCATATGGTCGCCGACTGAGCCAATGCCATCCCCTAAGGAGCAGCCTCAGGAAGCTGAGGGCGCGGCGGCCTCTTCGCGGAGCGTCTTGAGGCTGCCGCCGGCTTTCTCGATCGCCGCGGCCGCGCTCTTGGAGGCAGCTTCAACTTCGAAATTCGCCTGCGTCTTCCACTCTCCGACGCCGAGGATCTTGACCCCGTCGCGGCGCCGGGTGACGATCCCCGCCTTCATGAGGCTCTCAACCGTGATCGGTTCGGCCGCGTTCAGTTTGCCCGCCTCGATCGCCTGCTGAATGCGGCCCAGATTCACTTCGTTCAGAGCGAGCGGCGCAGGCGGGTTGAAGCCGCGCTTGGGCTGGCGGCGATGGAGCGGCATCTGCCCGCCCTCGAACCCCTTGATGCGGACGCCCGAGCGCGCCGTCTGGCCCTTGCCGCCGCGGCCCGACTGCTTGCCTTTGCCCGAACCGATGCCGCGTCCGACGCGGGTGCGCGACTTGGACGATCCGGGGTTATCTCTGACTTCATTCAGTTTCATAGCCGGCGATCCTTACTGGCCGTCGACGACGCGCACGAGGTGCGCGACCTTGGCGATCATGCCGCGATTGGCGGGCGTGTCGACGACGCGCGAGCGCCGCCCAATCCTGTTAAGGCCCAGACCCTTGAGGGTGTCGCGCTGCGAACCCGGCCGGCCGATGGGGCTCGCGGTCTGCTCGAGTGTAATGGTCTTGTCGGAGCTCATCGTTTTGTCTGCTCTCACGAATCGGAGGCGTCGGCCTCGACGCCCTGACGGCGCGACTGAATCGTCGACACCTTGAGATTGCGACGCTGAGCGACGGCCCGCGGGCTGTCCTCGCGCGCCAGCGCGTCGAAAGTCGCGCGGATCATGTTGTATGGATTCGACGAGCCCTGGCTCTTCGCGACGACGTCATGTACGCCAAGCGATTCGAAGACAGCGCGCATCGGGCCGCCCGCGATGATCCCCGTGCCGGCTGGCGCGGCGCGTAGCACGACGCGGCCCGCGCCGTGACGGCCGTTGACGTCGTGATGAAGCGTCCTGCCTTCGCGCAGCGGCACGCGCACGACGCCGCGCTTGGCGGCCTCGGTCGCCTTGCGGATCGCCTCCGGCACTTCGCGCGCCTTACCATGGCCGAAGCCGACGCGCCCCT
>Ga0153954_1001397_pt1 | contig 13149 bp, 12 predicted proteins | sample TSFL038MetaG_FD_102277 | JGI IMG/M metagenome (GOLD analysis project Ga0153954, IMG submission 102277) | Attine ant fungus gardens microbial communities from Florida, USA - TSFL038 MetaG | ecosystem: Host-associated > Fungi > Mycelium > Unclassified | place: USA: Florida, Wekiwa Springs State... | reverse complement strand
TTCCTGCCGCGGTCGGCTACAGCCAGCATTCCGGCGTGCCGTTCGAGCTCGGCATCATCCGCAACCACTATGTCGGCCGCACCTTCATCCAGCCGACGCAGGCCATTCGCGAATCCGGCGTGCGCATGAAGCACTCGGCGAACCGCATTGCAGTCGAAGGCAAGCGCATCATCCTGATCGACGACTCGCTGGTGCGCGGCACCACGTCGAAGAAAATCGTCCGCATGATGCGTGATGCCGGCGCCCGCGAGGTGCACTTCCGCCTTGCGTCACCGCCGATCCTCTACCCCGACTATTACGGCATCGACCTGCCCGATCGCGGCGGCCTGCTCGCGGCGACCCATTCGCTGGAGGAGATGCGCGAGATCATCGGTGCAGACTCATTGGCCTTCCTCTCGATCGACGGCGTTTACCGCGCCATGGGCTATCCCGGCCGTGATCCGGCCAACCCGAAATTCTCCGATCACTGCTTCACCGGCGCTTATCCGACGCACCTCACCGACCAGACCCAGGTGGAGCCTGCCCCGCGGCAGCTTTCGCTGCTGGCGGAGGCAAGCTGACGTCTCCCTCTCCTTGGTGGGGTCGCGTCACGGTGGCTTACGAACTAAACGATATTTGGGAGTTTCGCGACGGCCGCATGCGCGCGGCGGGAGACGCTCCGCTGATCAGCGAGCTACTAAAAAACGAACTGGTCCAAGTGCGAAGTGAAGATTGGGCAGTCCTCTATCGGCACAAGACGACCGGACAATTCTGGGATTTGACTTATCCAAAGGGCGAGATGCATGGCGGAGGCCCGCGCCGCCTGCGCATAGTGATCGATCCCGATAACTGGACGCCGTACGTAAAAGGGACGCAATCCTGAAAATCAAAGAGCCATTGATTTGATAGGATGAAAAAAGCCACGCACGGTTGGCGCTAACGCGAGAGCGACAATGGCAACCCTATTCCCCCGCCATCGCGCACAGTGTCGTCACCGTCTTCCAGTTGCGCGTGGTCGCGCCGACGGCGAGCACCTTTTCGATTGCCGTGTTCGAGAGCTTGGTTTCACCGTAGTTGATCGGACAGTGCAGATAGATCTCCTGCCCGGCCAAATGGTACTCGTCGCGGCTGCCCGCGAGCGCATCCAGCCGTTCCGTTGATGGCTTGAGAGGCTTCTTCGCCAGAAACGTCACATGCAGCTTCGAGACGTCGATGTCCTTGCTCTTGAGGAACGGGTTGGCCTTGACGATGTCGGCCATGTCAGCGGCGCTTCGAACGACAACGGTCACCGGAAGCCGAGTCTGCGCGTCGATCATCGTCTTGAGCATTGGCGCCAGCTTTGCCGCCCCCAGGCGCGAAGCGAACACGACGTTACCGCTCTGGACATAGGTTCGGACCTTATCAAGGCCGGCATCGGTGCAGGCCTTGCGCAACCACTCCATCTTGAGCGAGTTGGTACCCACATTGACACCGCGCAACATCGCCACATAAACGGTCACAAAATGCCCCCAAGCGCTTGATTTTGAAGCGTTTGATTTTCGCTCTGGATCGTACCATAAGTCCGCTTATCATGACGCTTCCGCTCGCTAACCGCATTGCTCTCGTCACCGGCGCCTCGCGCGGCATCGGCTATGCCGCCGCCCGCGCGCTGGCCAGGGCCGGCGCCCACATCGTTGCGGTGGCGCGGACGCAAGGGGGGCTGGAAGAGCTCGACGACGAGATCAGGAAGGACGGTGGCAGCGCCACGCTGGTGCCGCTCAGCCTGACCGATTTCGACGGCATCGCCCGGCTCGGCGCGGCGCTCCATGAACGCCACGGCAAGCTCGACATCCTGCTTGGCAATGCCGGCACGTCCGGCCCCTCCTCGCCGCTCGGCCATATCGAGCTGAAGGCCTGGCAGGACGTGATCGCGCTGAACGCGACAGCGAACTTCCAGTTGATCCGCTGCATGGAGCCGCTGCTGCGTAAGTCCGATGCCGGGCGCGCGGTGTTCCTCACCTCCGGTGCCGCCAACAAGGCAAGCGGCTATCTGGGCCCCTATGCCGCCTCCAAGGCCGCGCTGGAGACGTTGGCGCGGGTCTGGGCGCAGGAAACCGCGAGCACCAATATCCGCGTCAACCTGTTCAATCCCGGGCCGATCCGCACCCGCATGCGCGCAGCAGTGTTTCCGGGCGAGGACCCGATGACACTGGACACGCCGGAGCAGGCGGCGGAATTCATCGTGCCGATGTGCGCGCCGGACTGGACCGAGACCGGCAAGTTCTATGACTACAAGACGCGCACACTGAAGAGTTTTCATCCGCCGGCGTGACGGCGAACAACGGCTACTTCGCGCCTGTACCGATCTGGATGGCGATGTTGGCCAGTTCGTCGATTTGGCGATAGACCTCGGTCTGCCTGCCGGTCAGTTGCACGGCGACGGCGGGCGAAATCGGCGTGATGATCTCGACCAGACGATCGATCGCGCCTGGATCGTTCACCGCGAGCTTGTCCACGATCGCAGTCATCGATTCCGCCTTGCCTGCGCCATTGAGACGCCACATCAGTTCGGCGGCGTCGCCGAGGTCGTTTTCAACCAAGGGTGAGTGATGCTCATCCGCTGTCATCATCGCTTCGGCTAGCCTTTGTCGCGCGAACTCTTGTTCCCCGACTGCGTGCCAGTCTTTAGCCGCGTGCAGCAATAGACGGGCGTTCTGGGCCGCCTTGGCTTGTTGTTCCAGCGCCTCGATCGCCGGCCTCGCCACTGGCCCGTAGCCGCTATAGATCGCATTGGCGGCAATGCTCAAAGTCGCCTCATGAATTTTCGTTTCGTCGCGCAGTTCGCCGGCCACGTCGAGCGCACCAAGGATGTCGCCATGACCGGCGCGGACCAGTGCCAAATTCTGCAAGGCAGCGTCATGCGACCATTGCAGCTCTCGATCAGCCGTTGGGGACGATATCGCCAGGGCCAGCGCTTCCGTGTCGAATTTCTCGGCGACATCACTGCGTCCTAGCCGAAAATACACTTCGGCGGCCTTGTTCAAGCATTGGCTGCGATCCGCAACATCGCTCACGTTGTGCGCCGCCGTCTCGATGTCTTGATCCCGCGCGAGGCCTGCCAGCACCGGGACCAGATCATTGACAATGTTCGACTGGCGTATTGCCTCCTTTCCGTTGATCCATTGCGGCCACGGCTTGATCAATTTTGCCGACAGTTCGGGTAAGCCGGCCGCCAGCACAGCACGCGCGAGCGAAATCACCTGTGACACGCGGTCATCGCCGATGGCGCCATCAAGCGCCTTGGTTGCAGCCTGTGCGGCGCGAGAAGCTTCGGCTGGATCGCCGCGCTTCGTGGCGTCCTCCACCAGAAGCCGCCAGGCGAAGGGCTCATTGACGCGTTCGGCCTCACGCCACGCCTGCACGCGCAAACTAGCCCCCGCCGGAGATTGGCTGGCAACATCCAGCAACGCGCTTACCGACTCGATGCTGGCGCCGCTCATGAGGCGCGCCGCGCGATCAGTTTGCCCAAGCCGTGCCCAAATCCCTCCTGCATCACGCGAAAGCGGGCCTGCATATTCGTCGTCGCTGGATATCGACGGCAACTGACGCTCAACCTCCTCGACGATCTTTTGCGCGCGTGCCGGATCATGCTTGTCGAGCAGCCGCGTCGCCACCGCCAGCAGTCCGCCGAGACGTTCAGTTGGCACCTGCCGTTGCGTGGCTTGTTTGAGAGCCTGATCGAACCGCCCGGCTCGCGCCATCCAATCGATGTCCTCCCAGGGCGGTGGATCGGGACTATCCCAGCCCACAAATTCGAGCGCGGTCTTGATGTCTCCCGGCGCCAATTCCCGCTCCGCAAAGGCGACGTGCCGGCGGAAGAAGTCCTCCGCCGGCAGCATCTTCGCCAGGGCGAAAACCTCGGCCGCCAGGCATTTGACATCTGGCGCGGGACCGCAATCGATCGGCGCGGCGCAAGCCACGGAGATTGCGCCCAGGTAGAGCAAAAAGGCCAATATCCCATCCGACCTTCTGCCCATGCAATCTACCCCACTACCTGAGATAGCGGTCCAATAGCCCACAGAAACCTGCCGCGCAACGCAATGCGGCAACCGTTGACTCCCTTCCCTCCCCGCGATTGACTGCGTAGCCAAGCGGCAAAAGCCGCAAGCCAACAAACGTGGGAGGCTTCCATGACGCCGATGCAGGATTGCACGCGCGCGATCGCTCGTTTCGCCAAGGTCTTTTCCATTTGCGTCATGACGGCAACCTCACTGGGCGCGCTGCTGCCGAGCGCCGCTTCAGCCGCCGAAATTCCGACCTTCGCCGTTGATGCGTCCTGGCCAAAGCCATTGCCCAATAACTGGATTCTCGGTCAGGTCGGCGGCATCACCGTGGACTGGCAGGGCCATATCTGGGTGATCCATCGCCCGCGCTCGCTCACCGATGACGAGAAAGGTGCGGCGCTCACTCCCCCGCGCTCGAAGTGCTGCGTCTCCGCGCCGCCGGTGCTCGAGTTCGACACCGACGGCAATCTCTTGCGCTCCTGGGGCGGTCCCGGCGAAGGTTATGAATGGGTCGGCCGCGAGCATGGTATCGAGGTCGATGAACGCGGCTTCGTCTGGATCGGCGGCAACGCCGATAACGACAACGCGATCCTGAAATTCACCCTCGACGGCAAGTTCGTCTCGCAGATCGGCAAGATCGCACCGAGCAAGGGCTCCAACGACACGACGCAGCTCGGCAAACCGGCGGAGACCGCGATCGACAAGGAGGCCAACGAGATTTATGTCGCCGATGGCTATGGCAACCGCCGCGTCATCGTGTTCGACGCCACGACCGGCGCCTACAAGCGACACTGGGGCGCCTACGGCCACGTACCGAACGACGACAAGCAGGCGGCCTATGATCCCAAGGCGCCGGTGTCGCAGCAGTTCGGCAATCCCGTACATTGCGTGAAGATCGCTAACGACGGCCTAGTCTATGTCTGCGACCGCATCAATGACCGCATCCAGGTGTTCAAGAAGGACGGCACCTTCGTGAAAGAGTTCTTCTACGAGAAGAATACGCTCGGCAACGGCGCGGTCTGGGATATCGCGATCTGGCCCGATCCGAAGCAGACCTATCTCCTCAGCGCCGATGGCGAGAACAACGAGATCCGCGTGATCCGGCGCGAAGACGGCACGGTCGTCGGCAGCTTCGGGCACAATGGCCGCAACGCCGGACAGTTTCACTGGGTCCACGCCATGGCGATCGACAAGCTCGGCAACGTCTACACGGCCGAGGTCGATACCGGAAAGCGTATCCAGAAGTTCAAGCTGACGTCCGACGCGTTACACTGAAGGGCTGCGCGTTCGGACTACTAGCCGCATTGCGGCAAGTCCGCTGACAGGTTATCGGGAAAACCGATCACGCCCGGCATCAAGGCTCCAAAAGAGGGCCGATCCGGCTACCACTGGAGGAAACGATGACAACGACGCTTGCGCGGCGAACGGCCGCGCTTACAGCCTTTGCTTGCCTTAGCCTGACACAAGCTGCTTTCGCCGATGACAAGGTCGTCAAGATCGGCGTGCTAACCGACATGTCGAGCCTTTATGCCGACATCAATGGCCCCGGTGCCGTTGTCGCGATCAAGATGGCGGTGGAGGATTCCGGCCTCCCCGCGAAGGGCTGGAAGATCGACGTGCTGAGCGGCGATCACCAGAACAAGCCGGATGTTGGCGTCAACATCGCGCGCCAATGGATCGATACCGAAAACGTCGATGCGGTCGCCGACACGCCGAACTCCGGCGTGGCGCTCGCGATCAGCAACCTCGTCAAGGAAAAGAACTCGATCCTGCTCAACTCGGCCGCGGCCAGCGCCGACCTTACCGGCAAGGCCTGCAACGCCAACACCATCTCCTATACTTACGACACCTACATGCTTGCCAACGGCACCGGGAAGGCGCTGACCAAGGCGGGTGGCGATACGTGGTTCTTCCTGACGGCAGACTATGCCTTCGGCGCCGCGCTCGAACGCGACACAACCGCGGTGGTCACGGCGAATGGCGGCAAGGTCGTGGGTGGCGTCAAGCATCCGCTCAACACATCCGATTTCTCGTCCTTCCTGCTGCAGGCACAGCACTCGAAAGCCAAGGTCATCGGCCTTGCCAACGCCGGCGGTGACACCACCAACACGATCAAGCAGTCCTCTGAATTTGGCATTGTCGCCGGTGGCCAGAAGCTCGCCGCGCTTCTGCTCTTCATCAACGACGTGCACGCGCTCGGCCTGAAGACCGCGCAGGGCCTCACTTTCACCGAATCCTTCTACTGGGACATGAACGACCAGACACGTGCGTGGGCGAAGCGGTTTGCGGAAAAGGCGAGCAACCACGCAATGCCGTCGATGACCCAGGCTGGCAACTATGCCGCCGTGCTGCATTACCTGAAGGCACTGGAAGCGCTCGGTGGCAATCCGCATGACGGCGCCAAGGTCGTCGCCAAGATGAAGGAGCTGCCGACCGACGATCTCCTGTTCGGCAAGGGCCCGCTGCGCACCGACGGCCGCCGCATGATTCCGGCCTACCTGTTCGAGGTGAAGAAGCCGGAAGAGTCGAAGTATCCGTGGGACTATTACAAGCTGATCGCAACCATCTCGCCGGAAGACGCGGCCAAGCCGCTGGAAGCCAGCGAGTGTCCGCTGGTGAAGAAGTGACCACGTAGCGGTCATCCCGGGGCGCGCGAACAGCGCGAACCCGGGATCTCGAATTGGTAACCCACCTCTGTTCACGCGAGCGAATGGTGGGTTTCGCTTTCGGCGAACCCACCCTACTTTCTGGCGGCTTTCACGCCAGCGTCAGCCACGCTCACGACAATCGCTTGCGCTTGTGTGCGAAGGGATTGGCCTTCTCGCGCAGCGTGATCCGCACCGGCGTGCCCGGCAATTCGAACGCCTCGCGCAGGGAATTGGTGAGATAGCGCAAATAGGACTGCGGCACCGCGTCGGCGCGCGAACAGAACAGCACGAAACTTGGCGGCCGCGCCTTGGTCTGGGTGATGTAGTTCAGCTTCAGCCGGCGACCGGAGACTGCAGGCGGCGGATTGGCGGAGGTCGCCTGCTCGAACCAGCGATTGAGCGCCGCGGTCGGCACGCGCCTGTTCCACACTGCATAGGCCGCAATGATCGCTTCCATCAGGCGATCGATGCCCTCACCCATCAGCCCTGAGACGGCAGCGATCGGCACGCCCGCGACCTGCGGCAGCCAGTGATCGGCATCGGTGCGCAGCGCCGAAATCTGGCCAGGCTTGCTGTCCATCAGGTCCCACTTATTGACGGCGATGACGAGCGCCCGGCCCTCACGCTCGATGAGGTCGGCAATGCGCAGGTCCTGCTCCTCGAACCGGTGCTGCGCATCCATCATCAGGACCACGATCTCGGCGAAACGCACGGCGCGCAAGGCATCTGCGACCGAAAGCTTCTCCAGCTTCTCCTCGATGCGGGAGCGCCGGCGCAGCCCGGCCGTATCGAACACGCGAAACGCGCGGCCCTTCCACTCGATCTCGACAGAGATGGAATCGCGGGTAGTGCCGGCCTCCGGGCTGGTCAGCAGCCGTTCTTCGCCGAGCAGATGGTTGATCAGGGTCGACTTGCCGGCATTGGGCCGGCCGACGATAGCAACGCGGATCGGACGCGTGGCGACATCATCGTCTGTCGCGTCGTCTTCGGCTTCATCTTCGCCGTGGACCTCCGGCAGCAGATCGCGCAGGGCGTGGTAGAGGTCGCCCATGCCCTCGCCATGTTCGGCGGAAATCTGGATGGGGTCGCCAAGACCCAGCGCATAGGATTCCATGGCGCCGATCTCGCCATGTTTGCCCTCGGCCTTGTTCGCGAGCAGCAGCACCGGCTTGCCGGCGCGGCGTGCGAAATCGGCAAAGGCGCGGTCGTTCGGCGTCAGCCCGACGCGCGCGTCGATCACGAAGAACAGCGCATCCGCAAGCCTGATGGCAGCCTCGGTCTGTTCCTGCATCCGTGCGGTCAGCGAGCCTTTCGCGCCCTCGTCCAGACCCGCCGTGTCGATGATGGTGAATTCGAGATCGCCCAGGCGCGCCTCACCTTCGCGGCGGTCGCGGGTGACGCCAGGCTCGTCGTCAACCAGCGCAAGCTTCTGTCCCACCAGGCGGTTGAACAGCGTCGACTTTCCGACATTGGGCCGGCCGATGATGGCGATCGTATAGGACATGAGCAATCCGATAGGCGATCCGTGCGTCGCCTATCAAGCTGAAATGACGCCACCGCACCAGTGTGGCCGGAACAACCAAAATTAGCGGGCGAAGGTGCCGCTCGGCAGCGGCGCCGGGAATCCCCCCTGCTGTGCAGATTGGGCTGCGGGCGCTTGCTGCGACTGCGCGCTTGCGGGTTCGTCGGGCGGCGGCGCGGTGGTGCGTTTGCGCACGATCTTCTTCGGTTTCGGCGCCGGAGGCGCAGCAGCCGTCGTGTCCTCTTCCGGCGGTGCCTCTGCCGCGCTCTGATCAGCCGGAGCCGCAGCCGCCCCGGCCGAAGGCTTGCCTTTCCTGGACTTCGACGACTTCGCCGGTTCGGGAGGTGGCGCTTGAGGGGGCTGCGCGGCCGCGGCCTGCGCCGCTGGATCGTCCTGCTGCTGCTGGGCGCCCTTGTACATGTCTCTCGGCACGCCCTGCTCCATGCCGGGGACGCCGTCCGGGAAGACCGGCTTGCGCTCGCCGGGCAGTTTCTTCTTGGTGTCGAGGAAGTCGAGCAGATCGGTCGGATCCCAGCTGCCGAAGCCGCCCGAGCAGCCGCCCAGAACCCCTGCGAACCCGATCAGGAAAGCGGTTGCGATCAGGCGTTGCGGTCGGCGCATCTCGTGTCCCCCGTCAAATCTCTGCCGTCAGCTCTTGCTTCAGCTCTTGGCGACCGGCGGCAGCAGCGCCTGCAGCGCGTCGGCGCGCGAGCGCAGGCTCGGCGGTGTCTCAGCATCCAGCGCGATCATGTCGAGCCATTGCCGCGTCGCCGTCATATCATTGGCGCGCCAGGCCGACAGCGCGAGCAATTCGCGCGCGGCGTGGCGGAACGTCGCATTCGGCGTCGTATCGCCCTCAAGACGATGCAGCATGTCGGAATAGCGTGCGCTGTCCACCAGAAGGCCGGCTGCGCGGAGACGCGCCAGCGCCTGCTGCTCGGCACTGATGCTGCTATCTGCGGCGAGCTCGTCGAACATCTTCACCGCGGCCTGCGGATCGCGGTTGGCCAATTCGGCGGCGGCGCGGAAGCGCGCCAGCATGCGATAGCCCGCTGGCGCATTGGCCGCGAGCGCGGTGAACGCCGCCTCGGCCTCGGCATGCTTGCCCTGATCAGAGAGCTCGGCCGCCTTGTTGAAGGCGTCGCCAGCCACGGCCGCCTTCTGGGCTTCCTGATACTGATAGAAGCGCCAGCCGCCGACGCCCGCGACGATCAGGATCGCCGCGGCAATGATGAAGATCGAATATTTGTCCCACAGCTTCTTGAGCTGTTCGCGACGGACTTCCTCGTCGACTTCATTAAATAATTCAGACACTTAACGATTTCCCATCCAGTTCGCGCGACGGTATTTAAATGCCGCACCATGGATCCGCCCCCGGTTCGGGGCGGCGTTACCCTATCGGTATGGCGGTGGCAAGGCAAAGCAAAGCGAGCAGCGCCAAAGCGTTAACAGGGGCCACGCCAGCCACTACCGCGACGGGCGCCAGCAGCGCCTCACGCAACTGCCGTTTCAGCACCTTGCCGTTGGCATTGCGCGGCAAGGGCTCCGTCATCAACGCCATGGTCTCGGGGATCTTGTAATCCGACAGCCGTTCCGCGCACCAGGCGCGCAGTGTCGCGCTGTCCACATTCTCGCGGATGACGATCACCGCGTGGACGCGTTCGCCAAGCACCGGGCATGGTTTGGCGATGATCGCGCTCTCGATCACGCTTGAATGACCGGCGAGTACCGACTCAACCTCGGCGGAATAGATCTTCAGCCCGCCGCGGTTGATCATGTCCTTCTGGCGGTCGAACACGCGGACGAAATTGTCCGCATCGATCGAGCCGAGATCGCCGGAATGCCAGAAGCCGCCGGTGAAGCTTTCAGCCGTTGCCTTCGGATTGTTCCAGTAGCCCTTGATGACCTGGGCGCCGCCGATCCAGAGTTCGCCGATCTCGCCGCGCGGCAGTTCGCGACCATCCGGATCCATCGCAAGAATGCGTACACCGGGGGCTGGCAGGCCGACGCTGTCGATATGGCGCGCGGTGAGCTCACCGGGCATGATCGTGGATGGCGAGGTGGTCTCGGTCGCACCGTAGCAGTTCATCAGCTTCAGGCCGGGAATCTTCACCGCCAGGCGTTCGATGGTGGCGATCGGCATCGGCGCGCCGCCGAAGCCGCCGATCCGCCAGGACGAGAGATCGTAACTGTCGAAATCCTCCTGCAGCAGGCAGAGGTTGTACATTGCCGGCACCATCACCGTGTAGGTCACGCGCTCGGCCGCGGCGATCTTCAAATATTCAGCCGCCTTGAACTCCTTGGCGATAATCAGCGCGCCAGCGCAGGCAGCCATGGTGGTGACATTCGCAACGGCGCCGGTGACATGCGCGAGCGGGACCGCCGCGATCGAGCGATCCTTTTCGGTCAGCTCCATGGCGGCGGCAAAGGTCATGGACGAATGGATGATATTGCAATGGGCGAGCATTGCGCCCTTTGGTCGCCCGGTGGTGCCCGAGGTGTAGAGGATCATCGCGGTATCCTCCTCGCCGACCTCGGCAGGCGGCTCCGAAGGCGCATGCGCGAGCAAGGAGGCAAACGGCGTGTTGCCGTCATCGCTGACCGCGATCCGATGCAACAGCTCGGGAACGTCAGGCATATCAGGCAAACGATCCGCGAGCGCCATCTCATGGATCAGAAGCTTCGCGCCGCAATTCTCCAGCACATAGGCGATCTCGGGCTTCTGCTGGCGCGTCGAGAGCAGCACCGTGATGAGGCCGGCATGCGCGGCGGCAAACATGGTCAGCACGAATTCGATGCGGTTGCCGAGCAGGAGCGCAATGCGATCCCCCTGCTGCAAGCCGAGCTTGCGAAACCCGGCCGCAATCGCTGCGGACTGCTGCACGACGTCGCGCCAGCGCAGGCGACGCTCGCCGCAGATCAGCGCTTCTCCGTCGGGATTTCGTGCCGCCGCCTGCGACACCATCTGCCAGATGCTGTTCGGCCGCGCGGCGAACGCCGGCACCACGCGGTCGCCAAAGCGCGCCTCACACCTCATCTCCGGGATCAGATATCGCGACCAGTCCATCGCCGTGCCCCGCCAGCTCTTTTGCTCAGCCCTTGGTTTTCATTCCATAGACGTGTTCGGCGGCGGGAAATGCGCGCGAACGCACATCCGTCGCATAGGCCTTCACCGCCGCTTCGATCGCAGGCCCGAAATCACCATAGCGGCGCACGAACTTCGGTGTCCGTGGCGACAGGCCCAGCATGTCTTCCAATACCAGCACCTGGCCGTCACAGGCGGCGCTCGCGCCGATACCAATGGTCGGAATCGCGATGCTTTCCGTGATCTTGCGCGCCAGCGGCTCGGCGACCGCCTCGACCACAATCGAAAAGGCACCCGCTTCTGCGATCGCCTTCGCATCCTCCTCGATCGGCTGCCAGCTACCCTCCTCGCGTCCCTGCGCGCGGAATGAACCGAGCGTGTTGATCGACTGCGGCGTCAGGCCGATATGACCCATCACCGGGATGCCGCGCTCGGCGAGAAACGCCACCGTCTCCGCCATCCGCACCCCGCCTTCGAGCTTCACGGCACCGCACTGCGTCTCCTTCATGATCCGCACCGCCGAATGGAACGCCTGCTCTTTCGAGGCCTCATAGGAACCGAAGGGCATGTCGACCACGACCAGCGCGTGGCTGGAGCCACGCATCACCGCGCGCCCCTGCAGGATCATCATTTCGAGCGTCACCGGCACCGTCGTCTCTAACCCGTGCATAACGTTGCCTAGGGAGTCGCCGACCAGGATCGCGTCGCAATGACGGTCGACCAGCGCCGCCGTGTGGGCGTGATAAGAGGTCAACATCACGATCGGATCGCCGCCCTTGCGGGCGCGGATTTCCGGCGCGGTCTTGCGCCTGACAGCTGATTGTACCGACACTTCCTAGACTCCCACGACAGGCACGCCGATCACCACAGGGTGGAATGCAAAGGCGAGCGCAAGATAAGCGATGATGCCGACGACCACCGCGATGGCATCGTTGCCGAGGCCGCCAACGGGGATCGGCGGCGCGCCGGCATCGGCGCGATGCTTCAGCGAGATGCGGTCGAACACTGCCCAGCCCAGGAACGAGCCGAACAGGATGATCGAGCCGAGATCACCATTGGCAAGCAGATGCGCGGCCGCCCACAGCTTGATCCCGGCCAGCATCGGATGCTTCAAGGTGGTGTAGATGCGACCGCGGATGTAGGACGCCACCACCAGGATCACCGCCGGCAGCATCAGCCCGACCGTGATGTGCTTGAAAGCCGTCGGCGGATACCAGATGTCGATCCAGCCGGTCGCGCGATAATGGCCGAAGCCCCAGACGATCAATGCGAGACCCGCAAGCGACACCAGCGAGTAGACGATCTTGTACGGGCCCTCGCCGATCGCAGCGATAAGCTTTGCGCGCCTTTCGCGCAGGGTGGTGAAGGTGTGGGCGCCGATAAACAGGGCAAGCCCGAGGATCATCACCAGCAGTCCCACAATGTCCTCCCCGGCGCCGTGTCGTTTTGGTCCGCTACCCGCCTATCATCTCAGGGGCCGATGCCGCAAGAAGGGGCAGCGCTACCAAATGGCGCCCTTACTGCTTCTCGGCCGCCGGCTTGTTGAGGTCGCGATTGTCGACATAGCGAATCATGATTGGCCGTCCCGCGATGGCGCCACCGAGCCCATCGCTGAACTTCAGCGGCAGGCAGGCATCGAGTGAGGAATTGATCGCCTTGAGGTAGGTGTCGCGCGTCTCGGGCGTCACGCCGGAGGTCGCAAACGTCATCCGCGGCGGACCGATCACATCGCCGGATTTCTTGAAGCTGAAGCGAACTGACATCTGCATGCCCTCATGCGCGGCATCGGGCGGCGGCGGTGACCAGCAGGACCGCAACGCGGCGAAGAGGTCCCCGATGTTGTCGAGTGCATGATCCGGCTTCTGGTATTTC